>ERZ1027238.75-NODE-75-length-32886-cov-11.035637_pt1 | contig 32886 bp, 44 predicted proteins | sample MGYA00519477_ERZ1027238 | MGnify/ENA primary metagenome ERZ1027238 (study PRJEB26926, sample SAMN06164638) | human gut metagenome | biome: ENVO:00009003; feature: ENVO:2100002; material: ENVO:00002003 | host: Homo sapiens | place: USA | collected 2012 ...
GCATCAAAGCTTGTTACAAATGCCGTTTTTACAAGTGCACCGTTATCGTATTTTACCGTGCATCCGGTAACTATGTGATTTATTTGCGTAAATATACTTCGCCCGGAAAACAACGTCAGCTCCGGCGCGAACAAAAAGAACGGGACACCCTCGCTTAGATAAAACGAGCAAATCGGAACGAATTTTGAAAAAGGCGGATTGTCAACTACTACCGCGCCGCCGGAATAATCAAAGCTCTCGTAATCTCCGCCCGGATAAAAAGGGCGAACGATTTTTGCAGGGTCAATCCCGTATTTTGCACACGCCCAGTTTTTTACCACCTCGTATACCTCCGGCGGCGTGTAGCAGTCATCCGTCGTCAGCTTAGGCTTAAATTTGTCCACAAACGCCTCGTACTCTGCGTTGCTCTCTAAAACTATTTGCTTTTCCATCGGTGCCTCCTGCATAGCAAAAGCGCCGAGGAACTTAATCCCCGGCGCTTTACCTAATAACTCTATTATTTAGTATATAGATTAAATCGCACCATTTGGTACAAAAACGCCGAAAAGCAAAAATTATTTTTCGCCCGGGCACTCATTTTTGAATAAACCATAATACTGGCTTTTGAGCGTGTTGATCGCCGGAACTTTCCCGCTTTTGCTCATCTGCGCCGCGACCCGGTCCCACGAATAGCCGTGAAACGCACGAAGCATCACGACGCGCCGCAACCATGCGCTTTTGATGCCGAATACAAATTGCTCTATCTCTTGCTTTTGCGCTTTGAGCTTTGCAATGTGCTCGGCATATCTCTGCGGCCCAAGCCCGCGCACGGTGATCGGGTGCTCGGTAAACGGAAACTCATCCGATGATCCGCGCACTATATCGCTTATCACCGTTTTATTCTCACGTTCAAGTTCTTCAATCTCCGCGCATATGTCGGGGTATTGCTCCAAAAGTTCTTTTGTCATCGCATCTCCTCAAAAATCACATCGCCACAAACGCCACCGCCGCGGCGATACCCACTAAGCCAAGCACCACCATAGCTTTCACGCAGCGTTCAAGCCCGGCGATATTGTCCGCTGCGTCGTACTCCCGCGACTTGCGCATCACGATGCACTCCGTGAGCGTCGCCGCGATTACGAGCACGACCAAGATGATTTTAGTCATATCTGATCTTCCTCTCATGTTTTCTTTTCACAGCCTGCCGTGCTTCGTGGTAAAAGCCCGCTTCATCTGCCTTTTGAGCGCGACGTTTCATTTCCGCTTCACGCTGTTTGTGGTACTCATTGTACGCCTCGCACCCGGCATGGCAAAGCACCGAGCGCTGCGGGCAATTTTGCACACATGGATTTACTTGCGCCACAGGCTCACCTCCTGTATATTTTTCTCGTGCAATGCTCCACCGGGCATCCACGCGGGTGTCCCGTGTCAAAGCAATAGCAGCACGTATTGTCACGCCGGTAGATGCAACCACGGCAGCCTGTGCGGCGATGTCTTACGTTTGCTGCTGTGCTTGTCCGCTTTACCGGATCTGGATCATACTTCTTTACGTTCATCGTTTTCACCCTCTCTTTCGGTGCCGCAGATCGTCACCCATACGCTCGGCATCTCCGATGACCATCGCTTACAGATCTTCGCATTCACGATCTGCGCGTCATCTTTATACGCAATGCCGTTCAAGGCATCGCACACGATCTTCATCACGTTGTCCAGGTCCGGCTTTTTCATCGGGAAAAGTGCGCCGCTCGTCATCAGCATTTGCTTTCGCTTGCTGGCGCTCTTCGGAATGCCCAGAAACGCCGTGATGATTATATCGATCGGTGTATCATCGGCAAAGCGCCTACCCTGTGCCTCCGCTAAAAAGCGTTGCCGCACAAGCTCCTCATACGCCACGGTTTTATCGGGCGTGTAGCTCATGCTGCGCCCGGATTTCATCCGCACTACACGCGGCCGGGCTTTGCCCTGCGGTTCGCCCGGTATTATAAATTTGATTTTCATACTTCACCTTTCGCCTTCGCTGCCGCGAAGATATCATATTTCTCGTACTCACTAAGATCATAAGACGGTTCGTGCTTCGGAGGCTTCCACCGCTCGGATAAACTCCAGTTACCGAGTAGAGCTCTCCAGCTTCGCACCGGTTGTCCGTTGATTTCCCAGCCTAACGTCTCGTAATAATTCCAAAATCGCTCCGGGTCAACGGTAAAACCTTTTTCCTCACAATACGCCTTAACTTCAGCCAAAGAGGGAGCCGCGGCGCAAGCCGCTCTATGTCTCTCTTTCTTATTCTTCTTTCTTACTTCTGTCTCTTGTTGCATTTCTGCCGCAGAAATCGGAATTTCTGTTGCAGAAATACGCTTTTCTGTATCGGAAATGGCTTTTTCGGGTACAGTTTTTAAGAGCTGACCGTCATCGTCGATCAACCAGTATAAGGATTTATCCACCTTGTTCCTCGAGGTCACTTCGGCGTAGCGACGCTGGAGTCCCGCAGAGGTCACCACAGACCGCGCGAGGAGACTTTTATCGAATAAGCCTATATCCGCACAATACTGGATAACTTGCATCACTTGGTGTTTTTTGACCCATTTGCTGCCGATCGATCTGACAACTGCGAGGCACAGTTTATCAATCGGCAGCTCAAGGTAATATCCCTCACGATATATCATGCAAAGGATGCAATCAAATATCGTGCTGCCTAAAGGGCCGTACTCATTGATAAGGTCCATGACCTTAAAATCCTCATAATAGCTGACATCTTTCTTGAACCAGTCGAGCCCCTTTTTAGGACGTCTTCCGGCCGTTCGGCTCACCTCCTCTAAAATACGGTGACCGGTATGCCGGTCAGGGCTTCGATGTCGCGCCTGAATGCGTCCTTGTCGCCGTTTTGATTTGATACATGCAATAGGTAAATACGCTGCACGGTTGAAAGATCGTTGGCGGTAAGAAATGTTCGGACATTATCAAGTGAAAAGTGACTGCGCACAAGGCGCGGCCGGAGAGACTCCGGCACAGACCCAGCGCTGATATTGCGGTCTAACAATGTTCGGTCGTAATTGCATTCGACCATGATATAGGTCAGACCGCGAAATGTATTCGGAATAAAGTAAGTATCTGTCGCGAAGATCAGCTTGTCCCTCGTCTCTTTCGAGTGCAGGAGGAAACCCAGCGGCTCCGCAGCATCGTGCTGCGCTTCCCACGGCAGCACCGTCCACGTGCCGAGTGTAAACTGCTCGCCCGCTTTGATGCTGTGTAGGCGGTAGTTTCGGCGGTCTTTCTCGGCGTTCAGCGCGGAAAACGTCCCTCCCGACGCGTAAACATCGATGCCCGCCATCGGCAGGCCAAGCGCCGCTTTGGCGTGGTCTTGGTGCTCGTGTGTGATAAGGCACCCCTGCACACGCATAAGCAAGTCCATATACCCCGCGAGTATCGTCCTTTTTCTGATGCCGGCCTCCAGCAGCAGGACGCTTTTTCCATCGTCCACGGCGTAGCTGTTTCCTGCGCTGCCGGATGCCAGGCATTTGACCGAGACCAATTAAAACCCGGGCACGAACGGTGCCTCTTCCGGCATGGATTCTTCGGGCACCGGCAACGCCTCTGGGTTCATCACTTCGCCGGTGCTCTCGTCGACCTGTATGTCTATCATTGTTTTGTTTGCCTTTTCCTGCATCTCCTGTACCGGCGTTTTGCCCTTATCGTCAAGCGCTTCGACCTTCTGCATTTCTGTCGAGGTCGGGCCCCACTTGCTGAGGAGCTGGCGCAGGACGGTTTTCATCGCCATTTTGTCAAACTCTTTTTTCCAAGGGCTCGAATTGGAGTTATAGCTCGGCGAATAATGGCTCGCATATGCCTCCATGTCCGGCTTGGACATGTAATAAACATGCTCATGACCGTTGAGCAGCTTAAAATACGCAAAATAACCGACCACGGTATCGGATATGCGTTCGCCCGAAACATCCGGGATGCCGGAGAGTTTATCAAAGCCGCGAAGCTCGCCTTCGTATACCATATCGGCGTTGATGATCTTATATTGCCCTGTGCGCTGCGCAAGCTGTACGAGGCCCTTGTATCCGATCGTAAAGGTCGGCACATTTTTGTACGGCACAACATACGCATAGCCGAGAGATTTCACAAGCGGCAGGTCAAGCGCGGCTGCTTTGACACATTCCAGCGCCACCTTTTCCGGGTCACAGTTCTGGAGCGCCGTTTCGCCGGAATACAGGTCGATCATGCTGCTCATAAACTGCCCCGCTTTGTCCTTCAGACTGTTCTTCAACTGGGCGCGTATGGTCTGACTGTTCAGCACGCCTTTAAACTGATCGATTTTTGCAAGATTGTTGTTCATTTGTTGTTCCTCCTTTTAGTCGTCAAGCATTGTCTGATATTCTGCATCGTCCGGGATGACAAGCTGCCCGTATTCATCGATTGCCACCGGCAAAAAGTCATTCAGAGCCCCTTTGTCTTCGAGCTGTATCGGGTCAAATTTATGGTTTGTTTTGTAGGTTACGGCAAACAAGGTCTGCCCGTTGTGTTGCGTCGGCGCGAATGTGATCTTCGCGTTGACTTCAAACCCAGTGCGATTTTCCAACGCTGTGCGCAACGCGCGAACGATTTTATCATCAATGGCATAAATGATATTCTTCAGCTCGCCGCTCCAGATCGAAACGGGTTCGCCGGTTACCGGCACGGTGATCTTTTCGGCATCTTTCAAATATTCGCTCATTTGTCTGCCTCCACTTTGATTTTTTTGTGTTCTGCCGCAACCTGCAATCGAATCATCTGATTTGCGATGCTGTCCAACTTTGTGCAGCTTTCCGCATTATCCACCCAGACCGGTAAATGTAAGCCCATCGCTTCGGAAAGCGCCGCGATGATGTCCAACCCGGCGTTATACTGCCGCGCGGTATTTGTATTGCTCTCGTATGCGGTATAAACGTCCTCTTTGTTGCTCTGCACCGTCGCCCGGCAGCACGGTGCGATACCGCCGTTGACCTGTCGGTCAAACATAACCCAACGCACACGTTTAAAGCCTGCGTTGATCTTGTCCTCAATGTCCGCCGCCTGAAGCTGCACAAAACGTTCCGCCAAGGTAATGCGCTGATCCGTTTCGGCAAGCTGTCGCCCGAGGTATGTTTCGTGTGCTTTCAGCTCCTCGATGCGCTTGTCGAGCGCTTTGATCTGTGCTTCGACAGCTGCGCGGGTATCGCCGGAAGCGAGCTGTGCATTCAGCTCGTCCATGCGCTTCTGTGCGGCAAAGTATCTTTCATCCGTCGTCTGTTCGGCTTTTGTCAGCTTCGCTTCCAGCTCATGGAGCTCTGTATCGTATGCCATTGCATCGACGGTAGTCTCCCATGCAGACGGTGTAACGATGCTTGCGGTCAGACCGCGAAGCATTTCGTTGTCGGACTGCAAATGCATCTCTATGTCCTTCAGTTCTGCCGCAAACTCGTTTACACGCTGCGCCGTAGATTCGCACAGAGCTTTCAGTTCAAGCCCCTTTTTCGTGATCTCATCGCCGCGCCGGGCTTTACGCGTGTTAAATTCGGCCTTCAGATCCTCCAAGCGTTCCTTTGGGAGGATCTGTCCGCAGGTCGGGCAGATTGTTTGATCTGTCGGAAACTGCTCATTATGGTTATCGACCGCACGTTTTCTGAGCTCGTTGAGTTCCTTCTCAAAGCTCTCTTTCAAAGAGACATTCGCCTTGTAGTCTCTCTCAAGCTGCATCTGCTTTTCTTCTGCGCGGCGGATACGTTCTCGGAGCGTTTCCGCCTGTCGGGAGATCGTCGTGCTGCCGGCTGTGCTGTCCTTTATGTACGCTGCCTTCGCTTCGGCGGCTTTGGCTTTCTGTTCGGCGATCCTCGTGCGGAGCGTCGCGGCGTCCGCGTTGGCTTTATAGCCTTCCAGCTCGCTGACGAGCTTCATTTTCTCTTTCATGAGCGCCGCCGTACCGGGGCGCTCGCTTTCTGGCGGCAAAATCGGCTTGCTGCGCTCGGCTTCGTCGATGCGCGCCGGGATCTCGTTCAGCTCGGCGTTTAATTCGCGGCGCTTCGCTTTTGCCTGGCGCGCCATATCGTCGACGGTTGTCATTGCGCCGATCCACCCGCCCAGCGGGGCAAGCTCTTCGTGCGCTTTGATGATGTCCGCGTCGCTCAAATGCGGGGCAAAAACGTCCAGCAGCACCGCGCGGCGTGCGTCCCACCTCATGTCTGTGGCAAAATAATGGAGCTTTCCGAGCACCAACAGTTTGTCTTCCGGGGCGATATGTTCCGCGACAAACGCCTTAAATTTTGTTTGCGTCTCCGGCACGCCGTTGATGAGATACGACGTCTTGTTGCCCTTGAACACCGATTCCGCGTCGCCCTTACGGCGGGTGAACTCGCGTTTATAGGTACGGGTCAGCGTGAACGTATCGCCGTTATCGTCTTCGAATTCGCCCGTAACGGACGCTTCCACACCCTCCGGAGCACCGTAAGGGTAAACGTCAAAATCCGTGCTCTGTTCGGCGTTTTTGCCGGTGAGCAGCCACCAGTAAGCAGTTTCCAGCGTGCTTTTGCCGCTGTCATTCGCGCCGAGCACCGTCACCGAATGCCCAAGGGGCGCGAAATCAAACGCCTTCACACCCATAAAATTTTCCAGTTTCAAACTAAGCAGCTTCATCTTCGTTTTCCCCCTTGACTTTTTCGGCCTGCGCCGTTACAATTAAATTGATAAAATATTTTCTCTTCTCCTTGCCCCGTGACTGCGCCAACAGTCCGGGGCGCTTTTTTCTGCTCTCATACATCCGCCTCGACAAGCTCGCCGTTTTTGAGCTTATACCACGTATCAGCTTTGATCCGCACGCCGTCAACAATTTCTGCTTTTACGGCTATAGGTACGTAATTGCCGTTATCATCGTATTTCCACTCCGTTAAAACAATCACGGAGTGGAGCCCGCCTTTTACGTTGCACCCGTTCCGTCCAATGATCAGTGATGAGTTGCCGCCTGCGAGGTTGCTTTCGTTGCCGCATACGAGGTTGCTTTTGTAGCCGCCTAAGAGGTTGCTCCAGTTTCCGCCTAAGAGGTTGCTCCAGTTTCCGCCTAAGAGGTTGCTTTTGTAGCCGCCCATGAGGTTGCTACCGTTTCCGCCTACGAGGTTGCTCCAGTCGCCGCCTACGAGGTTGCTTTCGTAGCCGCCTAAGAGTTTGCTCCCGTCGCCGCCTACGAGGTTGCTCCAGTCTCCGTCTGCGGTTCCTGCATTGGATTTTTTGCGGGTGTACTCTATTTGCGCCTTGACTAGCCCAGCAAAGTTAATCTCGCTTTTGAGTGTCAATTCTGATGATGCTAATTTGGTATCATCATTTTCTGCCTTATCGATTTTGCCGCCCGCTTCTGCCTCAAAAAAACGATTGCCGTTGATATTAGGATAATATCGCAGCACATCAAACGGAGCCTCGCAGGAATGGAAGCCTTTATTCCCGCAACGGATTGCGCCGTCAGCGACCTCTTTTTTGCCGAGCACGTATTGCTTGCCTCGGCATTGCATATTTTTGTCTGTACCCTTGTAAACTTTCACGCTTGTCTTTCCTCTCTATCCGTTGTCACTGTCTCATACACGCGCACGGCGTCGCGCCAGCTGCGGTATTTGCCGAGGTCGATGACCTCCGCACCGGGGCGGGCGGCTCTTTTTCTTCTTCTCGGTGGCTTTACGGCTCTTTCGAGGATTTTTTCCGCGCCGTAAGCCAGCGTGATGATCGCGCATCCGGCGGCGATACTGCCGCACAAAACTAAGATCATGTTGTTGCCTCCTTTCCTCTAATTTTTAAATAGCGTTTCGATGTCGCTTTGCGAGAAACGTAGTTTTTTAAAGATGTTGCACAAGTCTTCATACGACCACGCCGAAAGGTGGCGCATACGGTAGCTATAAAGCTGCGGGGATATACCCAAGTATTTCGCGGTCTTCTCATCGGTCGTCAGGCCCATACGGTCGGCGTTATAACGCATAATCGACCTAAATGTCTGCCGCCGCTGTTCCGCGGGCGATGGTTTTAATCTTGGCATTGTTTACCACCTCTTTCTTTATTTATATTTTTGTCCCCAGCCCTACCACCTGCCGCCCAAAGCAAAAATTATGCAGTATCTATGTTTGTTAGGACGAAAGGAGTGTACATCCATGGTTTTCAGGGGAGGATCAGTTGGTGGGCGGCATGCGGTAAAGCTGGGGCGCGTGTTTCAGCGGCGAGTTGGAATTATGCTTGTATATGCGCTTAGGTAAATGAGCCGTGATTTGCGAGACACGCAAGCACAAATAGACAAATCACACCGACGTAAATAGCCATAGCCACTCTTTTTCCGCTCCCGATCATAATAATCGAGAGCACCGCAACAAAAGTCAGCACACACAAACCTAAAATCATTGATGTTCTACCCCCTTAACTCTCCCCGCTTTCTTTTTTCTCCGCCAGCTCCGCGCCGATTGCGATGCCCGCGGCGAAGGCCACCATCATCTGTTTTGCCTTATCTTTTTTGCTATCCGGCAGCTTGTTAAGCTGGTCTACGGTTTCGGCCACTAAAGCTTTTGCTTTTTCGCTCATTTTATCACCTCGTTTTGTTTTATTATCTTTAACTGCTCATATTATACCATTAGCAATTAAACTTGTCAAGCATTTTTTATGAGTGACTAAAATATTTTTATTGATTTTTTAATTAGTCTATGGTATAATTAAAAATGTAAGGAGGTGATCTAAATGAGCACCATTAACGAGCGTATTGCCGAGGTAGTAAATATGTCGGGCTTACGCAAAACCGCCTTTGCCGAAAAAATCAATGTATCTCAGTCTTTAATAAGTTTGATTTGCTCCGGCAAAACCGGGGTAAGTGATCGCACGATCTCCGATATATGCCGGGTATTTGGTGTAAACGAGATTTGGCTGCGCACCGGCGACGGTGAGATGCTTGCCAAAAAAACGCGTGAAGAGGAGCTTGCGGAAATATTTGCGAGGCTGCAATACAACGACGATGCAAAAAGCCAGTTGATCTGTGCCATTGCCCGTATGCCGGACGAAGCTTTTCCGGCGTTTTTGGCCTTTGTCAAGCAGCTGTGCAAAAACCTTACAGAGGAGGCCGAAGAGGCCGAAAAGTAAAAAAGCCGGGAGCGCATTTTCAGCAGCTCCCGGCTTTAACATTATTCTTTCTTGCTTCAACATTATTCCGCTTTCCGCCCGGCATTGTTCTTTTTGTGCTCGAGTGCGACGGCGTAAAGCTCCCGCACCACCGCCACGGGCAGATCACGCAATAGCTTTACGATCTCAGTGATTAGGTTTTCGCGGCGCTCGTTTTCGTTCATGCTTTCTCCTCTCCTTATACACAAACATTTGTTTGACTTGAGATTATCATATTTTGCGCGTATAGTCAATGGATTTTCGCAAAGATGTCCTACGATGTCCTGCAATGTCCTATGATGTCCGCTTTCGGCAGCGCAAAAATGATCTTGTCCATGATTTCTTCCATTGTTTATACCGTCTTCATTTGTTCAACTCCGTTCTTTTTCTAAAAAAAATTTTGATTTATTTGTTGACTACGTGCGTTTTTAGTGATATGATACAGATAAATTATGAGGTAAATATACGAAATGAGGTAAAATATTATGGCTTTGTTCTCAGGATACCAAAAAAACACCGCACAAAATGTCTATGCAAATATGCGCCCATATCTAGCTCAAAAAGATGGTGCGGTTCACGTCGTGCTGATAAACAGTTTTTCGCAGCTTGCTAATCAGGTCTTTAAGTGCGATGAAAAATACACAACGGAAATTGACTATGTTTTAAACTGCATGCAAAGGGAAGGCTACGAAATCTTGGACATAAAATTTAATTCGATTCCCAATCAGGGGATGACGGGAAACCGGACGGGATTTAACACGCTTATCACCTACAGATAAGCCTTTCGTTTGATTAAATAATAGGCCTCTCAAACGGTGGTGTAAATATTCAATTTTGCATAACAGTACTTTATATATGACTTAAATTACAAATTAGGTACTTCTTATGGATTTTTCGACAATCGATTTGGACGCGCTTATACCAAAGCTGGAAGATCGACGCGTCTCGCTCAACTTATCTTATCAAAACGTTGCGGACGCTTGTAATGTCTCACAAAGTACAATTATCCGCATTTTTAAACGGCAGGCCGACCCGAGCATCGTTGTGCTTAGATCTATCCTTGCCGCCGTCAAATATGACATCGTTACACCGCCGATGCCGGACGAAGGCTCCGAGAACGAGCAGATCGAGTACCTGAAGAAAAGCATTGAGTTTGAACGCGAAGATAAGATTGTGCGACTCGCGCAGCAAGAAGCACAATTTATGCGCCAGCACAACGAAGATCGGCGGCTCGTTCGGATTTGCTTGATTATCTGCATCATCCTTGTGCTTTTCGTTTGCTTCTTTTTTGGCTACGATATCGCAAACTTAGATCGCGGTTGGATACAGGCTCGCTCCGCTTCCGGCGGTTTGCTCAAATAACAAAATCCCGTGGATACAAAAACGTATCTACGGGATTTTCAATAATAGGAGGTTTTTACAATGGCAAAAGCTAAAAAACTGCCCTCCGGTAACTGGCGCGTAAATCTATACGATTACACGGACCCCGCCACCGGAAAGCGGATTTACAAATCATTTACCGCCACAACAAAAAAAGAAGCCGAATACATGGCGGCAGAATACAAATTGGACGGAAAGCAGCGCACCGCATCCGCCGGAGACATGACTTTGAAAGAGGCATACACGCGCTATATCGACAGCAAAACCAACGTGCTCTCGCCCTCTACGATACGCGAGTACCGCCGAAGCGCCCGGAATGACCTACAAGACATTATGCCGTTAAAGCTGCGCGACATTACGCAGGAGGCCGTGCAGCGCTCCATAAACCAGTTCGCGGCAAATCATGCGCCAAAGACCGTGCGCAATGCCCATGGGCTTTTATCTGCCGTGCTGGGCGTATATTATCCCTCTTTCCAACTCTCCACGGGATTGCCGCAGAAGCAAAAGGCAAGAATCACCATCCCCACCGAGGCGGAAGTAAAGGCATTGCTGGAAGCGTCCGAGGGCACTAATATGCACCAAGCTATTTTGTTGGCTGCTGTAGGCACCCTGCGCCGCTCCGAAATATGTGCCCTGACGCAAAGCGACGTGCACGATAACGGCGTCATGGTTAACAAGGCTATGGTCTGTGACGATAATCACGAGTATGTTATCAAGTCTACCAAAACAACCGCCGGGACTCGATTTGTGGAGCTGCCGAAATTTATCATTGATGAGCTGCGTAGCATAGATAATGAGCGCGTATGCCCGTACTCGCCTATTACAATATCAAACCTCTTCCGCACGCTCTCCCTGCGCGTGTTGGGTAAACCGTACCGCTTTCACGATCTGCGCCACCATTCCGCTTCTGTTCTGCACGCTATGGGCGTGCCAGACCTCTATATCATGCAGCGCGGCGGGTGGGAAAACCGCGATGTCCTCGACAAAATCTACGAGCACGTTTTATCCGATGAGCAAAAGGACTTTAACGCAAAAATCGTTGACCGATTTACAAAATCTTACGGATAAAAGCAAAATGCAACACAAAAAGCAACACATGTTTCAAAATATATAGAGTTTATGCGGGTTTTGCGTGTATATGTTACGGGTTCAAGTCCTGTTACCTGCACCAACCCCAAAAACCGCATGAAATCTAAAAAGCTCAGATTTCATGCGGTTTTTTCTTTGTTTTTTCTCAAAAATATTTTTATGTTTTAAAGCTTATTTTTATGTAATTAAGCCGTTTTTTATCAAAATGCAACACGATATGCAACACGCTCATCACCTATCTGCTAAATCGAGGTTTTAAAAAATTTTGAAAAGTATTGATTTTTAAAACCTGCCATGCTATACTAAAGCTATCCGATAAGCTTTTATCGGTGTGTCGCGTCATCCTTTATGGGTGGCGGTGTTGGATAGAAACAACTATGTTTTCTTTGTGAAAACGGTAAAAGGCCGGAAGCGGAAACGCTTACCGGCCTTTTGCTTTATTAAAACTCTTTTTTGATCTCATCGTAAGCAAATGTTCTTGTGAAATCGCCTGCATAGTCGCTGGAGTAAATGTAATCTTCATCGCCGACGATCTCCGCCGCCATGTTGTGGTATCTGCACTCGCTTGCTCTTTGCTTCTGCTCTGCGATGTGGTCGCTGTACTTGTCGCTTACTTCGCGTGCTGCTTCTTCTCTGCCCATGTAGTAGGCAATTTTTACGAGTTTCTCGATGCTGTCTTTGTCCATTTCGGTTTCTGTGTTGATGATGTTTTTGATGTAGTTCATGTAGTTTGTCATTTTGATTTCCTCCCTTTTGCTTTTCTTTCCTTTTGACATCTATATTATACCACTGTGGTAGTATAAAGTCAAGCGTTTTTTCAAAAAAATTCTTGATTTTTTCCGGAATACCATATATACTATGTTTGTTCGGATTTCCTCCGAATGTCGCCCTTTCGGGGGCGCGGAATTGATGTTTCTGCCGTCCTTTTGACAATTTCGGCACAAACAAGCAAAAGCCCCGGTATGCATATCAGCTACCGAGGCTTTTATTTTATTCTTCGCCGCCTTCCAGAAGATCTTCAGGGCGAATAGATAAAACTTTCGCCAGTTTGCATGCGCTTTGGAGTTGAGCCTTATTTATATCTTTAGTTTTTTGCTCGTAAGCTTGGATTGATCGCAGCTTTACGTTTGCTGCTTTGGCTAATTGGGATTGAGATAATCCGGCGGCTAAACGTAATCGCTGTAAGTTTGTCATTTTTGAGCTCCTTTACTTTATTCGGTGGATCGTGGGCAACATATTATCCGCATTGCCTGCATTTACAAAAATCGGCGCTACCCATTTAAGGATCAGCTTACGCGTACCATCTTTTAAACCCTCCTTAAAAATTCCGAGCAGATGTAATGCCCCAAATGTCGAGCCACTTATTTACATACTTTTTGTCGTTCTCGTCGCACTCTTCCCACGGTGTTGCAGGATCATCGATGATCTCCTCAACGTAATCGATTTCATCGGTTGCGTCTGCGTCTTCAAGACTGGAGAGCGTTTCCGGCTGGCCTTCGGTTTCGAGCATCCATTCGCCATAGAGGCTTTCAATGTTGTTGTAGACCTTGTAAGTGTTTTTGCCGTTGGTGATGTAAGTTTTTTTCATTTTTCACACCTCCTTAAAAATTCCGGGCAGATGTAATGCCCCACATAGAGAGCCACAAGGTGATGTAGTTTACATCATCCTCGTCACAATCTTCCCACGGCGTTTCCGGGTCGTTGGCGATCTCTTCAATAAAATCAATTTCATCGGTTACGCCGCTGTCTTCAAGCGCGGTAAGCGTTAAACGACCTTCCTCTGTTTCAAGCAGCCAGTTTTTGTTAAGTCCTTCGATGCCGCTATAAAGCTTGTAAGTGTTTTTGCCGATGGTAATGTAAGTTTTTTTCATTGTTCACACCTCCTTAAAATCCCATTTTTTTCATGTCCCACGTCGGGCGCCAACCGGCATCAACAAGTCCGCGTTTTCCGTTCTCCTTGAGCACTTCCGCGAGGATCATGTCTGCTAACTTTCCGTAGTTGTCGCGGCGATCAATGACTAAGCCTGCTTTAACTTCCGGCATTGCCTGCACAAGCTTTTTGATTTCGGCCTCATAGCGCTTAGCGGCCTCGCTGTAAAACTTAACCTCTTCGCAATATGTGCTTACTTCGCCGTGCGCTTTTATTTCTTCTTTGGCAGTAGTCGCAATATACATCAAAAAATCATACGGGCCGCTTACAATTTTCTTTGCCCATTCGATTTGCCTTTCGCTGCCGATAAAATTAAACATTGTGTTCATCATTTTGATTTCCTCCGTTTGTGTGAATTGATTTTGTTTTTCTTTCCTTTTGACATCTATATTATATCACCGTAGTGGTATAATGTCAAGTACTTTTTCAAAAGTTTTTGAAAAATATTTTGTTTTTATCTTGATTTTTGCAAAATGTATGATATGATAAAGCTATCCGATAGGTTTTATCGGTGTGTCGCGTCGTCCCTACGGGCGGCGGTGTTGGATAGAAATAATTGTTGTTGCTTTATTGCAAAAGTAAAAGGCTTGGAGCATCATGCTGACAAGCCTTTTACTTTTACCATTCAAGGCGATGTCTTCTGAAAATAAAAAAGGCGCAGAGCCCGCTCGGAGATCCCGGCAGCCCTGCGCCTTTTGCTTTGCTTGCAAACTGTTAAAAAAATGCCTATTTGCTATTTTAGCATACAGTTTGCAAATCAATGTGATAATTTAGCGGCTTTTTAACATCTTACTCCATCTGGATTGCATCAATGGCCGAGCCGTAAATGCCCGCGTAGCCGTTTGCGCCGGAATTGTACTTGCTTCCAAAGCGCACCCAGCTAAGCCAGCCGCCGCCCTTGATATGTACGCGGCAGTCTACAAAGCCGACGTGCGTGCGTATCTGTACGCCGTCGATCTGCTCGCCGTAAATGCCCGCGTAGCCGTCTGCACCAGCGCCGCTGTTTTTGATCTCCGGGAGCCAACCGCCGCCCCGGAGATGAACTCGATAATAAATATCGCAGTTTTTGGCATTGATTTTAAGTCCTTCCACCGCCTGTCCAAAGTTGCCCGCGTAGTCCTCGCAGTTTTTTACCTGCGGGAGCCAATGGCGCCCCGCGTATGCGGAATACGTCAGATCGCCCGTGCAGGTGGGCTTCGGCGCACTCGGCTTGGGTGTAGGCTTTGCCGGTGTGCTCGCCGTCATGTAGCTTTTCACCATGTTCAAAAAGCGCTGCCAGCCCTTGTCGAGCGTTCTGTGCGGGCAATACTTACCATCGAAGTCCTGATGCTTCTTCACGTGCGAAATGTCCCATTTGCGCTCGGTGAGCAGCTTTGCGATATACTCTGCGGCGTTCTTCTCGGCTTTATCGAAGCGCGTGCCTCCCGAGAGCGAATAGCAAATCTCGATGTGAATACCATGTGCGTTGCCGTCGCGCTGCCCTGCCGCAAACGCACCTCTGTTCAGCGGGATACCAATGACGATTTCCTTGTCATCGACCGCCGCGTTAAACGACGTAGAGCTGTCGTTGCGAATCATATACGCGACTTCATTCGCGGCAGAAGCATCGTTCGCCGTGTTGTGCACGACGATATATTTCATGTCCTTTGCGCAGGATTCCACCGGGACTTTTAGGTCATATTTGCCCGGGTTAAGTAAGTTTTGTTTGATCGGTACCATTTATTTATCCTCCTTATGTAGTAGTCATGGACGCGATGGCGTCCTCAAGCTTTTTGATCACGATGTTAACATCTCTCTGATAGTCCAGTTTTACCCCCGCGCCGTCGCTCGCTTGCACCACAGTGTCGGGCGCGTAGGCGGTGAGGGCTTTGTAAGCGGCGATTTCAGCAGGGGTGAGCGGAGTTTCGATGGGAGTGGCGAGGCAGTAAAAAATGCTTGCGTCTGGGCGCGCTTCGAGCCATTCTGAAAAGGCGACGACCGAATTAACGCCCGAGCCAGCCTTAAACTGTAGCGTTACGCTTTGAACCCACACATAGCATCTACAGCTCTCTGCCATCTCGATGTCATAAGCAACACCGTCAAAAACAGCATATTGGCACAAGGAATATCCCCGCGTTGTTCCGTCTTGCGATGCAGGAACATTAGAAATAAAAGTGTCGCTTTTGTTTGTCGGTGTGAGCTCGTAGCGCCATGACAAGCCATCCAATTTTAGTCGATTTACCCTCTGCACCGTTACTCCTCTCTCCAAGTCCACCTCGTCGCACACCCACTGCTGGCCCTGCGGGTCAGTGTAGTTTCCGCCAGAGGGGACAGGGATGCCGGGTAAGCCGGTGGGGGTGGGCAGGGTAAGAGTTTGTGTTTTACCGTTTCCATCGCTCAAGGTCACTGCAATCGTCCCGCCGTTACCAGCGCTCACGATAGGCACAGGGGCATCCGGTGACGGCGTCCCGTCCTGCGTGCTCTTACCGTACACGGTCAGACCGCACAACGGCGCTGCGAAAGCATCGTCAGCGGAAATCGGATTGCCTGTCTTGCTGCCCACAAGGATGTTCTGCCGCTCCTTGACTGCGCTGATCGCGTCACCTGTGGCTTTTGCGTCAGCGGCTTCGCCCTCGTGGGTGAGGGTGGTGTCCAGTGCTACGGCAGGGCCGGTGTCACCTTTAGGGCCTTGAGGGCCGACCGGGCCTTGCGGGCCGGTGTCGCCTTTAGGGCCTTGCGGCCCAGTTGCACCCGTTGGGCCTTGTTCGCCCTGCGGGCCTTGCGGGCCGATGGGGCCAGCGTCACCTTTAGGGCCTTGCGGGCCATTAAATTTACCTGCATCAGCGTCATCACGGACGCTTTGAGCAGCTTCTTGAGCTTGTTCGGCTTTGTTAGCCGCTTCATTCGCTGCCGACAAAATCTGCTGTACCACGTCCGGCGTGGGTTCTGCGGGGGCGATTCCCTCCGCGCCCGCGCTTACTGCCACACGATAGATTTGGCTCACGGAGATCTGCCGCACGCCGTCCGTATATCCTGCAAACGTGAGCTCTCCCGTGCCTGCAGCCGCAGTGGCCTCCGCAGGGACAGACACGACATTATCCGATTCAAGGCGTATTTGCACGGATTCTCCGTTTGGCGGGTGGAAAGCGACGATAATATCGTAATCTACCCATTCGCCCTTGCGCATCACGCTCAATGTCTCCACGCCGTAGCTGGCCGCCGTGCCGAGACGAATCGGCTGTTCGGCACACTGCGCAGCGTATCCGTCCAATGTGATCTCGTGCATAATCAATTTATATCACCTCTTTTCGGATTGTCCTTTACCGATCCGGAAAACCGTCTCCGTCCGTGTCGGGCAGCTCCGGCAGGCCGGCAACGCTTGTGAGGAGCGAGAGCACGCCGGCGAGCACCGACGCGCTGGCTACCACGATCCAGTCCACTTCACCGAGCACCGCAGAGGTGCCGATCGTCGCGACAGCGGTCTGCGCGATTGTTTTCACGGCGCGGACGCCCGCGGCCTTGAGCCAATTTTTCCACTTCGTTTTCATGGGTGATCCTTCCTTTCGATGTCCTCCAGGTCTGCAAGGCGGTGGTTTACGACCTTGATTTGCTCTTGTATTACGGGGATTTTTTCGGCAAAATTATTATGTTTTCGCACCTCCCGTGTGAGCTCTTCGATCTTCGCGTCCGTGATCGCCTGCGCGACCCGGAGCTTTTCTTCTGCGCGGCGGTTTCCGGCGACGTTGGTGATGATCACGCCGACAAGCGCGAGCCCGCCGGTGATGATCGCGACAAAAATGTTTTCCATTGCTCGCCTTACCCCCCTTAGCCGATGATTGCAAACACGGGACGAACGCCAAAAGAGCCAGAAGCGACGAATCTGCTCGCATTACCGCTGCCGTCAACAAGTGAGAAGATAGTGGCGGAAGATACATCTCTCAGCCAGTAGTTCTCGCGATTATGCAGCTTAGTGCGGTCAAACACAAAGAGCGGGAACTGACCGTCATCCGAAGCCACGTTGTAACCGTTACCATCATGTGCGCCCCACGCCACAGAACCATAAACCTGCACTTCGTTCATCAGTTCAACCTCAGAGTCAAACCACGCCCAACCCGAAGGGGTGTTGCCATTTACAGCAGTGGTTAGAAGCTCTCTTTTTGTAATAACATGAGCAGAACCAAACGCTGTCTTGATAATGGTCTTAGCTTGTTCGAGATTTGCAGTGTACATCGCGGAACCGACATAACCGCCAGTGGTTGTATCGGTACTGTTCATGGCCGCATTGTAAAGGATCGTATCGGGGACAATTACGACATGATGGGTGATACAAGGGGTATCTCCCGTCTTGTAGTAATAATCAAAAGCGGCAATACGCCAGTTGACGCCATCAATTACCCAGTAATCACCAATATACAGGTCGGTAAAACTACCATCCGCAATGGCCGCCCATTGTGCGGCGGTCACGCTCGTACCAAGATTTTTGCCTCGATAGATCGAGTTATGCGCTCCGGCCCCGCTGGACAGTATGGCAAGCACAGGTGCCGCCGCGTTTTCCGCATTCGTTGCTGCGGTCTGCGCTGCCGTTTTCGCGCTTTCGGCCGCAGCCGCGTCGGCGCTGGCGCTGCCGGCCGCCGTCTCTGCCGTGGTCTTGGCGTCTTCCGCGTCGCTTGCGCTGGTGGCCGCGTTGGTTTCGGACTGTCCCGCATTGGTGGCCGCTGTCTGCGCCTGCCCGGCCGCGGTGGAGGCTGTACTCGCCGAGCTGGCGGCCGCCGTCGCGGAGCCTGCCGCTGCGCTGGCCGAAGATGCCGCCTGTTCTGCCGCTGCCTGCGCGGCAGACACCTGTCCCGGTATCCCCTCTGCCGCCGCGAGTGCATCGGCGATCTGCTTGGTCAGGACGCTGTAATAATCTGACGAGACGATCTCCGCGTCGGAGACGACATTGGGCAAGACGTGCATCACGACCGCAAATGTCGTGATGCTGGTGCCCGCACTATCGTACAGCTTGATCTGTACCGGCACGTTTCCGCGCACCGTAAAGACCTGCGGCACAAGGGCCACGGTCACGACGTTGCCGTTTATCGTCGCAGCCGGCGTGCTTCCGTCGGGCAGCGTGTCGTAAAATCCCGCGGTGCCGTCCGATTTTTTGTAACGGACGGTCACAAGCGTACCGTTTGGCACAGCCCATTGCGCGCCGCCCGCGTAGATGCTAAAAGCGATTTTGCGGCTGTTGCTGTCGTCCTGCACCGCGTGAATGATCTGCGGCGCGCCCGGGTCGAGCAGGTCGACGCGCAGCGCCGCCGTTGTTTCAAGTGGCATTTTTTTCGTCCTCCCCTACTAGTTATTGCTGCAGAGCACGTAGCGACCGAGCTGCGGGTCCCATACCCACGACACGCTAAAATCTGCGTTATCTCCGATTGCGAGCCGGTCAAAGTGCCCGATGCGCTGCCCGTTTACTATGGACAGGATTGAGTTTCCGCTTTCGGTTTTTACTCTGTTGTAGACGACCAGCGTCCCAGTTTTAATCGTCCCGGTATAGCTTCCGTCACTTTTTTCGCCCACGCCCGCGCCGATCGGTCCGAGGTACGAGTAAGAGCCGTCCTCGCCTAGGCCTCCCTCATTTGTCACGGTGCCAGAAAAGACCTGCACAATGCCTCCGGCGCTTTGGGCTGTCGAGTAGATGCGCACGCGTAGGTTGTCGTTTTCCATCAGCCTCAGTACTGCCGCCCACAGGTCCATCTCAAATCCGGCGTTTCGGCTCACCACATGGTCGGCAATCAAGTTGACGATGTTGACGAGATCAGCGTTGAGCGTGCCCGCTGTGATAAAATCGGCGACCATACCGTTTTCCAGCGTGGCTCCGTAGGAAAACGGCCCGTTGTAGCCGTTATTGCTCGCACCCCATCCCTCATGATTAAAGCGCCACACCTTGCGCGCCTTGGTCGGGTCCGGATCATCCGCAATGTACAGCGTGTCCGGCATGCCGTCGTTGTTGGTATCCAGCAAGCGCACCGCGCCGCCGGATGCGCCGAGAATGGTCTCCGTAAGCGCAAGCACTGCCTCTCGCAAGTAAGTTTCGCTCGGTTTCTGCTTGATCTCCTGTTGCTGCCCGACGATAGTGTCCGCGATGTTGGTACGCACGTCTCCGATCTCGACGGAGTTGTACCGCTCAAGCAGCACGTCCGTCTCGATCTTGACGATTTCGGCCTTCGCCTCTACGCCGAGCCGCGGGTATCTAATCGTCACCGTGTCGCAGAGGTCGCATTTTTCGAGCAGCGCAAGATCCTCGTACTCCGGAAACTGCTCGAGCTGGACGAAAGACGCCGTGATGCTCGTTTTTGGTATGCCGATCTTGTTGTCTTCGACATACTTTCCCGCGCGCGCCTGCAGCTGCTCCGGTGTCGGCTGTCCCTCAAAATCGTTGGAAAAATCCACCGGCACGACGCGCGTAAAGTCGTACGTGCCCGGCGCGTTGACAATCTTTGGGTCGCAGGTCACGAGTGCCCCTTCCGCGTTTGTCCAATACGGATAGATGCCGGTCGCCACGTTGGAGATGTTGCGGTCCTGCTCGATGTCCGTCAGGTTTTTACCGTAGCTAATCACGACGCCGTTGTCGTATCCGCGATGGCCGTACAAGCGGACGGCAAAGCCGTCCCACTCGTACTCACCGCCGTACACGTCTAGGATCGAGCCGGATGAACCGCCGAGAACCGAGCGCGTCGACGACGGTGTCGAGACACTAAAAGATGCGACGGTAGACTTGTCCGTCCAAAAAGTGAAGGGACTATCCACCGCCGCGTTGAGGCTGAGCTTTGAAAGCGCATCCGGCGCGTTGATCGCTGTAAAAGGATTAAGCGGAACGCCGGAGAGGTCGTAGGTGATATGCTGCGCGTACACCATGATAATGCCGTCCATCGGCCGCGTGATCCGGTAGATGCGGAAAGGCTGCGGTGCCCGGTATGGGCTCGGGATCGCATAGATGATGCAGCGGTCCGTGATCTCGTCAAAATGCACGCCGGTATCCGGGTATTGCATCGTCAGCTCGAAAGCGCCGTTGCGCTCCTCGGTGACCGTGCAGCTGATCGCATCCGTCAGTACGCCGAGCCCCTGCGTGTTAAACTCCGTCGCGGTGGACGGAAAAAGGATCGGTTTCATATTGCCCTCCATCTCGGCGTGATCTCTACCGCAGTGACGCCGCCGCTCCAAGTAATCCGCGTTTCTCCGGCGGGCAAGGTCGGAAACTCTCCACCGGCGATGCGGATCGTGCCGTTTTTGTTTTCAAGTCCGCTGTAGGCATTTTGGGTTTCGGCGTCCAGCGTCAGGCTGCCGTCCATGCTGTCGATCGTCACGGTGACGCCGCCGACCGTCAGCACGCCGCTTCCGCTGCCCGTGATCTGGATCAGCGGAAGCGATTCGTCCCAGTTGTTCAGCAGGACATGGCCGTTCTCAAGCGCCTGCACCCACGTGCCCGCCTTGATGTACCGGTGCGGTTTGCAATTAAAATTTAGCGTCGTCTCGCCCGACCGGTTTAAAAACCGCGTGTCAAAATCCAGAGGCCCGGTAAAAACCGCCATACGGTATTCGTCCGGGTGATAGTCGTCCTCCAGCTTTTGGTATGTCATCGGAGAGCCGAGAAGCCACGCGCGTGCCGCGTCCGTGTTCCGCAGGAAGTCTTTGTGGATAAAAGCGGGATATGAAACCGTTATGTTTTTATACCGCTTGTTATCTCGGATCAGATCGCCAGACCGTCCGGGGATGGACACAAGCTCATAGTCCCTTTCGGAGCCGTTGAAGGTGTTTTCGCCGCTTACATAGATGCCGTACTCGCGGCAGCAATGCCTGGCAAACCAAAACTTATGCACCGAAAACCGCCGCCTTTCTTTCTGTCGCGTTTTGCATCTCATCCATAATGATGTCCGCCAGCGCCCGCACGTCCTGCCCCGGCGCGCCGTATATCGTGATATTGACGCCGCCGAGGTCGGTCTGGTTGGTTGTGTTGCTGGTGAGCGGCTGCACCATGGCGCGGTTGCCCATCATTGTGAGCAGTTCCGGCCCGGCCTCGCCGACGATCGCCGAGCCTTGTGAGAGGATGCCGCCCTTTGCCAGATACGGTATATTTGGGATATACGGGATGCTGAGGCCGAAATGCCCGCCGCCGAGCCATTTTGGCATGGTAAAGCTGATCGAGTTTAACCCTCCGATCAAGCTGTTAATCGCACCGACCGCGCCGTTCAAAAGCCCGATGATGCCGTTTAGCGGCGCTTTTACCATGTTGATTAGGCTATTAAACAGGCCACCGAAGATGTTGACGACGCCCTGCCATGCCTGCTCCCAGTTGCCCGTGAAGACGCCTTTCACAAAGTCGATCACACCCTGAAAGATCTGCTTGATCGCGTTCCACGTGTTTTCAACATTTCTCATAAAAGCGTTGATAATGTCTCCCAGTCCCGGGCCGAAGATTTCCGTCCAGTCCGTTTTAAAGACGCCTTGCAGCCAACTATCCAGCCCCAAAAGGATGCCTTCGATCAGGTCGCACGCGCCTGTGATTATCCCGGTGATGTAGCTCCACACGCCCGAGACGATCTGCTGCACACCGCTCCACGCCTGTTCCCAGTTGCCGGTGAAAATGCCTTGAATAAAATCAATTACACCGTTGAGAACCTGATAAACGCCGTCCCAGATGCCTTTCAGCAGCGAAAAGAATCCATTCAGCACATTGCCTAAGACGGGGCCGAAGATCTCGGTCCAGTCCGTAGCAAAAACGCCCTGCAGCCACTCGTTAAAGCCTGCCAACCACGCCTTGATCTCTTCTCCCTTTGTGACGATCAGCACCAGCACCGCAATCAGGGCAACGATCCCCGCGATAGCGAGAACGACGGGATTCGCTGCAAGGAATGACAGCGCACTGGAAATTGCTGAAATACCACTAATCACGCTTTGCACAAACTCGACGATTTTTAGCGCAGTCAGCGCGAGACCGATCGCGCCGATTACACCGATTACGATTTCTTTATTTTCAATTAAAAAGGATACGACGTTTGATACCGCATCAAAAAAGCTCTGGACGTATCCGACGATGGTATCCATGTCGATGCCTGCCGTTGCATCCAAAATCGCCTGCATAATGCCGTTTATGCCCTCCTGCACAGCTGTAAGTACAGGCTGCACACGCTCCGAAAGCTTGGCTGCCTTTTTTGTAAATTCAAGCTGCGCGTTGTTGGCGTCTACGATATCCTTGTTGTTGCTGTACCATGCATCGCCGACATCACTGAGGCCCTGATCGGCCATAGCCTGCAAGACGAGGTTTGTCCGGTCGGCCTGCGTTTCGGCGTCCTGCAAAGCGAGATTAAAAAAATCTTCGGCGCTGGAAGCTTCTTGCACCGCCTTGTTCCACTCCTCGTTTTCTTCGGTGTTTTCTTTGAGCATTACGCCGAAGGTCTCGCCCTCTTTGCTGCCCCAGTTCAGGACGTCCGCAAAGGTGCCCGTCACCTGCCCGGCGCGGATTGTTTCGTTGATTGATTCCGCAAGACCGTCGATCGGGATGCTGTCCCCGTATTTCGCCCAAGCGCCGACGGCACTCGAAATCAGACTGTTTATATCCTTTTGCGACGCACCAATCGCCTGCAGGTTCGCCGTTGTTGTGGCAGCGGACTGATCGTCCCCAAGCGCCCCATAAAGCTGAGAAAAAGCCTCGCTTGTCTCCTCCGCGGAGTATCCCGCCGCCTCGCTGGAAGTTTCCAGCGTGCCCATGATCTTGCGGTACTCTTTGGTTTCCTCGTTCAGATCCTTAATCCCGGATACGATTTCCTTGATTCCCTCGACAAGTACATCGGCTTTGAGATGATCCGCGAAGCTGGACGCACTGTCTCCCGCTTCTTCGAGCGCGTCGTCTGCGTCCTTGGCCGCATCTTCTACGTCCTCGATCGGCTTCTCGTCGATCTTTTTGACCTTTGATGCTGTCTCGGACGCCGCGTCGCCAAGTTGTTTTAAAGCGGATTCGCCCTTTGATTGCGCGATTTCATCCTGCAAGCTGGACGCCGCCTTTTCGGCTTTCCGCAAATCCGCTTCCGTCGCGACGATTTCGCGCTGCAGTGCATCGTACTGCGCCTGCGAGACTTTCCCCTGCGCAAACTGCTGCTGCACCTGCTTTTCGGCGTTTTTTAGCGAATCCAGCTTTTGCTTTGTCTGTTCCACGCTGTCCGCCAGAAGCCGCTGCTTCTGCTCGAGCAATGTGACATTGCCCGGGTCCAGCTTCAGCAGCCGCTCCACATCGCGCAGCTGCTTTTGCGTCGTGCTGATCTCTTTGTTTACGCCCGAAAGCGCTTTAGACAGTGCGGTCGTATCGCCGCCAATTTCAATCGTTATGCCTTTGATTCGGTCCGCCATCTACTCACCCCTTCGGAAAAAAGCGGTTAATATCCGCTTGCGTTGCTTTATACGGATATTTCTCTTGATCGTTCGCCTGCTCGATCAGCATATCGTATACCATGCCCACCGTCATATCGTCGAGGTCCTCACGACTGAGCCCCAACTCCGCGCAGCGGAGCATAAAGGTCGCGCCGGTTGCTTCGCGCACAGTTTGTCTTATTTTTTTTTAGACTTCGCTGTCGTCCGCGCGTTGATCGCCCAAAGCTCGAGGATTGCCGGAAGCACCTCGTAGATCGAAAACGTCTCGAATCCGTCGAGCCACCCCTCCGGCGTGTCCGGGATGTTGGCGTCATACTGCCGCGCCATGATGTAGGCGGCGTTTTCAAAAATTTCGAGGTCAGTCACATCAAGCTGTGATTCGTGCACCAGCGCTTCATAGGCTTCGCGCTCTTCGGCGGGTGCATCTTCTGCCGGTTTTTTGGCATGGATGCCCTGTAGCGCTTTGGTGTACGCCTTTTGAAGCTTGTTTAGGTCCTGGATCATGTCCCGGCCGATTTTATGTCGGTAAAGGCGCGGGGTCAGGGCCGAGGCCCTAAACCCCACCTCCTTTCCGTCGATCTGAATTCTTTTTTCCATGTGCTTTACCTTTCTCAACCTGCGGTAGGCGTATAGACCTTCGTAAACCACGCCGTGCGAACGCTCTCCGGCGTCTCACTGGTTGTACGCGCAAAGACGTTGCCGTTTTCGAGCGAAGTCGCGGAAATTGTGCTGGTCTGCGTCTGCGGCTCCTTGGTGTCCGTACTCGTCGCGCCGACAATGCCCGGGCGCGTGCCCGTGCAGTTGTACATGCAGTACAAATCGTTGTCGGCGTCGCCGTCGATTTGGAAAAGGAGCGCGAAGCTCTTCGGCTCAACACCTACATTTTCGATGATCGTTTTGTCGGTGGCGTTGAGCACGTATCCCCAGACATCCTGCAACATCTTGTCGATAAATCGCGCCATTTCGAGGTCGCCCTCGTATCCGTTGTTTGAACTGGATTTGTAGTACACAACGCCGTCCGCGTAAAACGGCGTGATCTCGCCGCTCGCCTCGAGCGACAGATTCACGGCGCCCGGCACAGGGATCGGATTTTCCCACGTCGGCGTTTCGCCGTCTGCGGTCATCACCGCGTAGTGCACGTTTTTGATGTTAAACTGCACCTTGTTTTCGTTTGTCGCCATTGTTACACCTCAACTTCGTACAAAATTTGATAACATTTCTCCGTATCGATATAAGTTTCCGATTTGTCCCAAAAGAGTGAGGACAGGGCGCTTTCCACCCTGCCCTCCGCTTCGGGATTTTTATCTCTTGTGTAAAGCTCGATCTGCACATGATCGATCGGCTGGTATACGACGCCGTCCGCCGAAAAGTTGTTGCTGTAGGCGGCGAGATAGCAGATGTACGGCAACTCAGGCGCTCCGTTAATCGGCCATGCCCTGTATACCACGGGCAAACCTGTGCTTTTCAAAAGCTGATATAGATTCTCCAGCGTCATTTTTTAATCACCACCTTCACGGCACCCACGAGCTTATCTGCAGCAGCCTGCTCGGCCGGGCGGATATGCGGCTTGCCGTCCACGCGGCCACCGTTTACCTTCGCATGCCCGTTTTCGAGCAGATGCGTGAGCTGCGGCTTTGTGCGGTTGGATATGCGCACCCGGATGTCCTCTGGGCTCTCAAATTCCACCTTGAACGTCCAGCCGCGCGCATACTTGCCGCCCCGCATGGACCGCGGGGATGTAGTTTTTAACGTGCGGACCGTTTCTTTTGCCACGTCATTCACCGCTTTTTTTATACCTTCGGCGACCTCGTCGCTGTAAGCCTTGAGCTCTTTCACGATCTCGACCTCAAGCTCATTTAACGGGATTTTCCGCGCCACGCGCCACACCCGCCTTTCGCTCGAGATACAGCTCGATGCTGTCGTTGTCCGGGTCTAAGTAGGTGCGGTACACGGCATACCGACGCGCATTTTTGCCAGAGCCGATCTGTACGATCTGCTCGCCGCTGTAATTCACGATCGGCGTCACGGCGACGAGTTGCGGCTGCAGGCCGTTCTGTCCGGCGTCTGCCCACTCTGCCCTCGTGACCGACTGCAGGTGCGCCCATACCGACGTTGCTGTCTCCGTCACCGTGACGTTTCCAATCGCGTCTTTTTTATAGCTTTCAGCGATCAGCAAAATGAGATCATCCATCTGCCTCCCCCTTCTGGCTGAAAAGCCGGTTGTTCAGTGCCCACCGCAGCATGCGCGGCATCTGCACATTTTCCTCGCGTCGGCGGCGGTACAGGTAAGCGGCATACATTTCGACGAGCATCGCATCCTGCACCGTATCCGTCAGCGTGATGCCCTCCTGCGCGATGTAGGCTCTGGCCGATGCGATGAGTACAAGCAGATACAGGTCGAGCGCAGAGCTCGATACCTGCAGGTCAACCTTCAAAATCTCCAAAATGTCTTCATCCGTCAACGTCAACGCCGCTTACCTCCTTGTTTTTTTACTTTGTTACCGAGACCGTATAGACGCGCACTGCGTTGCCCTGCGTAACCGTGACAGTCAGCGGATGCGCTGCGCCGTCCGTCAGCCATGTCACTTCGCCGCCATTGCGCACGTTCTGGCCGTTGTAGCTGATTGCCACCTTCGCGCCCGGCTGGCTGCTGGTTGCCTCGATCTTTGCGCTCGTCCCGGTGGGTGCGAGCGTATAGCTGTATGTACCCGTTGCAAATACGGGCGACAACGTCTCTGTGCCGACTGCCAGCGCGGTAAGCCGCGCGTCGTTTGCGGTATCTGCGGCAAAGTCCATCACGGTCGTGACCGCCGCGTTGTTGATGTTGATCGCAACAAATGCGCCCGGGATGACCGGCATACCGTCCGCGCGCTCCTTGCCCTTGAAAACGGTGTTATCCTGGATAAACTGTACCTCACGGCTGGATTCGATCGTCATACCGGCGCGCAGTGCGAGCAGGTACAGATCGCCGTAGCCGCCGATGATGTCGCCGTCCGGGATAAACTCGAGCACATCGATGTCGCCATCGATGACCGGCATCGTGCCCGGGAACTGTGCGACAAGACCGCCCTCGTAATTAAACGCAATCAGCTTTGCGCGAAGCTTGGCGTAAGTTTTGCTGTTCATTGCCCAGAACTGGCGGCCACGGCTGTAGCGCGTGAAGGTGTTGCCAGCTGCGACAGCCAACGCGGACCAGAAAGTGATCGGTTCGGCCGTGCTGTCCACCTTGAGGATGTTGCTGGTGTGGAGATCGACCCACTCCGGCGCATTTGCCGGATAATCGGAGGGCTTAGAGGTCTGCGCGAGGCGGGTCACGATGCCGAGCGGCATCTTGCTCGCCGCGCCCTTGCCGTACAGGATCGCCTTATCCAGCGCGAGGCCGATGCTCTCGGAGAGCATCTCCACGATCCAGCTCGCAAGGTTGATGTCATTGTCCTCGAGGATCGAGTTGCACACCGGCACATAGCCGGAGACCTTGAAGCCGTCAAGCGTGACCTGATTAAAGACAAAGGTCAACTCGTTGATCGCGCCGCACATCTCTGTCCACACCGCTTCCGGCACCGTACCGGCAATGGTCTGGCGCGCCTCGCCGTTGACGTTGCGGATACGTACGCGGTTAAGCAATTTTGAATACCTGTACATATTCTCTGCGATCATGTCGAGGAAAACGACCGGGATCGTGAGCTCTGCGCCGGATACGCCGCGCTGCTGGCCCTTCATGCTGCGCAGCTGCACAAAAAATTCGCGTACGTCCTCGCGGGCGACGATTTCGCTGCGCTGCTCCATCGGCAGTGCGTCAAACGCACGTCGGCTCATGGGCAGCGCGCGGATGTTGATATTGGTTTCCATTTTTCTTTCCGTCCTTTCTTTTGTGAGATGGTTTTCTTTGCTTTTGGTTGGAGCAGCTGCCTCGGCCTCGGAAAGCTCCGCTTCAAGGCCCTCAATCTCGCCTGCCAACGCAGCCTTTTTTGCTTCGTGTGCAGTCTTGTCCGCGTCGAAGGTCTCTACCTCTTCGGTGACGGCCTGCTCCTGCTCCGACGTTTCTGCTTCGTTGATCGCCGCTTCCAGTTCAGCTTCACGCGTGGAAAACTCCGCGTCCTTCTGGCGGAGCGCTTCCAGCTCGGCCTGCTTCTTTTCGATGCTGCGGCGCAGCATGATTGTCTTAAGTGCCATTGTCTTCTCCTTTCAGGCGGCTTTTCATCCTTGCCTGCCATTCCTCTTTTCTTCGTTTTTCTGCCTTCTCAAAATCTTTCCGGCGCGCCTCTACCGAGGTATCCTCGTAAGCCGGAAACGTTACGACGGAAACCTCGTATAGCTTCACAGCCTTGATCCGCCACACCGTCGGCACACCGTCCTTGTATTCGACATCCTGATCGAGGATGTCAAATCCGAAAGAGCACTGATTCACGTCGCCGCGCTTCACACGCTCGTAAAGGTTCATAGCATCCTGATCCTGTTGATTGATCGTGACGCTGCCCCAAAGTCCCCGCTCATCTATGCGCAGCGAAAGCGTACCCGCCGTTGTACGGCCGAGCACAAGCGTCGTGTCGTGGTTAACGAGCGCCCGGACATCTCCATTTGTTTGCCCATCGAATGCTCCGGGCTCGATCGTCTCATATGCGCCATCCCAGAGCTCGTATCGGCTCCCGAATACAGCGAAATACCCCTCAATATAGAGATTTCCGCCCTCGGCACGGGTACAGAAACCGTCGCTCCGCGCCACAGCCGTGCGTTTATACATCATGTGTTGTCACCTCCGTTCAATTTGTTTTGTTCTCCGATCATCCCGCGCGGGATGTAGTTCTCAAGTATCACAAGGTCGTCGAGTCCGGAAAGCGGAGAAAGTCCGATCCAGTCGCGCACCTCGTTCCCGGTCATAATCCCGCGTACATATTGATCATTCGCCACCGCTGCAAGGTCGCGCAGGTCATAGTTGTAGAGGCTCCGCGCATTAAACCGAAAAAACCAATCTGGATTGTACAGGAGTTTTTTGGTCATTTCCTGCTCGATGTTCTTCGCGACCGGCATGATCGTGGAGCTAATAAAGTTGTTCCAAGCGTCGCGGTGAAAATCCCCGATGCCCAAAACAAAAGGCGGCACGCCGAGAATGGCAGCCACCGTCCGCTTATCGAGCTGCACGAAATCCGCAAGCGCAAGGTCGGAGAGCGTGAGCGGCCGAACCTGCTCCACGCTGAACTGCTCGGATGGGATCATCCATGGCTCGCCCGCCTGCGCTGTGTCGATATACTCGCGCAGGAGCTTGCTGCGCCCTTCCGCGCTCGCAAATTCATCTGTGAGCGCATCCACCTTGACAATGATGCTCGGTTTCCAGTTGCTGGACATAAAACTTTTTTCCGTGGCGGCCGCCTGCTTGAGATTGTTCGCGACGTCTGCCAGCGCGACGCGGTAGCCCTCGCCTTTCCACGGATAATAGCTTCCGGGATTTAGCACAAAGTGCAGCACGTCGTCCGGGTCGTATTCCTGCCCGGCGATCACCACACGATAATCCCACACACCCTCCGGGACAAACGCCGTAAAAGCTGGCGGCACCGGCTTGAGGTCGCGCAGAATGCCGCGCCGCGTTTCCGGCCACACCACCGCGTTTCCGTTTCCCTCGAGCATCAGCGTCTTGACGATCCAGTGGATAAACGCCGCGCGAGTCATATTGTTGTTCGGGCTGATGTCCACCTTGCGGCTCAGCTCGTTTTTGACCCGGATGTCACCGGTCTCCGTGTTTTCCATCAGATGGATGGTCATACTCGCGATCAGCCGCGCGATCGTGTCCACTGCCGTGCAGATCTCGGGATTTTGCGCAAGGCTCACGTAGCCCCGGCATTCGATAGATTCCCACAGGTCTGCGCCCGCAAAGGCGATGCTCCTGCGCACCGGCTCGGCGCGCGGCGCTGGCCTGCTTCTTTTTTTCTTGCTCAAGCTTCACCCCACCATTTCTTCGCCGCCCTGTTTTTTTCAAGGCTTTCGAGGTATCGGATGCAGGCAAACACCGACGCATCAAAAAGATCGATGCGGTGTTCCGGCTGCACCTTATCGTATTGGATCATGTCATCCGTCTTTTCGACGGCGGACACGTTTTCCACGCAGTACTCGTAGGCTTCCGAGTGCAAATAAAAAAGAGTGCCGTTTTTTGCGCTCTGCTCGATATGCCGGAAGCCCTCCGACTTTTTGTAAAAATACTGTGGCTGATCGACGATTTGGAAACCCGCCGATTTCATGCCGATGAAATACTCGCGGCAGAACTTTCGGTCGTGTCCGACCTGCCGGATTTTGAACCCCCGTTTTCGCATATCCACGAACCAGTTGACCACGTCCGCATGGTTAACGGTTGGGCTGTTGCACATCGTAAGCCAGCCGTCGTCCTGCCAACCAAAAAGCGGGATGTTGTCCTGCTCCGCCTTGATATGCGCGGCGACAATCGGAAAAAACGCATGCGTGATTACGATGTCCACGCCCTTGTAATGTCCAAAAAGTGCCGCAGCCGTCAAGTCGTGGAGCTTTGACAAGTCCGCGCCGCCGTACCAGTCGATCGGCAGCCTTGCCAACTCCTCGAGCGTCCAACTGTACTTGGCGTCGCTCCGCCGGAACTCCTCGATGTCAAAATACGCCTTAACCGCGTTCGTGTAGACGTTCAGACTTTTCGCAAAAAAATCCTTACGCTGCTGCGGGTCGTTCTGCGCCTGCAGGCTGTCGTTCAAAATTTCATCCGGGCGAATGCTCACGCCGTAGGCCGGGTTTGCCATTTCATGCACGATCGGGTTTGTGTAGTCGATATTCCCGTTTTCGTCCGGGTTTGCGCAGCACATAAAGATAAAGTATTGCTCGTCCTTAACCGTGCCGTCCAGCACCTTTCGGCAATATTTTAGCCGCTGCCCGAGGAATGCCTGCTCATTGTCGCCCGCGGTCGAGATGCCGATCAGCAGCTTATTGGTGTAGGCTTTCATGGCCTCTTTAAAAAGGTTGTACTGCTTCGGCGTTTTGAAAGCATGAATTTCGTCGCAAATCGCAATGTTGCAGTTAAGGGAGTCCTGCGCGTCCGGGTTTGCTGCCAGTGCGCGAATAAAAAAAGAGCCGTCCGGAAGCGTGGCCTCCATGGAGTGCTCATTGTTGTTGTCGATGATCTTGACAGACCCGCCGCTTTTTGCGTCCTCACCCATCCGGCGGACGTTGTAGTCCAAAAAATTAAAGCTCTCCAGCGACTGCATCAGTGCCGCCGACGCGATGTAGGTCTTTGACCCGCTGCGCCGGTAAAGGAGCGAGAGCGCCCAGGAAAGCGCCGCGGCAAAGCTTGTCTTAATGTTTTTTCTGGGGATAAAGATCAGCGCTTCGTGAAATCGGACGACGTCCGTCCCGCGCAGTTTGAAGCCCACAAGATTGTAAATGATGAATTTGTGGAACGGCTCAAGCTTGAACGGCGTACCACGCAGCGGCGTGCCGTCCAGCTTCTCCCCCTGCTGGTGGCAGATCGTTTTTTCGATGATCTGGATGCAAAACTCAGGTGCTTTGCTATCCATCCAGTACTCGGGATTGTCGAGGTCCGAAAAGAACCGATTCACAGCTTGGCGCAACTCCATGCACGCCGCTTTTCGACCAGCCCGAATGCTTTCGGCGTACTCGAGGACTTCCGGCCAGTTTTTCCCTTTAACCGGATTCAATGCTGGCAAGCGCCGCAGCCAGTCCGCCAGGCTTTTCCAAACGCGGCGCGTCTCCCGTCATTTTTTTATAGCTCGAGGGTGTCATTCCAAGCTCGCGCCAGTACGCCAAAGCACTCTTGTTCAGATCATCCCAAAGGACAAGCAACGGATTTTTCGTCATGTTTGTCGAGCCGCCCTTATTCGTGTACTCGATGACCGACTTTCCGCCGGAAGCTCGGAACTCCCTGAAAGTCTTGTCCCGCTGCTCGAGGATTCCCGCCAAAGTCTCCACCGCGGAATCATACGCGTCCTTCTGCACCCCTAGTGCAGACATCTGCTCCGAAATCAGTTTTTTCCATTTGTTTTTGGTCACATACTGCACCCCTTTTCCTAAAATTTGTCCCAGAGTTGGATTCTTCTATGCCCGCCGGACTTTAGAATCCCCGGAAGGCGCGTCGGATGAGGGGGGGTCTCTGTAATCTCTCATATCCCATACCTCCCCGCATTCTTTGCTTTTTCTGGATGCATTTTGTTGTGGCACGCCTCACACAGGCTGACGAGATTGTCTGCGTTATACGCAAGCTCCGGATGCTCATCCGCGTGCTCGATGTGGTGCACGGTCGTCGCTTGACGGCGCCGCCCATACCGCAGGCAATACCGGCACAGATAGCCATCCCGCCTCAGCACAGATGCTCGCAACCTCCGCCATCTCGGCGCGTTGTAATCAAAGCTCATGATCCTGCCTCCGAATCGCTGCGCTCGTTCTTCTCGGCCTCCCGCCGCTCCGTCAGCCGCGCAGCGCAGAGCGCATACGGGCAAACCACAAGCATACACAAATGCTCGCCCGTCCTCGCGTATGTATCCCAAACGCAGCCGCTTGGGCGTGGGCACGGGCGATATGCTTTTTTACTCATCTCTTCGCTTTCCTCCCGAGCTCCTCGATTAGCTTTAGTTCTCGCTCCGAAAAACTCCACTTTATTGCTTCCTTTTTTGCGGCCGCTTTCTGCACGGCCGCTTTCTGCACGGCCGCTTTCTCGGCGGCTTCGGTGGAAAGCAAAAGCCCCGCGCCGTATATGGATTTTTTAACGGCAAGTTGTGCATCTAAGCGGCCAACCTGTGCGCACTCTTTTTGATATATCTCAAAACTAATACCATTGTGGGCCATCTTCTGAAGCATTGTCACCGTCAAAATATTGTCGGGGTAGTCGTATCGCGGCAGGCTTTTGCTTTGCTCCTCTTGCGCCGCCACTATTGCCCGCCCTAAGTCCGGCGCAGTCATCGCGGCGATATGTGCATCAAAGCTTGTTACAAATGCCGTTTTTACAAGTGCACCGTTATCGTATTTTA
>ERZ1027238.89-NODE-89-length-31174-cov-9.688583_pt1 | contig 31174 bp, 24 predicted proteins | sample MGYA00519477_ERZ1027238 | MGnify/ENA primary metagenome ERZ1027238 (study PRJEB26926, sample SAMN06164638) | human gut metagenome | biome: ENVO:00009003; feature: ENVO:2100002; material: ENVO:00002003 | host: Homo sapiens | place: USA | collected 2012 ...
GGCTATTCGTCGGCAGCGTCAGATGTGTATAAGAGACAGTCGCAAGGATGGATAACAGGTGCAAAGACGTGCAAGCAATGCAAAGAATGCAATAGAATAATAACGGCAAAATAACGGTGATTCGGTTAAAATGACGTTTTAGCGTCAAATGATGAAATGGACAAAATGTGCCATTCGGTTTCTACGAATCAGTAGGCCGGGGGTTCGAGTCCCTTCCATCGCACCAAATAATGAAAATCCGAACCTTTTCTCAATAGGAGAAGGGTTCGGATTTTTTGTTTCTTCGGAAAGCAAAATGCCGCGTTTGCGCAGCAACAAAAGCCCCAGTGGGGCTTTTGAGCGACCGAACGGTCTTGCGTTAGCAAGATGGAGGGGCCTCCGCCCCGACAAGTGACCATAAAAGAAAAATACCGCCCACGCAGCGCAGCGATGGATTTTGTCGGGTGAAGTAAGCGGCAAAATGAATCGGGTGTGTTGCGGGGCGGTAAGTTCTTTCGTGGACTTTTCCTCACGGAAGTGGTGGGTCTCACGGTGATAACCAACCACTTTCTGTGGCTGTGTTCAAAATGAACACGACCACATTTTGTGGGTGGTTTCAAACCAATCCACAAAGACGGTGGGATTTACAGGAAAAATACCACTGTATGTGAAATTCGTCAAGAGGGTTTTGGAAAACCCCTATTCTCACACTCATCCACCCTATCATGTGGGAAACCACGGGCATGATCTTGTGATCATGAGTTCTCCCAAAATGCTGACCCCAAATGAATACGATGTGTTTTTCAGCTTTCTGGAAAACACGGTGATGAAAAACGCATACTGACAGTAAAACCGCTCCGAGCGTTCTGCCCGGAGCGGTTTTGCGTCAGCAGTATTTATGCAGAATGGTCATAGACGGAGGGAGAAGTCATGCGTCCTTGCACAGCTTGGTCAATTCTTCGATGGCGGCATCCTCGTCCGGGCCATCGGCGGCGATGGTCACGGTCTCGCCGCACTTCACGGCCAGACCCATTACGGCAAAGATCTTCTTCATGTCGGCGACTTTGCCGTTCTTAGTCATAGTGACTTTGCTCTCAAAGCCTTTGGCAGCCTTGCTCAGGATACCGGCGGGACGGGCGTGCAGACCTTCTTTGTCCTGAATGGTGATATCGATGCTCTTCATAAAAATCTCTCCTTTTTGGAATCGTTATTGTAAGTGCTCCAGCACATAGTTCATATCGGAAGTGGTCTTGAGCTGTTCCAGCGCATCCTCGTCTTCAAGGATCTCGCAGACATTGCCCAGCAAGTCAAGATGGTCGTTGCCGACACCGGCAATGCCGAACACGAGGTAGGCTTTTTCATCGCCGAAGTCCACGCCCTGCGGATATTGCAGCAGGACAACGCCGGACTTTTTAACGGTGCCCTTCTTCTGGCTGGTGCCGTGGGGAATGGCTACGCCCATGCCCATGTAGGTGCTCACCAGCTTTTCGCGCTCCACCATGGCGTCGGCGTAGGTCTCGTCCACATAGCCGCGCTTTGCCAGCAGCGCACCGGCGGCACGGATGGCCTCCTCCTTGGTGACGGAAGGCAGCCCCAACTGGATGTCCTCCGCCTGGATCTTCATCACGGAACCGTTGGCTTTGGAAGCCTCGGTCACGGCAGCCGCCAGAGGGGCTACGGCTGCATTGCGCAGATCGGATACGATCTCCTCATTGGCGGCAGCTTCGGCCTTGGCATCCAGTGCCGGGGTAGTGGAGGTCAGTGCATTGTACAATGCGTCCAGATGCGGATCTGCAAGGAAGTTATCCAATGTAACAAGCTGTGCCTGCGGGGCGCACTTGGCGGCACGGTCAGCCAGAACGCGCTGGCAGACCACTACGTCCGCGTCAGCGGGGATGGTGTCTACGCTGGTGTTGGTCACGGTCAGGTCGGGGCGTTCGGCCTTGATGCGGTTGCGGAACTTGGTAGCACCCATGGCGCTGGAACCCATACCGGCATCGCAGGCAAAGACGATCTTGCGGATCTGGCCGACATTCACGGCAGTAGGCTCGGGGATCTCGCCCTTGGCCTGTGCCTTCATCTCCTTCATTTCGTTCTGGGCATCGGTCAGGCTCTTGGTGTGACCGGAGGTCGCTTTCAGAATGACCGAGGACAGGATAAAGGAGACTGCACCGGCGATGACAACGCCCAGCAGAACGGTGAGAATGGAATCCCGGGGAGCCATTGCCATGTAGGCGATGATGGAACCGGGAGAAGCAGGGCCGGACAGACCTGCACCGGTCATAGAGTAGAACAGGATGGCACAGAAGTTGCCCACGATGGGGGCGATGATGATCACGGGATTCATCAGGATGTAGGGGAAGTAGATCTCGTGGATGCCGCCCAGCAGGTGGATGATCACAGCACCGGGAGCGGACTGGCGGGTGGTGTCGTCCTTGCAGAAGAAGCAGTAGGCCAGCAGGACACCAAGACCGGGACCGGGGTTGGCTTCCAGCATATACATGATGGAACGACCGGTCTCAGCAGCCTGACTTGCACCGATGGGGCTGAAGATGCCGTGGTTGATGGCGTTGTTCAGGAACAATACCTTGGCAGGCTCAATAAAGATGGACACCAGCGGCAGCAGGCTGTGCGCCACAAGGAAGTCCACACCGGCGGTCAGCACGGTGAGGATGGCAGTCATGAACGGGCCGATGACGTAGTAGCCGAGGATGGCCAGCAACATACCCAGAATGCCGATGGAGAAGTTGTTGATCAGCATCTCGAAACCGGCGGGGATATGGCCTTCCACCTTCTTGTCGAACTGCTTGATGACCCAGCCGGCCAGAGGGCCCATGACCATGGCGCCCATCAGCATGGTGTAGTCCGAGCCGCAGATGCAGCCCACCACGGCGGCGCTGGCTGAAAGCATCGGGGTCAGCCGCCGCACCGTGCTGCGGGAGCTGCCCGCTGTGGAGCAGTGGATGCAGGCTGCCGGGGCGCATTTTGTGCGGAATCCCGGCAAGGGTCTGCTGCTGGATGAAGCGCCGGAGCGGCGAGACGCACTGCGCACCCAGCTGAACAGCGGCGACAGGAAAGAACTTTCCCGCGCAGAGCGGCGGCAGCAGCTTTTGACAAGGCTGCTCAGCGAGCAGGAGCCCTGCAAAACAGCGGTACTGGCACGGGCGCTTGGCGTTTCGGAAAGCACGCTGTCTGCGGACTTGGATGAACTTGAGACCAAGCTACACCCCTACCGGGTGGAGATGTTCCGCCGCCCCGGCGTGGGGGTCTGGCTGCAGGGGGATGCTTCTTCCTACCGGAGGGTGGTGTCTGCCCTGCTGCGCAGCAGTATGCCGGAAAAGGAACTGGCAGAGGTGCTCTGCGGACGGATGCCGGAAAACGAGATCTTCTCGACCCTGCTGGATACAAAAACGGCCGAAAAGGTCTGGGCGGTTTTGCAGCAGTTTGAACAGGAAGAGCAGCTCCATCTGCCGGATGCAGGCTTTCTGGCGCTGGCGATCCATTGCACCCTGACCATTCAGCAGCTGCGGCAGGGCGGCGACAAGGGCAGCGCCCCCCAGAGGGCTGCGCCCGGCGGGCAATCATGCTGCCCGGCTGGTGGCGGCGCTGAACCGCGCCTTCGGGCTGACCCTGCCGCCTGAGGAAGCGCAGTATCTGGAACTGTATCTCTCCGCCTATCTGGGCGCAGAGGACCCTTGGGGCAGTGCGCAGGAGATGGAACTGCGGAATCTGGAAGCCGCCCTTATCCGGGAAATGGAAAAGGCGCTGCACACAGACCTTTCCGGTTACACCTCTCTGCGGGATGACCTGTACTGCCACCTGCGCCCCATGCTGCTGCAGGTGGAGCAGAACATTCGTACCGAAAACCCCCAGCTGGACACCATCCGCACCGCCTACCCCGGCCTGTGGAAAGCCACCCGCGCCGCCTGTGATGCGGTGCAGCAGCAATTCGTTCTGCCCGCCATCTCGGACGCCGAAGCGGCCTACCTTGCCATGCACTTTGGCGCAGTGCTGGAACAGAATGCCATGTTCCGGCTGCGGCTGCGGGTGGTAGTGGCCTGTCCGCTGGGCATGGGTTCCAGCCGCTTTCTGGCTTCCCGGCTGGGAAACGAGTTTCCCTCTTTGCAGGTGGAGGGGTGCTGCTCGGTGCGGGAGCTGAACGCCGCCGACCTGCGTCGGAGAAAAATCGACTTCATTATCTCCACCGTGCCGCTGGAACTGGATTACCCGGCGGTGTGCATCAGCCCTTCCCTGCTGGAACCGGATCGTGCCGTGCTGAAGGACGCTATCACGCAGTACAGCCAGAACCGCGCAGAACCGGAACCGGCGGTGCAGCCCGTGCAGGATACAGCCTGTGCAGGCTCTAAGCTGCAGTATTATGCGCGCCTGACCCGGTCCATGACCGGGCTGCTGGAACATCTGACCATCCAGCCCGTCAAGGTTCCCGGCAGCCGCGCTGCCCTCATCCATGCAGCGGCGCAGCTGTTCTGCCCGCAGGAAGCGGACGCCCGGCTGGTGGAGCAGCAGCTTCGCCGCCGTGAAACGCTGGGCGATACCTACATCAAATCCCTGTATGCCCTGCTGCTCCATTGCAGGACAAGTGCGGTAAAGGACTGCCGCTTGGGCTATCTGCAGGCACAGCCGCCGGTCTATGAGCCGGGGCGCATCGTGCTGGGGGCACTGGTGCTGCTGGCTCCGGACGACGGGAACGGCGTCCCGGTGGAGGTCATGCAGAATGTCAGCGGGCAGCTGATCGAAACGCCCCGGCTGATGGAGGCACTGCGCACAAGCGTGTGCATCCGGATGTAGCCGAGCACCCCGCCATCATGGGTCACGAGTTCGCCGGTGATATCGTCAAGGTGGGCAAGGCGCATCAGGACAAGTTCAAGCCCGGCATGAAGTTCACCCTGCAGCCCGCCCTGAACTACAAGGGCACCATGTGGAGCCCCGGCTACTCCTACGAGTTCTTCGGCGGCGACGCCACCTACTGCATCATCCCTGCCGAGGTCATGGAACTGGGTTGCCTGCTGGAGTACAAGGGCCGTGCTTACTACGAGGCTTCTCTGGCCGAGCCTATGAGCTGCTCCATCGGTGCTTTCAACGCCGCCTACCACACCAAGATGGGTGTGTACCATCACGATATGGGCATCAAGAAGGGTGGCAAGCTGGCGATTCTGGCCGGTGCAGGCCCCATGGGTCTGGGTGCTCTGACCTACGCACTGCACCGTGATGTGCGCCCCGGCATGGTGGTGGTCACCGATATCAACGAGGATCGTCTGGCCCGTGCGGAGTCCCTCTTCCCCCCGAAGGAGGTCAAGGAGAAGGACGGCATCGACCTGTACTTCGTCAACACCGCCAACATGGCAGACCCCGCTGCCGAGCTGCGGGAGCTGACCGGCGGTACCGGCTTTGATGATGTGTTCTGCTACGCCCCCATCGCGCCGGTGGTGGAGCTGTCCAGTGCTGTGCTGGGTCGTGACGGCTGCCGGAACTTCTTTGCAGGCCCCACCGACAAGCAGTTCAGCGCCAAGATGAACTTCTACGATGTGCACTACAATTCTACCCATGTCATGGGCACCACCGGCGGTAATACCGCCGACATGATCGAGTCGCTGGAACTGACCGCCGCTAAGCGCATCGACCCGGCTGTGATGGTCACCCACATCGGCGGTCTGAACGCCGCTGCCGAGACCACCCTCAACCTGCCCAAGATCCCCGGCGGCAAAAAGCTGATCTACACCCACCTGACCATGCCCCTCATCGCCCTGACCGATCTGCGTGCCAAGGGCGAACAGGACAACGACCCCCGCTATACCGCACTGGCTGACATCGTGGATGCCCACAACGGCCTGTGGTGCCCGGAAGCAGAGGAATATCTGCTGGCAAACTTCAACCCGGAGGACTAAGCGGAACGTGCCATGGGACAGGACAAACGCAGACAGGAGGAATCCCCCATGGAACAACGCCGCAATCAAATCGTGGAGTTGGTGAACCGCAAAGGCAGCATTAGCTTTGCCCAGCTCAAGGAAGCTTTCCCTTCCGTTTCGGAAATGACCCTGCGCACCGACCTGAAAGCACTGGATGAAGCCCGCCGTGTGGTGCGGGTGCATGGCGGTGTCAAGTCGGTGGAGCAGGTGGTAGGCACAGACGACCTGCTGAGCCGCCGTGCCGCCCGCAATGCCGAAGCAAAGCAGATCATTGCCGAAAAAGCCGCTGCTCTGCTGCGCCCCAACACCACCCTGTTTCTGGATTCCGGCAGCACCGCCACAGCAGTGGCCCGGTGCATCCCGGATCAGCCCATGCTCATCTACACCAGCGGCCTGAGCTGCGCCATGGAGCTGGCAAAGCTGGAAAAGCCCCATGTGTCCCTGCCGGGCGGCAGCCTGAACCGGTTCAGCATGAGCGTCTGCGGTGCACAGAGCATCCAGACGATGGAGGGCATCAACTTTGATCTGCTGCTGCTGGGCGTGACCAGTTACAGCCCGGAAACCGGTTTTACCTGCGGCGTGGAGGATGAAGCACGGCTCAAGCAGACCGTGCTCCGCCGCTGTGAGCAGAAAGCCGTGCTGCTGGATTCCTCCAAGATCGGACTGAAAAGCACATTCCACATCTGCGAGCTGTCCGATATTGATATTGTGATCTCGGACGGAAAGCTGCCCGTAGAATTTTTACAGGCCTGCCGGAACGCAGGCGTAACAGTACTATAAAAGGAGCGTTATTATGAAGATCATCCGCGCAAAAGATTATCAGGATATGTCCCGCAAAGCGGCCAACATCATCTCCGCACAGGTCATCATGAAGCCGGACTGTGTACTGGGTCTTGCCACCGGCGGCACCCCGGTGGGCACTTATGCCCAACTGGTGGACTGGTACAACAAAGGCGATTTGGATTTCTCCGAGGTCACTACTGTCAATCTGGATGAGTACCGCGGCCTGCCCAAGGAGCACCCCCCAGAGCTACTGGTATTTCATGAACGAGAACCTGTTCAGCAAGGTGAATATCGACCCGGCCAAGACCAACCTGCCGGACGGCACCAATCTGGACACCGCCGCCGAGTGTGCCCGTTACAACGGTATCATCCACAAGCTGGGCGGCATCGACCTGCAGCTGCTGGGCATCGGCCCCAATGGTCATATCGGCTTCAATGAGCCGGGCGAAGCCTTTGAGCTGGAGACCCACTGCATCGACCTTGCGCCCACTACCATCGAAGCCAACAAGCGCTTCTTTGACGGCAACGAGAACCTTGTCCCCAAACAGGCATACACCATGGGCATCAAGACCATCATGCAGGCACGCAAGGTGCTGGTGGTAGCCAACGGTAAAGCCAAGGCACAGGCCGTCAAGGACGCCGTGACCGGCCCTGTGACCCCTGCCTGCCCCGGCAGCATCCTGCAGCTGCATCCGGACTGCATCCTTGTGGCAGACGAGGAAGCACTGAGCCTGCTGTAAACTCCCAAAGCCAACTTCTTCATTTACCATAACTTTGCTTAAGATCCAACCAAAGTACGGAAAGGGCCGGACTCGTTGCACGGGTTCGGCCCTTTCTGTCAGAAATAAGATTTATCTTGCAATCTTACGCAAAGAGCAACTCCAAAAGAGCCGTCATGGAGATGGTGGGTTCGCCTGCTGCGGGATTTACGCTGAAAATACGCTGAAAAGAGGTCACCCCGATCGGTGGCCTCTTTTTTACTGCCGCGAACTGTCTGGCTGCGGCAGCGGATAACAGCAATGTCCATTGCGCTTTGTTTTGCCCGGCTGCGCACCTTTGCACAGATGCAGAAAGTTCTCCCTCGTCAAACTGCCCAAAATACGCCCTTAAAAGTTTACTTGACACAATTCTCAAATCAATATATAATTGGGTCAGAAACCAATCATAGAAAAGGATGATTCCCAATGGCGCGCAGATACGACAGCAAAGAAGCAAAACGGCGGATCCTGACCGCCTGTGTCCGGCTTTTTCTGGAAAAAGGCTACACGAACACCAAGGTTGCAGAAATTTTAAAGGAAGCAGATGTTTCCGCCGGGTCGTTCCAGAATATTTTCCGCACCAAGGACGGTGTGCTGACCGAGCTGATCGGCATGATGTTCAGCAGGCAGTTCGGCGCGGTAAGGCCGCTGGCGGCAAACGCCCCCTCGCCGGTGTACCTCTACGCGGTGGAAACGGCTTTGCAGCTGGCGCTGAGCGAGTTGAGCGAGAATCTGCGGGATATCTATGTGGAAGCGTACACCTTCCCCGCCACGGCGGAGATCATCCACCGCAGTACCACGGCCGAGCTGCAGGCGGCGTTCAGCGCGTATCTGCCCGGGTGCGCCGAGTGCGATTTCTACGAGATGGAGCTGGGCACGGCTGGCATGATGCGCGGCTACATGGCACGGCGGTGCGACCCCTACTTTACGCTGGAGCGCAAAATACGGCGGTTCCTGAGCATGAGCCTGAGTGCGCTGCAGGTCCCCGCGCAGGAGCGCGAGCAGGTCATCGCTTTTGTGGCGGAGATCGATATGCTTGCCCAGGCGCGGAAGGTGGTAGATGCCGTGCTTGCATCGCTGTCCGTGCAGTTTGATCTGAAAGGATAACAAGGTTTGATGACAAGGAGGGAGTAACATGAAAAAATGGCTGATCTGGTGTTTGACGGTGCTGGCAATGGTGTGCCTGATACCGGGGATCGTGTTAAAAGCGGCGGCAGAAACAGTCCCGGTGCACTGCTTACGCTGTGGGAGTAGGGAGACACGTGAGATCCTCAGATACGAAAAATATGATTCGACCTATCATAGGGTTTATGTAACTGAATGCCAGAACTGCCACAACGATGGCAATGTTACGCTTTTACAGGTACATACCGGCGGTACCCAAGGTCCCACCTGCACCAAAGGCAAAACCTGTGAAAAATGCGGCGCGGAATACGGCGTTCTCGGTCACGACTGGGGCGCGTGGACGCCTAACTACGCCAGCAACGGCACGCACACCCGCAGATGCAAGCGCTGCAACGCAGAAGAGACTGGAAGCTGCAGCGGCGGCTACGCGACCTGCGACACTCTGGGAATGTGCAATACTTGCGGAGGGAGTTACTACGGCGGTCACGCATGGGGCGAGTGGTCATCCGCCGGCAACGGCACGCACACCCGCAGCTGCACGAACTACTGCCGCGAAGTTGATATTGCAAAGTGTACCGGTGGCAAAGCAACCTGCAGCGCCAAAGCGGTCTGTGAGGTGTGTGGTGGGGAATACGGCGAAAAAGACTCAAACAACCATGATCGGGTGCATCACGAAGCAAAAGCCCCTACCTGCACCGACATTGGCTGGGATGCTTTCGACACCTGCAAAAACTGCGACTATACCGATTATCAAGAAATCCCCGCACTGAAACATAATTTGGTGTACTACAAAGCAAAAGACCCCACTTGTACGGAACCCGGCTGTGATGCTTACGAAACCTGCTCTCGTTGTGACTATACCACCTATGTGGAGCGGCCCGCGCTGAAACATGATCTGAGGCAGCGCGTGATAAAAGCCCCCACCTGTACGCAAATGGGCTGGGCTTACGAAAACTGCTCCCGCTGCGACTATTTCGCCACTCCGTTGCTGCCCGTACTGAACCATGATTTGGAGCAGCACGCAGCAAAAGCCCCCACCTGTACGGAAATCGGCTGGAACGCTTACGAAACCTGCTCCCGCTGCGACTATACCACCCGCAAAGAGCTGCCCGCGCTGAACCATGATTTGGTGCAGCACGCAGCAAAAGCCCCTACCTGTACGGAAATCGGCTGGGACGCCTACGAAACCTGCTCCCGCTGCGACTATACCACCTATGCGGAGCTGCCCGCGCTGAATCATGATTATCAGGCTGTTACCGTAGAGCCTACCTGTGAAGCAGACGGCTATACTGTTTTTACCTGCTCCCGCTGCAACGACAGCTACACCGCAGACCCGACCGATCAGCTGGGACACCAGTTCGGTGCATGGTCCCCGAACGGAACCGGCTCTCAGAGCGCCGATTGTCTGCGGCAGGGCTGCGCGCACACTGGCAGCACCGATTGCCGGAAGTTTACTTTCCGCACTGCGGAAGGCGAAACGCTGACCTTCTGCCCCGTGTGCGGGCAGGCAGAAAACGCCGCGCAGCTGGAAAAGATCGAAGCCGCAACGGCGTGGGCTAACAGCGGCAGTCTTTCTGCGGAGGATGTGACCGCACGGACGAATGGGGAATACCTGAGTGTGGCATTTGAAACCGCAGGCAGCCTGACGCAGCCCACCGGTCGGGTAAGGCTCGCGCTGCCCGCCGGATTGCTGGAAGGCAAAACGCTTGTGCGCATTGCCCCGGACGGCACACAGACGGAGATGCCTTTTGAAACAGAGCGCGGAACGATCATCCTTACGCTGGATTTTGCAAACAGCGAGCTGCCCGTAATGCTCTTCCGGCTGGTACCCCAGACCGCCGCCCTCTGAATGCTTTTACAGCGCGCAAACGATAAACTATAAAATGCCCGCCCACCGTGGGTCTCCACAGGTGGGCGGGCATTCTTTTGTGCCTTTTTGGCATAAAAATACCCCCGGAGGATGCAGCGTTTTTTACGCTGTCTACTCTGGGGGCAGGATAGCAAGCGCTGCGCGGCAGCTCCCGGAAGCGGACACTGTCTTGCTGAAAAAGCACTTCCTAGCGCTGCTCCTCCGGCGGGCAGCAGCTCTCCCGGGGGATGAGCTTGTGCGGCACGATGATCTTTGTGGCCAGAAGGTTCGGGTTCTCGATGTGGTTGATGGTCTGGCTGGCAGCCTCCATGCCCAGCTGGTAGGGGTTGACGTCCACGGTGGTCAGCTGTGGGCTGCCCTGCCCTTTGTTGCGGAGTGCCCCCTTGGCAAACCCGGCGGGATTGCGCTATAATAGAGCCGTAACAGTTCCACAAGGGTTGTGGTAAGGGAGGTGTGGTCATGATCCGGGTGGCGATCGTAGAGGACGACGCGGAGGTACAGGGGGTATTGCAGGAGTATGTCCGGCGGTATACCCGGCAGTACGGGACAGAATTTGAAGTGACGGTCTTTGCGGACGGCGTGGATATTCTGGAGGATTACCGCGCGGTCTACGATATTATTTTTCTGGATGTGGAGATGAAGCATCTGGACGGCATGACCACGGCAGAGCGCATCCGGCAGATGGATGCAGACGTCATCCTGATCTTCATTACCAATATGGCGCAGTACGCCATCCGGGGCTACTCGGTGGGAGCGCTGGACTATGTGCTGAAGCCGGTGCCGTATTTTGCATTTTCCGAGCAGCTGAAAAAGGCCGAGAAAAATTTGGCCCGCCGCGCCAGCCACTATCTCATGGTCCCGGTGGAGAGCGGCCTGCGGCGGCTGGACAGCTCCCGGCTGTATTATCTGGAAAGCGAAGGCCACCGGGTGCATTACTACACCGAGGACGGCGATTTTTCGGCACCGGGCACCCTCAAGGCAGTGGAGGAAAAGTTGGCGGGCCGCCCCTTTGCCCGCTGCAACAGCGGCTATCTGGTAAATCTGGCGCAGGTGCAGGCGGTGCAGCAGAACACGGTGCAGGTGGGACCCTATGAGCTGCAGATCAGCCGCCCCAAGCGCAAGGCTTTTCTTGCCGCACTGACCGACTACATCGGAGGTGAAGGCTCATGACCGCGCTGCCGGATATCCCCCGGCTGTACACCGCCCTTGCCGAGTGTCTGGCGGTGCTGCTGTTCACCCCGGCGCTTGCGCCCCGCTTTTCCAAGGCGGTCACCGGGGGCATCACCCTGCTGTGGGCGGCGGTGCTGTCGGCCTTTCTGGGACTGACGGGCAATGTGCCCGGCGGGCTCTGGATCCCCTGCATGGTAACGGCCATCGGGCTTTCTTACTTATATTTATGGGGCGTGTGGAGCATTACTCTGCTGGAAGCCGGGTATCACTGCGCACGGGCGTTTATTCTGGCAGAGCTTGCCGCCAGCGTGGAGTGGCAGCTGCACTGCGCCCTCTGGCCCGCCCGCGGCCCATGGGAGCCGCTGTCTTTGCTGCTGCTGGCGCTGGTGTATGGGGCGCTGTTCGGCATTATGTGCTATCTGCAGCACCGCCGTCCCCAGCCCGCCGGGCACTTACAGATCGGCGGCAGCGCCGCCCTGACGGCGGTCATGCTGGCGCTGACTGCCTTTGCGGTGAGCAATCTGGGCTTTCTGCCGGGCAGCGAGATCAACATGAGCATTTTTTCCATCCGCACCTTGGTGGATTTTTCCGGCGTGCTGATCTTATCTGTGCAGCACGAGCAGCTGCAGGAGAACGCTTTGCACAGCGAGCTTGCCGCCATGGACGAGGTACTGCACCGCCAGTACGAGCAGTACAAGCGCAGCAAGGAGGGCATCGAGCTCATCAACAGCCGCTACCATGAATTAAAGGTCCAGATCGCTGATATCCGTGCCCAGCGGGACCGCGCCAAGCAGGACGCGGCGCTGGCAAAGATGGAGAACAGCATTCTGCAGTATGAGGCGGAGAACAAGACCGGAAACCCGGTGCTGGACATCCTGCTCACCGCCAAGAGCATGGAATGTCAGGAAAAGCAGATCCGCATGACCAGCGTGGCAGACGGGCATCTGCTGGACCATTTGTCCACCCGGGAGATCTGCACGCTGGTGGGCACCGCGCTGGACAACGCCATTGAAAGCTGCGCCGCCGAGCAGGACCCGGAAAAGCGGCTGATCCGCACGGCGGTGTATGCCCAGAACGGCTTTGTGCTGTTCCGGGTGGAGAACTACTGCAAAAAGCCGGTGGAGCTGGGTGCAGACGGTCTGCCGCTGCGCAGTGCCCACGGCGGTTACGACCTGCGCAGCCTGCGGGCGGCTGCGCAGCAGCACGGCGGCAGCATGACCGTGCACTGGGAGGACGGCTGGTTCACCCTGCGGGTGCTTCTGCCGCAGGCGGGGATTCAACAGACTGAGGGCGGGGAGTAATCCCCGCCCTTTTTGCGATATGCACAAAATCAGGGGCAGTGGAATTGTGAATAAGCACAATAAAAAATGAAACCAATTTGAAACTTTTTGCAGGTTGTGCATCCAAAACGACAGATTGTGAACAAATTGAAAATCCTCCGGCACTTTCTGGTATCATAAAGCGAAGCTGGCAGGGGCGTCCCCTGCCGTTGTCCGATTCGACAAAACAAGGAGGAGAAAACTATGTTGTCCATCAATATGGATGACGTCATCAAGGTTCTCAACTCGATCAAATCGCAGTTGATCGGCTTTGGTGTCGTAGCAGTTCTGCTGATCGCAGTCATGATCGCCTGCCGTAAGCAGAGCAAGTCCAAAAAGTATCTGATCCGCTGGCAGGCGGGTCTGGGCATGGTGCTGGCGCTGGCTATCACCGTGAACCTGATCCTGACCGGCCCCATGTACTCCATGGTCACCCTTGCCACCGGCGGCGGCAAGGTCAGCGAGGAGAACGTGGCATCCGCTACCCAGCTGTGCGAGAACATTGCCGATGAGGGCATCGTCCTGCTGGATAACGATGGCACCCTGCCCATGGCCAAGAACAGCAAGCTGAACGTCTTTGGCTGGGCTTCCACCAACCCCTGCTACGGCGGCACCGGTTCCGGTGCACTGTCCGATGCTTATCCCACCGTCACCCTGCTGGAGGGCCTGAAGAATGCCGGCTTTGAGCTGAACACCGAGCTGAGCGACTTCTACACCTCCTACCGTGCAGACCGCCCGGAGGTGGGCATGTTCTCTCAGGACTGGACCCTGCCGGAGCCGGAGGCTGCACAGTACACCGACGAGATGATGAACAACGCCAAGGCTTTCTCTGATACCGCCATGGTCGTCATCACCCGCGTGGGCGGCGAGGGTGCTGACCTGCCCACCGATGTGTCTCAGGTCACCTACGACGCAGGCCACAGCTACAACGACTTTGAGCCCGGCGACCACTACCTGCAGCTGTCCAAGACCGAGAAGGACATGATCGATCTGGTCTGCAAGAACTTTGATAAGGTCGTTGTGGTCTACAACGGCGCCAACGCCATGGAGCTGGGCTGGGTCAAGGATTACAGCCAGATCAAGAGCGTTGTCTGGTGCGCAGGCACCGGTCAGAGCGGCTTCAACGCACTGGGCTCCATCCTCTGCGGTGATGTGAACCCCTCCGGCCGTACCATCGATACCTTTGTGTACGACCTGACCCAGACCCCCACTGCGAACAACTTTGGCAACTTCACCTACACCAACATGGACGAGTTCAAGGCCAGTTCCTTTGGTGCTGATACCATCCCCGCCTTTGTCAACTATGTTGAGGGCATCTATGTGGGCTACAAGTTCTACGAGACTGCTGCCGCAGAGGGCCTCATCGATTACGACAAGACTGTGGTGTATCCCTTCGGCCGCGGCCTGAGCTACACCACCTTTACCCAGACCCTGAACAGCGTTACCGAGGCTGACGGCACCATCACCGTGGATGTCACCGTCACCAACACCGGTTCTGCCTCCGGCAAGGAGGTCGTGGAGGTCTACTATAATCCTCCGTACACCAACGGCGGCATTGAGAAGGCTTCTGCAAACCTGATCGGCTTTGCAAAGACTTCCGAGCTGGCTCCCGGTGCTTCCGAGAACGTCACCGTTACCTTCAAGGCCGAGGACATGGCCTCCTACGATACCTACGGCAAGGGCTGCTATGTGCTGGAAAAGGGCGATTACGTCATCAGCATCAACGCCGACTCCCACACCGTTCTGGACTCCAAGGTCTACAACGTGGCTTCCGACATCGTATACGACGCTTCCAACAAGCGTGAGAGCGATGTGGAGGTCGCCGACAACAAGTTTGACTTTGCCGAGGGCAACGTGACCTACCTGTCCCGCGCCGACGGCTTTGCGAACTACGCCGAGGCTACCGCTGCTCCCGCAGACTTTGAGCTGCCGGCAGAGGCTAAGGCAACCTTCTACAACAACTCCAACTGGAACCCCGAGGACTTCAACAACGCCGACGATGTGGCTCCCACCACCGGTGCCAAGAACGGCCTGAAGCTGAAGGACATGGTGGGCGTGGATTACAACGACGCCCAGTGGGATGCCTTCCTCGATCAGCTGACCGTATCCGATATGGACAGCCTGATCGCTCTGGGCGGCTACCAGTCCGTTGCCGTTTCCTCTATTGGTAAGGTTCAGGCCATCGACTGCGACGGCCCCGCCTCCATCAACAACAACTTCACCCAGCAGGGCTCTATTGGCTTCCCCTCCGCTGTGATGATCGCAGCTACCTGGAACACCGATCTGGCACATGACTTCGGCACCTCCATCGGCAAGATGGCGGACGACATGGACGTTTCCGGCTGGTACGCACCGGCTATGAACATCCACCGCTCCGCTTTCGCAGGCCGTAACTTCGAGTACTACTCTGAGGACGGCGTGCTGTCCGGCGCAATGGCTGCCAATGCCATCATGGGCTCTCAGGAGCAGGGCGTCTACGCCTTCATGAAGCACTTTGCTCTGAACGATCAGGAGACCAACCGCTGCGGTATGCTCTGCACTTGGTCCAACGAGCAGGCCATCCGCGAGATCTACCTCAAGCCCTTTGAGCATTGCGTCAAGGCAGCTGACTGCCATGCCGTTATGTCCTCCTTCAACTACGTCGGCAACACCTACGCCGGCAACTGCTCTGCCCTGCTGAACGATGTTCTGCGCGGCGAGTGGGGCTTCGTGGGCATGGTGCTGACCGACTACTACGGCGTGTACGGTTATCAGGATTCTGACCGCCTGATCCGCAACGGCGGCGACTTCTGCCTGGTCAACTACGACACCGAGACCAACCACCTGACCGATACCACCAGCGCTACCGCTCTGGTGTCCGCACGTCAGGCCTGCAAGAACATCCTGTACACTGTGGCGAACTCCCGTGCTTACTACCCCGAGAACCTGAACCCCGGTATGCCCGGTTGGGAAAAGGTGATGATCGGTGTGGATGTTGTGCTGGCAGCCGCTCTGATCGCACTGGAAGTTCTGGTGGTCAAAAAGGGCTATGCAAAGCGCAAGGAAGAGGAAGTCAACGCCTGATTTTAGGCAAGACGCTCTGAACGTTTGCAGCACCTGAACTGAAACCAGACCAAAGGCCCGCTGCGTAAAAACAGCGGGCCTTTTCTGGATTTGAAAAGGCAAAGAGGAAAATGCCATGAAACACACAGATATCATCAACAGCTTGGATCTGGAACAAAAATGCGCCCTGCTGAGCGGCGGCACGGTGTTCACCACCCGGGCGCTGCCGGGCAAGGGCATCCCGGCCATTACCCTGTCGGACGGCCCCAACGGCGTGCGTAAGCAGGCCGGTGCGGCTGACCATCTGGGCCTGAACCCCAGTGTGCCCGCCACCTGCTTCCCCACCTCGGCCACCGTGGCCAACAGCTGGGACCCGGCACTGGGCGAGGCTGTGGGCGCAGCCATGGGCGAAGAGGCAGCGGCACAGGGCGTGTCGGTGCTGCTGGGCCCCGGCCTGAACATCAAGCGCAGCCCCCTGTGCGGCCGCAACTTCGAGTATTTCTCGGAGGATCCCTACCTTGCCGGTAAGATGGCGGCGGCCTACGTCCGCGGCATCCAGAAAAACGGCATTGCCGCCTGCCCCAAGCACTTTGCCGTGAACAGTCAGGAGCTGCGCCGCATGGCCTCGGATTCCATTGTGGACGAGCGCACCCTGCGGGAAATTTACCTGACCGGCTTCGAGATGGTGGTCAAGGAGGCGCAGCCCAAGACCATCATGTCCGCCTATAACCTTGTCAACGGCACCTACGCCAACGAGAACGCCCACCTGCTCATGGATATCCTGCGCAGGGACTGGGGCTTTGACGGCGCAGTGGTCACCGACTGGGGCGGCAGCAACGACCACGCCCTCGGCGTAAAGAACGGCTCTACGCTGGAAATGCCCGCCCCCGGCGGGGACGCCATCCGGGAGCTGATGAAGGCAGTGCAGACCGGCAAGATCACCGAAGCGGACGTGGACGCCCGGCTGGAGGAACTGCTGGAGCTGGTGTTCACCACCAAAGCAGCGGTGGACGCCGCACCCGGCAAGTTCGATGCCGACGCCCACCACGCACTGGCACGCCGGGCTGCTGCCCAGAGCATCGTGCTGCTGAAGAACGAAAACAGCCTGCTGCCCCTTGCAAAAGGGGAAAAGGTGGCGGTCATCGGCGACTTTGCCCAGACGCCCCGCTATCAGGGTGCAGGCTCCAGCGCCGTCAACTCCATCAAGGTGGATTCCTTTCTGGACTGCCTTGCCGAAAGCGGCCTGAACAGCGTCGGCTACGCCAAGGGCTTTGACCGGCAGGGCAAGCCCGACGAGGCGCTGAAGGCCGAGGCGGTGCTGCTGGCAAAGAACGCCGATGTGGTGCTGCTGTGCATGGGTCTGGACGAGATCAAGGAGAGCGAGGGCATCGACCGCGCCGACATGAAGCTGGCAGAAAACCAGCTGGAGCTGCTGGCGGCTGTGGCGGCGGCAAACCCCAACGTGGTGGTGCTGCTGAGTGCGGGCTCCTCGCTGGAAAGCGATTGGGTCAAGGACTGCAAGGCGCTGGTCTACGGCTGTCTGGGCGGTCAGGCCGGTGCGGGCGCACTGGTCGAGGTGCTCACCGGCGCGCAGAACCCCTGCGGTAAGCTGGCTGAGACTTGGGCGCGCAGCTACGCCGACACCCCCGCAAAAGCGCATTTCGGCGGCGACGGCCCCACTGTGGAGTACCGCGAGGGACTGTATGTGGGCTACCGCTACTATGACACCGCCGGTGTGCCCACCGCCTTCCCCTTCGGCTACGGCCTGAGCTACACCAGCTTTGCGTACAGTGACCTGAAGGCAGACGAAACCGGCGTGACCCTGACTGTCACCAACACCGGCAGCTGTGCCGGTGCCGAGGTGGTGCAGCTGTATGTGGCAAAGCCGGATGCAACCGTTTTCCGCCCCGTCAAGGAGCTGAAGGGCTTTGCCAAGGTGCAGCTGGAAGCCGGAGAGCGCAAGACCGTCACCATCCCGCTGGACGATAAGGCGTTCCGCTACTGGAACGTCAAGACCGACCGCTGGGAGGTGGAGGACGGCAGCTATCAGCTGCTGGTGGGCGCTTCCAGCGCCGATATCCGTCTGACTGCCGCCGTTACGGTGGCGGGCACCGGCGCACCCGACCCCTACGCGGGCAAAGACCTTGCACATTACCGCACCGCACAGGTGCAGAATGTGCCGGACGCGGAGTTTGAAGCGCTGCTGGGCCGTCCCATCCCGGAGAACAAGGTGCACATCGACCGCAACATGACGCTGGGCGAGATGGGGCACGGACGCAGCCCCATCGGCTGGCTGGCGGCTGCCGTGCTGGGCACCCTGCTGCGCCGCAGCATCAAAAAGGGCAAGCCCGACCTGAACATCCTGTTCCAGTACAATATGCCTCTGCGGGCGCTGGCCAAAATGACCAACGGCGCCATCAGCATGGGCATGGTGGACGGCATCGTGATGGAGCTGCAGGGCTTCTGGATCATCGGCCTTGTGCGGGTGATCGTGGAGGCCGTGAAGAACCTCGTACTGAACAGCCGCATGGAAGAGCGCTTGAAAAACAGCTGAAAGGAAGCAGGCTATGAATTTCTGGAATAACTTCGCGGCAAAGCACCCCGCCGCTGCCAAGTGGGTGCGCGAGGGCGGCCTATTCGTCATCGTGTCCAACCTCATCACGGTGTTCAAGTACCTGCTGCTGCAGTTCCTGCCCAAGGCCTTTGCAAGCCTGCCGGTGGTGGATTTCGGCTGGCCGGGCATCGACATTACCCTGTTCGGCGAGACCTTCAAGTGGAACATCCTCGGCTACGATGCCGCCCACGGCGGCCTGCCCTACTTCTGCGCCTACATGATCGCCATGGTCATCGGCGAGTGCATCAACTTCCCCATCCAGCGCAATTTTGTGTTCCGCAGCAAGGGCAATCTGGCAAAACAGATCGGCTGGTATGTGCTGGCCTTCTGCGTCATCACCTGCATCGTCAACTCCATCAACTGCATCTGGGTGGCGGTGGCAGGGCTGCTGGTACCGGACTTCATCTACAACATCGGCACCACCGTGCTCAACGGCGGCATCTCCATGGTGATCTTCTTCTTTGTGAATAAGATCATCTTCCCGGAGGGCGAAAAAGCCGCCAAATAATAAGCTATTCTCCTTCATTTTCTTCTCTTCATCATAAACCAGAAGGGCTGCTCCGTTCTCCGGGGCAGCCTTTTTGGTTTGGGGAGAGAACCCTCTCAGTCATCTTATTTTTGTTTTTCTGCACAAAATGTTCTGCGGGCAGGGTTTTCCTCTTGACAAGCGGGCAAATGTTTCGTACTATATTTAGTAGTATGGAATCAAAGACGCTGTACGCAGGTTTCTGTGTGACCCCTGTACCCGTTTCAGGCAAAGCGTGCCTGTTTGATATAAAATGGAACCGTAAAGAGAAAAGCCGTATGCTTTTGCCCGTGCCGCCGGTTTTGGGTGGTGCGTATGGTTTTGGTGTCACTTTTTGCATTGAAAGCTCTTTCTATATCATTGCCCGTGTCCTGCTGCGCAGCGTCTCCTGCTTTTAATTTTGCATTGAATTGAAACAAAGGAGAGTGAACGCAATGACCGCGATCGGAGTGATCGTGGCCTTGATCGTTGCTGTTGTCGGCGTGGCTGCGGGCTATTTTATTGGTTACAACAACCGTAAAAAGACTGCCGAAGCCCAGATCGGCAGCGCCGAGGCCGAGGCTACCCGGCTGGTGAACGAGGCGATCAAGACCGCCGACCAGAAGCGCAAGGAAGCGGTTCTGGAAGCAAAGGACGAGGCTTTCCGTCTGAAAGCCGAGGTCGATGCCCAGAAGGCAGAGGCCGACAAGGAGATCAAGCAGCGCCGTGCGGAGATCAGCCGTCAGGAGAACCGCATCGACCAGAAGGAGACAGCGCTGGACCGCAAGACCGAGGCGCTGGAAAAGAAGGAAGAAGAGCTGAAAAAGCGCGCTGCCGAGGCCGAGGAGCGTCTGGCAGAGATCGACGCTCTGCGCGCCAAGGAGATGGAGCGTCTGGAAACGCTGGCCGGCCTGAGCCAGGAGGACGCCCGCGAGGTGCTGCTGCACAAGGTGGACGAGGAGCTGACCCACGAAAAGGCCGTGCGCGTTGCCGCCTACGAGACCGACCTGAAGGAAAACTGCGATAACATCGCCCGCAACCTCATCGGACAGGCCGTCAGCCGCTGCGCTGTCGACCATTGCAGCGAGACCACTGTCAGCGTGGTGCCGCTGCCCAGCGATGAGATGAAGGGCCGCATCATCGGCCGCGAGGGCCGCAACATCCGCGCACTGGAGACCGCTACCGGCGTGGATCTGATCATCGACGATACCCCGGAGGCCATTACCCTGTCCTCCTTCGACCAGACCCGCCGCGAGGTGGCCCGCATGACGCTGGAGCGCCTGATCGGCGATGGCCGTATCCACCCCGCCCGCATCGAGGAGACGGTGGAAAAGTGCCGCCACGATCTGGAACTGCAGATGAAGCGCGAGGGCGAGCGCGCGGTGATGGAGCTGGGCATCCACGGCCTGCACCCCGACCTGATCAAGCTGATCGGCCGGCTGAAGTACCGCACCAGCTTTGGTCAGAACGCCCTGACCCACAGCATGGAAGTGGCTTGGGTGGCCGGTCTGCTGGCAGGCGAGATGGGCGTGAACGTTACCATGGCACGCCGCGCCGGTCTGCTGCATGATATCGGCAAGGCACTGGATCACGAGATCGAGGGCAGCCACGTCCAGATCGGCGTGGACATCTGCCGCAAGTACAAGGAGAACACCCAGATCATCCACGCCATTGAGGCACACCACGGCGACGTGGAGCCCAAGACCCCGCTGGCCTTCATCATTCAGGCTGCCGACGCCATCAGCGCCGCCCGCCCGGGTGCCCGCCGCGAGAACGTGGAAAGCTACGTCAAGCGTCTGGAAAATCTGGAGGAGATCTCCTCCAGCTTCGAGGGCGTGGAGCAGGCCTTTGCCGTGCAGGCAGGCCGCGAGGTGCGCATTCTGGTCAAGCCCGACGTCATCAGCGACGATCAGGTCATCCTGCTGGCACGCGCCATCGCCAAAAAGATCGAGGATACGCTGGATTACCCCGGCCAGATCAAGGTCAACGTCATCCGCGAGAGCCGCGCTGTGGAGTACGCAAAATAAAGCCTTTTCTGCAGGCTGCCGTGTTTTTTGCACGGCAGCCTGTTTTTTTGCGCCAAAATGATTGCATTTCCTGTTAAAAAAAGGTATCATGGATGCAGAAGAAAGCAAAAAGAACTGCGTCCGTGCGGACGCAGACCCGCAACGACCCCGGAACGGAAAGGAGCATCGTTCTATGAAAAACTGGAAGAAATTACTGGCCTGCCTGCTGGTCGGCCTGATGGCACTGACCGTGTTCACCGCCTGCGATGCCAGCGTAGGCGCACCCATGGGCCCTGAGCACTCGAACGCCGAAAGTAAAAGCGTAAAGGCGCTGCGCGATAGATTCAAGGTGAGCTACAGCGAGGAGCTGAGCGACAAAGCCTATACCATCGCAAGCTGGGTCGCCGGCACTGAGCCGTCCTGCCAAACGAGCAAGGACAAACTTTATCGCTGGGCCCATGTAGACAATGTTGTAAAAACCTATCTGGAGAAGAAGAGCTACGCCACTGCGTTTGAAAACATGGGCATGGGCATTCTGGGCACTGATACCTTTACCCCGGGCTTTGACTGGAAGCCGGACGCCGACGACCCCTCGGACATTATCTTTGTCCTGCCGAAGGACGGCACTTACCCCGAAGCTATGACCACAGCCGCAGAGGGCAAGAACAAACTGGGCGTTGCCTATGTGGTAAAGGACGGCGTAAGCTACGCCGTGGTGCTGTTTGGGTGAATTTCATTACAACAAACAAAGCAGCCGCTGCACGAGAAAGTGCAGCGGCTGCTTTGTTTGTGCTGGGATACGATCAGCCCTTCAGGAAAGCCGGCAGAGGCTTGCCCTCCTTGAGCCACTGGTGATACTCGGCGGTGGCGGCAAATTCCACGTCACCGGCAGAGTTCAGCGCGGTTTCCACCGAGTCCTGCACCACGCCGATGATGAAGCCCACGCCCACCATCTGCATGGCGATGTCGTTGGAGATGCCGAACAGCGAGCAGGCCATGGGGATCAGCAGCAGGGAGCCGCCAGCCACGCCGGAAGCACCGCAGGCGCCCAGAGCGCTCATGGCGCTCAGCACGATGGCGGCGGGCAGGGACACCTGAATGCCCAGCGTATTGGCCGCTGCCAGCGTCATGATGGTAATGGTGATGGCGGCACCGTCCATGTTGATGGTAGCGCCCAGCGGGATGGACACGGAATACATATCCTTGTCCAGACCCAGCTTTTCACACAGGGACATATTCACAGGGATGTTGGCTGCAGAGCTGCGGGTGAAGAAAGCGGTCAGGCCGGATTCCTTCAGGCAGCGGAATACCAGCGGATACGGGTTGCGGCGCAGGTAGATGAACATGATGAAGGGGGAAACGATCAGCGCCATGAACAGCATGGTGCCCACCAGCAGCGCCAGCAGTTTGCCGTACTGGGTAAAGATGGCCAGACCGTTGCCGGAAACGTTGGTGTACACCAGACCCATGATGCCGAAGGGGGCCAGATTGATGATCCAGCGCACGATCTGGGAAACAGCATCGGCGGTGTTGGCCAGAAAGACCTTGGTGCTCTCTGCGCCGATGTTCTTCATGGCAATGCCGAACATGCAGGCCCAGAACAGAATGCCAATGTAGTTGCCGTTCATCAGGGCGCTGACGGGGTTGGCCACAAAGTTGGTCAGCAGGGTGCTCAGCACCTCGCCCAAGCCCTGCGGGATCACGTCGGACTGTGCCGCATCGGCCAGTACCACCGTGACCGGGAACATAAAGCTGGTAATCGCCGCAATGGCTGCCGCCAGAAAGGTGGTGAGCATATACAGCCAGATCACGGTGCCAAAGCGGCGGTCCAGCTTGGACGAGCCCTGTGCCAGCGCGCTTGCCACAATGACGAACACCAGCACCGGGGCAATGCCCTTCAGCGCACCGACGAACAGGTTGCCCAGCTCGCCGACCCAACCCGCGCCCGGCGCAACAAGCGCCAGCACCGAACCGACTGCCAGGCCGATCAGGATGCGCAGGATCAGGCTGGTCTGGTTGTATTTTGCTACAACCGCTTTCAAGGTTTTCATATCGTAACACTCCTCTTACACTGTACGCCTATCGCGTACATTTTCCTGTTTCTTGTGCGAGAACAGTTGTCATTATAGCATATACGGCAAAAAAGAGAAAGTGTTTTCAGGCATTTTACAGCCAAAACCGGCGTTTTTTGTAAGCTTTTGCAAAACTGCCCTGAAAACTGTACTTGTATAAAATACAGTTTTGCGGTTTTGACGAGGAACAGAACCCTCTCAGGGAAGTACCCCTTCGGTCTGCATCCCCGGCTCCCCCGCCATACCGAATTTACATAGAATGCAATTTTTAGTTGCCAAACTATTGTCTTTTCCTGGAAAGTATTGTATACTCGTCTTGTTTAATGCAAGTGTTACTTGCCAAAATATCAGAATATTTGAAAAGAAACACTTGTCAATACAGACGAGAAAGAGAGGACACCCCTATGAACGAGACCGTAACCAAGCGTTTCCTGCTTTACTTCCGCCTGATGCTGCTGGTCTGGATCCTGATCGCAAACGCCGTCATCCACCTGACCGGCATGGAGTACAGCTGGCTGATCTTCCTGAGCAATATCATGATGTTCACGCTGGAGGGCGATGTGAAGGATCGCCTTGTCACCGTGGAGCTGGGCGGCCTTGTGGGTCTGGTGCTCACTGTGGCGGCGCTGCTGTCCATCAGTGCCCTGACCCCTGTTCTGGGCGATTTCCTCGGCTTTATCCTGCCGCTGGCCGTGGTGCTGTTCATCCTCATCATCCTGCACCCCTACGCACCCAAGGTGCTGAACAACGTGGGCTTTGCCTACCTGACCGTGGCCTGCATTGATATCCCTGCCCTGACCACCCATCTGCCGCAGTTCTTTATCACCTTCATCGTGGGCTCTGTGCTCTTTAACGGTGTCTGCGTGCTGCTGATGAAGCCCGCTAAGGCGCTGGCTGTGCGCAGCGTGGAGAAGCAGGGCGCATAAAAAAGTATATTTCTGCCGCTATCCCTTGATTTTTTTGCTCCGGCGTGCTACAATCAGCGTAGTTTCATCCTGTCCAAAACATTGATGCGGACAAACTGAAGCCCCGCTTTTCATGCCGCAGAGAGGGCTGCCCCGGGTTTCCGGGTGCTGCAAGCAGCCTGCCATGACCCCGGCTTCTACCACCGCAGAGTGCAGAGGCGAACCTCTGCCGGGCGTGCCCGTTACAGCACTGCGAGGGGCGCGTTTCCCCGCCGGGGAGCGCGCAATTCGGGTGGAACCGTGGAACGCAGACATTTGATCGGCGCTTCATCCCGTGAGTTTTACGGGGTGAAGCGCTTTTTATTTTTGTTCAACACCACATTGTCAAAGGAGAATCTACTATGAAGATCATCTACAAGGACGGTCATGTGGACGAGTGCCCGCAGGATCAGGAGCTGCACGTTATCCGTCACACCGCTGCTCACGTTATGGCACAGGCCATCAAGCGCCTGTATCCGCAGGCTGATTTTGCCTTCGGCCCTGCCACCGAGAACGGCTTCTACTACGACGTCGATCTGGGCGACCAGAAGCTGAGCGACGAGGATCTGGCCAACATCGAAAAAGAGATGCGCAAGATCGTCAAGGAGAACCTGCCCATTAAGCCCTTCATCCTGCCCCGCGCCGAGGCTGAGAAGCTGATGGAGGAGCGTCAGGAGCACTACAAGGTGGAGCACATGGCAGATCTGGCTGACGAGACCGAGTTCAGCTTCTTCCAGCAGGGCGAGTACGTGGATATGTGTATCGGACCCCACCTGACCTACACCAAGGCACTGAAGGCCTTCAAGATCACCCAGCAGTCCGGCGCATACTGGAAGAACGACAAGGAAAACAAGATGCTGACCCGTATCAACGGCGTGGCTTTCCACAATCAGGAGGAGCTGGACGCATGGGAGAAGGAGCAGCAGGAGGCCCGCGAGCGCGATCACCGCAAGATCGGCAAGGAGATGGGCCTGTTCATGACCGACGATCTGGTTGGCCGCGGCCTGCCCATGTTCCTGCCCGCAGGCTACACCGTCTGGCAGGAGCTGGAGAACTATATCAAGGAGAAGGAGCGTGCACGCGGCTACCTGCACGTTATGACTCCCTGCATCGGCACCGTGAACCTGTATAAGACCTCCGGTCACTGGGATCACTACCGTGAGAACATGTTCCCCGCCATGGAGATGGAGGGCGAAAGCTATGTTCTGCGCCCGATGAACTGCCCCCACCACATGATGATCTACGCAAATCGTCCCCATTCTTACCGTGACCTGCCCATGCGCATCGGCGAGATCGCCCACGATTTCCGTTACGAGTCCTCCGGCACCCTGAAGGGCATCGAGCGCGGCCGTCACTTCTGCCAGAATGACGCCCACCTGTTCTGCACCCCGGAGCAGATCAAGAGCGAGGTCGCAGACGTGTGCAACCTGATCTTTGAGGTGTACAAGGACTTCAACATTACCGATTATCGCTGCGTGCTGAGCCTGCGTGATCCCGCCGATAAGAAGAAGTACCACGACGATGATGCCATGTGGAACCATGCAGAGCAGGCCCTGCGCGAAGTGCTGACCGAGCTGGGCATCCACTTCACCGAGGAGATCGGCGAGGCTGCCTTCTACGGCCCGAAGCTGGACGTGAACGTGAAGCCCGCCGTGGGTGCCGAGTATACCCTGTCCACCTGCCAGCTGGACTTCTGCCTGCCCGCAAAATTCCACCTGACCTATGTGGACAAGGACGGCTCCGAAAAGACCCCCGTGGTGCTGCACCGCGCAATTCTGGGCTCTCTGGACCGCTTCATGGCTTACCTGATCGAGGAGACCAAGGGCAAGTTCCCCACCTGGCTGGCTCCCACGCAGGTCAAGGTGCTGCCCGTGTCCGAAAAGACGCTGGAGTACGCACAGGACGTGACCGAGAAGCTGGCAGATGCCGGTGTCCGCGTTGTGCTGGACGACGACAACCAGAAGATCGGCTACAAGATCCGTGCCGCACAGCAGGTGGATCGTGTGCCCTATATGCTGGTGCTGGGCGCCAAGGAAGCCGAGGCCGGCAACATCTCCGTGCGCGACCGCAAGGGCGAGACCACCGAGATGAGCCTTGAGGACTTCATCGCCAAGGTCACCACCGAGATCCGCACCCGCAGCCTGTAAGGTATAAATGATAAGTACCCCGGAAACGCCTGTCGGCGTTTCCGGGGCACTTTTTTTCACAGCAAAAGCCCCGCTCCTTTGTGCGCAGGAGCGGGGCTTTTGACTTACTGTTGAATCGAACAAAAAAGGAAAAGGAGAACGATCTATCTGTCACGCCGGACGGCGGGGACTGTGTCGGAGCAGCCGGGCTGCCGCCGCAGCGGGAACAGCGGAGAAACTTGTGGAGGGTTACTCCACATCCTGCAGAGCGGCGTAGTTCTCTTCGCCGGTGCGGATCTTGACCACGCGGGTCACGTTGTAGACAAAGATCTTGCCATCGCCGATATGGCCGGTGTACAGCGCCTTCTTGGCAGCTTCCACCACAGCGTCCACGCTGATGCGGGAGACGATGACTTCCACCTTGATCTTGGGCAGCAGGGTAGTATCCACCGGCACGCCGCGGTACTTTTCAGGGGTACCCTTCTGGATGCCGCAGCCCATGACCTGCGTCACGGTCATACCGGTGACACCCAGATCATTCAGAGCAGTCTTGAGCTGGTCGAACTTTGCCAGCTTTGCAATGATGGACACCTTATGCATACCGGTGTCGTAGACGCCATCGTGGATCACAGGCTCGCGCACCACCGGCACGGCTGCATCCACCTGCGTTGCCGAAGCCTTGGTGACGTCATCCTCGCCCAGATCGGTGTTCTCGTTGGGGGTCATGGCAGCGGAGTTAGCATCCGAGATGGCAAAGCCTGCATAAGCGGAAGCCAGACCGTGCTCGTGGATGTCCAGACCGTCGATCTCCACCTCGGCGGGCACACGCAGGCCAAGGGTCTTGTCAATGATCTTAAAGACGATGAACATCACGATGACAACGTAGGCATCCACGCAGACCAGACCCAGCAGCTGGGTGCCCAGCTGTGCCAGACCGCCGCCGTAGAACAGACCGGCATGGGCGGTGTTGGAGCCGGTGGAGAACAGACCCACCGCAATGGTGCCCCAGACGCCGTTTGCAAAGTGGACGGAAACAGCACCTACGGGGTCGTCCACCTTGGCGATCTTATCAAAGAATTCCACGCTCAGCACCACAAGGATACCGGCCACAAAGCCGATGAAGAAAGCGCCGAAGGGAGAAACGGTATCGCAGCCTGCGGTAATGGCCACAAGGCCTGCCAGAGAGCCGTTCAGGGTCATAGAGACATCCGGCTTACCGTAGCGCAGCCAAGTGAAGATCATGGTCACGCAGGTGGCAACGGCTGCGGCAAGGTTGGTGTTGAAGCAGACCAGACCGGTCAGGGTCATAGTGGCATCGGTGGACAGGCTCAGGGAAGAGCCGCCGTTGAAGCCGAACCAGCAGAACCACAGAATGAACACGCCCAGAGCACCGGCGGTCAGGTTGTGGCCGGGGATGGCGTGGGGGTTGCCGCTCTTGTCGTACTTGCCAATGCGGGGGCCAAGCATCCATGCACCCAGCAGAGCGATGACGCCGCCCACATTATGCACGGCTGCGGAACCTGCAAAATCGTGGAAGCCCATGCTCTGCAGCCAGCCGCCGCCCCACATCCAGTGGCCGCAGATGGGGTACACCACCAGCGAGATGGCGGCGGAGTACACGCAGTAGGCCTTGAAGTTGGTGCGTTCGGCCATGGAGCCGGAGACGATAGTGGCTGCCGTAGCGCAGAACACAGTCTGGAACACGATGTACACCCACAGGGGGATATCCAGACCCAAGTGGCTGTAATCGCCCTGAATGAAGGGATCGAAGCCGCCGATCAGTGCGCCGGTGCCACCGAACATCAGGCCGAAGCCGATGAGCCAGTAGCAGGGCGTGCCGATGCAGAAATCCATCATGTTTTTCATCAGGATGTTGCCGGTGTTCTTTGCCCGGGTGAAGCCGGCTTCGCACAAGGCGAATCCGGCCTGCATGAAGTACACTAGGAACGCTCCTACGAGCGTCCAGCAGGTGTTGACGGAGCTAAACATACTTTCCTACCTCCTACGGTCGTTTTTTGCACAGGGAGCCCTCTATTCTCTCCGTGCGGCAGTATCCCCGAAAACACAAAAGGCGCTGGCGGAATTGCTTCCGTCAGCGCCTTTGCTTTCGATGGCACGAGTATAGTCTCTTTGTGCAAACCTGTCAAGTATTCATCTCAAGGTTTTACGTTTTTCACAACACGGTAAAACTTTGCCCTGCTAAAGTTTGGCAAATGTTTTGCCTGTCAGCCGTTTTTGCCGTCCTTCGGAGAGCCGGACTTGTCCCTTTCCTTGGCGTTGGCCGGGCGGTGGCCGCCCTCCATCTCCCAGTGCAGCAGCATACTCATCAAAGCGCGCAGCGCAAAGGTAGCCGCCAGCGGCACCACGGACTCCAGATTTTGCAGCAAAAAGGTCTTGGCGATCTCTGCCGACATCAGAAATTCCAGCGCGGTGGTCAGGCCGCTGCTCATTTCATGGTGGAAGTCCCGGTGGTCGTTGAAGAAGGTGGCGCGGACATAGTAAAAAGTGGCCTTGGCCAGACTGGTGATGATGATAAACAGACCCACCACCTCGGCAAGACCGGCGATCATGGGCACTGCAGTTTCCAGAAAGGCATCCAGCAGGTGGGTGAGGTTCAGGTTGAACAGGGTCAGTCCTTGCATGATCTCCTCCGCAGCTTACAGCAGGGTCTTGACGTAAGCGGCCAGCTCCTCGTCCTTGCAGGAGGCAAAGAACAGCTCAGAGAACTTTGCACCCGCCACAGCGCCCTTCAGCAGATCCTGATCGATGCTCTTCAGGCACTCGATGAGAGGCTTGAAGGTGGCAGCGCGCACGCCGTCCAGAATCTTCTTGTTGCGCTGCTCGGGCACAACGCGCTCCTTGGGGTAGCCCTGACCGTGGCCGAAGCCGAACAGCTTCTCAAAGCAGTACTCGAGGTTCAGCTCACCGCCCCAGCCGAAGCCCTTGGCAAAGGGCATGGCAACGGCGTTGCCGTCGTTGACGTGGGCAAAGGTGTAGGCATCCACGGGATCCTCAACGTGGCCGCAGATGACGCCGGGGAAGCTGTTCAGTGCCAGCATGGCGCCCTCACCGGTGCCGCAGCCGGTAACAACGTAGTCCGCAGCGCCGCTGTTCAGCAGGATAGCAGCCAGAATGCCGCACTGCACATAGGTCAGCTGTGCAGCATCGTCGGCGGCGTACATGCCGTAGTTGACCACCTCGTGGCCCATGGGCTCCACCACCTTCTTCAGGGCAGCTTCAATGATGCCGTTCTTGGCGGCCTGACTGTTCTCGTTGATAAGTGCGATCTTCATAACAATGGTTCTCCTTCTTATTTTTCCCTGCGGTGCGCAGGTGTTATACAAAGTCCTCCCGCATGGGGGTAAAGAAATCCAGCATCACGCCGCCCTCCAGACAGACACAGCCGTGCATGACGCCGTTCTGCTTGAGCAGGGTGTCGCCGGGGCCTACCTCCCGGGTCTCGTCCCCGATGGTAAAGCGGTACCGCCCGGAGACGATATAGGTAATCTGGGTGTGGGGGTGGCAGTGCATGGCACCCACGCCGCCGGTCTCAAAGGTGTTTTCCACACACATGGCGTCCTTGCTGTAAGCCAGCACGCGGCGCTGCACCCCGGGGCCGCAGGGCTCCGGGGAAATTTCGGCATGGGGCACCCAAGGGATGTCCTGATGTGCTTTTTCCATTATAGCATAACATCCTTTCCCGTACAAATGCAAAAGGGACTGCCACACAACGCTGTGCGGCAGTCCCCGGGGTCAGAACTGCGGAGTGCCCTCAGCGTTTACTGGGGCTGCTTGCCGATGTAGGCCAGAATGCCGCCGTCCACATACAGGATCAGGCCGTTGACAAAGTCAGAGGCCTCAGATGCCAGGAACACAGCGGGTCCGCCCAGATCCTCGGCCTCGCCCCAGCGGCCTGCGGGGGTCTTGGCAACGATGAACTGGTCGAAGGGGTGACGGCTGCCGTCGGGCTGGATCTCGCGCAGCGGTGCGGTCTGCGGGGTAGCGATGTAGCCGGGTCCGATGCCGTTGCACTGGATGTTGTAAGCGCCGTACTCGGAAGCGATGTTCTTGGTCAGCATCTTCAGGCCGCCCTTTGCTGCTGCATAGGCAGAAACGGTCTCACGGCCCAGCTCGCTCATCATGGAGCAGATGTTGATGATCTTGCCGCCGCCCTGCTCGATCATATCGGGAATAACAGCCTTGGCAACGATGAAGGGAGCGTTCAGGTCAACATCGATGACCTGACGGAACTGGGCAGCGGTCATCTCGATCATCGGGATGCGCTTGATGATACCGGCGTTGTTGACCAGCACATTGATGTGGCCGACCTCGGCGGTGATCTTCTTGACCATCTCATTGACGGCGTCCTCGTTGGTGACGTCGCAGACATAGCCGTGGGCTTCGATGCCGGCTTCCTTGTAGGCGGCCAGGCCCTTGTCGACCAGCTCCTGCTTGATGTCGTTAAAGACAATCTTGGCGCCGCAATTGGCCATAGCGGTGGCAATGGCAAAGCCAATGCCATAGGAAGCGCCGGTGACGAGGGCGACCTTACCGGTCAGGTCGAAGGATTTCGGGGTGCAAACAGACATGATGCAAAACCTCCTAAGTTTGTAACAGTCATATATTCCGGCGCCCATCACTGGGGCGCGAGAATTAAAGTAAATGGTTGCGCATATCTTGCGCAAGCCAGCGCAAAATATGTGCGTTTCTTGCGGTCAGCGCAAATCAGTCGTGGCGATATTATCCATATCATCGAACTCCATGTTCTCGCCGCCCATGGCCCAGATAAAGGTGTAATTCGATGTACCTACGCCGCTGTGGATGCTCCAGGAGGGGCTGATGACCGCGTCATAGTTATGCATGACAATATGGCGGGTCTCGGTGGGCTCACCGCACATGTGGAAAACGACCTGGCCCTCGGGGACCTCAAAGTA
>ERZ1027238.104-NODE-104-length-30024-cov-38.694284_pt1 | contig 30024 bp, 15 predicted proteins | sample MGYA00519477_ERZ1027238 | MGnify/ENA primary metagenome ERZ1027238 (study PRJEB26926, sample SAMN06164638) | human gut metagenome | biome: ENVO:00009003; feature: ENVO:2100002; material: ENVO:00002003 | host: Homo sapiens | place: USA | collected 2012 ...
TGTCGCCCACCTTCTCTTGAGCCAGAGAGATATTGTTATCAGAAGACCATGCCGACACAATCCACATGCGAAAATCATCTTTGCCCAATGTGTGCTCTGAATCGCATTTGCTGGAGCCACGCATTAACTTGCCGTCAATGGCTACTATGCCTTTGACCTCACCAACAATTTCCTTGACCCAATCGCGAAAAATTTGTTCAAAGCCCTTTGGGTCAAATATAGAGAAGAAACGATTGAAGGTGTCATGGCTTGGAATGTGCTCCAAACCCACCAAACGAGATTTGAAGAACTCCTTCTTAGTTCTTCCAAACTCAGCAATATCATCCCATGTTTGACATCCAGCCAGTACTGCTGCTATGGTAATATAGATAATATTTTCCATTTTATGAACAGTTCGTCCAGTGACTCTTGGGTCTGGAATTTGTTTAGATAACTTAATTATGCTCATTTTGTAACTTTTAAGTGTTTAATTATTCTTTACAAAGATACAAAATATTTTTGGTATAAGCAAATATAAATAGTTAATATTCAATAAGATACAACATTAATATCTATATGTTAAAAGGTAAATGATTTGATGCGTTTGCCCTGATTCACAATGCTTTTTCGGTGAATTGACAGATGATCTATTATCTATCTGTCAACCCTTTTCGTGTGGCAATGAAGATTTAGATGATTTCTTCAGGAATGATGCCACACGATATGCTTATTATTTGATGGGAAAATCTTATTGCTTTCGCAAAACAGATGACCCTACCAAGATAGTTTGTACTTTTACTGTTTCTAATGATAGTATTCGTATTTACGATCTACCAAGAAGTCGTAAAGATTATATGAAAAGTCTTACTCATCATGAGAAACCTCTTCGCCGTTATCCGGGTGTTTTGATTGGTCGATTGGGAGTAAATAAAGATTTTTGTGGAAAAGGAATCGGAAGCGAGGTTATAGACTTTATTAAGGGTTGGTTCATGTCACATGACAATAAATCTGGTTGTCGCTTTGTTATCGTAGATGCTATCAACGCTCCAGAGGTTATCTCTTTTTATCAGAAGAATGGGTTCCAACCTTTGTTTTCTTCTGAAGAACAAGAATTCCTTTATACAGGAGGAAAGAAGGGACAGCCTATAAAAATGGCAACACGTCTTATGTATTTCGACCTGTTGTGGATGAGACAATAACCGCCCATCATTTACCCCTTTTTCGACTAACCGACTTTTCATTAACTTCCACTTAAATCGAAAGGCTGTTTTTGCGTAAACAGCTTGTTTATAGAAGGTTGCAGTCTTGCATTATGTACACGAATCCACTATTTTACTAAGTGAAATAGCTTTTGTTTGATTTTTTGGCTATCTTTGCAGAAGATTAGCTGCATCTCAGCATAATATTCAAGCAAGCTTGATATTCTGCATTCGATTTGCAAAATCTTTGCAGAAGAAAAGATTAGCTGCACTCGGCAAAAAATAATATCAATATAACTTATGAAACATTTAGCATTATCCTGCGTGTTGTCGCTGACAACCGTTTTCTCAGTTCAGGCGCAGCAGATGCCCGTCTATTTGGACGACACAAAGCCCGTAGAGCAACGCATCGAGGACGCCCTCTCCCGCATGACCTTGCAGGAGAAATTAAGAGTTATTCACGCCCAGAGCAAGTTCTCATCGGCAGGAGTTCCACGATTGGGATTTCCTGACTTCTGGACCGACGATGGTCCACACGGTGTGCGCCCCGACGTGCTGTGGGACGAATGGGACCAGGCAGGACAGACCAACGACTCGTGTGTGGCTTTCCCTGCCCTTACCTGTCTTGCAGCCTCCTGGAACCCTCAGATGAGCCGTATCTACGGCGAGGCATTGGGCGAGGAGGCTCTCTATCGTGGCAAGGACATGATCTTGGGACCCGGCGTCAACATCTACCGCACTCCCCTCAACGGACGTAACTTCGAGTACATGGGCGAGGACCCTTATCTCGCCTCTGTCATGGTAGTGCCCTACGTACAGGGACTGCAGTCGAAGGGCGTGTCGGCATGCGTGAAGCACTATTGTCTGAACAACGACGAGGAATATCGCCATCAGGTGAACGTGAAGGTGAGCGACCGTGCCCTGCACGAAATCTATCTGCCTGCCTTCAAGACTGCCGTTGAGCAAGGCAAGGCATGGGCCATCATGGGCGCATACAACCTGTATCGCAACGAGCACAACTGCCATAACCAGTACACCCTGAACAAGATTCTGAAGAACGACTGGCAGTTCGACGGAGTGGTGGTGAGCGACTGGGGTGGAGCCCACGACACCGACCAGGCTGTGAGGAACGGACTCGACATGGAGTTCGGCTCCTGGACCAACGGATTGAGCTGGGGCGCCTCCAACGCCTACGACAGCTATTACCTCGCCCGTCCCTATCTGAAGGCCATACAGGAAGGCAAATACACCACACGTGAGCTCGACGAGAAGGTGCGTCGCGTGCTGCGACTCTTCTATCGCACCACGATGAACCGCCATCGTCCTCACGGCTTCCTCTGTTCCGACGGACATTACGCCACAGCCCGACAGATAGCCGAGGAAGGCATCGTGCTGTTGCAGAACCGCAACCGCGTGCTGCCCATCAACACCCAGAAGGTGCGCCATGTGCTCGTGGTGGGCGAGAACGCCATCAAGATGATGACCGTGGGCGGAGGCAGCTCCTCGCTCAAGGTACAGCGGGAGATTTCCCCTCTGCAGGGCCTGCAGGCACGACTGGCCAAAGACGGCGTGGAGGTTGACTTTGCCCGAGGCTATGTGGGCGATGTGACTGGCGCTTACAATGGCGTCACCACAGGTCAGAACCTGGAAGACAAGCGCAGCGAGGCAGAACTCATCGCTGAGGCTGTAGAGAAGGCGAAAGCGGCCGACTGTGTCATCCTCTTCGGCGGACTCAACAAGAGCGACTATCAGGACTGCGAGGGCCACGACCGACAGCAGTACGAGTTGCCCTATGCGCAGGACAAGCTTATCACAGCTCTGGCTGCAGCCAACAAGAACTTCGTCTATGTCAACATCTCTGGCAACGCTGTGGCCATGCCTTGGCGCGACAAGGTTCCCGCCATCGTGCAGGGCTGGTATTTAGGCTCTGAGGCGGGCGAGGCTTTGACTTCTGTCCTCACGGGCGACGCCAACCCATCGGGCAAGCTGCCCTTCACCTGGGTGAAGTCTTTGCAGAATGTGGGCGCCCATGCCCTCAACACCTATCCCGGAACCTGGCGAAAGGAGGGTGGATCCAAGACCGAGGGCAACATCATCGACGAGGAATACAAAGAAGGCATCTATGTGGGCTATCGCTGGGCCGACCGCGAGAAACAGCGCCCTGTGTTCGCCTTCGGACACGGTTTGAGCTACACCCAGTTCGCCATCAGCAATCTGCGTGCCGACAAGGCATCGATGACAGCTGCCGACTCCATCACCTTCACCGTACAGGTAAAGAACATCGGTCAGCGTGCCGGATCTGAGACCGTACAGCTCTATGTGCACGATGCCAAGGCCTCGGTCGACCGTCCGCTCAAGGAGCTGAAAGGCTTCAGCAAGGTGAGTCTGCAGCCTGGCGAGAGCAAGGACGTCAGCATCACCCTTGGCAAGGACGCCCTCAGCTTCTACGACGAGACCACAGCAAGCTGGAAGGCTGAGCCAGGACTGTTTGAGGCCTGGGTAGGCAATGCCTCCGACAATCTGAAGTTGCGTAAATCTTTCCAACTGAAATAATCCCCAAATAATCATTAAACTTAAGCTGGGTTCAGAAGTTATAGAAGTTAAAGAAGTTATCACTCCCTTCGGTCGTTAGAAGTTAAAGCCAACAGCCTTTTTGGTTGAAGATTTAGCTGTAAAGCATATGGCTTTAACTTCTCTAACTTCTTTAAATTCTTTAACTTCCCCATTTGCGAAAGTTGAGTAATAAGATATCAGCATGAAAAAGAATCTGTTATTAGCATCATTCATCCTGTTGGGGACTTTGCTGTCTCCTTCAGCCTTTGCCGCGCGCAAGAAACTGCCGCCCATGAACGAGTACGTCGGACAACTCATGTCGCGCATGACGCTTCAGGAGAAGATCGGCCAGCTCAACCTCATGGTGGCGGGCGACATCACCACGGGCAGCACTATGGACACTCAGGTGGCGGGCGACATCGCTGCCGGCAAGATGGGAGGCGTGTTCAACATCAAGGGCTTCGACAAGATCAAAGCCCTGCAGGACGTGGCCATCCGCAAGAGCCGACTCGGTATTCCGCTCCTCGTGGGCATGGACGTCATACACGGCTACGAAACCATCTTCCCCATACCGCTCGCCCTCTCCTGCTCGTGGAACGAGGAAGCTCTGAGACAGGTGGGCGCTGTGTCGGCACGCGAGGCAAGCGCCGACGGCATCAACTGGACCTTCTCGCCTATGGTCGACGTGGCTCTCGATGCCCGCTGGGGACGCATCAGCGAAGGCTTCGGCGAGGATCCATACCTCAGTGGCGTCTTGGGAGCAGCTATGACTCGCGGCTATCAGCAGGCTGACATGAGCCGTGAGACCATCGTCCCCAAAGACCACATCATGGCTTGTCTCAAGCATTTCGCCCTCTATGGAGCCGTTGAGGCAGGCAAGGAGTATAACACCACCGACATGAGCAAGATACGCATGTACAACCAGTTTCTGCCTCCCTATAAGGCTGTGGTCGACGCTGGTGTGGGAAGCGTCATGTCGTCGTTCAACCTCATCGACTATGTGCCTGCCACGGCAAGCCACTGGATGATGACCGATGTGCTGCGCAAGCAATGGAACTTCCAGGGCTTCGTGGTGACCGACTATGGCTCTATCGGCGAGATTCTGCAGCATGGCACAGCCCGCGACCTCAAGGAAGCCTCCGAGCAGTCGCTCCTGGCCGGAACCGATATGGACATGTGCTCGCAGGGCTTCGTGAGATTCCTGGAACAGAGCGTCAAGGAAGGCAAGGTGAGCGAGGCTGACATCGATATCGCCTGCCGTCGCATCTTAGAGGCTAAATACAAGTTAGGACTCTTCGAGGATCCTTACCGTTACTGCGACAGCAAGCGACATAAGACCGATATCTTTACCGCTGCCCATCGCCAGACCGCACGCGACATTGCCGCCGAGACCTTCGTCCTGCTCAAGAACGACCGTCAGCTGCTGCCCCTCAGCAAGCAGGGCAAGATAGCCCTCATCGGTCCCCTGGCCGACACGCGCAGCAACATGAGCGGAACCTGGAGCGTGGCTGCCACACCCGACCGCTATTCCTCTCTGCGTGAGAGTATGGAGAAAGCCCTCGATGGCAAGGCGACGCTGCTCTATGCACAGGGCTGCAACGTGGTGTACGACGAACAGGAGCAGAAGGACGGTGAGTTGGGCAAGACCATCGCCCGAGGCGACGATGCGCAGATGGAGGCAGAAGCCCTTGAGGTTGCACGCCAGGCTGACGTCATCGTGTGCGCCATGGGCGAGACTGCCGATATGAGTGGCGAATGTGCCAGCCGCACCGACCTTCGTATGCCCGACACCCAGCGCCATCTGCTCGCTCAGCTCGCCAGGACGGGAAAGCCTATCGTACTGCTCAACTTCTCGGGTCGTCCCACCGTCCTTACTTGGGAACAGGAGCATCTGCCTGCCATCATGAACGTGTGGTTTGGCGGTTCTGAGGCTGCCGATGCCATCTGCGACGTCATCTTCGGCGACAAGGTGCCTTGTGGTAAGCTCACCGCCTCTATGCCCAAGACTACAGGACAGGAGCCTCTCTACTACAACCATCAGAACACTGGCCGTCCCGTGCCCGACGACAATCCCCGTTTTGCCAAGTTTGCCAGCAACTATCTCGACGTGCGCAACGGTGCTCTCTATCCTTTTGGCTACGGCTTGAGTTATACCACCTTTGAGTATGGTTCATTGCAGTTGAGTTCCCATAAAGCGAGTGTAGCCTCTGCCAACAGCGATACGTGGAACGACCATGCCGACATCACTGCCACCATTCGTGTTACGAACACAGGTCGTTGTGCAGCCGATGAAATCGTACAGCTTTACATTCGAGATAAAGTGGCAAGCATTTCCCGTCCTGTTAAAGAGTTGAAAGGCTTTCAGCGCATTCATCTTGCTGCAGGCGAGAGTAAGGAGGTAATTTTCCACATAACTCCTGATATGCTGAAGTTCTATAATGCCAACCTACAGTATGTTCTCGAATCTGGCGATTTCGACGTCATGGTAGGCCCTAATAGTAGAGAAACGAAGAATGTTATGTTCACAGTAGAATAAAGCCTTTGAGCGCTTCGTATAAGCGCTAAAGAGAATCCCCTGAAAGGAAGCCTTAGCATATAGGCAACCTTTCAGGGGATTTTTATGATTGTATTCAGAAGTTATTTTGTGAAGTCATGGAAGTTGTCATTCCTTTCTGTCACTAAGAACTCAAAGCAATAGCATCACTGCTTGAGTTTTATGAAAGTTAGATTAGAGATGTTAGAACGTTCCTATCTTCCTTACATCCTCCTCGAAGGAGTCTTTGTCGTTGATGGCACCTTTCTTGATATGTGCTCTGTAGTTGTAGATGGTGTTGACACTGTAATGCAGGAACTCCGCTATTTTGCTGCTGTCGGTGATGCCCAATCGGATAAGGGCGAAGATGCGGATAGGGGTGGAGAGTTGTTCCTTCTTGGGCTGTTCTATGCGCTCTTCTGGGCGCAGCAGGGCATTGAAGGAATCGAGGAAATGGGGGAAGAGATGGAGAAAGGCGGAGTCGAAGTTGGTGTAGAATTCCTCTAACTCCTCTTCCTTGAAGTCCTGTGGACGTGTCATTTCGTACAACTCGTCATACTGGCGTGCCTTCAGCTTCTTGTGCACTCTCTTGCGCAGATCCTCTATCTTGTTGATATAGATGGAGCAGAGGCGCATAAATCTGCCCACATACTCTTCCTTGACACGGTTGGCGTCGGTGAGTTCATGGTTGACCACAGAGAGCTGACTGTTGGTGCAGGAGAGCTGCTCGTTGAGCGATTTGAGCTGTGCATTGAGTTCGTGCAGTTGGCGGTTGGTCTTGGCGAGGTCGTCTCTTGCGATGGCGAGTTTATGTCGCTGTCGGCTGACGTAGAACACGCCGATGAGGAGCATCAACGCCAGGATGCTGATGATGCAGAGGGTATAGTTCTGTCGCCTGTTGTACTGGTCGTTCTCGTCTTTGTACATCTTGGCGATGACCGACAGCAGGGGGGATATTTGTGCGAGTCGTTGGCGTGAGCCGAATCGGTTAGCGCAGATACTGTTGAAACTGATGTACTTGTAGGCTCTGTCGACATCGTTGAGGCCCATGAGCTGGTTGGCCATTTCCCACATGGAGCCTTGGTCCATGACGCCATTCTTGATGTCGGTGAGGACTGATTCTGCCAGCCAGTACATCATGCGTGTGCTGTCGTTCTCTGCCTTGTATGCCAGATAGCGGTAGAGGGTAACGAGTGCGTAAGGATGTGATCCCTTTTCTATGTGGCTAAGCCACTGGTCGTTGATGCGCATGGCTTCCCGATTGTCATGGGCATTGAGGGCGTCGAGTTCACGACACTGAAATACGGAATTGCTGGTGGGGGGAAGCGCAGCATACATCCGTTGCCGGTATTCGGCTGCTATGGCGCCGTATTGTGCCTCGGGGGTGATGGGGTTGCGGTAGTATATAATTTCGCCGTATACGTGGTTGTAAGCCATATAATACGTGCCCTTGGCGATGTTGTCGAGATGGGTGGTGTCGATGGCGCTGAGGGTGTTGAGCGCCTCGATAAACTTGCCTGTGCTGGAGCAGCGGATGGCGATGAGTGCCTGGCACTTACCTACTTCTGAGTGCCTGCCCGTCTTCCGGGCAATCTCGATGCAGCGTTTGAGGTAGATGATGGCAGAGTCGTTGACGAAGGGTGTGTACTCTTCGTATAGTCGATAAGAGAGTTGGTATTCGGCATGTAGGTTTTTGGCTTGCGAGAGCTGTTGCTGCAGCTGTCGGATGCGCTGCTCTTTGCGGCTGACGTATTGGGCAGAGTTGTCTATTGCCTCGTCGATGCAGTGGAGCAGAGAGTCGACACTCTTTGGGGTCTGTGCATGACCTATGAGAACTGACAGCGCAAGGAAAAGTTGCGTAGTAAGGATGATTTTTAGGCTTTGTTTGGCTTTCTTCATTTTCAGGTATTTTGCTGTTAGCCTGCAAAAATATGAATTTTTTTTAAAATACGCAAGAACAAAGCAAAAAATAATGATAGTTGAGGTGTTTTTCAGGAGTTTCTTGAGGAGTTAAAGGAGTTAAGGGGTTTTTCAGGAGTTAAAGGAGTTAAGGAGTTAAAGGAGTTAAGACAAATGTCTTGAGGGTTTAATTAAAGGAGTTAAGACAACCGTATTTTGGCGTTGTTTTTAAACAACAAAGCATATGTCTTAACTCCTTAACTTCTTTAACTCCTTAACTCCTTAATGAGATGCAGGGGAAAATTACTTCTGGAATACGCGAACGTAGTCCACCTCCATGGTGGCAGGTAAGCAAGATGGGTCTAAGCCCTGGCCGCCGCCCCAGGTACCGCCCCAGGCGAGGTTGAGGATGGGGTAGAAGGCTGCATCGAAAGGCCATGCCTCCTTGCCGCTGCCGTCGTTGCGATAGGTGAGGAGTTCCTCGCCATCCACATAGAAGGTCATGTATTCTGCTGTCCACTCCATACCGTAGGTGTGGAACTCGGTCTGTGAGTTGCTGATCTTGCGGCGTGCAGACTCGATGGCAGTGCCACCGTTGTTGTACTTAGTGCAGTGGATGGTGGAAACAACCACGTCGGGGTCGTAGCCCACAGACTCCATGATGTCGATCTCGCCATCACCAGGCCAGTTCTGCCAATTGACAGGCATCATCCAGAATGCGGGCCATGTGCCCTTGCCCTTAGGGAGCTTGATGCTTGCCTCGATGTATCCGTACTTCCAACCTGTGGACTCACGAGCGTAGAGACGAGCGCTCTTGATGGTGCCGCCATCGTCGAGGAGGTTGATCTTCAGTGTTCCGTTGGAAACCTGTGCCACCTGGTCCTCGCGCACGTAGTTCTGCAACTCGTTGTTCACCCATCCGGCTGGCTTGATCTCGTAAGTCCAGTCTGGTCCCAATTCGTTGTCGCTGAACTCGTCGTTCCATACGAGGTTATAGCCCTCGATGGGGCAGGTGATGTTCTGTCCGCCCTTGGCCTGGGTGACGGTGATGTTCTGGCGTGAGCCGCCCGACCAGATGTTGATGTTGCCAGTGCGCTCAGCGCCCTGGTTCTCGCCCACGGTGACGGTGATGGTGGCTTTCTTGCCTACGGGATTGGTGGGTGTCACCTTGATCCAGCTGTCGTTGGAATAGGCGGCAAACTCGTGGGTGCTCTCCACCTCGGCGGTCTGTGTTCCTCCTTCCTTCTCGAAGTTCAGCGCGGTGGAAGAGAGGGTAATGGTCTCGGCCGAAGCGTAGCTGATGTCGGTTTCGTTGTTGCTGCAAGCGCTGAGGCTTATAGCAACAGCGAATATTGCGCTAAAAATCATTATCTTTTTCATGTTAGTATGTTTATTGTTCAAGTTTTCAGGGGGAATTCCCATGAATTCCTCACCTGAGAAACTTGAGTTTTGATGAAATTACTGAGCAGTTTTCTGGAAGATGATATCGTAGATTTCTACCTTCTCGCCTTCTGGATTTCCTCCAAAGTCGAATACCAGCTTGAGGGCATCGGCCGCACCGACCTTGAGGACGGAAGCAGGAACCTTGACCTGATATTCCTCGCCTGCCTTGAGGTCGTAGTTCTTGATGAAGAAGAAGTTGTCATCGCTGGAAGTATCTGTTATCTTGATGGTTACGCCCTTGATGTCTTTCTTAGCCAAGAACTTGCACGAGAAGTCGTAAGGCGTGTCAGCCTCGCCAGGAATGTCGGTGATGAGGTGAACCTGTGCCTGCCACTGTGCGAAGGTCGCTGTAGGCAGCTGTACGGTGTAATGGCCCTTGTCGGCAGTGAAATCGGGAGCGTCTATCTCGGTCCATCCTGGAGCGTAGAAGAAGAAGGTGGTGAAGCCTGCGTCGCCCTTGTCGTCTACATGGCTCTTCCAGATATTGGAAGCGCTGTTGTAGTTGTATACGGTCTTATCTTCTTCCTCGGCAGGTGCTTCCACACCGTCGCACTTGTGTTCCTGCAAGTCGATGTTGCTGATGGTGAGCTTGGTGTTGTCGGCATTGCCTCCGCCGTCGACGACTAAGGTGACGTTGTCCATGTCGATGCCATCCATGTCGCTACGGTAGAAGAGAACTTCCTGGTTGGCCTTCAAGTCGATGCGCTCCATAAAGTAGAAGCTGTCGTCGTCGCCGGTCTTGACGAGCTTGAGGGTGACGCCTGGATGATCGGTGGTGGAAACGAGCTTGCAAGAGAAGTCGTACTTGGTAACCGCGTTAGTGGTCATGTCGGTGAGGAACTTGACCTGTGCCTGCCACTGTTCGGTGGTTGCTGTAGGCAGCTCGATGGTGTAGGCACCGTTCTTCTCGGTGACGGTTGGGTTGTCTATCGGTGCCCATCCCGGTGCATAGTAGAACTCGTTGGTGAACTGGCAGTTCTTCCACATGTTGCAGTCGCTGTTGGAGTTGAAGCCCTGGAAGCCCTCGCTGGCGCAGGTGAGGATGTAGTGCCATGCTCTGTTGCCATCGTCCCATACGAGCACCATGGTGCTACCAGTGAGGCTCTCTACACGCAGACGGAGCTCGCCGTTATAGGCTGCGTCGGCTGGAATGTAGGGGAAGCAGGTGTTGGCAGGCATGACGAGGTAGAGGTCGTCGCCCTCGGCACTGAGCTGGTAAGAGCTGTGCTGTTCGCTGACAGGCACCATGTAGTCGGTGTCCTGATGATAGTCGGGGAAGATAGAGCAGCCGGTGTTGACATACATGGTTCCGCCAGCGCCTGGATTATAGGTGTAGCTGTAGTCGGAGCCAAAGGTGAGTCGGTCGTCGTACACACCGAATTCGGCCTTCTCGTTGGGTCCAGCCTGATAATCCCCAGTGCCATCGGTTCCTGAAGGTCCGCACGCCAGATGGGCGGGTTCGGTGGCGGCGATGCGCCACTCCTTGCCCGACAGTTTGCCTACGATCTCGTTGAAGTCGACGAGGGTGTTGTTGACGTGGAATGTGGTCTCGCCCATGCCCTGCGACATACCGTTGCGGTTGCCCACACGGTAGTAAACCTTATAGTCGCCCGAATTGACCCATATCTTCTGCAGTGGGTTGACGGTGGAGTAGACGGGGTTCTTGGTTACTTCCTTGCCGTCAACAGGAATGTACCACATGGGGTAAATGCCGTCGCCCTCCATGTGGAAGGTTACTGTGTTGGTCTCGTCGTCGACGCTGGCAGTCACCTTTGCGTTCTCTGCCAGTGGCAGTCCTGCCTCTGATACGCCGTCGAAGTCCTCTGGGCTGCACGCGCTGAGTGCCAACCCTGCTGTGGCAGCGATGAGGAGTGCCTTGCTGAATATGTTATGTTTCATAATTGCTTGAGTCTTTATATTAATAGTCGTTTTGTGTCAGTGTGCCGTGAGATGCGTCAATTTCACTCAAAGGAATAGGAAGATATTTCTTCTTCTCTGTCCATGTGTTGGTGCGGTAGCCGTAGGCATCGGGTACGAGTGTGGTGGCAGCCTTGCCTGTGCGGATGAGGTCCCAGTAGCGCTTGCCCTCGCCTACAAACTCCTTGTGGCGCTCGTCGATGATGTTGTCGATGGTGGCAGCCTTGTTGTCGGTGAGTCCGGCACGGTGGTGTACCATGTTGAGGTATTCCTCGGCATCTGCCATGTTGCCGCCTGTGCGCACGATGAGCTCGGCTGCATTGAGCAGGGTCTCTGCGAAGCGGTAGATGCGCAGGTTGTTGTTGAAGTTGAGGTCACCGTCGGCTTTCTGATCCTTGTTATTTTCTTTATAAGCGATATACTTCTTGAGCCAGAGTCCGGTGTATTGCCAGCTCTTGGTGTCGCAGTTCTTGCCACGTCCGTCGAAGATGGTGGCGTCCTTGCGCACGTCGCCCTCGTCGAAGAGGTCTAAGGTCTCGAGTCTTACAGGCTCAAATCCCCATCCATTGTCCACTCCGTCGCTCTCCTTGTAGTCGCGTGGAGAGATGAAGCGTGGATAGACGGTTCCGCCCGCATTGATGACTCCACCGCCCCAGGCACGCACGGCTCCGTCGTCCATGTAGCCTATCTCGAAGATACTCTCCTTGGTCCACTCGCCACTCTCGAGGAAGATGTTGGCGTAGTCGGGGTTGAGGTCGTAGTCCTGCTTGTCTTTGATGATCTCTTGCATATAGCCTAATGCCTTGGCGTAGCGGCTCTCATCGTTCTGATACATCACCATCTCGGCATAGATCATGTAGGCGGCAGCCTGGCTCATGCGTCCCAGGTTCTTGTCGTCCCACTTCATAGGCAGGGCGTTGAGGTCGATGGCGGTTTCGAGGTCTTTGATGACAGCCTCGTACACCTCGTCGGCGCTCTTCTGCTCACCGATGTAAGGCGACTTGAGGTTCTCGAAGTAGAAAGGTATGTTGCCATAGAACTTCCACACCTGCATGTAGTAGAAGGCGCGCAGCACCTTGGCTTCGGCCATGAAGGTGTTGTAGTCGGCCTGTGTGAGGGCAGCCTTGGCCCACTCTATATAGGTGAGCACGTCGTTGGCGTTGCGTATGCCCTTATAGCTTTGGTCCCAGATGCCTGTGAGGGCATCGCCTGGGTTCTGGGTGCTGGCATAGTTGGACATCTTCTGTAGGAAGAGGTTGTCGGAACTGGTTCCGCCGCCTACCCACACATCGTCTGCCATGATGTCGCTGCAGAGCTGTAGCGGAGCATACTGCACGTTGTTCCAGTCGTACTGGCGCATGGGGTTGTAGGTGGAAGCCACAGCTTCCATGATGTGCTCCTTGTTGCTGTAATATTCCTGCAGGGTGGCCTTGTCGGGAGGGGTCACGTCCAAGAAGTCATCCGAGCAGCTTGTCAATGTAAGGGGAGCGATGAGCGCTGCCATCAATACATATTTATATATTTTCTTTGTCTTCATAATGATAAGTTTTTTAGAGGTTTAGAATCCAAGGTTGAAGCCCACGGTGATGGTGCGGCTCTGAGGATAGACACCATAGTCGACACCCAGCGAAGTGGCTCCTGTGCTGTCGCCTGATGAGATTTCGGGGTCGAAGCCTGCATACTTGGTGAGGGTGAGGAGGTTCTCGGCTGCTACGAAGAGGCGCAGCTTGTTGACGAAGAACTTCTTGGTGATGAACTGTGGCAGGGTGTAGCCCAGTTGGATGTTCTTGAGTCTGATGTAAGAACCGTCGGTGATGTAGAGGTCGCTGCTCTGCCAGTTGGTTCCGTCGTTGACAACGAAGCGTGGGTACTTGTTGGAAGTGCCTGGACCTGTCCAGCGGTTGAGCAGATAAGAAGGAAGGTTGGCTGGTTGCACGTCGGTACGGCGTGTGGCATCGAAGATGTCGTTGCCGGCAGTGCCCTGCCACATCATCATGAAGTCGAAGCCCTTGTACTCGGCGTTGAGGGTGAAACCGAAGGTCCAGTCGGGCATTCCCTTACCTATCTTGGTGCGGTCGGCAGCATCGATGGCTCCGTTGCCGTCTACATCGACGAAGCGCACGTCGCCAGGCACAGCCTTAGGCTGCAGCAACTCGCCGTCCTTGTTGACCCATGCCTTCACCTCGTCCATGGTCTGGAAGATACCGGCTGTCTTGTAGCCGTAGAAGTATGGGAATGGTTCGTTGTTAGAACCGCGTGTGATGGTTCCGGTGTTCTGCATAGCACCGAGTTCCAAGAAGCCTGAGGTGTTGCCGAGGTTCTTCAGTTTGTTCTTCAGATAAGAGGCGTTAGCCTTGGCGTGGAATTTGGCCTTACCGATGTTCCACTTGTAGCTGGCTTCGAGCTCAAGACCCTTGTTCTCCATATCGCCCACGTTGCCAAGAGGAGCGCCGGCTCCCACATAGTTAGGGATAGGCATACTGATGATCATGCCATTGGTCTTCTTGATGTAATAATCGAGGCTGAATGTCAGGGCGTTCTTAAAGAATCCCAAGTCAATACCTAAGTCGGTCTGCTCGCTCTCCTCCCACTTCAGGTCGGGGTTGGCAAGTGAGCCTGCCTGTACACCATTGACAACGGTCTCGCCCTTGCCCAGGATGGTGTTATAAGGCGAAGCTGTCCAGGCTGCATAGGTGAAGTCGCCGATGTTGTCGTTACCGTTCTTACCCCAGCTACCGCGAATCTTCAAGTTGCTCAACCAGTCAGGAGCATGGAAGTAAGGTTCGTTGATGACGTTCCATCCCAAAGAGAAGGAAGGGAAGGTGGCGTAGCGGTTGTTGGCACCGAAGCGCGAACTACCGTCGCGACGTACAGTAAACTGTGCCATGTAGCGCTCGTCGTAGTTGTAGCTGGCACGGAAGAAGTAAGAACTCAGTGTGTGTTCGTAAGCAGGTCCTCCACTGGCAGACATCTCGCCACGGCTCTGGGCGGCACTCGTATTGTTCATGAAAGGCTTGTTTATGTCCTTGAGGTTCTGCAATGCACCATAGAGGTTCATGCCTGTATTCTGCATCGCACTCTGACCTGCCACCAAGTTGATGGTGTGCTTGTTGAAGGTCTTGTCCCAAGTCAGCACGTTCTCCAACTGCCATACAGTGCCGCGGTTGCTCGACTGGTGGGCGTTGGTGATAGTGGCCTTATTGTTTCCTGAGAGATAATAGAGAGGTGTGTAGCCGTCGCTTCCCCAGAATGAGAGGTCGGCTCCGTAAGAGATGCGGTATTTCACGCCGTAACCGATGTTGAGGTCGGCAGAGAAGTTGGCTACAAACTTATGACTCCAGCCCAAGTCGCCAGGCAGCGAGAGCATGGCCAATGGGTTGTTCATTTCCTGATAGCTGCTTCCAGGAACTGTGTACATACGTCCGGCTCCATCGTAGAGCATGTACTTCTCGCCATAGAGATTGCTCTGAGCTTCGGCTGCTGCACCGCTCACGGTAGGAGTGAGGATAGGAGAGAGGTAGAGGGCTGAACCCAATGGAGAACCATACTGAGAGTTGGCGTCGATGGCCTTGCTCTTGACACGTGAGTAAGAGATGTTGGCGCTGATCTGCAGTTTGTTGAGCCAGTCGCGGTCCTTGGTGTCGTCGAAGAGCGTGTAGCTGGTATTGCTGCGAAGCGACAGACGGCTGTAGTTGCTTCGGTCGTAGTTGCCGCCTACGATACCGTCCTGATGATAGTAACCCATAGAGAGGTAATAGTTGATCTTGTCGGAAGCGCCGCTGACGTTCACCTCATGGTTGACAACACCGGCGTTGTCGTTGAACACTTCGTCCTGCCAGTCGGTGCCCTTGCCGTACTGATAAGGATCGGCATAGATAGGAGCCTGTCCTGCGTTGACAAGACCTTCGTTCATCATCACAGCATACTCGGTGGCGTTAAGCACATCGCGGTGCTTCCATGGGTTCTGCCAGCCGTAAGAGAAGTTGTAGTTCACGTGTACTCTGCCCTTCTCGCCGCCCTTGGTGGTGACGAGGATGACACCGTTGGCAGCGCGTGTACCGTAGATGGCGCCAGAGGCAGCGTCCTTCAGCACCTCGATGCTCTCGATGTCGCTGGGGTTCAGATAGTCGATACCGCCCTCGATAGGCATTCCGTCAACGATGTAGAGAGGGTTGCTGTTGTTGATGGTTCCGATACCACGGATACGAACCTGAGAGGCAGCACCAGGCTGACCTGATGAGGAAGTGACGGTAACACCTGAGGCCAAACCCTTCAGTGCGTTGTCGACACGTACTGCCGCCTTGCCGTCGAGGTCGTCGGCACTCACCTTGGCGATAGAGGCTGTTACGACGCTCTTCTTCTGAACACCATAACCCACTACCACTACGTCTTCGAGGGTGCGTGAGTCTTCCTTCAGCGTGATTTTCAGCTTGTCGGAAGCCTTCACCTCTTGAGTCACATATCCTATATAAGATACGACCAATGTTGTGTTGGGGTTGGCTTGAATCGTGAAGTTACCGTCCAAGTCGGAAACTGTACCTTGCGAGGTACCTTTTACTACTACTGATGCACCGATGATGGGTTCGCCACTCACGTCGGCGATGTTACCCTTACAGGTAATCTGTTGCGCCTGCATGATGGTTGCCACAAACAATGTCAGCATCACCATTAATAACCTTGTTGGTTTCATAAGCTAAATGTTTAGATTTTTATTATTGTTGTGTCTCGTTATTATTAGGTATGATGTAGGTGGACGACTTTTTCGTCTTCTACCGAAGCATTCGTTTTTCCGCTTGCAAATGTACTAAAAAAAATAGTTGGTAACAACCCAGTGATAAATAAAAGTGGATTTGTAAAGTAGAAAGTTTTTCTTATATTTCTGATTATCAGTGCTGTGCGAGAAACTTGAAGATTGAAATCAGTGGACGCTTTATAAAGCTGAATTTCGAGAAAAGGGCGTTTTCATCCTTCTTGTGTGTTGACAAAAAATAGAATTGTGTTTTCGTGCGATTTTGCTTCTGTTCGTATGTTGTCCACTTTCTTCTTATCTTTGATTGTCTTTTAAACAGTTGATTATTAGTGGTTTGTGAATCTTATGGCACTTCAGTTGTTCCACTTTTCCTTTTTATGCCGAAAAATGGGTGAATTTTTTGCTTAATTTTGCGGCAACAATCTGATTTTTTTTAATAACTTTAAAAACTTAAATGCGTATGAAACATTTGAATTTACTTCTGTTTGCATCTTCCATTATGTTCGTGGCGCCTGCTTATGGTCAGGACTATAAACAGGTATGGGCGGACGAGTTCAACAACGTAGGTTCAGTAGACGAAAGAACCTGGAACTATGAGATTGGAAACTATAACCAGGGATTTGGCAACTGGGAATTGGAAAGCTATCAGAAAGCCAACGCCACCGTAGGTCTCGCTCCCGACGGAACCACCAAGGCACTCATCATCTCTGCTAAGCCTGATCTTACTTCGGCACGACTCTTCACCAAGGACAAGGTGTCGTTCAAATATGGTAAGTTGGAAACACGCATCATGATCCCTAAGACTGCCAATGGTTTGTGGCCAGCCTTCTGGCTGCTTGGCAACACGGGAACATGGCCTTCGTGCGGTGAAATCGACGTTTTGGAGATGGGACATTTTGACGGAATCAAGAACGGCACTCAGGAGAAATACTATAGCGGCGCCTGCCACTGGGGTGTTTATCAGAATGGAGGCTATCCCAACTATTGCAAGTTCACTACCTCGCCTACGAGCCTGCAAGACGGCAAGTTCCACAAGTTTGTATTGGAGTGGACGCCCGATGTCATCAACATGTATCTCGACGACGCTACTAAACCTTATTATAGCATGGACATCAGCGACAGAAGTCTGAATACATCGCCAGGCAACTATTTCAACAAGCAGTTCTATATGCTCGTCAACTTGGCGATAGGCGGCAACTTCACAGGCGTGCACGATAGAGCAGCCGTTACAGCCCTCAATTCTGGCGAGAAGAAGATGTATGTAGACTATATTCGCCTTTACCAGAAGGAGGGACAGGAGTGCTACACCGTCAACGGAAAAACCGTCGATAATATGAACGAAGACACACATTTCGAGGACACAACCACCAAGTTAGGAGAATATGGCTACAAGTCGCTCGATGCTGCAGGTAAGTCGGTCTTCGACTTCTCTAAAGGTTCAGACTACGTCATTATCAGCGCTTCCACCGGTGTAATGCAGCAGATGGGTGAGAAAATCAAAGCCGACTATTCGGTAGACAACACCAACCAGCACCTCTATATCTGGGAGAACACCTATGCGCCAAGCATTGGAACAGGTGTCAATTCCTTCGGACTCAACGAGGATTACTCTGTTTTTACCGTTACCCAAAAAGGATGGTCAGGATTGGGCTTTCACGGATTGAAAGACCTCTCCATGCTCGACGACAGCTACTATCTCCATTTCTCGATGAAGGGCGACGATGCTCTCTTGCATGCTTCTCATGCGATTCGTGTAGGTGAGGCCAGCTTCACTATCGGCAACAACCCTGTGGAGGGCATGATTTTGGGCGACTACAAACGCGATGGCGAATGGTACAGTTTCGACATTCCTTTCAGCAAGCTCAAGAAGATGGCAGGAACTGTGTTCCCCGACAAGGACGGTGGTGCTGCTGCCTATAGAGAGAATGCTATCAGCGCGCTCAGTGGTGGAAATGCAGGCACAAAGCTGACCTTCGACAACGTGTTCTTCTATAAGAAGCAGGGTGGCAGCGAGACTCCTGATGTCGACGCTACGCTCGGAGAATTTGGATCCAAGTCGCTCAACGCCGAAAACCAGTCGACTTTCGACATTGCATCGGGTTCCGACTACGTGCTCATCGCCACTGGCAGCACCTTTGCCAATCAAGTAAAGGACGCAGGCAAGGTAAAGGCCGACTACAATGTCGACAATAGTCGCTATAACTTCAACCTCTGGGAGGGCACCATGACAGGCGCTACACCCACAGGCACCAACAGCTTCGGCTACAACGAGGAATACTCCTGCGTGAAGGTTGCTGGCGGAAAAGGTTGGTCGGGCGCAGGCTATGCTCCTGCAGCAGCCACCGATATGAGCATGATAGACGACAGTTACTGGCTTCACTTCTCAATGAAGACAACCAATGAGATCAGCAAGAGCGCTCCTTATGCCATCGTCATTGGCGAGAATGCTCACTTCACCATTGGCTCTGCTCCTTTCACCGATCAAAATAAGAAATATGCAGTTCTTGGCGATTTCTATCGCAACGGCGAATGGTACAGCTTCGACATCCCAATGACAGAAATCAAGAAATATGGCACTCCTGCCTTCTGGGGTAATAGTTCTTACAAAAATAACATCCTGAGTGTCCTTGCTGGCGGAACCAACGGTGTAGAGGTGAATCTCGACGGTGTCTTCTTCTACAAGAAGATTACTACTGGTATCCAGGCTTCTACTGCAGATAAGAAGCAGCAAACCAAGGTGCTCGGCATCTACGACCTCACTGGCCGCCGTGTCAGAGATATGAATGCTGGTGGCATTTACATCGTACGAACCAACAAGGGAAACTTTAAGGTAAAAAAGTAATATTTAAAGGTAAAAAAGTAAAAGGGTAAAAAAGTAAAAACAACTTTCTCAAATGGGGAAGTTAAGATAACTTCTCTAACTTCCGCACATGAGAAAGTTCAATAAATCAGGTACAAGGGGCGTTTCTTCAAGATGAAACGCCCCTTTTATCTTAATATTTTTCAAAACGAAGAAAAAGATAAACAATAGATAATCAGTTACTTGTGCTCTTTTTATTGCTTCGTGAAGCCACTTTTTTACCCACAGCCAATAAACGTAATGATAAAAAGTGTAATTTTGCAAGCAAAAACTTAATAACTTAATTGTATAATTAAAAAACTATGCTTATGAATAGGAGAATTTACAAATTGTTACTTTTCTGTATGGTTAGCACGCTTTCTGTTTTTGTGCATGCTGCCAATACGCTGGAAGTAACTTATCAGATTGGTAACACCCAAAAAGTCACTTGTCTATGGCCGTCGTTATAAAAGATGAACGCGTAAAAATATATCGTAGCTTTTAGTTCTTTCAGAACATCATTGGCACAGATTAGGAATAACAACACACTCAAACATTATAACTTTGCGTACAAATTTAAATAACTCAAGTTTCGCAAGTGGTTTAAGTACGGGCTAAGAGCTTCTGCCCCTTCAGGGCGTGTGGGGCAAAACTTGCGAAACTTCAGTAAATAATAACTAAAAAGAAAGGAGTGAGTTTCTCAGATTTTATTTGAATTTTTGCCATGTCATTCAGAGTTTTATTTGTTTTTTAAATGCAACACTAAGATAAGTGAAATTTCTGACATGACATAATCCTGGGCAACTTTTTGTTGCTAAGGTCTTTTAAAAGTTTAATTAATAATTGTGTTGCGGAATTATGGATATGAAAAAAAATATACTTTTATCAATGATCTTGCTCGCTTTGTGCTTGATACAGGCTTCAGCGGACACTTATTACTACAGAATCCAGCTTTCCAATGAGAAGGGTGAGCCGGGAAAATGGTCTGATTATATTGTGGTAAGCCATGATGATCAGAATCTTGTTTATCATAACGGACTGAGAGATCTTATTAATGGAATTACTGTAACGGATGAAAAAGGTGTGAATTATACATTGCCCAAAACAGCCGATAATAGTGAGGGATATCTGGATAGAATTTATGGTATTGCATTTGCCAATGGGAAAGGAAAAGAAGGTAATGCACAACAAAACATAATGGAGGGAGATGAATATGAAGCGTGGAAGAAGATACGTGGGCACATCAAATATCTCAGATTGCGCGATTATATACGTGATTCATATAATGATGATAGCTATTTAATGTATATGGATAATGTTGAAGAGTTGGAATTGCCTAAAAATGGTATGAATGTAGGAAGTGAGGCTGATGATGGTAAATATTATTTCGCTAATGCTCATAAACTGAATAAAATAACTATATGGAGCGATGTTAAGGGTGACGCCGTAGATATAACAGATGATGCGGTAACGGATATAACGGATAAAAAATTGCTGAATATAGTTGGAAAATTTATGTTTGCCAATTGTTGGGCCTTGAGTACCAAATATATAAACCGATTGATAAAGGGTGTTACAGAGATAAAAGACAATGCTTTTTTCGCAGATGACGATAATCGTAAAGATTTATCTGACGAAGCAGACAATACAATTATTGAGATACCCAGCACAGTAACGAAAATTGGAAGTCAGGCTTTTCGTAATCGAGTGAAAGTTACCGGACTGAATATTCAAGGAAATGGTTGCTTGGAGATTGGTTCTGAAGCATTCAAAGCATGTGATGAACTGGCAAAGATAATGCAAACTAATAAAGAACTTAAAATATATAAAAATGCATTTATGCGCTGCAAACAGTTGAATGCCTTTGAAAACATGAATAATGCTAAGATAACCTATCTTGGAACTGGTGTATTTGGTGACTGTCGATCCATGACCAACGAATTTGTTAATGGTGTGTTAGAGAATTATGCAGCTAATGGGGAAACGAAGATTCCTGCTTATCTGTTTTTTGGCTGCAACGGACAAGATGGACATGATGGAACGGATGCGAATAAAAATAAATGTTCTTTTACCGATTTGAATATTCCTGCACAGTTTTCTGAAATAGGAGATGGTGCATTTGCTTCTACTGGTGATGCTGTAATAAGGTTGAAAACTATCACAGTGAACCGTGACATGGCTCCTACGTGCCTATGCGAGGGAACGGACAAATATGCAGATGTTTCACCTAAAACAGTGTTTTATGGGCTGGATCCAAATTTGACAACTGTAATCTTTGCTAATCCTGCAGACGGATGGGATGCAAATAAGAAAACTGGTTTTTTGACCTATATGGATGATAAGTCTGAGTTTGAGCGTCTTCTCACAAAAGACCTATATAGTGATCATACAGAATATAAGAATGTGCCGCAGCAACATGCGATAGTAAAATTGCACAGAACACTTAAGGAGGGTTGGAACACCATTTGTCTGCCTTTTGGAGTGAATAACAGATATGGTAGTATGTGGGGTGAAGATTATAAAGCCCAACAGGATTACAATGCAAGCATCATAGTGAATGGGCTTACCCATAATAGCGGGGCTACTAGTGATGATTTCACAATGGGTGTATACCGCGGCTATTGGCGAGAGGGTAAGACTTTCATGTTTCTCCATTACACCAATTTTAAAGATTATCCGCTTGACTTCTGTGAGACATTCCTTGTTAAGATGAGAAAACAAGATATTGATAATGCAGAAAAGGATAAAAATGGTGTTGCTATTTATACGTTTACAAATGTTGATTTGAACTACCGCTGGCATGCAGATGGAACAAGTGGAAATGAAGGGAATTGGACGCTTGTAAAAGCATATCCTGCTAATGAAATGTTAGGTCAGGTAAAGGATTTTGATGGTCAAGTGAATACTGATGCGACACCATTTGCAGGTAAGGCATCCTATAATGAATATGTGCTTAGAGGTTCTCTTGTTCAGCGCACGGGCACTGTGGGGGAATCAGAAGGTAGAATAACAACCGATGATTATTTCTTTCAGCAGTCCCAAAACGGCACGATGAAACTCTATCCCTATACAGCTAATAAAAAATACGGTATCCGTGGGTTCAGTGGGTGGTTTCATAAAAATGATAAAAGTACCTCGAATGCTCATGAACTTTCTTTAAGTTTGTTTGATGATGGTAGTATCACTCCTATAGAAACAGTAAAGGTAGATGACTTGAATAGAGACACTTCTGGCAAAGTTTATAGCATCAGCGGAGTACTTATGAAAAACAATGCCGCCGATCTGAATAATCTGCCAAAGGGCATTTATGTCGTGAATGGAAAAAAATATGTAGTCAAATAAAAAAAGCAACAATGAAAAAGGAATATATAAAACCGATAATCATTAATATAAAAATATATAATGATGATGCTTTATTACAAACAGCATCGCTTTGTGATATCGACAAACGCGATCCTGTTGAAAATATTGCCGGCGAAGGTGGCGAAGGTGGCGAAGACGGACCGGACACCGGCGATGGTGGATTCATTTGGAATGACTAACAACTTTATTTCACGTTATTCAAAAAAGTACAAAGCATGAATACATTGAAACAAACTCTGTTTTTATTGCTCGTTCTCGTATTTTCGGGAGTGAGCAAAACTATTGCCCAATCCACTGGCGTGTATGTAGGTGGACATATCCGACGTGAACGTCCCGGTACCATCGAGAAATTACGCAATTCTGGTTTCACATACATCATTCTCTTTAATATCAACGTTGAGCCCGATGGTACACTGACTACAGATGGCGAGACGGTATGCAAAGATGGAAAGTATGTGTTTGGTAACACGCAACCCAACTATGTCTCTGACATAAAAAAACTAAAACAGGCACCAACAACCATCAGTAGAATAGAAATATGTATAGGTGGTTGGGGTAACGAGTCTTTTCGTCGCATCAAGGAACTTATTAATAGTCATGGTGTAGGAAGTGGTACCATCTTGTATAAGAATTTTAAAGCGCTTAAAAATGCCATTCCAGAGATTGATGCTGTAAACAACGATGATGAGCATTGCTACGATGTCGCAACGGCTGTTAAATTCCACCAGATGATGTATGAATTGGGGTATAAAACAACTATCGCGCCATATACGAACCGTAGTTTTTGGGAAAATCTTGTTTCTCAGTTGGGCGATAGATGTGATAGGGTACTTATACAGTGTTATGATGGCGGAGCAGGAAACAATCCATCCGACTGGCATTTAGGTAACAGAGCTGTCCATGCAGGAAGAATGAATTACCAAGAAGGTGGTGTAGATGCATGCGTAGCTCAGATGGAGTCATGGAAGAAAAATAATGGAGTGAGCGGAGGTTTTATTTGGCTTTATAACGATGAAACATGGAATCTTAATCAGTGGGCAACGAGGATGCTACGTGTATTTGGTACCAAAAAGTGCGATGACAATATAGCAAGTCTTTATGCAGATTCCGACTATCGTGGTTATTCAAAATCATTGGGCGAGGGTAGCTACACTCAGGCAGATCTCGCCATGTATGGCATTAGTGCTAAGGATATATCATCGTTGAAGGTCACAAAAGGCTTCAAGATTACACTCTATGAGAATGCTGATTTCACTGGTAATTCAAAGAGTTGGACAACAGACGCTTCTTTTGTTGGTGGGGATTGGAACGATAAGGCTTGTTCGGTGCGAATCGAACCAAATGGTAAGAGCGGTCTATCGGGTAACTTCAAAATCATGAACCGCAACAGTGGTAAGTATCTTGACTTGGATAATAACAAGACTGATAACAATACCGCAATCGTCCAGTTTGATGACGAGGGTGTAGATGCCTCTCAGACGTGGACATTTACAGAGGTGATGAACGGTAAGGGTGTCTACTCCATCTGCTCCTATGGTAATAAGAACCGAGGTATGGATGTCGCTGATTTTTCTAAGGATAACGGAGCTCAGGTGCAACTATACGACTATTTGGGTAATCCTCATCAACAGTTTATTCTCTACGACTGTGGTGAAGGCTATTATCAACTTGTAGCTCGTAACAGTGGTAAAGTGGTAGAGATTCCACAATCAAGCAAAGGAAATGGTGAATGGATAAAAATCTACGACAACAATGGCACCCACACACAACAGTGGGCCGTGGTTGAGAACCGATACGACGAGGCTTCTGCAGTTACATTGTATACCGATGAAGGCTATAAGGGTAAAGCTGTGACCCTTTCTGAAGGCGAATATAACCTCAGTCGAATGGAGCTTTACAATCTGAAGGACAATGATATGAGTTCTTTGAAGGTCACTCCTGGTTTCAAGGTTACAATCTATGAGGATGACAATTTCAATGGCAAAAGTAAGTCATACACAGCCTCTGAGAGTTTCGTTGGTGAAGAATGGAATGATAAGATGTCTTCGTTGAAGGTTGAGGCATACGGAAAGAGTGGACTGTCAGGTGACTATAAGTTGCAAAACCGCAACAGTGGTAAGTTTCTTGATTTGGACAACAACAACACAGACAATAAAACAGCCATCGTTCAATATGATGATGAGTACATGGATGCAACGCAGATATGGACATTGACAGAGATTGGTGGTGAAAAAGGTGTTTATTCTATATGTACTTCAGCCAACAAAAGTCAAGGTATGGATGTAGCCGATTGGTCGAAAAACAATGGCGCCCAGGTGCAACTCTATGAATATAACGGCAACAGGAATCAACAGTTCATCGTTGTCGAAAAGGGTGATGGTTATTATCAATTTGTTTCACGTCTTAGTGGTAAAGTGATAGAGATACCGAGCTCGAGCAAGGACAATGGCGAGTGGATAAAGCTATATGACAACAATGGCACCAATACGCAACAGTGGAAATTCGTTAGTCCGTCAGTCTATTCTGGCATCGCAAACACCGAAAGTCTCTCTGGGATGAACCTCAGAAAAGAGGGCAATACCATCATCGTGACAGGTGCAAAAGGCGAAGAATTGACTATCTATGATGTAAGCGGAAGACTGATACGTTGCGAGACAATAGATTCTGCCAAATATTCCATGTCTTTGGATAAAATGAAGGCAGGTATCTACATCATGAAAATAGATTCCATTGCTAAAAAGATACGGGTCGAGCTGTAACATTGCTATATTCTATAATCTAATAATTGAACTTTAGCATATCAGGAAGTTAAAGGAGTTAAGGGAGTTAAGGCGTATGTCTTGCTGCTTAAAAAAATACGCCAAAAAGACTGTTGTCTTAACTCCTCAGCGACCGTAGGGAGCGATAACTCCTTTAACTCCTTTAACTTCTGAGCTTGCGAAAATTGAGTACTAATAATTCAAAATTAACTATTATGAAAAAAAATCGTGTTTTATTGTTTTTAACGTTATTCTGTGTGGCAATTCTGAAAGTCCATGCACAAAAAATTCCTATTGAGATAGTGAACAATTCTGTTTTTCCTGACGACAAGGTATATGTGGCTATCATTGGTAAGAAAGTGAGTGATGATGCTCCTATTTATTATGACCTCATGGCCAACAATGCAAGTGATGCTGCACTCAGGGCCCTTACTGTCAATACAAACACTCTGCATAAGTTCAACGGAGATAGAGGTTATGCCAATGTGTTTACGACGCTGAATAAGATAAAAAACAAAACCATTTACGTAGATAAAACCCATGCTTGCCGTATGTTTTTTGGTTTCAATTCACCGCTTTACCTACACGTAAACGATAATAATGGTGGGTATGCAGGAGCTGACATGCAAAACCCTTCCGACCCGAATATCGATTTGCGATGGGAACTTATTGAATTTACTTATGATAGGTTTGGTGTGATGTTTATCAATACCACACGTGTTGATGCATTCCAATATCCCATGGGATTGGAACTATATGGAAATGCTTCGGCAGGTGCCAATAATCCATACACCAAGCGTGGAGAGGTGAATACCTATGAGGAGATTATCAATCGCTGGAAGACACAAAACGAAGGTAATATCTTCTCTAACTGTCTGAAGAACAAGATAACTCAGGATCATTTGGGAGGTATTATTATGCAACCATCTAAAGTGGCAGAGGTGAAGAATACTGGATATTTCGATGACTACATCAACCGTATCTGGAGCGCGTTTTGCACTAAAGACATACACGTAAATATGGGCAACCAATTAGGTGTTTGGCGTGGACGTGTGAATGGCAACAACTTCGTCTTAAAAAGTGAGTCAGGACCTTGTCAAGGGCAGACGGCCATTGTAGGCAAGCCTACCTCCATTGATGTGATAGAAGGTGCAGGAGAGTTTGCAAAATTCAATGGCAACAGTGCAGATCTTCCAGTACAAGCCATGTTCTGTGGAGCGATGAATCGTGGAGTGATTAGAACAAATCTTGCAGATGGCGAACTGCAGGATTGGGGAGATACAGAAAGCTTCTTCAACACCGATGTATATAACCCTTATGTGAAATTCTTCCATCAGAAAGACATCAGTTACGACGGTTATACCTATGCCTTCGCATACGATGACACATTTGACCAAAGTGCAACATGTGCCACCAGTCATCCAGAACGTGCCGTGGTAACTATTGGTGGATTTAAAGGACAGTCTGGGACAGATCATCCTATACCAGAAGTTACTGCTGCTCCTATCCCTCATCACACAACTGACAATGTGAAATCGGTTTATAGTGATACTTACACTTCGCTTGTTCCGGGTATGTTTATTGGCTCTTGGCAACAACAGACAGCTACACAGAATGTCAGCCTTGACGGCAACAATACACTCAAGTGTTCCAACTTTAATTATGTCGGAATTGAGTTTGGTGGTCCTGAGATAGACGCAACAGATATGGAATATCTCCATTTGGATATCTATCCTCTATCTTCTTTTACGATCAATGTATACCCAATATGTCGTAACAACGATGGGAGTGTCAACGACCAATTGAAAAAACCTATTAATCTCATAGCTAATCAATGGAATAGCATAGATATCCCTATGAGTGATTTTGTTGGACTCAACGCTTCCAGGATCTTCCAGTTCAAGTTTGATAACGGTAAAGGAGAGACCTTCTATCTCGACAATCTGTATTTCTACAAGAATGGTTCTTCTAACGGAATAAGTAGCATAGAGACCCACACACAGGATAATCATGCGTGGTACAACTTGCAAGGTCAGCGTATGAACGATGGTGCAGGCTCATTGCCAAAGGGAGTGTACATACATAACGGAAAGAAGATTTTTGTGAAATAACATAAAATAATAAAAACTCATGCGGAAGATTCTTCCGCATGAGTGATAACCAGATCAGTGACATGAGTCCAGTATGTGGTCAAATAATTAAAAATATGAAGAGACGAATTCTTTTTGCAAAAAACTTTTTCCTTGTAGGTTTATTGCTATTAACTTCTTTACAAGTCATAGCGCAAAAAGCCCGTGTGATGATCACTACGGAAAACAACAGTAAACTCTTGTCAGAGACAATACTGAAAACCACAAAAGGTAGTCCTGCATCCAACTATGTGCGTATCAATACAGACCGTCAATATCAGACGGTAGATGGTTTTGGCTTCGCTCTTACCGGAGGGACGTGTTACAATCTTATGCGAATGAGTGTAGGAGAACGTGTTGCACTTCTTAAGAAAATATTTTCAGAGCGCCAGGGTTATGGTGCGAGTTATGTGCGCATAAGCATAGGATGTAGTGACTTTTCTCTTTCACGCTATACTCTTTGCGATGTAAAAGGCATAGAAAATTTTGCCCTTCAAAGTGAAGAAATTGCGTATGTGATTCCCATTCTAAAAGAAGTGCAAGCCATCAACCCCAAGCTGAAAATCATTGCCGCACCATGGACTGCTCCTAAATGGATGAAGGTGAGTCAGAAAAATGGGGATGTTCCGTATGATAACTATGTAGGCGGACATCTGAATAAAACTTGTTATTCGGACTATGCGGACTATTTCGTAAGGTTTCTGAAAGCGATGAAAAACAACGGAATAACAATCCATGCGGTGACTCCACAAAATGAACCTGGAAACGGAAACAACGAAGGAGGAGCTATGCTCATGGATGTTGAAGAGGAAATAGCTTTTGTTAAGGTTCTTGCCACAGCCTTTCACAATGCAGGACTGAGTACCAAGATATATCTTTTTGACCACAATTTTGATAACGAACAATATGCCGAACGGGTAGCAAAGTCCTTGCGGTCATCTTCGTTTCTTGGTGACGATCTTGTGGAAGGTGCCGCTTTTCATAACTATGGGGGTGACCCTACAGCCATGGCTACGTTTTATAATAACACGGGTCTGAAGTCAATCTATACTGAGTCAAGTATAGGCTCGTGGAACGATGGACGTAATCTAAATGGCAAGCTATGCGGAGAATTCAACTGGTCGGGTTTGCGTGCGTTGCAAAACCAGAGTAGTGCATTTATAGCATGGAACCTGCTTCTCGACTATGATGGTCATCCTACCACCTTATCTAATAGTACTGTGTATGGCAATATAGAAATAGATCCAAGTAGTTATGCGCTCTCTACGGTACGCTACAATCGCGATTATTATATCATTTGCCATCTTTCTTCTGTCATCCGACCTGGTGCGGTAAGATGTGACTATATAGAGAATGGTGTACCAAGAGATGACTGGAACTTCAATTATGTCGCACTAAGAAACTCAGATGGCACCACAGCTTTTGTCATTAGTAATAAGACATCGGTCGAAAAGCATATCAACCTTGCTTCGAATAGCGAATATGTGAACGTAGATATACCTGCCAAAAGTGTTGTTTCTGTCCTTTTGGGAGATACAGAACAAAATGCCGTGACCTTTGGTGGTATGGAGATGATTCCGTCAGATAACCGAAATAGTTTTTCTATCAATACCTATCTTGAAAAGGGCAAAACATACACTGCTGTAGGCGATGATGCCTTCAGTTCACCTGACTTCTATGAAGATCCTGATTTTTTCATCAAGTTAGGAAATGGTCGTTTCAAGTTTACGGCTCTCAGTGGTTATTATAACATCAAGTTTGTCCCCGCAACGAAGAGTTTTCGTATATACGCCTCTCATGAGAATGGGAATCCATTGAGTCTTAATGCAGATGGCACCGGTGCCTTATGGGCTATTGGCAGTGATGGATTGCATAAACCGTATTATAGTATCATAAGCAATCAGGGCTGGTGGACTGATACCGACCATGCTACATGTATGGCACCCGTGGGCAACAAGAGATACCAACTGACACTTACTGCAGGTCGTCAACTGAATGTAAATAATGTTGACTTTAAATTTTTCGGACAGGCAGGATGGGGTGTTGAATTGAATCCTACAGGTGAATACCGCATCTCTTCCAGGAGTGATGTGTTTCTCATAGGGCATAAGGCAGTGAATGGGCATAGTGATGGCAATGTGTATGTGGCTGACGGTGTGACGCTACAAGAAGGAAGAACCTTTCGTTTTATCGTTGACATGTCGGTTCCCTCGCAGCCAGTAATGTCTGTTGAGGATATATCTACGGGCATAAAACATCCTGAAGTATATGCTGATGGTCTTTCCCACGAGTGGTTCACACTTTCAGGTATAAAGATCGAACGGCCACATAAAGCTGGTGTTTATTTATGTAATGGAAAAAAAATCATAATCTTATAAATATCTGACTGAAGTTTCGCATGTGGTTCAAGTACGGGCTGAAGGCCCAAAAGCTCCAAAAGCAGCACGCCCTGAAAGGGCAGAAGCTAAGCCTTATAACCCCTGGACATCTTGGGATTAAGACTTACTTATTATAAAGGAAATGCGGGATTGAGTTGATTGCTCAATCCCGCATTTTATTTTTTTTGCTGTTGAATTTAAATCGCTAACTACCTCAGTACCTCTATTTGTCTTTTTGTACATATGGTTGACTCCTTAAAATGTAAGTGAAATGAAAAAATCA
>ERZ1027238.106-NODE-106-length-29928-cov-25.560573_pt1 | contig 29928 bp, 20 predicted proteins | sample MGYA00519477_ERZ1027238 | MGnify/ENA primary metagenome ERZ1027238 (study PRJEB26926, sample SAMN06164638) | human gut metagenome | biome: ENVO:00009003; feature: ENVO:2100002; material: ENVO:00002003 | host: Homo sapiens | place: USA | collected 2012 ...
TGATTTTTTCATTTCACTTACATTTTAAGGAGTCAACCATATGTACAAAAAGACAGTAACTACTTATGGCTATAGGGGGTGCTGAGTAGTTACTTTATTTCGCAACAACGTGAATTAAATATAATCATCGTTCAGAAAATGAAAATATTCTCTTTTTCTTTTCGCAAACTCAGAAAAATGCATTATCTTTGCATAAGATATATTAATTATTATCATGTCGATTCATTTAAACCAATAATAGCTTATGAGTGATAGTGTTGTAATTATTCCTACTTATAATGAAAAGGAGAATATCGAGAAGATTATCCGGGCCGTGTTCGGTCTGGAGAAAGACTTTGATATCCTTGTTATTGATGATGGAAGCCCCGACGGTACTGCTGCCATCGTGAAGGAACTGATGGCTGGCGAGTTTGCCTCCCGTCTCCATATCCTTGAGCGAAAGGGCAAGCTGGGACTGGGTACAGCCTATATTACTGGCTTCAAATGGGCGCTTGAGAAGGGGTATGAGTTTATCTTCGAGATGGACGCAGACTTCAGTCATGATCCCAACGACCTGCCACGACTCTACGCCGCGACTCACGACGAGGGATTCGATGTGGCTGTGGGCTCGCGCTATGTCTCGGGTGTCAACGTGGTGAACTGGCCCATAGGTCGTGTGCTGATGAGCTATTTCGCCTCGAAGTATGTGAGAATGGTCACGGGATTCAAGGTGAATGATACTACGGCAGGTTTCGTATGTTATCGCCGCAAGGTGCTGGAAACTATAAATCTTGACGAGATCCGTTTCAAGGGTTATGCCTTCCAGATAGAGATGAAATACACTGCCCACAAGATTGGCTTCAAGATCAAGGAAGTGCCCGTAATCTTTGTCAACCGACGTGAGGGTACGAGCAAGATGAGCGGTGGAATCTTTGGTGAGGCTTTCTTTGGTGTGATGCGCCTGCGCTGGGATGGATGGTTTAAGAAATATCCCAAGAAGGTGTAGAGGGCGAAGACTGAAGAGAAGTGGAAATACAGGAAATAGTACATATTTTTGAGCGGTCGCCCCAGGCGAAGGCGCTCCTGAAATTATTGGATAGAAAAACGCAGAAGACCGTTTTCCTCAGTGGATTGGTGTGTTCTTCTGCGCCTTTGTTTTTTGCCGCTGTCAAAGAGCGGTTGGCTCGCCCGGTGCTCTTCGTGCTCAATGATGCCGACGAGGCGGGCTATTTCTATCACGACCTGGTGCAGATACTGGGGCAGGATCAGGCTTTCTTCTTTCCTTCTACTTACAGGCGTGCTGTGAAATACGGACAGAAGGATGCTGCCAACGAGATATTGCGTACCGAGGTGCTGGCACGACTGGCATCCTCGCAGCCACTCTATGTCGTTACTTACCCTGATGCTCTGGCAGAAATGGTGGTGTCGAAGAAGAATCTCGACGAGCGTATCATTAAGCTCGCAGTGGGAGACCAGGTGTCGCTGACAGACATATCGCATCAACTGCGCGACTTCGACTTCATGGAGACAGATTATGTCTATGAGCCTGGTCAGTTTGCCATTCGAGGCAGCATTCTCGATATTTATTCCTACAGCAGCGAGTTTCCTTTCCGCATCGACTTCTTCGGTGACGAGATAGACACCATACGTACTTTCAGCATTGAGGACCAGTTGTCGCGCGATCGGCGTGAGAGTGTGGAGATTGTGCCCGAACTCTCGCTTGCTGAGGGTGAGAAACTGCCCTTCCTGCATTTCCTCGACAAGCGGGCTGTGGTGGCGATGAAGGACTTTACGTTCGTCTATGACCGTATAGACCAGATATACAAGGAGGGCTTCTCCTCGCAGAGCATGGTGGAACAGATGGAGGGAGCCACCGAGGTGGAGGCGGAACGGATAAGACGCGCCATGAAGAAAGAGCTGAACCTGTCATCGGCCCTGCAGTTTCAGCAGGGTGTGGCGGAGCGCCAGCGCATAGAGTTTGGCATCGCCGAACAGGGTGTGGCGGAGCGCAAGACAGAGGAGGCTGCCGACGTGGTGCCGTTCCATATCGTGCCTCAGCCCCTGTTCCATAAGAATTTCGACCTGATAGGCCAGATGATGGAAGACTATCTACTGCAGCAGTACACCTTATATATATTGGCCGACAGCAGCAAGCAGCAACAGCGACTCAAGGATATTTTTGAGAGTGAGGAACTGAAGCGCTATCAGGTGAGGTTTGTGCCCGTGGACAAGACCCTGCACGAGGGCTTCATCGACAACGACAAGAAATGCTGTTTCTTTACCGACCATCAGATCTTCGACCGATTCCATAAGTACAGTCTGCGATCGGACTCAGCACGTGCCGGCAAGATGGCGCTCACGATGAAGGAGTTGCAGGAGATGGAGCCGGGCGACTATATCGTGCACGTGGATTTCGGCATCGGAAAGTTTGGCGGACTGGTGCGTGTGCCGGTGGGCAACAGCTATCAAGAGATGATACGCATCGTCTACACGAACAACGACAAGGTGGATGTATCCATCCACTCGCTCTATAAGATCAGCAAATACCGCAGCGGCGATACGGGCGAGCCGCCCCGACTGTCGACCCTCGGCACGGGTGCCTGGGACCGACTGAAGGAGAAGGCGAAGAAGCGCATCAAGGACATCGCGCGCGACCTGATCAAACTCTATGCCCGCCGCCGTAAGGAGAAGGGATTTGCCTTTAGTGCCGACTCCTATCTGCAACATGAGTTGGAGGTCTCGTTCCTATACGAGGACACGCCCGACCAGAACAAAGCCACCATGGACGTAAAGGCCGACATGGAGAGCGCACGACCCATGGACCGACTGGTGTGCGGCGATGTGGGCTTCGGAAAGACGGAGGTGGCGATACGCGCAGCCTTCAAGGCGGCATGCGACAGCAAGCAGGTGGCTGTGCTGGTGCCTACCACGGTGCTGGCTTTTCAGCACTACCAGACTTTCAGAAACCGACTGGAGGGAATGCCGGTAAAGGTGGACTACCTGAGTAGGGCACGCTCCGCCAAGGAGACCAGACAGTTGCTGGAAGACCTCAAGGAGGGCAGGACAGACATCGTAGTGGGGACGCACAAGCTGATTTCAAAGACTGTGAAATGGCATGACCTCGGTCTGCTCATCATTGACGAGGAACAGAAGTTCGGCGTCAGCACCAAGGAGAAGCTGCGCCAGCTGAAGGTGAATGTCGACACGCTGACGATGAGTGCCACACCTATTCCCCGCACTCTGCAGTTCTCGCTGATGGGTGCACGCGACATGAGCATCATGCGCACGCCGCCGCCCAACCGATACCCGATACAAACGGAGGTGGTGACCTTCAGCGGTGATACCATGGCAGATGCCATCAACTTCGAGATGAGCCGTAACGGACAGGCGTATGTCGTCGTCGACCGCATATCGAAGCTCATGGAGTTGAAACTGATGATAGAAAAGTACGTGCCCGACTGCCGCGTGGCGATAGGACACGGACAGATGAAGCCCGAGGAACTGGAGAAGGTCATTATGGGATTCATGAACTACGACTACGATGTGCTGCTCTCGACAACCATTGTGGAGAACGGTATCGACATATCGAACGCCAATACCATCATCATCATCAATGCCCATCACTTCGGTCTTAGCGACCTGCACCAAATGAGAGGCAGGGTGGGGCGTAGCAACAAGAAGGCTTTCTGTTATCTCGTGGCTCCGCCGAAGAGTACACTGACACTCGATGCTCGCCGCCGACTGGAAGCGTTGGAGACCTTCTGCGATCTGGGAAGCGGGTTCAACCTCGCCATGCAGGACCTCGACATTCGCGGTGCTGGAAACCTACTTGGCTCGGAGCAGAGCGGATTCATGGAAGACCTGGGGTATGAAACCTACCAGAAGATTCTGTCGCAGGCTGTCACCGAACTGAAGAATGAGGAGTTTGGCGACCTGTATCAGGAGGAAATGGACGAGGGACAGCAGCTCACGGGTGACGACTTCGTGGACGACTGTTCTATCGAGAGCGACTTAGAGATGTATTTCCCCGACACCTATGTGCCGGGAAGCAGCGAGCGAATGTTGCTCTACAGGGAACTGGACCGCATAGAGAATGACGACGACCTGGCTGCTTACCGAAAGCGAATCATCGACCGCTTTGGACCTGTGCCCCGTGAGGGTGAGGAACTGATGCACGTGGTGAGCTTGCGACGCCTCGGCAAACGCTTGGGTTGCGAGAAGATCATGCTCAAACAGGGTACTATGCAAATGCAGTTTGTAAGCAACGTGCAGAGTCCGTTCTATCGCAGCACGATGTTCTCGAAGGTTCTCAACTATGCCACGAGTCACGTGCAGCAATGTGCGTTGAAAGAGAAGAACAACAAGCGATTCCTTCGTATCGCCCGCATCACGAGTGTGGAACAGGCTGTCGCCATTCTCCAGGAAATACAAAAGTAAAATCAAAAATACAAGAATAAGATAAAGTGTAAGACTAAGAATAACAATAACAATCACAATCAATATCAACTTAAAAATTATGAGACAGAAAAAGTTCATCCTACAGGAAAAAGACATTCCTACACAGTGGTACAACATTCAGGCAGAAATGCCTAACAAGCCATTGCCACCACTCAATCCGCAGACCCACAAGCCCATGACGGCTGAGGACTTGTCGCACGTGTTCAACCTGGAGTGTGCCAAGCAGGAGCTCGATACAGAACATGCCTGGATCGATATCCCTGAGGACGTGCAGGAGAAGTACACCTTCTATCGTTCCACTCCGCTGGTGCGTGCCTACGGTCTGGAGGAGGCACTGGGTACTACTGCCCACATCTATTTCAAGAACGAGAGTGTCAATCCTTTAGGCTCTCATAAGATCAATTCGGCCTTGCCACAGTGCTACTACTGCAAGCAGGAGGGCGACACCAACGTCACCACTGAGACGGGTGCAGGACAGTGGGGCGCAGCCTTGTCGTATGCAGCCAAACTCTACGGACTGGAGGCGGCTGTGTATCAGGTGAAGATCACCATGCGTCAGAAACCTTATCGCTCCAGCATCATGCGTACCTTTGGCGCTACTGTGGAGGGTTCTCCATCAATGAGTACACGTGCCGGAAAGAACATTATCACACGCGACCCTAATCATCCTGGTTCACTCGGTACTGCTATCAGCGAGGCTGTCGAACTGGCTACTACCACTCCGGGCTGTAAGTACACACTGGGTTCGGTGCTCAACCATGTGGCTCTGCATCAGACGATCATCGGACTGGAGGCAGAAAAGCAGATGCAGATGGCTGGCGAATATCCCGATCAGGTGATTGCCTGCTTCGGTGGCGGAAGCAATTTCGGCGGACTGGCTTTCCCATTCATGCGTCATAATCTGAGCGGAGAGAAGAACACTGAGTTTATCGCAGCCGAGCCAGAGAGCTGTCCTAAGCTGACAAGGGGTAAGTTCGAATATGACTTCGGCGATGAGGCTGGCTACACTCCGCTGCTGCCGATGTTCACCCTGGGTCATGACTTCAAGCCTGCCAACATTCATGCTGGTGGTCTGCGTTATCATGGTGCCGGTATGATCATCTCGCAGTTGCTCAAGGACGGTTATCTGCACGGTGTAGACATTCCACAGTTGGAGTCGTTCCAGGCAGGTATGCTCTTTGCCCGTACCGAGGGAATCATTCCTGCTCCAGAGAGCTGTCATGCCATCGCTGCCACTATCCGTGAGGCGCTCAAGGCGAAGGAGAAGGGCGAGGAGAAGGTCATCCTCTTCTGTCTCTCTGGTCATGGTCTCATCGATATGCCTTCTTACGACAGCTACATCAATGGCGATCTGCAGAACTATTCTGTCAGCGACGAAGAGATAGAGCAGTTCCTCAAGGATGTTCCTAAAGTGTAATTTCTTGATTAAACAAGTACTATAATTCTTGAAAATAAAAAATCCCCTGCAAGTTTGAACCTGCAGGGGATTTTTATGTTTTATGCTTTCAGCCATTCTTCGATGGCTGCAGAGATGACTTCGAAACTGGTGGTAGGCTCAAAGCGGGCAACAACCTGACCTTTCTTGTTGATGAGGAACTTGGTGAAGTTCCACTTGATGTCGGCACTCTCCTTGTAGTTGGGGTCGGCCTCGCTCAGCATCTTGTCGAGGACAGGGTAGAGAGGGTGTGACTCGTCCCAGCCAGCGAAACCTTTCACCTCCTTGAGGAACTTGTAAAGAGGAGCGGCGTCATCACCGTTTACCTTTATCTTCTTGAAGCGTGAAAACTCTGTGCCGTAAGTAAGCTTGCAGAATTGATGAATACTCTCGTCGGTACCGGGTGCCTGCTGACCAAACTGGTTGCAAGGGAAATCGAGGATTTCAAAACCTTGTGAGTGATATTTCTCATAGAGATTTTCCAGTTCTTCATACTGTGGGGTGAAGCCACACTTCGTGGCTGTGTTGACGATGAGCAGCACCTCGTTGGCATACTCCTTGAGGGAAACGTCCTTTCCCTTTCTGTCCTTGACAGAGAATTCGTAAACGGTTCTCATTTTCTTTTTATGTATCTTTTTATAGTTTTAATCTCAGTTATCGTATCTTTAACGAGTGCAAAGATACGATTTTTCTTTCATATGTGTCTATAGTTACTGATATTTTTTTATAAAAAAATCCGGGAATTTCACAATCCCCGGATCACTTTGAATATTCCTTTCGTTGTTGAAGGAAAGGAGTATTCAAGAATTAAACTATCATTTAACTTTTCTAAGAACTGGTGCAAAGGTACTGCTTTCGTACAGAATCAAGGTGTAAATTCTCGTTTTTTTCTTGCACCAGGTATAAAAAAGTGTTATTACTTTGAATTTTCTCTATATTCGCTTGGAATGATACCCATTTCCTTTTTGAATACCTTTGAGAAATACTTAGGATCGCTGAAGCCCAAAGAGTAGGCGATGCTGCTAAGTGTTTCGTCGGTATTGCAGAGCAACTCGGTGGCACGCATGATGCGGATGTGGCGTACGAAGTCGATAGGCTTCATGCCCACAGCATTCTTGATCTTGCCGTAGAGCACGCTGCGGCTCATACCCATGGCTACGGCGATGTCATCGATTTTGAGGTCGGGATTGCTCATGTTCTCATTGATGAACTGTACGATCTTCTCGGTCAGAGCGTCCTCTTCCGTCATGCGCTTATTAGTAGCCGGGCTTCTGTTGTCGCCCTGTCCGGATGCTGTCTGTGGATATTCGTGCGTGATATGGAATTCGGCACCCTCGGCTCGTTGTATCTGTTTCAGCATGTCTTGCTGCAGGGCATGACGCTGATTGATGACAGCCTCGATGCGTCCCTTGAGGTAGGTGGCCGAGAACGGCTTGGTGAGATAACCGTCCACACCTTCCTCGAAGCCTCGCAGGTGGTCTTCCACACTGGCTTTAGCCGACAGTACGATGATAGGAATATGGGCGGTGTTGGTGTCCTGCTTGATGTAGTGTACCATCGTGAAACCGTCCATCACAGGCATGGTGACGTCGGTAAGGATGAAGTCGGGCATCTTGTTTCTTGCCATTACCAAGCCTTCCTTGCCGTTTTCGGCAAGCAGTACATTATAGTCTGTCTTGAGGATGGTGAAGAGGAACTGGCGCAGGTCGGGGTTGTCTTCTACGACGAGGATGGTGATGTCCTTTTCCGCCTGTTCAGTTTTGTCGTCCTCTTCTGTCTCTTCTACTTCCTTGAGATAGCCTTTGGCTGTCTTGTCGCTGATGCTGCCGTTGTTCTCGCTTGACACGAATGCCTGATCGCTTCCTTCGTCAAGATAGAAGTCGCTTCCGTTGTCAAACTTCAGCATCTTGTTGAGCATATTGAGCATCTCCTTGGCATTGCGCTGAACCATCTGCAGCAGGCTGCGGCTCTCGGTAGAGAGGTTGTCCTCCTTCTCTAACACCTCGTCTATCGGACCTCCGATGAGCGTGAGCGGGGTGCGAAGCTTGTGTGAAGCCTTGCTGAAGAACCTGTTCTTCATCTCGTTCATCTCGTGGTTGATGCGTTCCTTCTGCTGCTTGTTGTATGTGATGAAACACAAAGCCGTAACACCGGCAATGATGAGGATGATGAGCAGCTTGCCCCAGATGCTTTCCCAGAACGTCGGTTGCACGTCGAGTTCCAGAGAAGCCACGTGTTTGCTCCATTTGCCATGCGTATTGGTGGCGATGACCTTGAGCACATAGTTGCCATGCGAGATTCGGTTGAAGCCGATGCGGTTCTGTCCTCGAAGGTCGATCCATACGCCTTCGGGGGTATTTCCGTCGATGCGGTATTTATAGTACTGCTGGTACTTGCGTGTATAGTCGAGTGCGGCAAAGCTGATGGACAGGTTGCGTTTGTTGGCTGGGATGACTATCTTCTTCTGGTGCAGGATAGGTATGTACTCGTTGCTTCCGTTGTAGTGCAGCTCAGTGAAGATTATGCGGGGCTGATAGTCGGTCTGCTTCAGTCTCGCGGGGTTGAACGTCAGGCTGCCCGTAGCAGTGCCTACTGTGATGTTGTCGGTTACAGGGTCGTGAATGGGGCGTGCCTCCGAGAAGGTCATGTTGAGGTCGAAGTCGTTGGGACCGAAGACGGTCAGCTTCTTTGTCTTGGGGTTGTATTTATCGACACTCGACTCCCTGATGAGCCAGATGTTGCCACTGTTGTCCTCTATCATGCTCTGCACATTTCCCTCGCTGGTATTGATGAAATTGCAGTATCTCACCTTCAGATTGTCCTGCAGCAGGTTTTCGCTTGTTATCATGTCGAGGGTTCCTCCGATGCTCGATACATAGGTGTCGCCGTTGGAACGCATCAGGATGTAGTTGATGTCTGATGCGGTGAGCGATGTTGTGTCGTTCTCCCTGTAGGAAGTGGTATGGAATTGTATGTTTTTGGAAGGGTGCTTTTCTTCCTTGAAGGTGACGAGGCCGGCTGTGGTTCCGATGAGCATTTCGCCACTGGCGGTACAGGTGATTCTACGTACTTTATTGTAATGTTCCTTTGGCCATCTCAGTCCGTTACGAGAAGTAAGGAATGTGATGTTGCCCTGTGGGTCTTCACGCATAAGTGCCAAGCCTCCTCCGTATGTGGCTACCCAGATGTTGCCCTGTCGGTCGCTCACCACATCATAGATGCTGTTGCCCGGGAGGGAATTTCTGTCGGATGCATTGTAGCGGAAATGGCGCATGGTGTTTCGGTCATACAGATACAGTCCGTCGCCGTCTGTGCCTATCCACATTCTGTCCTTCATGTCTTGATAGATGGCATAAATACCTGTGCGTGAGAAGGGTGTCTGCTTCTGGCTGATCTGTCCGTTGGACTGCAGATAACCAATCTTTTTGAAGTGGCTGTCGCTGATCTTGAGGTGTCCCGACTTGAAACCATCCCAGTGGAATCCGTTGTTAGTGTAAGCCATGGCTCTTACTTCCGACTCTCCTTCTTCGAGCTTGGTCATGTTGTAGTTGTGGAACTTGAAGTTCATCTGCGTCAGGTCGTGTATGCCTATCAGCCAGAGTATGCCTTGATCTGAAACGACATATTTCGAGATATAAGGTATATAGAAGTTGCCTGACGAGTTGCTTTTCAGCATATAGGGAACGAGCTTTCCCGTCTTGCGGTCGTAGTAGCTGAAGGTGCCATAGTTGGGAATAGTCCACAGCGTGCCGTGCTCGTCTTCCATGATAAAGAAGTTGTTGCTTGTGGTACGGTCGGCTGGCGTTGGAGTGTCGGCATAGAGCCATCGGGCGGTCATTGTCTGAGGATTGATTACCGTCACGCCCTGTCCTTCGGTAAATGCCCATACCATGTTGTGCCCGTCTACGTAGGCTTTCTTCACTTCTGCTACGGGCTGATTGGGGTTCTGCACACTGATGACGTCGGTCTTGAATGTGCGTGGATTGTACACTACGAGTCCTATATTGGTAGCGATAATCAACTGATAACCAGTATTCTTCAGCTCGTTGATGCGAGTGACGCCTGCTGGCATGGGAATCCAGGAGAGATGGTTCTGCTTGTCGTAGACTGCCACCTTGCCATCAGTCGTGGCGAGGAAGATGGTGTTGCCCACTTCTCTGAACCACTTGAAGGGTGTAGAGGTATGGAAGTTCTTGCCGTAGATGAACGTTCCCTTGTCGGTGAGAATCCACTCTCGGCCTTGCTTGTCTTGCTTGATAAACCATACGTTGCCGCTTCGCAGTCCTTTTTCGCCCACCTTGATGAGCTCGGGCTTCATGCTCTCTATGTCCTTTCCTTGACCTACACGAATCAGGAAGTTCTGTTTGTGAGTCGTAATCCAGGTGTGTCCATTGGCGAGTGGATATATCTGGCTTGACTCCAAATGGATGCCGAAACGCTTGCAGAGCATCGTGCCAACCTTGATAAACTGGCATTGCTCTGTATCGAAGATGTATAGCTTGCGGTCGAAGGTGACTACCCACACATTGTTGTCTGGGCTTGGGAAGATGGCGAGTATGCGGTTGGTACTCATGATGTCGATGTCGTCGGGCTCGTCACGGAATGTCTTGAAATGATAGCCGTCGTAATAGGACAGACCATTTAAGGTGCCAAACCACATCATATTGTCGTAGCCTTGTGCCAAATCGGAAATGGAGTTGGCTGCAAGTCCATCGAGGATTGAAAACTTTCTGACATCGCAAAAGGGTTCTGCTGATGAAAAGATTGTTATAAATGATAGTATAATTAAAAAATGTAAGCGTTTCATGCTTTTTTTATAAAGTTTGGTACAAAGTTAGGCATTAAACTTGATATTTCCAAACATTTTAGGGAAAATCCGCTTTTTAATAGGGATTTTTCCTTAAAATAATCTACTATTCCCTTTGCCCTAAGAAAAGAATAAGGTATCTTTGCACCAGAATTTAACGAAATTATTAACTTATAAACAAAAGCGATATGAAAAAGATTACTTATTACTTCTCAATGATATTCATGGCAGTCATGATGCTCTCGCTCACTTCATGTGATGAGGATGCAGACATTGCCTATGCCCTCAATGGTACATGGGAGGGACTTATGCAGACACAACTGGATTATCAAGGACGTTATTATCAGTCTAATAAGTCTGAGGTAACTTTCAATTCGGGTTACGATTCTGGCGACGGCTACTGGATAGACTATTACAGCAATGCGCCCTGGAACTATGTAGCCAACCGCATTTACTGGAAGGTGAGTGGCACAACCATTTATATCACTTTCCGTGACACGCAGGAGAAGGCTGTCATTCGTAACTATCATCTTGACGACAATGGTTACTTCTATGGCGATATAGATTTCAACAGTACGAACAGATGGATCAGCTTCGAGTTCTACAAGGTAGATACGCCCGACTGGGACAATTATTACTGGTATGATTCCGACGGCTGGTATAATTCTTGGGGAAATTACGGCTACGCCAAGACACGCAGTAATAATAAGGAAGAACAGCAGGAGAGTGCTCAGGAGCAGAACGACAGCACCATGCTGCCAAAGCGATTCTTTCCGGAAAATAAATAAATTCTGATTAAACTACTATTGATATGAAAAAAGTATATTCTTTGCTGACAATGGCTGTGATAGCTGCCATGTCGCTTACAATGACCAGCTGCGATGGTGATGATTATTGGTATGATCCTTATGGTTGGTACGATCATTATGACGACTGGGGATGGAACAACAATGATTGGAACCAAGGTCAGCAAGGTTCTCAGGACAATACTTTGTTGGCGATGGCCCAGACGCTAACTGGCGAATGGGAGGGTACCATGAAAGATTCTTGGTTGAACGATGAAGGTACTCAGCGCAACACTGATGAGTTTGATGTCAACATGAAGTTCTTCCAGTATAGCAACTCTTCGGATGCCCTCAGTGGCGAAGGTGTGGAGACCGATATTCGTAAGAACGATGATGGCTCTATTGCCGACCAGAGGTCTTTGAACTTCCAATGGTATATTGCCGACAATGGTGATATCTATATCAAGTATAAGGGTACTGGTGCCACATTCGTGATGGACTATGGATCATCACAGGTAGGCTTCCACCTTGGGGAAGAGCAAGGTTATAATGTAGATACTTTCTGGGGCTATATGATAGGCACGGGCAACGTGAATGGCGAAGTCATCTACATCGATTTGCAGCGTGTGAATAACAACAATGCTAACAATGCCAAGGCCAATGGCCCAAGCCGAGTAATGAAGAAGTCATTAAGCTCGTTTGGTAAGGGTGCTACGTTGACACCGCTCAAGGCAACCAGCTATCAGCTGAATAACAGAAGATAAAGAATATAAACGTATTCAAATAAAAAAGGAACTGTATGGTTCCACACGAGGTGGACATACAGTTCCTTTTTTCTTATGCTTGTTTGTTGAGTTTTATTGAGTGATACTTCCCCAGTCGCTAAGTATTTTTTTGCTTTCTACATCTTGCTCGATATTGTCGGGCAGATTGCAGAAGAAGTCTATACCAGTCTTTGCTTCCAGATCCTTGATGCTCATGGCGTAATCAGACAGTTTGTCGTCTCCATGATATACATTGGTGTGAGGGAACCACATGCCGATAGACTTGTAGTAAGCCTGTCCCTTGACCATCTTCTTGACGAGGACTGCCACAAAGAAATACTTGGGGACAATCAGTTTGTTTTGAATACGCATCAAGATATTTTCTTCTTTGTCAATGGTACCACCCTTGCATACGTACATGGTGTCTGTGTCATTGAGTTTGAATCCGTGCAAATAGTTCTCCATCTTGATCCAAAGCCCTTCAAACTTATGGTCGGGATGAGTTCCATTGAAGACTTTATATTGTGGCTGCATATTGGTGAGATAGAACGTCTGATAGTTGGCGTTGGCACTGTACAGACGGTCTTGGGAATTGCAGATGTGTCCGTGGTCGAAGCCTGAACCATAAATATAGTCTTTCTCCCATCTTTGTGCAGAGGTAAGAGCTGGGTCGTTGGGGTATTGGTTGCTTTCACTTTTATAACGATCTGTATTCTTGGCTCTGTTCTTTGTGGTGATGATATAGCATGACCAGCGTTGCGATTTCTTGTCGCAATCCCATTCTACTGCATAGTTTACGTTGTCCGGGTCGTACTGCTTGCTGTTACCGTCACGATAAACACGGATAATGCTGTTTCCACCTTTCAGTTTAGGAAACTCCAGTCGGGTGACAGCCTTGTCGGTTGTTACCTCGTTCTTGTTGGTGTTGATTTCATTCGAACCATTTCCGTCTCCGTCGTCGCTGCTTCCGCAGGCTGCCATAGAGAGTACAGCGAGGAGAGCGAATAAATAAATCTTGATTTGTTTCATAACATAGTGAATGTTAGATGATAAAATAGATAATAAGATGTTAGGATGAATCTTATAATAAGAGTGGGGTGATAAAGAAAGGTAAAAGGTGCGCACTAACGCATATGCAACTACGTTAGAACGCACCTTCTATCTCGTATTGATAATATATCCTTATATATAAAAAGGTATATTACTTCTTCAACTTGCCGTAACGGTTCATGAAGCGGTCAACGCGACCTGCAGTATCAACGAGCTTGCTCTTACCTGTATAGAATGGGTGAGAGGTGCTTGAGATTTCAATCTTTACTACTGGGTAAGTCTCGCCTTCGAACTCAACAGTGTCGTTGGTCTTGCAAGTTGACTGTGAGAGGAACATGTCGCCATTAGACATATCCTTGAATACTACTGGACGATAGTTCTCTGGATGAATACCTTTTTTCATTTTGTTTTTTACTTTTATTTGGGTTATTAAAATTAGACGTCATGGGGATGTTGCCATCATTTCATGTCCTTGCGGTGCATGCCCATTATAGCCTTTTGACTTAACAGGGTGCAAAGTTACGACTTTTTCTCCTTACTGCCAAATATTTCCAAATGTTTTTCTCTCTTTCCCTCTCTTTTCCTATTCTTTAGCGTTTTGATGATACAAAAATCCCCATTGCCTGTGTAGAGAGGCAATGGGGAAATATGAAGTCTTCAAATATTGTTTACTTGATGATAACAGTCTCGCCGAGAGTCAAGGTGAGGTCATCAATGAGAACGTCACCACCAGGCTTCTTTGAGTTCATGATAACGATGCAGTATGTGCCATCTGATGGAATGACCAATTCTTGCTCAACAAGTGTCCACTCTGTGTTTGAGATATTGTTGATGTAGCCAGAGTATTTGTAATCGCCGACCTTACCTTCAGTAACAGGTACAAATCCAGACTGTACTGATGCGCCTGTTGCAGTAGCTGCCTTTACGTAGTACTTAATCTTATAAGTACCAGCTTTGAGCTCCATTTCCTTGTAGCCAAGACGCTTGTTGGCTGTTGTTGAACCACCTACCTTTACAGAATACTTGCCACTGTGAGCGTCTGTGCTCTGAGCGACAGAGGCGTTACCTGCTGTAGAGGCAGTTTTCCAGTTGTTTGGTTTACCGTCTACCCAAGTCTCGAAGTTACCATTAGGTGTTGTTGTGTCGCCAGTAGATGGAGTGTCAGGTTTCTCGCTGCCACCCTCAATGCTGGTCTTGCCATTTACAGAGATGAGTTTGCCGCCCTGATTTGTCTCAGGAGTGTTACCCATGTAGTTGATAAGTTTGGCGCAAACTACAACCTCGTCACCAACCTTGAGCTGACCGTCGCCTTCTTTCCATTTCTCGCCACCAAAGTAGTAAGTGCGGAATATCAGGAATTTTTGACTTTTTTCATCATCAGCAATATAGAATGTGGCGTTACCGAATTGGGCAGCGAACTGATCCTTGATTTCTTGAATCTTACCCTTGATGTAGTATTCCTTATCTGAAACCTTACCTGATTCTAAAGAAGCAGCCAAGTTATTAGCAGCTACGCTGTTGAAAGGATCAGCCTCTGTACCTGTACCCTTAGCTTCGCCTGATGGTGTGCCAGGAGTATCGGTTCCACCTACGCCATTAAGAGAAACAATGTAGTTACCTACAAGGAACTCTTTAGTGCCGTTATAGCTGTCTACTTTACCGCAGATAACAACTTCATCGCCTTGCTTCAAAGCATCTTCGCCCGAGAACTTAGTGCGGTTAGGACCTGCATAACCATTGTATACATAGAACTGGTTAGTAGCAGTTCCGTCTTCTGAAATGTAATATTTCAAGCTACCGAAACTTGCATCCCAACTGCCCTGTACTACAGATACGACCTTACCCTTTACGTATACCTCGGTCTCTGCGCTTCCGCCTTCATCAATGTACTTTTCTACACCTGCCACATTGAATGGATCTGCGGCAGTACCTGTACCTGCAGGCTGAACTTCTGGAGTCTCATCCTCTGTAGGCATATTGTAAGGAGCTGGAACATCCTCGCAGCTGCTGAATGTTATGGCTGCCATAGCCAAGAACAAGCATGAATAAATGAACTTTTTCATATTGATTATTCTTTTTATAGTTTTCTACTTGAGTTAGTTTTATTTGATGGAAACGATATAGTTTCCACTGTTGATTTCCGGTGTTACACCATTGTAGAGCAAGAGCTTGCCGCAGATGACAACTTTCTGTCCCTTCTTGATCAAGTTCTTGTTGGCATCGGTGTACTTATCCTTGTTGAGATAGTAGTTGCGGAATACTTTGATGGTCTTGGCAGGATTGCCAGTTCCGTCAGCATTCATACCCTTGCCGTCTGCAGAGATGTAGAAATCAGCATTACCATACTGTACACTTACACTTGGCTCAGAACAGATGATACCTTCGGTATAAACATTGGTCTCGGTAGTCTTTCCGTCGTTAATCAACTGGATGGCTTCCGCTACGGTGTATGGACACTGTTCTGTTCCCTTGGCTACCTTCACGTCGTCTGCAGTACGGATAAGAATCTGCCATGTGTCGTTCTTGCTTCCTGCATAACGTGTGAAGATACCAGTAACGTTCTGTGGACCTTCTGGCAGGAGAGCATTAGCAAACTTGGCGTAGGCAGAAGTGCGAACCACCAGGTTGTTGGTGCTGATGCCAGAGAATCCGCGGTTTACGCAGTTGGCGTTGTCTTTGTCTGCCGCAGCGGCAAATACCTTCTTGCCAGCATCGGCGAAGGTTACGCCCTCTATTCTCATCAACTTGCCTGAGCAAGACTTCAGATAGTCGGCATCCTTGATCTTGGTCTGGTCGAATACCTCAACCATTGCCTCAGCCTTGGCCTCGTCGGCCTCGCCGATAATCTTGTAGTGCTTCTCCCATACGTAGCGGTCTACCTTACCGATAGACTGTGAGCCCTTGTTGGTGTTGGTATAGACACCGCCCAACTCAGCCTGCTTGCCGTAGCCACCGATGTAGAGGCCCTTGCAGTCGATAAGCACTTGCTGACCTACAGGCAGTTCGCCATAGAGTCCGCTCTTGCCGATGCAAACCAAGATACCGCCCGTCTTGTCCTGCAGGCAAATCTGGTTGTAGAGGTTGCCTCCGAGGTCGTTACCAGTAACGATACCCAATATCTTGATATCCTCGTCCACCTGCTTGTACAGGCCGCGTTCTATCTGTGTGGCATATTTCTCCTTCAGTTCGGAGATGGTGATGACATTGGTAGCCTCCAGTTTGTTGTTGCCGATGGCAGGGCCGGTATAATCCTTTTCTCCCACGGAATCAGCATAACCGTCGCCCATGCATGAAGCCAAGAGCAGGGCAGCAAATGCCATTGCGATATATTTTAACTTTTTCATATCTTTCTCTTCTTTTAGAATCTGTATGATACCTGGAACATTCCGTTGGTTCCGAATACGTAATACTTCTTAGGGTTCTTAGAGAACATGTAGACGCGATCCTTGGCCTCGTTTTCCTTGTTGAGGGTATAGTCGCTTCGGCTCTGCTCGTAACCACCTGAAACAATCTTGCGGTTGTTGAGGATGTTGGTTACCATGAGGTTGAAGTTCAGACTACCATGCTTGAGGCGGATACTCTTGCCGATGCTTCCGTCTACCATCCATCCACCGTGGCCCTTAGCCTGGTCAACAGAACCTGGGAGAGGCTCGTCGTTGAAGAGCATGTCGCGGTTCTTCAGAGAAGACTTGTAGCGATAGCTTGGTGAGTATGACAAATAGATGCGGTCGTACCAGTTGGCGTTGAGGTTGACGAACCAGCCGCTCTTGTGGAAGTCGAGTGCAAGGCTACCGATAGTAAGAGGAGTTCCGCTTTCGCGCATGTCCTTAATATATGCGTAGTCCTTAACCACCTCTGCCGACTTGGAGAGCATGTAGTTCACGTTGGCATTGTTGATGTTCTTGGCGTCGCTGATGGTTCCGATGGCCTTGAAGTTAAGGAAAGAAGCCACCTTGAAGTCGAGACCTGCCTCGATACCATAGTATTCTTTCTCCAATCCTGTCATGCTGAGGTAGGTGAAAGAGTTCTCGTCATCGTTGTAGAAGTTCTGCCACTCTGTGACGTGGTCGAGGCGGCTATAGTATGCGTTGACGTTGGCGTGTACCCAGGCATTCTGATACTGATAGCTGAACTCGCTGCTGAATACATGCTCGTCGCCAAGGTTGAGAACGTAGTCGTTGCAGATCTCAGGAGAGATGAATGCAGCGTTGGCCATTGGTGGACGCCACTCGTAACCTACACCAATCTTGAATACATGGCCCTTGCCTGCATCGAAGTTGATGCTACCCTTGGCACCGCCCTCGCCGAAGCGTGCTATACGGCTGTTGCCCTCAGAATTGTTGGCAGCCATACCGTTGCGCATATAGCCATGACGACGCATGTTGGTCTGACCAAGCTTGCCGCTTATCATGGTCTGGAAACGTCCCATCTCAGCAGTGTAGGAAGTCCAGAGCAAACCCTTCATCACCTCAATCTTATAGTCGTAACCAAACTTGTCGCCTTCGTAAACGAGAGAGCCGAGGTTGTTGGGTCCTGCTGTGTTGAGGTCGTACTGCACTCTTGGGTCATTGGCAGGATAGGTGCCGAGCGCATAAGTGTTGATGTTGTGGAAGAAGGAAGCACCGAGCAGGTCGTCCATGGTCTGATAGTGACGGTTGCTGTTGCTGCCCAATACCAGTCCGCCTACGAGAGTAGAGCGCTTGGTAACCTTAGCCGACAGGGTGGAAGCCATGTTGAACATCAGGTTGTCGCTGTGTTTGGCCTGGATGAAGTAGAGTGCATCATGGCCCTGGTTGGCAGCTTGAGTGTTGGCATAATAGAGGCGATTCCAGTCAATCTGGCGGTTGGCCTTGCTTGCTGTCCAGTAGTTGTAAGAGTTATACCAGCTCTGGAGTGTAGACGCATTGTTGCCCAGCGCGTCAGCATTCCAGATGTCGTAGTAGCTACTTGGCAGGTTCTTCCAATAGTCTGGCTGCGGATTCTCAGCATTGGCATAGTTGAGCTTGGTGCTCTTATACATAGAGTACTTGCCAAAGACAGAGGTGGTGAGCTTCATCTTGTCGTTGATGTCCCAGTCCCATGTGGCGATGGCTGATGGCGCAAAGTCGTTCACAACGCGTGAGTTGCGCTTGTGGCCATTGTAGTAGCCCCAGTATGGGTTGTAATAGTAGTCGTTGGCGAGCCAGTAAGTCTCGTCGGTTGCTGCTCCCTGTGTAGAACGCTCTGTAGGATTGCCCCATGTGGTGAAGCTCAGGGAGTGACCGTTGTCCCACTTCTTCTGCACACCGAAGTAGTAAGACAGCGCATTGTAGAAGGTTCCCTCTACATAACCGCGGTTTGCCCAACGATAGGTAAGACCCGCTGAGATGGCCCATCCCTTGTCGTTGAATCCACTGCTATAGGTATAAAGACCACGAAGCGTGTAGTTGCGGTTGGCAACTCCCACAGAAGCATAGTGGCCTGTCTGCATGCTTCCGGCACGGAAGTCATAGTTGTTGCTGCCTCCCATACCTGTCATGGAGTAGTTGTTGCCCTCGAAAGGCAAGGCAAAGTCAACGTTTCTTGAGAATCGGTTCAGACCTCCGATGTTAGAGAAGCGGAACTGACCAGACTCCATGTCGTTCATGGGAGCACCATTGATGTACACATCATTGTACTTCTGATTGAAGGCACGATAACGGAAACGCACTGGCGAGAACAGGTAGCCTGCCTCTGATGCGTAAACATTTGAGTTAGAATTCAGAATGGTGACGTTCTGTGACATATCGTCATCCTCACCCAACTGTGCTTCGGTGAATGTGAATGCATTCTCGTCCAATCCATTTGCTATCTTCTGCTCGGTGGCGTTCTGAGCGAAGAGCAATGGGCTGTAGCAGAGAGCAATCATTGCTAATTTTACCTTTTGTTGCATAGTCAATTGTTTAATTAATATAATGTGAGTGCAAAGTAAATAAATAAATTTTAAAAAAGAAAGTTTTTTTGATTAAAATTTCATTAAAAATTCACTTTTTCCACTTTTCTTACTGATAATTACAATTTAATAGCTACTTTTGCAGTAAACAAATTTTAAAACAATAAATAATGAAACGACATTTGCTATTCTTGGCGGCTCTTTTGATAGTCAATTTGGCTGCCTCTGCCCAGAAGAAGTTCTCGGTTTACGCCGTAGGTTTTTACAATCAGGAGAATCTCTTCGATACCTGTCACGATGAGGGAAAGAAAGATTACGAGTATTTGCCCAACAAGGGCTGGAACGGCATGAAGTACACCAATAAGTTGCGTAATATGTCGAAGGCTTTGGCGGATATGGGAACAGACGTGCTTCCTAATGTGGGGTGTGCCTTCATCGGACTTTCCGAGGTGGAGAACCATAAGGTGCTTGATGCCTTGGTAGACCAGGCACCTCTTAAGGCCCGCAATATGAAATATGTACATATCGAGGGTCCCGACCGTCGAGGCATCGACTGTGCGCTGCTCTATAATCCTTCGCTCTTCAGTGTGAAGAATGTGAAGCTGTTGCCTTATGTGCAGGAGTTGGCAAAGGACAGCGCCTTCTTCACCCGTGGCTTCCTCACCGTAAGAGGAGAGATGGCTGGTGATGATGTGGCGGTGATCGTATGCCACTGGCCAAGCCGTTTCTCTGGTCCTTTCTATCGTGAGTCGGCTGCGCGACAGGTGAAGGTGATCAAGGACAGTCTGCTGAATGTGAACCAAGAGATGAAGATCTTTGTGATGGGCGATATGAACGACGACCCAGTGAACAAGAGCATGCACGTCTATCTGCAGGCTAAGCCCGAAATCAGTCAGGTGGGAGCTGGCGATATGTACAACCCCTGGTACAACGTTCTGGCAAAGGAAGGCAAGGGCACCTTATTCTATAGTGGCAACTGGAACCTCTTCGACCAGATAGTGATTACTCCTAATCTGCTCAACAAGGACGCCAAGAAGAAGGACTACTCTTCGCTGAAATACTGGAAGAGCCATATCTTCCGTCGCGATTACCTCATCCAGCAGGAAGGTCAGTACAAGGGAGCTCCGCTGCGTACCACAGCAGGCGGACGCTGGCTCAATGGCTACAGCGACCACTTGCCTGTAGTGATGTATCTCGTGAAGGAGAAGAAGTAACTTTTTAAAGGTAAAAAAGTAAAAAGGTAAAAAAGTAAAAAGGTAAAAAAGTAAAAAGGTAAAAAAGTAAAAAATGATAGAAAATCATCCTTTTGAGCCGTGGCTGCCATCGAATGCCCATCTGCTGATGCTCGGCACTTTCCCGCCTTCGCCCAAGCGCTGGTGCATTCCTTGGTATTATCCTAACTATCAGAACGATATGTGGCGCATCTTCGGACTTATCTTCTTCGGAGATAAACTTCATTTTGTCGATGCAGAGAACAAACGCTATCGTGAGGCAGAACTGAAGAGTTTTCTGCAGGAGAAAGGTGTGGCTATCTACGACACGGCTCAGAAGGTGATACGTACCAAGAATACGGCTTCAGACAAAGACCTACAGGTGGTGGAGCCCTCCGACCTTGATGGTATGCTCAGAGCATTGCCCCAATGCAGGGCTGTGCTTACTGCAGGACAGTTGGCCACCCGCATCTTCTCCGGGCATTACGGCATATCAGCCACTCCGCCTATGGGAGGCTATGTGGAGTTCGGTTTCGATGGACGTACTCTCAGACTCTATCGCATGCCGAGCAGCAGCAGGGCTTATCCCTTGGCCGTGGAAAAGAAGGCTGAATATTATCGCAAAATGTTCGAAGATGTGCTCTAAGTGTATGTGCTACCAAAGAGTAGCTCTTTTAACTTCTATAACTTCAGAACCTGATAAAGTTCAATAAAAATTAAAACTATGGATAAAGACAAAATAACCATCATCGGTATAGCCGGAGGAACCGGCTCGGGCAAAACCACGGTAGTGAGAAAAATTGTTGAGGCTTTGCCTCCTCACTTTGTGGCTGTTGTGCCTCTTGACTCTTACTATAACGACACAACGGGCATGACAGACGAAGAGCGTCATGCCATCAACTTCGACCATCCTGATGCTTTCGACTGGAAGTTGTTGCACAAGCAACTCAACGATTTGCGTAACGGAAAGGCTATCGAGCAGCCTACCTACAGTTACCTCAAGTGTAACCGTGAGGCAGAGACGATACATGTAGAGCCCAAGCCTGTCATTATCATAGAGGGTATTATGACGTTGCTCAACAAGAAGTTACGCGATTTGATGGATCTAAAGGTTTTTGTGGATGCCGATCCCGACGAGCGGCTGATCAGAAACATTCAGCGCGATACTATCGATCGCGGACGTACGGTCTCTATGGTGGTAGACCGCTATCTGAAAGTGCTCAAGCCCATGCACGAGCAGTTTATTGAACCTACCAAGCGCTATGCCGACATTATTATTCCTGAGGGCGGTGAGAATGTGAAGGGTATCAATATTCTTTGCCGCTATGTGGAAGGTTTGGTGAAAGAAATAGAAGCTTAGTAATTTGTCTGTATTTTTATCCTGTATATTCATATGGTAATAGCCAAAAAAACGTTTCCCAGTTAGGTTTTTTAATCCGCCTAACTGGTAAAATATTTTTTCCTAATTATGAAATTTTTTTTTCATAGTTAACTAAGCTATGGCTGTGAATATTTATGCAAAAGTATTCTTGCTGTCTTATTCTTGTTTTACAGCAAGAAATAGAACGTGCAGCTAATAATAAACTCCGCTTTAGCGACTGCGAAAGCGGAGTTTAACATATTATTTCGAGCTGTACGATTGAAACACCCTAAAAGGAAAAAACTCTTAGAAGCCGCACGCCCTGAAAGGGCAGAAGCTCTTAGCCCAGGGCAACGCCCTGGGTTTTAATGATATACAAGCCTACGCCCTGTAAGGGCAAAAGCTTTAAAACTCCAGGCAAAACTTAAAGCTTTTGCCCTTACAGGGCGCCTTGCTGATTGCTATTATACCCAGGGCGTTGCCCTGGGCTAAGAGCTTCTGCCCTTTCAGGGCGTATTGGTAATTTCAACCATACAGGTCGAATTGTTTCCTTATGCCGTAGAATTGCTCTTCGCAGGGCATAATTGTGCCATAAGTAGGCATTTTGGTGGAATCCGTATTAAAAATAATTGAACACGAAGATAACTGGAGTCTTATCGCTTTGCGCCTCCTGAATCAGCATGATTACGAACTAAAAATAGTCGGTAAAAAACAAAGTGTGCAAAGATACAAAATACAATTTGTGGGAATGTCGAAGAGTGTTGCAGACTGTCGTTGAGTACATGACCTAAAGAAGCGCTTCCTTAGACCCTAAAGAAGCGCTTCGTTACACCTTAAGGAAGCGCTTTGTTAACACCTAATAAAGCGCTTCGTTAAGTCTCATAGAAGCGCATCATCAGAATGGATGCCTGCGCTTCCTTAAAATTGCCTTATTTTATCACCACTTTCTTCTTGCCGATGATGTAGATTCCCTTCGTCAATTTGCTTGCATCATTGCCGAGGTAACGGCCATCGAGGGAGAAGATACTTGGATTCTTTTCTGTATCTTTATCCGCCAAGGTTTGGTCAATGCCTGTAGCATAGTCCTTGAGGTAATCGAAGGTGATGACACCATTGGTTTCCTTGATGTTGTAGAAAGGCTTCTTTAATGTGCTGTTGTTGAGTTTGACACTCAAAAGTTCAGTCACATTTTTAGTTGGGAATGGATCGCCTTGGATACTTAAATTGTATTCTTCGTCTGTCCATTTTTTGCCATCACCATGGTTGTAGTCTGAAATAACATAACCATCTGCAGGAACAATCATGACATTTGGTTTGCCAATCTCGTTGTTGAGTCTGTTGTCAAGGCTGACAGTTGTGTAAGGGTAGTCAATACGCCAAACTAACATGCCAGTAGTTTTGAAGGCTTTTGTTATTCCTCTCCACCAGCCATCTGTCTGGATATTTTGGATAAGGAGATATTCGTCATTCTCTCCATTGATCTTGTAAGCTGTTCTGTCGCTGGCATAGGAATATAAGCTTACTTGTTTTGCTTCATCTCCTAATTCTACTGGAGTAGTCCAGCCCATTACATCCATTTCCCAAGGAGAATATGGAGTAGGGAAATAGCCGCTATATGTATATTCTCCTCCGTCCATCAAATCCCAGTACTCTGGGTTTTGGTTGTCTACTTTTGATGCGTCAACTGTAGGATAAAGGTCTGGAAGTCCCATTGTATGGCTGAATTCATGACAGAAAAGTCCGATACCATTGAGTAATGGCATGCCATTGAACTTATTATTCACTACTGTAGGAGTAGCATTCAACTCGTTGTTGATACCATATCTGCAAATCCTCTTACCATTCAACTTGAGCAAGTTGTTGGTTCCCGGCTCATAGAATGCGTTAGTGCCTGATTTTGGCCAAAGACAATCTGAACTATTGCCATTGATACTCTCGCTATAACCAGCATATATGACATACACCAAGTCAACATAGCCGTCATTATTTTGATCGTAGTCTGCAAAGTTTACCTTGTCAGATACACTCTTGCAAGCTTCTGCTATCATCTGGGCAAAATTTACATCGGTAGCTTTACCTGCATTACCACCATAATAAGCAGAATTCTTACTTACGGTAACAGGACCTACAATGTCAAACTGAGGTGTGAACTTTCCCTGACTCATATCATTGAAGTACTGGGATACACTGCCGTAGTTTACCTTTCCTTTTGTAACATAAGCATTGTTGGCTTCAGGTGCAGCTTCTCCTTCGGCTCCCTTAAGATAATGGGTAAATGTGGCAACTGGATCTGATGTCTTGAATTTGACATCCTGAAATTCTACCAAGATGACCAAAGCCTTCGGTGAACCAGTATGAGGGAAATATGCAGGATATACTTCGCCGAAAGGTTTGGCAAGTGCCTGAGGCTCTGCATTGAGCGAGTTGAGGAACTTCTCCTTGTTCTGGTTATTAATGACCTGTTCTTCTACAGTTCCACGTTTACCGGCATTATGAGCTAATTGTGGGGTGGCTTTCAGAGTTCCGTCTTCCTCCACCTGTGCTACATAGTAATTTTTGCCCACTTGAACGAGAAGTACATCGTCTGTTGTAGAATACCAACTATAGTGCTCGTCACCATGAAGACGAATGGTCAGTTGACTGCCATCGCTTTGGGTAATGGTAGTGAGTGCAGTATGTGCTTTTGCCGCAAAGCCACTAACGATGCCCATCAGAGCAAATGTGATGCTAAGTAAAATCTTCTTCATTTGTCTATAGAATTATTTAGTTATTATTCAAGTTTTGGTAGGTGATAGACAGTTACACCTAAATTGATAGATAGACAGTTACACCTATTTATAATAATATTGTCCTTTCTTCTGTGTCTGTCTGCCAAACTCGATGGCATGGTGTGGACAATGATGATAGCAAGAGAAACAGGTGAGGCAGTCGTCGTGGTGGAGCCATACCGGCTTCTTGCCTTTGCCTCCTGAGATGTCGCCCACAGGGCAGACGTTGGCACAGATGCCGCATTTCACGCATCGCTCTTCCACTACATGGAATCGCTTGTCGGTGATGAGCACATGCTCGAAGAATCCTCCTACTATGTGGGTGAAGAACCAGGGAAGCGGACCTTCCGTAAGATGGCTGATGCCTGTCTTGCGTTCTCTCAGGTCTTCGCAGATGGCTTTCAGCTGTTGTGCTGCCTTCTCCTTCTTGCGCTTCTCCTTCTCGGAAGGATCTACATCCATGAATGGCAAGCCCACATACGACTCAGGCATGATGAGAGAATAAGCCGAGTCGGGCTGGCTGATGCCCATCGCCTGCAACTGAAGGTTGGCCTGCAGGCATTTGTTGAGTGTGTCGATGGTCTTTCCGATGCTGTCGCCAGCCGTGCATACTGCATAGCAGAAAGGTTTGCTGTCGGGAGAAATACCATCGCCGAAGGGTTTCAGTCTCAGTCGGCTGATGAACGAACGCACCAGTCTTGGCACTCTCCAGCCATGAACGGGGAAAACGAAACCAAGCCGTTCACCTTCTTTCAAGGCAAACGGCTCGATGTCTTTATCGGCTGAAAGATAGTCGGAATAGTCGGCTATGTTGATCAGTCGTTCTTGCGTGGCAGCCCCAATCTGAATGGCGGCCCAGCGTGTATTTCCTGTTCCTGAGAAATAGAATATCATTACTACTTCTTGGCTTCGGTCATGACACCTTCTATATACAGACGAGTCATCTCTACCGTGCCGTTGGTACGTACGGTGATGCTCTTCTTGAAGTGGCCGGGCCATGTGCCTTCACTTTTATAGGTCACCTCAATCTGGCCCTTCTGACCAGGAGCTACAGGAGCCTTGGTGTACTTGGGTACGGTGCAACCGCAGCTTGCCAATGCCTGATTGATGATAAGAGGCTTGTCGCCTACATTGGTAAATGTGAATGTAGTCTTGTGGATCTTCTCTGTCTCAGGGAATGAGCCAAAGTTGTGAGTCTGCTTGTCAAACTTGATTTGAGCCTGTGCGTTGGCGCTCAGAGCGCAGCAAACTGTCATACATATAAAGAGTACAAACTTTTTCATTTTCTTTCTTTTTTTAAAATGTAACGTTTTCTGTTCTTTTAAGTTTTGGATGCAAAATTACACATAAAGTTTAGTATGTCTCTACTTTTTTACATCTTTTAGCATCTCTTGTGGCGTATTTACCTCAGTTTAATAGCTTTTCGCCTTATTTTGGCAGATATTTCTTCAGAAATTGTCCTGTGATGCTGCCAGGGCAGGCTGCCACTTGCTGAGGTGTACCGCAGGCTACCAGGTTGCCACCCTTGTCTCCTCCGTCGGGGCCTAAGTCTATGATATAGTCGGCACACTTGATGACATCGAGGTTGTGCTCGATAACCACCAGTGAGTGTCCGCGCTCTATCAGGGCGTTGAAGGCATGGAGCAGACGTCGGATGTCGTGGAAGTGAAGACCGGTGGTGGGCTCGTCGAAGATGAAGAGTGTGGGTTCCTGTTCCTCCTTGCCGATGAAGTAGGCGAGTTTGACACGCTGGTTCTCACCTCCCGACAGGGTGCTTGAGCTCTGACCGAGCTTGATGTAGCCCAGGCCCACTTCCTGCAGAGGCAGAAGTTTTCGTACGATGATGCGGCACTGGTCGAAGTCGTTGTCGCTATGTGCGTTTTTCTCATCGCTAAAGAACTCGATGGCTTCGTTCACTGTCATGTTGAGCACATCGTTGATGTCCTTTCCTCCATATCTCACGTCCAGTATATCGTGCTTGAAGCGTTTGCCGTGGCAGGCTTCGCAGGTAAGAGTGAGGTCTGCCATAAACTGCATCTCGATGGTGACATATCCGGCACCCTTGCATTCCTCGCATCGTCCGCCTTCGGTATTAAAGGAGAAATACTGTGCTGTAAAGCCCATCTGTTTAGCCAAAGGTTGGGCGGCAAAGAGCGTGCGGATGGCATCGTAGGCTTTCAGATAAGTGGCAGGATTGCTGCGTGTACTCTTGCCTATAGGGTTCTGGTCGACAAACTCGATGTGTCGGATGCTCTTCCAGTCGCCTTCCAATGAGGCAAACTCGCCAGGAGCGTCAGCCACGAGGTCGAGTCGGCGGCGGAGGGCAGGGTAGAGTATGCCCTTGATGAGCGACGACTTGCCCGAGCCCGACACACCTGTCACTACTGTAAAGACATTGAGAGGTATCTCTACGTCGATGCCGCGCAGGTTGTTCATGCGAGCCCCTCGGATGGTGATGCTCATGTTCCATGCCCTTTGTGAGGCAGGACATTCTATCTCCTCGTCGTGGGTGAGGTAGCGTATGGTGTAGCTCTTGGGGTAGCGGTCCAACAGTTTCTGTTGGGCGGCCTTGTCGGTAGTATCGTACTCGGAGGCAGGTCCGGCATAGACCACCTCGCCACCTAAGCGTCCTGCATCGGGACCTATATCTATGAGATAGTCGGCAGCCCGCATGATTTCCTCATCGTGTTCCACGACAACCACGGTGTTGCCCAACTGTTGCAGTTCGCGAAGAACCTTGATGAGGCGGTCGGTGTCACGGCTGTGCAGTCCGATACTTGGCTCGTCGAGGATGTACACACTGCCCACGAGCGAAGAACCCAGGCTCGTGGTCAGGTTGATGCGTTGGCTCTCACCACCTGACAGACTGTTGCTGAGTCGGCCTAAGGTGAGGTAACCTAATCCTACATCGAGCAGGAACTGCAGGCGGTTGTTGATTTCGGTAAGCAGTCGTTTGCCGATGCTCTGCTCGTGTTCTGTAAGCTCCAACTTGTCGAACCAAGCCTTCAGATTGGTAATCGACATTTCCACCAGTTCGGTAATGCTTCTTCCGCCTATCTTCACATAGGTGGCTTCCTTCTTGAGTCGTGTGCCATGGCAGTCGGGACAAACCGTCTTGCCACGGAAACGGCTCAGCATCACGCGGTATTGTATTTTGTACTGGTTCTCCTTCACCATTTGGAAGAAGGCATCGATACTCACCTGCTCGTGGATGTCCTTTTTGCGGTCGCAAGGCAATCCGTGCCAGAGCATGTCTTTCTGCTTCTGTGTAAGATTAAAGTAAGGCTCGAAGATTGGGAAATCGTACTGTGCTGCACGGCGGATGAACTCTTTTTGCCACATGCCCATCTTCTCGCCACGCCAACAAACCACGCACCCATCATACACGCTCATTGAGGTGTTGGGGATGACGAGTTTCTCGTCGATACCTATCACACTTCCGAAGCCCTCGCAGGTAGGACAGGCCCCTAAGGGAGAGTTGAAGGCAAACATATTGTCGGAAGGATCTTCGAAGGTGATGCCGTCTGCCTCGAAGCGGGTAGAGAAGTCGTAGCAGATGTGGCTGGGAAGGAACAGAAGGCGGCAGGCACCATCGCCCTCATAGAAGGCAGTCTCAGTAGAGTCGGTGAGTCGGCTGATGTCGCTCTTCTCCTCGCTTACCGACGAGCGGTCGATAACAAGGTAGATGTCCTGAGCTTCGGCTTTTCCGTCGAAGTCCTCGATACGTATGAACTCATCTTTCACCAAGATGCGCGAGTAACCTTCCTGCAGATACATCTCCAACTGGCGGTCAAGAGTACGTCCTTCTGCCACATGGATAGGGGCAAGAATCACAAACTTGGTGCCAGGAGAATACTGTCGGGTGCAGGCCAGGACGTCTTCAGTGGTATGTCGCTTCACCTCCTCGCCGCTGATGGGTGAGAAAGTTCTTCCTATGCGTGCATAGAGCAGGCGTAGGTATTCGTAGATCTCGGTAGTGGTTCCTACTGTGGAGCGCGGATTGCGCGAGATGACTTTCTGCTCGATGGCAATAGCTGGCGGCAAGCCTTTGATGAAATCACATTCGGGTTTGCTCATTCTGCCCAAGAACTGGCGGGCATAGCTTGACAATGACTCTACATAGCGACGCTGGCCTTCGGCATAAAGAGTGTCGAAAGCCAATGACGACTTGCCCGAGCCCGATACGCCTGTTATGGCAACAAACTTGCCCTGAGGAATCTTGATGTCGATATTCTTCAGGTTGTTGGCCCTGGCTCCTTTGATCTCAATATATTTTTCTTTTGCCATTTAGTAACTTTTTTTATTTCCTCCTTTTTTACCCTTTTACTTTTTTACCTTTTTACTTTTTTACCTTTCTACCTTTTTACCTTTATTCATGATGATATGGCTCACCTTTTATAATAGTGCATGCCCGATAGAGGGCTTCGGTGAAGATAAGTCTTACCATCTGATGGGAGAAGGTCATCTTGGATAGCGAAATCTTCTCGTTGGCACGGTCGTATACCGCCTGAGAGAATCCATACGGACCACCAATGACGAAGACGAGTCTTCGTGAAGTAGCCTGCTTGCGCTCTATCCATTTGGCAAACTCGATGCTGCGAAACTCCTGTCCATGTTCGTCCATCAGCACTACTGTGTCAGAAGGCTGCAGCTGTTTCAGTATCAGTTCGCCTTCGCGCTCTTTCTGTTGCTGTTCACTCAGACTCTTTGTGTTTTTGAGTTCGGGAATGGTGGTGATGGTGAAAGGCATGTAATGGGTGATACGCTCGGCATAATCCTTGATGCCAGCAATGAAATGCTTGTTGATGGTTTTGCCCACCAGTATGAGTTCAGTCTTCATTTTCCGTCTTTTACTTTCGTTCTTCGTCCTTCACCTCATCCTTATAATAACCCTTTCCGATGCGCTTGGGATTTTTAGGAAACCATCCTTTCTCGCAACGTTGTTTCTGCTCGAAGAGCTCACCGATGCTCCAAAGACAGGAGGCTCCCAAGATGCCATGAATAGCCGACAGAAGAACGTCCTCTATCAGGAATGCCGCAGCGATGGTTGCTAATCCCAGAACGAGAAATACCCACCAGTAGCGGGTGCCAGTGTAGTATTCGGTCTTGATGACAATAGGGTGGAAGAGTCCTATAATGAGAAATGTGCTGACGGCAATGATGATGCCTGTGAAATGTAATTCCATATTTAATATTTTTATTGTTACTGATATTGTTACTGAAAATGGTACAATCTTGTCCAAAAGATGACCAAATATATTTTAGAATGCAAAAATACAAAAAAATCTTCAATCTTGCTTTTGTTTCTCGGATATTTTATATATCTTTGCAGAAGATAAGCTGCATCTCAGCAAAATATTCAAGTAAACTTGATATTCTGCCTTCGATTTGCATTATCTT
>ERZ1027238.113-NODE-113-length-28686-cov-6.734099_pt1 | contig 28686 bp, 26 predicted proteins | sample MGYA00519477_ERZ1027238 | MGnify/ENA primary metagenome ERZ1027238 (study PRJEB26926, sample SAMN06164638) | human gut metagenome | biome: ENVO:00009003; feature: ENVO:2100002; material: ENVO:00002003 | host: Homo sapiens | place: USA | collected 2012 ...
CTACACAAGGCTATTCGTCGGCAGCGTCAGATGTGTATAAGAGACAGGTGCAGAGCAGTGCGGCTTCTGCAACCCGGGCTTTATTATGAATGCGCTGGCTTTATTCCGGGAGCAGCCGTACCCCACCGAAGAGCAGGTGAAGGAATACCTTGCCGGAAACCTGTGCCGTTGCTCCGGCTACGAAGGCCAGCTGCGCGGCATTATGAACTTTCTGGCATGGAAAAAGCAGAAGGAGGGCGTACAGTGAAAACCGTCAACAAACCATTCCGCAAAAAAGACGCGATGCAGCTGGTTACCGGCCAGCCTGTCTATATGGATGATATCATCCCGCAGGACTGCCTGATCGTCAAGCTGCTGCGCTCGCCCCATGCAAATGCCATCGTCCGCACCATCAACACCACCGTTGCCAAAAAAGTGCCCGGCATCGAAGCCATCTTCACTTGGGAGGATGTGCCGCAGGATGCCCGCCGTTACACGCAGGCCGGCCAGACCTACCCGGAGGCCAGTCCCTACGACCGTCTGCTCATCGATCGCCACGTCCGCTTTGTGGGAGATGTGGTGGCCATCGTAGCCGGTAAGGATGAAAAGTGCGTGGACAAGGCACTCAAGCTCATTAAAGTGGATTATGAGGTGCTGGAAGCCGTGCTGGATTTCCACACCGCAAAGGATAATCCTATCCTTGTGCATCCGGAGGATAACTGGGAAAGCCTTGCCCCCGTGGGCGCCGACAACAAGCGCAACCTCTGCGCTCATGATGAATGCGGCAATGGTGATATCGACGCTGTGCTGGCCGGGTGCGATGTGGTCATCGACCATGTGTACCACACCAAGGCCTGTCAGCAGGCCATGATGGAAACCTTCCGCACCTATTGTTCCATTGATACTTACGGGCGGCTGAATGTGCTCAGCTCTACCCAGATCGTTTTCCATGCCCGCCGCAACATCGCCAATGCACTGCATATCCCCAAATCCATGGTGCGTGTTTCTAAGCCCCGCATCGGCGGCGGTTTTGGCGCAAAGCAGACTGCTGTCAGCGAGGTTTACCCGGCCTTTGTGACTTGGATGACCAAAAAGCCCTCCAAGCTCATCTTCAGCCGTGTGGAAAGCCAGACGGCTTCTTCGCCGCGCCATGAGATGGAGATGCACGTCCGTCTGGGTGCGACCAAGGACGGTATTGTGAAGGGCATTGACCTGTACACCCTGTCTAACACCGGTGCTTACGGTGAGCATGGCCCCACTACCGTGGGTCTGTCCGGTCATAAGTCCATTCCGCTGTACGGCAAGGCCGAGGCATTCCGTTTTGTCAGCGATGTGGTGTACACCAACCACATGTCTGCCGGTGCATACCGCGGCTATGGCGCTACACAGGGTCTGTTTGCGGTGGAATCTGCCGTGAACGAGCTGGCACACAAGCTGAACATGGACCCCATTGCACTGCGCCTGAAGAACACTGTACAGGAGGGCGATGTGATGCCCGCCTACTACGGTGCGGTGAATACCAGCTGCGCACTGGACCGGTGCGTACTCAAGGTACGCGAGATGATCGACTGGGAGCACAAGTACCCCGCCCGGGATATGGGCAACGGCAAGATCCGTGCCGTGGGTATGGGTATGGCCATGCAGGGCTCCGGTATCTCCGGTATGGACGTGGGCAGCGCTACCCTCAAGCTGAATGATGACGGCTTCTACACTCTGATGATCGGCGCTGCCGATATGGGCACCGGCTGCGATACTACGCTGGCGCAGATTGCCGCCGAGGTGCTGGACTGCCCGCTGGATAACATTACCGTCTTTGGTGCGGACACCGATTCCTCCCCCTACGATTCCGGCTCCTACGCTTCCAGCACAACCTATGTCACCGGCAAGGCCACTGAAAAGTGCGCCATGAAGCTGCGGGAACAGATCTGCAAACTGGGCGCAGAGCTGCTGGACTGCCCGGCGGATGCTGTGGAGTTTGATGGCAAAGTCGTGTTTGAAAGCGCTGACCCCACCCGCCAAAAGACCCTGTCCGAGATCGCCTTTGCTTCTCAGTTTGGCCATAAGATCCCGCTGGAATTCACCGAGACCCATACCTCGCCCTTGTCGCCGCCGCCGTATATGGTCGGCGCTGCCGAGGTGGAGGTGGACACCGAGACCGGCGAAGTGAAAGTGTTGAAATTTGACGCCTGCGTGGACTGCGGCACCCCCATCAACCCCAACCTGACCCGTGTGCAGGCAGAGGGCGGCATTCTTCAGGGCATCGGTATGACCCTGACCGAGAACATCACCTACGATAGAAACGGCTACCCGGAAGAGAACTCTCTGTTCCAGTACAAGATCCCTGCCCGCAACGATATCGGGCATATCCATGTGGAGTTTGAGAATAGCTACGAGCCCAACGGCCCCTTTGGCGCAAAGTCCATCGGCGAGGTGGTCATCAATACGCCGCTGCCCGCCATCTCGGACGCCATCTACAACGCCATCGGCACCCGCTTCTACGAGCTGCCCATTACCCCGGAGCAGATTGCAATGGCAGTTGCAGCCAAGCAGTAATAGCAGATGCTGAACGAAAAAGAGCTTCCGTTTCTGGCAGAGAAAGGGCATATCGTTTCTCTGGTAGGCGGCGGGGGAAAAACGACCCTGCTGTATGCCATGGCAGACCACTGTGCCCGCAAGGGATGGCAGGTGCTTGTGACTACGACCACCCACATCCGGCAACCGGCAGCCTGCTATGCACCGGATGACGCAGCGCTTACCGCCTTATGGCAAGCGGGTCACTATGCAGTAATCGGAACCCCGGCAGAAAACGGAAAGCTGACTTTGCCGCCGCCGCAGATTTTGCGCCGGATGGCACAGGCAGATGCGGTATTCATTGAGGCAGACGGGGCAAAGCGCTACCCCTGCAAGGTCCCGGCGGCGCACGAGCCAGTGCTGCTGCCCCAAAGCGATATCGTTTTGGCGGTGGCAGGGCTTTCGGCGCTGGATAGGCCCCTGCGGGAGGCCTGCTTCCGTTATGATACCATCCGTCCGCAGTTTTTAGCGGCTGCGCCGGATGCACCCCTTACGCCCCCTGTGCTGGCACAGCTGCTTGCAAGCACGCAGGGTGGCCGCAAGGCGGTGGGTGACCGGCAGTTTTATGCCGTACTCAATCAGGCGGATACGCCAAAGCTGCGGCAGCAGGGCATACAGATACAACAGCTTTTGCGTCAGCAGGGCATAAAGTGCGTGCTGACGCATTTTGGAGAGGAAGAACGTGCATGAGCAAGGAAGATAAGATCGTATTCTGTACCGGGGGCGGCTGCACCGCAAAGCTGGGTGCCGGGGTGCTGAGCCGTATTCTGGAAAAGCTGCCCCGGGGCGAAAAAGACCCGGATCTTCTGGTCGGCTACGACAGCCGGGATGATGCCGCAGTCTACCGCATTGCGGACGACATTGCACTGGTGCAGACCGTAGACTTTTTCCCGCCGATGGTGGACGACCCCTATACCTTTGGGCAGATCGCAGCCACAAACGCCCTGAGCGATGTCTACGCCATGGGCGGCGAGGTAAAAACTGCCTTAAATCTGGTCTGTTTTCCGGAGGATATGGACTTGAATGTGCTGGGCGAGATTTTGCGCGGCGGTGCTGAAAAGGTGGCAGAAGCCGGCGGCAGCCTTGCAGGCGGGCATTCCATCGCGGACAACGGGGTAAAATACGGCCTTTCCGTGACCGGCCTTGTTGACCCGCACCGGATGTACACGAACGACACTGGTATGCCGGGCGACAAGCTGGTATTGACCAAGGCTTTGGGTGTGGGGCTGCTGTGCACGGCAAACCGTGTGGGCGAAGCCGCCCCGGAGGAGATGGAAGCCGCCATCCGCTCCATGACCACCCTGAACAAAACGGCGGCAGAGATCAGCCGCAAATACCGCGTCCATGCCGCTACGGACGTGACTGGCTTTAGCTTTCTGGGGCATCTGCACGAGATGATGGGCGGCAAGCTTTCCTGCATCATCCATGCGGATGCCGTGCCGGTGTTGCCGGGTGCGGAAAAAGCAGCGGATGCGTTTTTGTACACCGCCGCTGGGCAGCGCAACCGCAACCACACCGGGCCGTTCGTCCGGTTTGAAAACGTAAGCTTTGCCATGGAGGAAGTTTTGTTCGACCCGCAGACCTCCGGCGGGTTGCTGCTGGCGGTAGACCCGGCGGATGCCGCGGCACTGGAACAGGAACTGCGCGCCGCAGGGCTGCCCGCGAGCATCGTGGGAGAGATCCTGCCCAAGCAGGAAATTGAGATCACCGTAACAGACAAATGAGAGGAGTAATCAGCATGGCTGAATTTATCAAAGTGGATGCACTGGGCGATGCCTGCCCGCTGCCTGTCGTCAAAGCGAAAAAGGCCATTTCCGAGCTGCAGGGCGCGGGACAGGTGGAGGTACTGGTGGACAACGAGATCGCTGTGCAAAACCTGACCAAGATGGCACAGCAAAAGGGTTATCAGTACAGCGCTGAAAAGCTGGAAGAGCGCAAATACCGTGTGCTGTTCACGCTGGGCGAAGTAGTAAGCGCCCCAGCAGAAGATGCTCCTGTCTGCACCTCTGATGCCCGCACTGATACGGTGGTGGCTATTTCCGCTGCCGTTATGGGCGATGGCCGCGAGGAACTGGGCAAGACCCTGCTCAAGGCCTTTGTATTTGCGCTGACCCAGCAGGATAAGCTGCCTAAGACCATTCTGTTCTATAACGGCGGCGCAGCGCTAACCTGTGAAGGCTCTGCCATGCTGGAAGATCTCAAGGCGCTGGAAGCACAGGGCGTAGAGATCCTGACCTGCGGTACCTGTCTGAACTTTTACGGCCTTACCGAGAAGCTGGCTGTGGGCAGCGTGACCAATATGTACACCATTGCCGAAAAGCTGACGCAGGCCGGAAACGTGGTAAAACCGTGATCTATCTGGATAACGCGGCCACCACTCTGCATAAACCGCCGCAGGTGGAACAGGCTATTCTGGAGGCACTGCACACGGCAGGCAACCCCGGGCGCGGCGCACACGAGCCCACCCTTCACGCCGCACGGATCGTGCTGGACACCCGTCTGGCGCTGGCAGAACTTTTCCATGTGCCGGACCCTTCCTGCATCTTTTTTGCCGCCAATGCGACCATGGCGTTGAACACGGTGCTGAACGGTGTGCTGCATCCGGGCGACCATGTCATCACAACGGTATGCGAGCATAACTCCGTTCTGCGCCCGCTGTACCGGCTGCGGGCGCAGGGAGTAGAGGTTTCCTTTACCGGGGTGGATAACGCTGCACGGCTTTGCTACGACCAGTGGAAAACGCTGCTGCACCCCACGACCCGTGCACTGGTGGTGACAGGGGCTTCCAACGTGACCGGCAATGGCACCGACCTTGCCCGCGCAGCGGACTTTGCCCACCGGCACGGTCTGCTGTTCATCGTAGATGCTGCTCAGACTGCCGGTGCACAGCCCATTGATGTGCAGCAGCTGGGCATTGATGCCCTCTGCTTTACCGGCCACAAGGCACTTCTGGGGCCGCAGGGCACCGGCGGAGCTTATGTGCGCCCCAGCCTGCGCGTTGCGCCGCTCCTTGTGGGCGGCAGCGGCGTGCATAGCTTTGATGAAACGCACCCCTTGCAGATGCCCACCGCACTGGAGGCGGGCACACTGAACGTGCACGGCCTTGCGGGGCTTTGCGCCGGGGTGCGCTGGCTGTTGGAGCAGGGCGTAGAAAACCTTGCTGCCCGGGAAAACGCCCTTGCCCGCCTGTTTTATGAGCAGGTGCGTACTGCGCCGGGCGTAACAGTGTATGGTGATATGGCTATGCAGCCTCGTGCGCCCATTGTGGCGCTGAACATCGCACAGGAGGATTCTGCCCGGGTGGCAGATATCTTGTGGGAGGACTACGGCATCTGCGTGCGTGCCGGAGCGCACTGTGCTCCGCTGATGCACAAGGCCCTTGGCACTGTGGAGCAGGGCGTGGTACGGTTCAGCTTTTCCCATTTCAATACGGAGCAGGAGGTACAGCAGGCAGCGCAGGCAGTCTGTGCACTTGCGCGGGAGATTTTATGCGAGTAAAACGAAGCTATATCGTGCTTTCCTTCCGCACCACCTTAGAGGCTATGGAGTGGGAAAAGCAATGCAATGCCCGGCAGGTGCCCGGGCGGCTGATCCCGCTGCCGCGTGAGATCTCGGCAGGGTGCGGGCTTGCATGGCGTATGCTGCCGGAGGACTGGCAAAGCTGGCAGGCAGAACTGGATCAGACACAGTTTGATAAGGTAACACCTGTGGAGCAATAATTAAGGGAGAGAAACACCAATGAACAGACAAACGCTTGCAGACGTTCTGCAAAGTACAAACCAGACCGGCAGCTATACGCTGGCTACCGTGCTGGAAGGCGCAGAGGCAGGCAGTCAGCTGCTGCTGCGGGACGAAGACGCCCTGTGGCAGACCCAGAGTGCCGAACTTTTGCAGCGTCAGCTTGCCGTCCTGCAGGCCTGTACCGCTACGGGCTTTCTTACACTGGAAGGTCAGCGGGTATTTGCTGAGCGCTTTGGTGCGGTGCCGCAGCTGGTAGTTTGCGGCGGCGGTCATGTGGCGGCTGCTCTTGTAAAGCAGGCAAAGCTTCTCGGCATGCCGGTGCTTGCCATAGATGACCGAGCGGAATTTGCCCAGCAGCTGCGCGCCGCCGGAGCGGATACCGTGCTTTGCGCTCCCTTTGCGCAGGCGCTTCAGGGTGTGCCCGGCGGGGCGGAGACCTATTTTGCGGTGCTGACCCGCTCCCACGTCTTTGATCTGGACTGCCTTACCCGGATTCTGCAAAAGCCTGCGGCCTATGTGGGCATGATGGGCAGCCGTGGCCGTGCTGCATTGGTACGCCGTCAGCTGTTGGAGAACGGTCTGGACAGCCAGCGGATCGATGCACTCTGCGCACCCATCGGCCTTGCCATTGGTGCACAGACGGCTGCGGAGATCGCGCTTTCTATTCTGGCACAGATCGTGCAGGTCAAAAATGCCCGCCCCCAGACCGAGGGCTATCCCGTCGCATTGCTGGATGCGATGGTGCAGGCAGAAAAAGCCCATACCCCGGCGGTACTGGCTACTATTATTGCGCGGCACGGCTCCACCCCGCGGGATGTGGGCGCAAAAATGCTCGTTCTGCCCGATGGCAGTACCGTGGGCAGCGTAGGCGGCGGCATTATGGAGCATTACACGGTACAGGCTGCTCAGAAGCTGTTGGCACAGGCTGTGCCCGCCCTGCAATGCCTGCAGCTTTCGGCTGACGGCAAAAACGAGGATGCGGCTGTTGCTGCCTGCGGCGGCTCCATGGAGGTGCTGTTGCAGGCACTTTGCCCCGGGGAGGAAACGAGATGAAAAAGGACGCCCTAATTATCGTGCGCGGCGGCGGCGACCTTGCCACCGGAACCATCCACCGGTTGTGGAGCGCCGGGCTACGGGTGCTGGTGCTGGAAACGACACAGCCCGCAGCCATCCGCCGTCAGGTAGCTCTGTGTGAAGCAGTGTATGAAGGCGAAGCCACTGTTGAGGGTCTGCGCGCTGTCCGCATTGAAGCATTGGAACAGGCACAGTCCGTCTGGGCGCAGGGCGCTGTTCCGGTGCTCGTTGACCCAGAGGGGGCCTGTATTGCCCGGGCAAAGCCGGAGGTCGTAGTGGATGCCATTCTGGCCAAGCGCAACCTTGGCACCAGCCGGGATATGGCACCGTTGACTATTGCCCTTGGCCCCGGCTTTGTAGCCGGGCAGGACGTAGATGCCGTGGTAGAAACCAAGCGCGGCCACCGGCTTGGCCGGATCATCCGGGAGGGGAGCGCTATCCCCAATACCGGCATTCCCGGCGTCATTGGCGGGTACGGTGCAGAGCGGGTGATCCATGCACAGGCCGCCGGTGTTTTTATGAATGTGCGTAAAATCGGCGATTTAGTAGAGAAGGGTGAGACTATTGCCACCATCCGCACCCCGGAGGGGGCAGAAATCCCGGTCACAGCACAGATTCCCGGCATTCTGCGCGGATTGCTGCGCAGCGGCTATCCGGTTACGCCGGGCTTTAAGATCGCAGATATCGACCTCCGGCGGGAGGAGCTTTCCAACTGCTTCCTGATCTCGGATAAATCCCGTTGCATCGCCGGTAGTGTATTGGAACTTGTCTGTGCACAGGTGTGGCAGTAAAGCCTATATAACAAAAATACCCCCTGCCGTTTTGCAAAAAAGGCTGCAAATACGGCAGGGGGGTTATGGTTTTATGTTAATTGCGGTAGCAGCGATCCTGCCCCACAAGCCAGTTTTCGCACAGACGCTGGGCTTCCTCTAAGCTGCGGCTCTCGCAAGATACGCTGCTTTTTTCTCTGCGGTTGTGGCGAAGAAGGGATTGACAAATCATTCGTGCAAACTGCGTTCCTTTTCCAGCGCTACTTTCATGCCGTGGATACGTCCCAGTGCATAGGAGAGCATTGCTGCGCACAACAGGTTCAGCCAGCCGTAGCGAGCCTGATTCAGAGAGTTCATTATGCCAAGAATCAGGTTTGCCAGACAGATCAGGGAAAGCATCCGATTGATGCGGCTCAGATGCGTCAGACGGGAGTCGATATCTGAGAGCAGCTCAAAGCTGCCAAGCTCCGCTTTCCGACGGAAGTACACCCAGTTGACGCAGCCGCCGATATATTCTGCACCCAGTTCCTTTACAAAGGCGCGGTAATCGCTGCTGGGGTTCATCTCCAAGCGGATGATATACTCGCCCGGTTCACAGCGCACAAAAGTATAAAAGGAAAACCCGGTATTGTCCAGTACCCAGCCCTCCTGTGCCATCTCGTTCAGCCAGCGCTCTTCTTTTTCAAAATCCCACACAAAGAAAAGCTTGAAAACGGTTTTCTTTTCCATCATAAGGCTTCCTCCTTCAGGATGCTCTCACCATTTGCCACAAGCTGCTGCAAGCGGGCAAGCTCGTGCTTTAAAATCTGTACGCCCTCTGCGGTAAGCTGGTATTCCTTTTTGCGGCTGCCGCTCTCAGCGGGCAGGGGACGGATCCAGCCTTTTTCACACAGGGAGGTCAATGCGCCGTACAGCGTCCCGGCGGCAAGATGAACTCTGCCCCCGGAAAGCTGCTCCGTCTGCTGCATGATGCCATAACCGTGCTGCGGATGGTAAAGAGACAACAGGATATAATAGGTCGATTCGGTCAGTGCAAGGTTTTCCATACTGAAACACTCCATGGATTCTATCGGACGTCTTTATATCGTTAGCCGATATATTGCGCTTAAAGTATATCGTCTCCCGATATACTTTGTCAAGCGTTTTCTGAAAAAAGTCATCAAAAAGCTTTAAAACACGGTTCGTATGGAAAAACCGATGGAACGCGGGAAAATATTTTGTGCACTTTTCATAGTTTTCTTCTGAAGATTTTGGTGGTACAATATAGTCATCAAATTCTGCAATTCGGGAGGAGCTCCATGGCGGAAAAGTGTATTGAATTGGATAGTGTAGAGATCGCAGCGGCTGTTTTTGGCAACTGTGACCGGAATATTCGCTTATTGGAAAAAGAGTTTTCTGTTACCGCTGTCTGCCGCGGCACACAGCTTCGCATTTCCGGCGAGCCTGCCAATGTGGCGGCAGCGAACCGCGCCGTGGAGGGAATGCTTCTTCTGATCGAGAACCGCACCCCGCTGGAAGATCAGACTGTGCACTACTGCATCAGTCTGGCGCATGATGGCGCAGAGAAGCGGGTAAAGGAGCTGACCGAGGACTTTGTTACCGTCACGGTCAAGGGACGCCCGATCCGCCCCAAAACGCTGGGACAGAAGGAATACCTGAGCGCCATCCGCTCCAATGCCATTACCTTCGGTGTCGGCCCGGCGGGTACCGGCAAGACCTATCTGGCCGTTGCCATGGCGGTGAAAGCCTTCAAGGCCAAGGAGGTATCCCGCATCATCTTGACCCGCCCGGCGGTGGAGGCAGGGGAGAAGCTGGGCTTTCTGCCCGGTGACCTGCAGCAGAAGGTAGACCCCTATCTGCGGCCGCTGTACGACGGCCTGTTTGATATGCTGGGCGCAGAGACCTACGAGCGTCTGGTGGAAAAGCAGATCATTGAGGTCGCCCCGCTGGCTTATATGCGCGGGCGCACACTGGATGATTCCTTTATCATTCTGGACGAGGCGCAGAACACTACCCCGGAGCAGATGAAAATGTTCCTTACCCGTATGGGCGTAGGCTCTAAGGTGGTCGTTACCGGCGATGTGACCCAGATCGATCTACCGGGCAGCACCCGCAGCGGTCTGGTGGACGCGCTGAAGGTGCTGAAGGATGTGAACGGCATTGCACAATGCTACTTTACCGATAAAGACGTTGTGCGTCACCGGTTGGTGCAGGAGATCGTAAAGGCTTACGAACGTGCCGCCCATCCGGCTGCCGATGCGAAAAATAAAGAAAACAATAAGAATTTTAAATAAATCCCTGAAAGGAGTGGACCGATATGTCCAATAAAGTTTTGATCACCAACTCCCAGAAAGCTGTCAAGGTGCCCTCCGGGCTCCGTATTCTGATCCGCCGTGCCTGCAATGCCGTGCTGGAATATGAGCATTTCGACCGTCCCGCCGAGATCAGCGTTACCTTTGTGGACAACGCTGCCATTGCCGAGCTGAACAACCAGTACCGCAACAAGCCCATGCCTACTGATGTGCTGAGCTTTCCTCTGGGTGAGAACGGCAAGTATGATATCGACGAGAACAACGGCTGCATGATGCTGGGCGATATCGTTATCAGCATGGAGCGCGCCATGGAGCAGGCGAATCTGTATGGGCATCCGCTGCAGCGGGAGGTGGCCTTTCTGACCGTACACTCCATGCTGCATCTGCTGGGCTACGACCACGAAAACGGTGGTCTGGAGGCCATGCGTATGCGCGAAAAAGAAGAGGCTGTGCTGCTGCAGCTGGGTCTGCCCCGCACGGTCAGCTATACGGAATGATATCCCAGAACATAAAAACAAGACAGGAGTTCGCTTTGAGTACTACAACACCCGTTCAGGAGCATTACGACACCTCCTCTGTATTCGTTGCTGTCATCGGACGGCCGAACGTGGGCAAATCCAGCCTGACGAACCTCTTGGTCGGCGAGAAAGTGGCTATCGTCACCTCTAAACCTCAGACCACCCGCACCCGCATTACCGGCGTGATCACCCGGGGGCCGCTGCAATATGTGCTGCTGGACACCCCCGGTGTGCACAAAGCCCACAACAAGCTGGGCAAGCGCATGGATAAGACCGCCAGCGATTCCATTGCGGATGTGGATGTTTCCATGATGCTGTTCGAGCCTTACGGCGCGCTGAACGAATCTGAGATGGCACTTGTGGAGGCGCTGCACCGCAGCGGCCCGGCCATTGCAGTCATTAATAAGACCGACCTTGTTAAAGAACCTGCCGATTTGGAAACCCGCAAGGCAGAGCTGAAGGCGCTGGGCGTGTTCGATGAGATCTATACCATCAGTGTGCGCAACAAGGAAGGCAGCGAGGAACTGTTCGATGCTTTGAGCCGCTACGCTGTGGAAGGTCCCCATTACTTTGACGATGACGCCTATACCGATATGCCGGAAAAAGAATTGGTGGCTGAGGTCATCCGCGAAAAGGCACTGCTCTTTATGCGGGACGAGATTCCGCACGGCATTGCGGTAGTGGTGGAGCGCTTCAAGGAGCGCCCGGGCACAGACCTGATCGACATTGATGTGAACATCTACTGCGAGCGGGAGAGCCACAAGGGCATGGTCATCGGTAAGGGCGGTGCCATGCTTAAAAAGATCGCCAGCGCTGCCCGTGCCGACTGCGAGGAGTTTCTGGGCTGCCGGGTTAATCTGCAGTGCTGGGTCAAGGTAAAATCCGACTGGCGGGATAACGAATTTTTGCTGAATAACTTCGGCTTTAAGCAGAATTCTTCCAACCGCTGAGTGATGCCAAAGCAGGACAGTTTTCCCTTGTATGCTGTGCTAGAATCAGGCTGACACTATAACAAAAGCAGCCTGTGCACAGAAAAGGGAAGGAGTGCTGAAGATGGATGCTGCTGCAAGCTGGCAGGCCTTTGCCTGCACGGGGAACATTCTCCGTTATCTCGATTACAAACAACTGGTGCAGCTGCCCGCCGAGCATCCGGCAGGAGAAACGGACGATGGAACCATTCGTGACCATGGGTCTGGTACTGAAGGAGACCCGTTATAGAGAAGCAGACCGCATTTTGACGATTCTTACCCCGAAACTGGGCGTGATCACAGCAATGGCTGCAAACAGCCTGCGGCTGAAAAGCAAGCTGTTCAGTGCCTGCGGGCTGTTCTGCTATTCGGAGTTTACACTGGTGCCCGGACGCAATATGTATACCGTGCGGGAAGCCGATGTGCAGAACATCTTCCATGGCATTTCCTCCTCCATTGAAGGGGTAAGCCTTGCCATGTATCTTACCGAATTGGCCGCTGCGCTTTCGCCTACCGGAGAGGAAGCAGCCCGGGAGCTGCGTCTGGTGCTGAACAGTCTGTATATGATCAGCGAGCACCGCACCGACCTGCGGGTGATCAAGGCAGTATTTGAGCTGCGCACCATGAGTGAGTGCGGCTTTATGCCGCAGATTGTCTGCTGCCGGGACTGTGGCACCTACGATGAAGGAGATGCCTTTTATCTGGACGCACAGGAAGGGCATCTGCTCTGTGCGTCCTGTGCGGCAAAGGCAGGCAAGAACTGCAATCTGGACAAGGCTGCGCTGTTTGCACTGCGCCACATCTGCTTGGTGGAGGACAAAAAAATATTTGCATTCAAGATCTCTGTGGGCAGTCTGGCAAAGCTTTCCGCAGTGGCTGAAAACTATGCCCTGACGCATCTGGATAAGCCGCTGAAAAGCTATGCCTTTTTGAAAAGCGTGCTGCCCTGACCAAAAAGGAACAGTATGGAAACAAGCTACTTAAAAACATTAGAACTGGATAAGATCATTGCGCGTGCGGCGGAGGGCTGCGTATGCAAGGAAGCCCGTGCTATGCTGCTGGCCATTGAGCCGCAGTGCGACCCGGACGAGGTGCGCTACGCGCTGGAGCAGACGGACGCCATCAACACCCTGCTGATTAAAAACGGCTCGCCGCGCTTTGGCGGGGTAGAGGGGGTCAGCCAGCTTGCCGCCCGTGCCGTAAAGGGCGGCGTGCTTTCTATGGGCGAGCTGCTGATGGTGGCCGGTGCGCTGCGCAATTTTCAGCACCTGACCAGCTGGTACGGCTCCTCTGAGCATGACGCGCTGCCGACCGATGATCTGTTTTACGCGCTGGCACCGGAGCCGGGCCTTGAGCAGCAGATCTCCAGCGCCATTCTGGCACCGGATGCCATGGCGGATACCGCCTCCCGCACGCTGGCAGAGCTGCGCAAAAAGATCCGAGCCACCGAAAACAGCATCCGCGACCGGCTGGAAAGCATGGTGCGCAATATGGACACCTCCAAATACCTGCAGGAGAGTGTGGTTTCCATGCGCAACGGCCGGTATGTTGTGCCGGTCAAGAGCGAGTACCGCGGCGAGGTGAGCGGTATCATCCACGATGTATCCTCTACGGGCGCTACGGTGTTCGTGGAACCGCAGGCTGTGGTGGAGGCAAACGCCCGCATTCTGCAGTACCGCGCACAGGAGGCACAGGAGATCGAGCGCATTTTGGTGGCCTTTACCGCACAGGTGGCCGCCATTGAGCCGCAGTTCCAGTACAGCTACAAGGCCATGCTGGAAATCGACATCCTGCTGGCAAAGGCGCGGCTTGCACTGGAGCTGAAGGCCTTCAAGCCCGCTGTGCGGACGGATTCTTCCTTTAATCTGATCCGTGCCCGCCACCCGCTGATCGACCCGCAAAAGTGTGTTCCTGTGGATATTGCACTGGGCGGGGAATACGATTCCCTTATCATTACCGGTCCGAACACCGGCGGTAAAACGGTCACTCTGAAAACCGCCGGTCTGCTGTGCGCCATGGCACAGTGCGGTTTTTTGATTCCTGCTGACGAGCGCAGCGAGATCTGCGTGTTTGATGAATTTCTGGTGGATATCGGCGACGAACAGAGCATTGAGCAGAGCTTGTCCACCTTCTCCGGCCACATGAAAAAGATCACCGGCATACTGGAGCTTGCCATGCCGCACACCCTTGTGCTGCTGGACGAGCTGGGTGCCGGTACCGATCCCGCCGAGGGCGCCGCGCTGGCAGTTGCCATCATTGAGGAGCTGCGCCGCCGTGGTGTGCTGCTGATGGCGACCACCCACTATGCGGAACTGAAGGTTTTTGCACTGGAGACTAAGGGTGTGGTCAACGCCAGCTGCGAGTTTGATCTGGAGACCCTACGCCCCACCTATAAGCTGAGTGTGGGCGTACCGGGCAAATCCAACGCATTCCTGATCAGCGAAAAGCTGGGCATCCCCAGCCGCGTCATTGAGACTGCCCAGCAGCATCTGTCTGCTGAGGATAAGCGTCTGGATGCGGTTCTGGGTCAGCTGGACGACCTGAAGCTGCAGCTGAAGGAAAGCCAAAACGAAGTGGAGCAGCTACGTAATGAAGCTTCCCATCAGTTGGAAGCCGCCCGCAAAAAACGGGATGAGTTGATCCAGCAGGGCGAGAATGAATTGGAAGCCGCCCGTGCCAAGGCGCGTACACTGGCACAGCAGGTGGAAACACAGGCCTACGCACTGACCGATGAACTGCGCCAGCTGCAAAAGGACGAGCGCATGAGCGCCCAGCAGAAGGCGCAGCGTGCCCGCGAAATTGCCAAAAAGGAGACCGAAAAGCTGTTTGCTGGTACTGAGGTGGTGCATAATCCCGTTAAGGAGTTTGTGCCGCTGAAGGAGGTAAAGGTAGGGCAGGAGGTCTGCATTGCAGAGCTGAACCAGCTGGCCACCGTTCTGGCGCTGCCAGACAAAAACGGCGATGTTCTGGTGCGTGCCGGTATCATCAAGACTAAGGTGCCCCTCAAGGGCCTGAAGCAACCGGAAAAGCTGGTAAAAGAACCCACTGCGCCTAAGACAAAGGCGCAGCAGCGGTATTCCCGCCTGACCGGCGACACCAACCGTCCCAACGGCAGGGTAGAGCGCGTACAGCGCACCGCCAAAATGGAGTGCAATCTGCTGGGACTTACGGTGGACGAAGCACTGTCGGAGGTGGATTCCTTTATTGACCGCGCCATCTTGAACGGACAGACGGTGGTCTATCTGATCCATGGCAACGGCACCGGTGCACTGCGCACCGCCATCCATAAGCATTTGCGCGGCAACCGCATGGTCAAAAGCTTCCGTCTTGGTCGTTACGGCGAAGGTGAGAGCGGCGTGACGGTTGTAGAGCTGAAATAATCCAGTAAGGACTGCCTTTTGAAAAATTGGCAGTCTTTTTTTGTTGCAGTGCAAGGAAAAGGCGAGTATACTCGTATTATATAAATAGGAATGTAAAACGAACAGGAAGTAAAGCTTTATGCCAACCAGTCAGCGCAGACCAGTAAATAAACATAGCAAACGTAAAACGCACCGCCGCAAAACGAGGAACCGGTTTTTACACGGTTTGCTGTTTGTTTTTGCGGCACTGATGCTCTGTTTCGGCCTGTTTTTATGGAAGGCGGCGCTGGAACTGAATGCACCCGCAGAATCCTCAGCCTCAGTCTCAGCGGAGGACTTTCGCCCTGTGGTGGGCGACCCGCCGTACCGTGTGGCAGTGGACGCCGGACATGGCGGCAGTGACCCGGGCGCAAGGGGAGTGGTCGAAGAAAAACAGGTCACCGCAGCCACGGCTGCTGCGCTGCTCCAATGGTTAGAAGAGGATTCGAATTACATCCCGCTGCAAACCCGGGAAAGCTTTGATGCAACCGCCACGCCTGCCCAGCGTGCAGCCGAAGCCAGCGCCCAAAGCCCGCAGCTGCTGCTGTCTATCCACGGCAACTCCGCAGCCAATGGCTCTACGGCAGCCGGGTTTGAATGCTATCCGGCAGTGCCCGGGCGTACATGGCATCAGGAAAGTTTTTATTTTGCAAAACTGCTGGCCGGTGGAATGCAGAGCATCGGCGCAAGGCTGCGCGGGCGAGGGGGAGTACGCTACATTTATTATCTGGAAAACGACCAGAAGCAGCTGGTGGAGAATACCTACACGCAGGTTCGGCCTGAGCGCAGCTTTACGCTGCTGGAGGATGTGGATTGTCCGGCAGTGTTGGCAGAGCAGTGTTTTGTGACGAACGATGAGGATGTGGAGCATTTTGGCAGTGAACAGGGCTGCAAGGCAGTGGCACGCATTTATTACGAAGCCATCTGTACATACTTCGGCACAGAACCGCTGCCGGTGAAATGAACATCGCTTCACCAAAGCAGAAGAAACGATACCGCTTTTATAACATGACCTGTAACGCACTAGAACAGCTACCGCAGGCATAAGTTGTACGCTTGAACATACTGGTAATATGTCCAGCGGCGTAGAAGCGCGCGTGTGCAAACTGAAAAGCATCCACAGAAGCTGCCGGAAATCTGACAGAAAGAGAGAAGGGCAGCTTCTGTTTTTTGATTGTTATTATTTCGTATAATGCACGTTATGCGAAACTTAGGGAAGCGAAAAATGCCCATTTCCCGGATTTTTGGCGTTCCAGCCTCAGCTGGCTCATTTTCGGGCTTAGTTCAGCCGTTTTGCACATTCTGCAAATTTTATCATATTTTATGGTTTTATTTGTCTCATGCTTACAGATGCTTCCTGTGTTATGCGCTGCTGCATCAGTTCATTTGTAATTCATTTTATTCCAGTAAGCATCTATGTGCTTGCTTTATAACATTTGTTTTTGTGTAGACATTACGTTGCGCGTTTCTATGGATGCTCCTGTATGTATTGCTGCTGACTACTTATAATGTAAATTATAAAGACCCATGACGTTATCCGGTCAAGCCGGATCGCGCCATAGGTCTTTGAATCGTCTCAGACGTTTTGTGCAGGTTTAAGTATCGCGCGATGAATCGTCCATTTCATCGTTGGACATTGCCGAGATATCTGCCCGGAAGCCATCCTGTGCAGCGCCCTCAAAGGCCGCCATAGGGCCGGACGGCTCAGAAGCGTCATCTCCCGCCGGGTCATTTTCAACAGATGTCTCCCCTGCCGCATCTGTTGTATCCAAGCTTACTTTTGCAGCTTTGATGGGCAGTACCTTGCCCAGCGGGTTTTCCTCAATGGCAGAGCGCACCTGAAATTCTTGCAGGTGCGTATAAATTTGTGTTGTTCCCACACTGCTGTGCCCCAGAAGCTGCTTGAGGGTAAGGATATCCACATTGCCGGTCTGATACATCAGCGTTGCGGCGGTGTGCCGCAGCTTATGGGTGGAAAAGCCCTTCAGCCCCGCAGCCTTCATTGCACCGGAGATCAGCTGTTCTACTCTGCGGTTCGAAATACGTTCCTTGCGCATACGGGTAATAAACACCGCTTTTTCCTTGGGTGAAAGTCCCTCCATGGTGTTGCGCTTGCGCAGATATAGTTGCAGTGCCTCCACGCAGGCATCATTCAGGTAGACCATACGCTCTTTATGGCCTTTGCCGAACAGGCGGATCTGACGCTGCTCTAAATCGATGTCTCCAAGGTCCATGCCTACCAGCTCTGCAAGACGCATACCGCAGTTGAGGAACAGCACCACCATGCAATAATCCCGCTCCGGGAAATCGCTCTGGGTCTGGGTACTCTCCAAAAGCGAAATGGATTGCTCTGCCGTCAGGTACTTGGGCAAGACCTTATCCTGTTTGGGCGGGCGGATGGCCGCCGTAGGGTCCTCGGATAAGCGGTTGACCTGATTGACCAGATAATCATAAAAGCCGTGCAGACTGGCCAGCCGCCGGGCGGTAGAGGATTTTTTGTTGCCGCACTCCCGGTTCAGAAAATACAGATATTCGTAGATATCCTCTTTTGTTATGCTGCCCCAGAAGGCCGTATCCAGCCCCTTGGGATCGATCTCTTTGAATTCTGCATCCGTGGCCACAAGCCCGCGGCGGCGCTTCATAAAGCGGCTGAAGGAGCGCAGGTCACAGTAATAACTGAACGCCGTATTGGCACTTTTGCCGGCGATCACTTCAAGATAACGCACATATTCTACAATATCCGGCGCAGCATCCTCAAAGGGTGCGTGCTTGCCGGGGTTTCTTTCGTCCAGATAAATCGACATAGGTTCCTCGTTTCATCACAGGCGGTCATTTTTTAGCGCATTGATGGCATCTGCGATATACGCTGCACCGACCAGCTTCATGCCGGGATAATCTGCGGCATTCAGGTGTGCAAGGCTGTGCTTGGGGATAACAGCCCGCTCAAAGCCGATACGCTCAGCCTCGTGCAGGCGCTGTTCCAGATTGGGCACACTGCGCACTTCCCCGCCCAGACCTACCTCACCAATGGCGATAAGCTTATCGCTGACCGGGCGGTCCAGCAGCGAGGAGACCATGCTCAGGCAGACTGCAAGGTCGCAGGCGGTATCCCGCAGTGCAATGCCGCCCACGATATTGACATAGACATCCAGATTGCCAAAGAAGTACCCTGCCCGCTTTTCCAGCACGGCGATCAAAAGGTTCATGCGGTTATAGTCGTATCCGCTGCAGGCGCGACGGGGTGCCGGAAAATTCGTCTTGGTGGCAAGTGCCTGTATCTCGCTCAGGATTGGACGACTGCCCTCCATGGTACAGGCCACACAGTTGCCGGAAACCCCCAGCGGACGTCCTTCCAGCAGCATCTGGGATGGGTTTTCAATCTCGGCAAGTCCTGTGCCGGTCATATCGAACATTCCCAGCTCATTGGTGGAGCCATAGCGGTTTTTGGCTGCCCGCAGAATGCGGTACGGCAGCATCTTGTCGCCCTCAAAGTAGAGCACCGTATCCACGATATGTTCCATGACCTTGGGGCCTGCAATTGCGCCGTCCTTGTTCACATGACCCACGATAAACATGGGAATCTCCTGCTTTTTGGCTACCGCCAGCAGCCGGGCGGCACTCTCCTTCACCTGACTGACCGTGCCGGACGAGGACGAGATATCCATGCAGCGCATGGTCTGGATGGAGTCAATGACCACAAGGTCCGGCTTTTCTTTTTCGATCAGACCGCAGATCTCATCCACGTCATTTTCCGCCGCCAGAAAGATGTTATCCTGCGGTACCTTCAGCCGCGCTGCACGCAGCTTGACCTGCCGGACAGACTCCTCGCCGGTGATATACAATACGCTGTGCTGGTTGGAGATGGCGCCGCACAGCTGTAACAGCATAGTGGATTTACCCACGCCCGGCTCACCGCTCAAAAGCACCACGCCGCCCAGCACGATGCCGCCGCCCAATACGCGGTCCAGCTCCGAGATACCGGTCAGGATGCGGCTTTTTTCCTCCGTGGTGCTGATCTCTGACAGCCGCCGGGCGGTCAGGGTGGTCACGCCCTCCTGACGAGCCGCGGCAGCCTGACGGGCGGCAGGAGTCCCCGCCTTTGGCGCTTCAGCAACAACATCCTCGTTCATGGTATTCCAGCTGCCGCAGCTGGGGCAGCGCCCCATCCAGCGGGGGCTTGTCTCTCCGCAATTGGAGCATACATAGACGGATTTCAATTTCATGTCTGTCCCTCATTTATTATGGTCTTTTGTTATTGTAACACACTGTGCCAAAACCCGCAAGAAAAGGATGCTGTTCACAGGCGACTGCCAAGATACGAAAGCCCTGCTGCTGCACCGCACAGCGGCAGCAGCACCACCATGGTCAGCAGATATTGTCCCAACAGTGCCTGTACCCCGGGGCGGGCTTGTCCGCCGGGATGCCTGCGGAAGGAGTAGGCGTGGATCCGGCTGCTGACCTGCAAAGCACAAGCCCCGAAAAAGCACAGACAGCCGCTTGCTGCTGCCGCCGGCAGGCCTGTCCACAGCAGCGCCAGAAGTACCGTTTTCCATCCGCCTGCGGCGCAAAGCTGTACCATAAGCAACCCGCTGCCCAAGCCGTACAACATCATATTGCCAAAGATCATTACTGGGCCAAGGGCAGAAAGCCCCAATACCAGAAATAGGCTGACCACAAGGCCGAGTGTCAGGTATTCCATGCCGAAAAGCTGTACCGCTCCTTGCATACTGCCCGGCGCAAACAGCCTTTGCCACGCTTCCAGATAATACTGCAGCAGTTCTGTCTGCCGGGCATCGCATACGGCCTGCAATACACCGGCTGCCGTACACCCCAGCAGAAACGCCGCAGCCAGCAGCCAGCAATCTCGGGTGGCGTGGCGCTTTGCCGGGGTGCAGGGCTCTTTTTGCGTCAATTGTTCTGCCGGTTCAGCTGCCTGTGCCGGCGCGGGCGACAGGGCAGACTCTGGTGTTTGCACCGGTAGGCCGACCGTCTGCGGCAGCAAAGAAAAGTTTTCTTCTGATTTTGTCTGTTCATAGATCCACATACGCTGTTTTCTCCCTCTGATGGATTCGATTTGCCGGATCGATCAACGAAGCGTGTGCCTGCGGCTGCGCAGGGTGACTCCAAGAAGCCCACCAATGCAGCCGCAGAGTAGCACCGCCAGAAGGCGGCATACCACAGCAGGCTCAGCGGCTGTGCCGTTCCATATAGCAGAAAGCGCCAGCGGCACTGCCAGAAATGTACTTTGGAGCAGTCCGGTCAGCAGACCGCGCGCCTTTTTACGAAACGCTGCCGTCAGTGCACACAGCAGGCTGCCCATGCACACGGCTGTTGTGGCAAGTATCGGCACTACACTGCCGGAGCAGCCCTGCCCGGCCATCAGCTGCGCAAAACATGCCAAAGCTGCCGCCGTTACAGCTACCCCCAGCACCCCGAAAAGCAGAAACGAAAGAAGCTCCGCCGGGAAACCTCGAGACTCAGACATAACAAAACCGCCTCCCTGCACATAGTCTATGCAGGGAGGCGGTTCATGTATGCACGGTGTAAACGCTTACTTCTTGTCGGCAGGAGCCTTGTCCATGTTCAGCTTTTCGACCGAAGAGATCGCAGACTTGGTGAAGCGGATCTTCACGCGGTCAGCGCCGATCTCCAGAACAAAAGTGTCGTCCTTGATGGCGACAACGCGGCCAATGACACCGCCGATGGTGGTGACCTGATCGCCGATCTCCAGACTGCTGCGCATAGCGGCATCCTTCTTTTCCTGCTTCTTCTGGGGACGGTAGATCATGAAGTACAGCAGGACCAGCATCAGTGCCAGCGTGAAGAACAGGCTGATATAGCCTTCGGACGTGGTAGTCAGAAATTGCATGGGGCAAAATCTCCTCTCAAAAATTCAGATAATGCTATTATACCCTCTTATCAGTCTTGTTGCAAGGCTAAAGTTTAAATTCGGGTATCCAGAAGTTTAACGTATCTGTCATGGAAGGCGGTAAAGGTGCCGGCATCCAGTTCGTCCCGGATACGTTCCATCAGATGATTGTAGAACCACAGGTTGTGCATCACGGTCAGGCGCATACCCAGCATCTCGTCTGCCTTGAGCAGGTGCCGGATGTAGGCGCGGGAATAGTTGCGGCACACCGGGCAGCCGCAGGCGGGGTCAATGGGACGCTCGTCCCGCTCATACTTGGCATTTTTAATGTTAATGATGCCGCTCCATGTATTCAGATGGCCGTGGCGGGCATTGCGGCTGGGCATAACGCAGTCAAACAAATCCACACCACGGGCTACGGCCTCGATGATGTTGCCGGGGGTGCCGACGCCCATCAGATAGCGGATCTTGTCCTTGGGCATGTGCGGCTCCACCTGACTGATCATCTCATACATCACCTCGGTAGGCTCACCCACAGCCAGACCGCCGATGGCGTAGCCGTCCAATTCCAACTCGGCGATCTGCTTCATGTGCTCCACACGCAGGTCTGCATAGGTGCAGCCCTGATTGATGCCGAACAGAAGCTGATCCGGGTTGACCGAGATACCCTCGTGCTTCAGCCGTGCCATCTCAGCCTTGCAGCGCTTCAGCCAGCGGGTGGTGCGTTCGCAGCTGTCCTTGGAGTAATCGTGCTGGGCGGGGTTCTCTACGCACTCATCAAAGGCCATGGCGATGGTAGAGCCCAGATTTGCCTGAATCTGCATACTCTCCTCGGGCCCCATAAAGATGCGGTGCCCGTCCAGATGGGAGGCGAAGGTCACGCCCTCCTCGGTGATCTTGCGCAGCTTTGCCAGACTGAACACCTGAAATCCGCCGCTGTCGGTCAGGATAGGCCCGTTCCAGCGGGTAAACTTGTGCAGGCCGCCCATATCCGCTACCAGCTTGTCGCCGGGACGCAGATGCAGATGGTAGGTGTTGCACAGCATGACCTGCGCGCCGATATCCTTCAGATCCTGCGCCGACAGGCCGCCCTTGATGGCACCGGCGGTAGCAACGTTCTGGAAGGCAGGGGTCTGCACCGTGCCGTGCACGGTTTTGAACTCGCCCCGCCGGGCGTTGTGCTCCTGCTTGAGCAGGGTGTAGGTCGTCAAAGAAGGCATGATTATTCGTTCCTTTCTGCGCACGGAAAACAGCCGTGCAGCCTCGATGCAGGCCACGAGCCTGCAAGTTATCAGAATGATCACAGCAGCGGTCTGCCGTAATTGTAAGGGGAGCGGCGGATGCAGATCGCATCCTTACCTTTCACATACAAATATCGCAAAAAGCGCGAATTTTGTATCAAACTATCAGCATAGCATCGCCAAAGGAGAAGAAACGGTACTTCTCTGCCACAGCCACCTCATAGGCGTGCATGGTCTTTTCGTAGCCGTACAGGGCGGACACCAACATGATCAGGGTGCTCTCCGGCAGATGGAAGTTGGTGATCAAACCGTCGATGCAGTTGAACTTCACCCCCGGGTACAGGAAGATGGAGGTGTTGCCGCTGCAAGCCTTGATCTCGCCGTACTTGGCAGCGGCAGCCTCCAGTGTGCGGCAGCTGGTGGTGCCCACAGCGATGACCCGGTGGCCTGCGGCCTTGGTCTCGCGGATGCGCCGGGCGGTCTCCTCGCTGATGGAGTACCACTCGCTGTGCATCTTATGGTCGGCGATCTCGTCCTCCTGCACAGGTCGGAAGGTGCCCAGACCAACGTGCAGGGTGACCTCGGCAATGCCGACCCCCATGGCGCGGATGGTGTCCATTAGCTCCGGGGTAAAGTGCAGCCCGGCGGTGGGAGCAGCTGCGCTGCCCAGCTCCTTGGCATAGACGGTCTGGTACTGGCTCTGATCCTCCAGCTGCTTTGTGATGTAGGGCGGCAGAGGCATCTTGCCAAATTCATCCAGCTTTTCATAAAGCGTTTCGGTATCATAATAGAATGTAACGTACTTGTTGCCGTCCTCCATGGTCTCGTCCACCACGGCGGTCAGACTGCCGTCGCCAAAGCTTACCTTCGTGCCGGGCTGCATCCGCTTGCCGGGCTTTGCCAGGCACTCCCACTGGTCTCCCTTCACCTGCCGCAGCAGCAGCAGCTCGCACACGGCACCGGTAGGCTGCTTGACGCCCACGATGCGGGCGGGCAGCACCTTGGAATTATTCACTACTAAAAGATCTCCCGGCTCCAGAAATTCCGGCAGGTCGCGGAATACCTTGTGCTGAATGCTGTCGTCCTTTTGGCTCAGAACCATCAGCCGTGCCGCATCCCGCGGGGACGCAGGTTCCTGTGCAATGAGCTCTTTGGGTAAATCATACCAAAAATCTTTTTTTAACATACTGTGCATTTGCCTTTCCGATGATTGACACGGACAACGTATCAATGATATTATAGAATCTGTATAAACAGTATCTATTATATTGCATTGCTGTCCGGTTTGCAAGCCGTGTTGTGCACAATGATAAGATTTGCTGTTTGTTTTTTGAAAGGAAAGGTGCTGGAAATGGATAGACAGTATAAAGTGGGTATCGTAGGCGCAACTGGTATGGTGGGTCAGCGTTTTGTGACTCTGCTGGAGAATCATCCCTGGTTCAAGCTGACCGTGCTGGCTGCATCCGGCCGCAGTGCGGGCAAAAGCTATGAGGATGCAGTGGGCTCCCGCTGGGCCATGACTACTCCCATGCCGGAGAGCGTGAAGAAGATGACCGTTTTGGACGCTTCCAAGGTAGAGGAAGTTGCTTCGCAGGTGGATTTTGTTTTCTGCGCTGTCAATATGCCCAAGGACGAGATCAAAGCACTGGAGGAAGCATACGCCAAGGCTGAGTGCCCGGTGGTCTCCAACAACAGTGCCCATCGTTTCACCCCGGACGTTCCCATGGTGGTTCCCGAGATCAACGCCGACCATATCGAGATCATCCCTGCCCAGCGCAAGCGTCTGGGCACCAAGCGCGGCTTCATCGCGGTCAAGTCCAATTGCAGCCTGCAGAGCTATGTGCCCGCCCTGCATCCCCTGATGAAGGACTTTGGCGTGAGTAAGGCACTGGTGTGCACCTATCAGGCCATTTCCGGCGCTGGTAAGACCTTTGACCGGATGCCTGAGATTGTGGACAACGTGATCCCCTACATCGGCGGCGAGGAGGAAAAGAGCGAGCGCGAGCCGCTGAAGCTGTGGGGCCACATTGAGGGCGACCGGATCGTCAATGCCGAGAAGCCGGTCATCACTGCACAGTGCTTCCGTGTGCCTGTTTCGGACGGCCACACCGCAGCCGTGTTCGTAAGCTTTGACAAAAAGCCCACCAAGGAGCAGATGTTGGAAGCTTGGGCGAACTTCCGCGGCCCTGCACAGGAACTGAACCTGCCCAGCGCTCCCAAGCAGTTCCTGCACTACTTTACCGAGCCGGATCGTCCGCAGCCCAAGCTGGATCGCAACACCGAAAACGGTATGGCAGTGTGCATCGGCCGTCTGCGGGAGGACACCCTGTTTGATTACAAGTTTGCCTGCATGAGCCACAACACCCTGCGCGGTGCTGCCGGCGGTGCTGTGCTGCTGGCCGAGCTGCTGGCAGCAAAGGGCTATATGGACTAATGCCTGAATTTTTGCGCGATACACGCAGCAAAGGAGTTTTTACTATGAAGAAGCCTGTCTTTACCGGTGCGGGTGTTGCCATCATCACCCCGATGTACGAGGACGGAAGCATCAACTTTGACGAGTTGGGCCGCATTATCGAGGATCAGATCGCCCGCCACACCGATGCCATCATCATCTGCGGCACCACCGGCGAGTGTTCTACCATGACCGACGAGGAGCAGCTGGCCGCCATCAAGTTCACCGTGGATACGGTCAATCACCGCGTACCGGTCATTGCCGGTGCCGGTTCGAACGATACCGACCACGGCTGCGCACTGGCAGCAAAGTCTGCCGCCTGCGGTGCCGATGCCCTGCTGATGGTCACCCCCTACTACAACAAGACCTCGCAGGCCGGTCTGGTGGCGCACTTTACCGCCATGGCTGAGGCCGGCGGCATCCCGGTCATCCTGTACAATGTACCCTCCCGCACGGGTCTGAACATTGCACCCGAGACTGCTCTGGAGCTGAGCAAGCACCCGCTCATCAACGGCATCAAGGAGGCCTCCGGCAACATTTCTCAGGTGGCCAAGGTGGCTGCACTGTGCGGTGATGCGCTGAACATTTACTCCGGTAACGACGATCAGGTGGTTCCCCTGCTGGCACTGGGCGGCAAGGGCGTCATCAGCGTGGTGTCCAATGTTGCGCCGGAACTGGTGCATAACTGCTGTCAGGCTTTCTTTGACAGAGATACCGCCAAGGCCTGCGCTTTGCAGCTGGAAATGCTGCCGCTGGAGGAGGCTCTGTTCTGCGAGGTGAACCCCATTCCGGTCAAGTATGCCATGAACGTGCTGGGCTGGAACGCAGGCGAATGCCGTCTGCCGCTGGTAGAGCCCAGCGATGCCCACAAGGCAAAGATCGAGCAGGCTCTGCAGGCTGCAGGTCTGATCAAGGAATAACAACAGCGTACAGAATGCCCGGGATCTTCAGCTTCCGGGCATTCTGCCATATTATAGAAATGAGGAAACAGCAATGACAGAGATCGTGATTCAGGGTATTGGCGGCCGCATGGGCCATGTGCTGTGCGATATGATTGCACAGCGGGAGGACTGCTGTGTGGTGGCCGGTATTGATATGAAGGACGGCGAGCAAAACGGCATTCCGGTCTACGACAGTCTGGAAAAGCTGAACGGCAAGGGCGATGTGATCATCGACTTCAGTTCCCCTGCCGCAGTGGAAAAGGCATTGCCCTACTGCCAGACCCACAAGCTGCCCATCGTGGTGTGCACCACCGGCCTTTCGGAGGAGCTGCAGCTGAAGGTAGTGCAGCTGTCCCGCAGCGTTCCGGTGTTCAAGAGCGCCAATATGTCCATGGGCATCAATGTACTGGCAGAGCTGTGCAAGCGCGCCTCTGCTGTGCTGGGTATCAACTATGATATCGAGATCGTGGAGCAGCATCACCACAACAAGCTGGATGCCCCCAGCGGAACGGCACTGATGCTGGCCGACGCCATCAACGAGGAAAATAACGGCGCGTACCATTATGTGTACGACCGCTCCTCCGTGCGCCAGAAGCGTGACCCGAAGGAAATCGGCATCAGCTCTGTGCGCGGCGGCAGCATCGTGGGCGACCACGAGGTGCTGTTCTGCGGCCCGGACGAGGTGATCACCCTGCGGCATACCGCCTATTCCCGCAGCATCTTTGCCAACGGTGCAGTAAATGCTGCGGTCTATCTGGCAAAAAAAGAGCCGGGTCTGTACGATATGGGCGATCTGATCGCTGCACTTTGAAAAACGAGCTGCCCGGCATACGCCGGGAGAAGAGGTGAACGATGAAGCAGGAGCCTTTAAAGCGGCGGCGTCCGGTTGCCCGTAAGCGCGGCCAAAAACAAACGCTCCGAGCGGTGGTGCTGTCGGTTCTGGCTGTGAGCGTGATAGCATTGTGTCTGGGGATCTGGACAAGGCTGCCGGGAGAAGATGTACCGGTGGGCGGCGTCGAGCCGCCGGAGGAGGTGTTATCCCCTGCTTCATCCGTTGCGACCCCGGAGCCGGAGCCTGAACCGCAGCCTGTGGTGGAAACCATCCGGTTTTCCGCAACAGGAGATAACCTGATCCATTCTCCCATTTATAATCAGGCCGCCCGCCGGGCAGGCGAAGACGGAAAGTACAGCTTTGATTACTGCTATGAGCACCTTGCTCCTTTCTATGCGGAACAGGATGTGAACTGGATCAATCAGGAGACCCTTTGCAGCGACACCCTTGCACCCTCCACCTACCCATGCTTTTCCACCCCCGGCGACTGTGCGCGGGCGCTGTACCGTGCCGGGGTGCGGGTGTTCAGCCTGTCCAATAACCACACCTATGATAAGGGCGCGTCCGGCATTGCGGCTACTCAGCAATTCTGGGAGTCCATGCCGGAGGATGTAGTCACCACCGGTCTGTGGTGCGGCGAAGAGGACTACGACCGCATCCCGCTGCAAACCGTCAACGGTGTGACCATCGCCTATCTCTCCTATACTGAACACACCAACGGTATCCGCCAGAATAAGAATATGACAGCCAATGTCATCTACACCAGCCAGACCAATGTGATCGAGCATCAGGTGCGCTTGGCGCGTCAGCAGGCAGATTTTGTGGTGGTGGGAGTGCACTGGGGCGTAGAGAACAGCCACGCCGTCGTGGACAGTCAGCGCACACTGGCGCAGAATCTGGCAGACTGGGGCGCAGATGTCATCGTGGGCACCCATCCGCATGTGCTGCAGGATGCCCAGTGGCTGACCGCAGCAGACGGTCGGAGAAGCTTTGTCGCCTTCTCGCTGGGCAATTTCCTCAGCACCCAGAGCCACCCGGATCAGTTGGTGGGTGCGATCCTGACCTTGCAGCTGCAAAAGACCACCCAGCCGAACGGCTCGGTGCAGTGTGAAGTGCTTGCGCCGCAGCTGCACCCCACCGTGACCCATTATGATACCGGAAAAACCAATGTGCGCACCTACCTTTTGCGCGATTACACGCAGGAATTGGCGGCAGCGCATGGTGTGCGGGCAAATTATTCTGATTTCAGCCTTGACAGGATACAAAAAATCGCGCAAAATAATATCAGTGCATCCTTTTTAGCACTTACATAAAAATGTGAAATGATTGAGCGTTGTCCGGCAGCCCGGGCAGAACGGAGGACTTTTTATGTACGGAGTATCGAAGATCAATATCGAGACCGACCTGATGATGATCAGCGTGCAGGACGTAGCGTTCCGGGGCAACAGTCTGTCCCGGTATCTGGATATCTTTGCAGAGACCGGCGTGGTGGTGGATATGATCAGCCAGAGCGCTCCCCACGGCACTACCATTGATTTCAGCTTTACCGCATCCAGCAGCGATTTGCCGCTGGTGATGAAAGCAATCTCGGCGGCAAATCTGGACAAGGACGCCAAGGCTTCTCCTCTGATCAGTGTGGGTTACTCCAAGCTGAATCTGTTCGGTGAGGATATGGTCACCAGCTGTGGTGTGGCTGCGCGGGCGCTGAATGCGCTGGCTATGGCCGGTATTGAGGTGCTGCTGATCACCACCAGCGATCTGGATATTTCTCTGCTCGTCCACGCGGAAAACGAGGACGCCGCCTATGAGGCACTGAAAAAGGCATACGAGCTGTAAAAGCATAAGCCGGGGCCGAGGGGGACAGCTTCCCTTTCGGCCCTGTTTTTGCGGAATGCGTAGAGACAAGAAAAACACCGCCACGGCAGCTCCTCTGCCGAAAGAAGGAAACCGGAATGAAAGAACCTGCTACTCTTATGCACCTGTCTCTTATACACATCTGACGCTGCCGACGAATAGCCTT
>ERZ1027238.119-NODE-119-length-28033-cov-26.869397_pt1 | contig 28033 bp, 18 predicted proteins | sample MGYA00519477_ERZ1027238 | MGnify/ENA primary metagenome ERZ1027238 (study PRJEB26926, sample SAMN06164638) | human gut metagenome | biome: ENVO:00009003; feature: ENVO:2100002; material: ENVO:00002003 | host: Homo sapiens | place: USA | collected 2012 ...
TACCAAGTTTCTGTTCGTAGGCTCGATAGTCTCGCTATTGGCTTCCTTCATCCTTAACATTACTGTCAACAACTTGCCATTCGCTTCGCTTGGCGGTAAATACCTGCGACTGGAATTGAACCAGTTAGGTTAGTGTCATGCCCGACACACATAAAAAAACCCCTTTCTCAAAAGAAAGAGGCTTTAACAAACAATTTCTACTTCAAAACTACTAAAAACAATTATCTTGGCAGGTTGAAAGCCTTAGTCATTTCGGCCATTTCCTCCTGGCTCATACCATCAGGTTCAAAACCCATACATTTGGCATCGATATATATCTTTGCACTCTTGGAGAGTACGTCTATCTGGTCGAAGGCGTCCATCACATCAAGACCCTTGGCGAATACGCCATGCTTCTCCCACATCACTACGTCGTAGTCTTCCAACTCCTTCAGAGTTTCCTCGGCAAGTTCCAGACTGCCTGGCAACTTATATGGCACTATACCCAGTCCGAGCGGACAGAAAGCCTTGGTCTCAGGAATCATGCTCCAGAGCAGATTGCTCAGCACGTCCTTGCCCATAAACTTCTTGTTGTGGCTCATGGCAATAAGCTCGATGGGATGAGTATGAACTGTGGCCTTATAGTTGGAACCTTTCTCGATAAGACGGGCATGAACCGACAGATGGCTTGGCAACTCGGATGTAGGCATCACGGCATTGTCGGCAATGATTTCGTAGCTGGCACAATCGTCCAGAATACGAATGACAGAACCATTGTCCATAGGCCAACGAGCCAAGTCGCGCATTCGCTTGCCTGTTCCCTTGCAGAAGAAGTAACAGCCCTTCAGCGCAGGCAGGACAGTACCTATCTGCTTCACTTCGCTGATGGCAGGCAGCGCCTTCATCTCGTCATCAACAAGGTCGGTCACATTAACCGTAATATTGCCACCATTACGCTCAGCCCAACCATTCTGCCAAAGATAGCCAGCTACCTCGGCAATCTTATCCACTTCCTTCTTTAAGGCAGGACGACCCTCTAAAACACTTTTCATTTCTTGATTGTTTGTATTACTGGTTGCAAAATTAACACGAAAATATGACTATCGACCTAAAGTTTTGATATTTTAGCCAAGACTTTTGACAAGTTACAAAAATAATTTGTATCTTTGCACGTATGAATTCATTGAACACCAACAACATCAAATGGAGCGAGAATGTAATCATCGCTGATGCAGACTATATCGACAAGGTGGCATTCGACCTTATCGTAAACTTTGAGCGTATGATCAACCGCCGCATCCAGCCTGCCGACATGGCTCAGTGGGCTGTATGTATTGCCCTCGACGGTGGACTAAGAGAAGGTGAGCACGAGACGCAACTGGTGCTCATACACAGCCAGCAATCGAAGGCGATGCAGAACTTCCGCCCTTCCGACTACGAGAAGGACCTGAATGCCCAGGCCTTCAAGGATCCACGTCTGGGCGAGTTCGTCATCTCTTCATATCCTACGGAAGAAAAGATGGTGGGCAAAGACGATTTCCTCGTAGACGTAGCCCGCACGGTTTGCAATGCCAAGGAGGTGAAACGAGTGATGATCATTCCCAACTCGGAGGAAGGCGATGCCTACGACCAGTTGCGCGACATGCTTCGCAAGGTAGACGACGAGAAACGCGTCACTCTCTTTGCCATGCAGCCTCTTCCCGGCGGCAATTTCCGACAAGAAATACTGGGTTATTCGCTGATGAATGCCTTAGGCATATCAGCAAATGAAATAAAATGAACTGATGAATATCAGCAAATGAAATGAGCTGATGAACGTCAGCAAATAATAAAATGAGCTGATGAACGTCAGCAAATAAAATGAGCTAAAACAAGAAATAATAACATTAAACATTTATACTTAAATGAGTAGAGTACTTATGATTGGCGCAGGTGGCGTCGCTACCGTGGCAGCCTTTAAGATTGTCCAGAACCAGGACGTTTTTACAGAGTTCATGATTGCCAGCCGCCGCAAGGAAAAATGCGACAAGTTGGTGAAGTCTATCCACGATAAAGGCTACAAGATGGACATCCAGACAGCCGAGGTGGATGCCGACGATGTGGAGCAGTTGAAAGCCCTCTTCAACAGCTACAAACCTGAGTTGGTCATCAATCTCGCTCTGCCCTATCAGGACCTCACCATCATGGACGCCTGCTTAGCCTGCGGTTGCAACTATATGGACACGGCCAACTACGAGCCCAAGGACGAGGCTCACTTTGAGTATTCATGGCAATGGGCTTACAAGGACAAATTTGAAAAAGCTGGTCTTTGCGCTATCCTTGGCTGCGGCTTCGACCCTGGTGTTTCGGGCATCTTTACTGCATACGCTGCCAAGCATCACTTCGACGAAATCGAAGTACTCGACATCGTAGACTGCAATGCCGGCAATCACCACAAGGCTTTCGCAACCAACTTCAACCCAGAAATCAACATCCGTGAGATTACCCAGAAAGGTCTGTGGTATAAGAATGGTGAATGGATTGAGACCGACCCTCTGTCTATCCACAAGCCTCTCACCTATCCTAACATCGGTCCTCGCGAGAGCTATCTGATGCACCACGAGGAGCTGGAGAGCCTGGTAAAGAACTATCCTACCATCAAGGAGGCTCGCTTCTGGATGACATTCGGTCAGCAGTATCTCACCTATCTCGACTGTATAGAGAACCTCGGCATGAGCCGCATCGACGAGATAGAATACGAGGCTCCATTGGCCGACGGCTCCGGCAAGACTGCCAAGGTGAAGATTGTACCACTGCAATTCCTCAAGGCCGTATTGCCTAACCCTCAGGACCTCGGCGAGAACTACGACGGAGAGACCTCTATCGGTTGCCGCATCCGTGGTAAGAAGGACGGCAAGGAGCACACCTATTATGTTTACAACAACTGCAAGCATCAGGAAGCATACAACGAGACCGGCATGCAGGGCGTAAGCTATACCACGGGTGTGCCAGCCATGATCGGTGCCATGATGTTCCTCAAGGGCATCTGGAAGAAACCAGGTGTATGGAACGTTGAGGAGTTCGACCCAGATCCATTCATGGAGCAGCTCAACAAGCAGGGATTGCCTTGGCACGAGGTGTTCGACGGCGACTTGGAGATTGACTAATCATTATAAAAATACCCCCTTAGTGACGGCGAAGACAGAAAGGTACTATTCATACCAAGCCGTTTTTATCGTCACTAATTCATAAAACATTAGAAAGATATGGCAAAGAAAGACGAAATAAAGGAAGGAACCCTGAACCCCAACGAGGGTAAGCTGAAGGCCCTTCAGGCTGCCATGGCCAAGATAGAGAAAGACTTCGGTAAGGGATCTATCATGAAGCTTGGCGACGAGCACATTGAGAATATAGAGGTGATTCCTACTGGAAGTATCGCCCTCGATATGGCCTTGGGCGTAGGCGGCTACCCCAAGGGACGAATCATTGAAATCTATGGTCCGGAATCTTCTGGTAAGACCACACTTGCCATCCATGCCATCGCAGAGGCTCAGAAAGCTGGAGGTATTGCCGCATTCATCGATGCCGAGCATGCCTTCGACCGTTTCTATGCTGCCAAGTTGGGCGTAGATGTTGACAACCTGTGGATTTCGCAGCCCGACAATGGTGAGCAGGCGCTTCAGATAGCCGACCAGCTGATCAGTTCGGCTGCGGTAGACATCGTCGTCATCGACTCTGTGGCTGCCCTGACTCCTAAGAAGGAAATTGAGGGCGACATGGGTGACAATGTTGTAGGACTCCAGGCCCGACTGATGAGTCAGGCTCTGCGCAAGCTCACCTCTACCATCAGCAAGACCAATACCACCTGTATCTTCATCAACCAGTTGCGCGAGAAGATAGGTATCATGTTCGGAAATCCTGAGACAACAACGGGTGGCAACGCCCTGAAGTTCTACGCTTCTGTACGCCTCGACATCCGTAAGGCTACAGCCATCAAGGATGGCGATAATGTTATCGGAAACCTGGTGCGCGTAAAGGTGGTCAAGAACAAGGTGGCTCCTCCTTTCCGCAAGGCTGAGTTCGACATCATGTTTGGCGAAGGCATCAGCCACGCAGGCGAAGTTTTCAATCTGGGCGTGGAGCATGGCATCATCAAGAAGAGCGGAAGCTGGTACAGCTATAATGGCTCCAACCTGGGACAGGGTGCCGACCCAACCAAGCTGATACTGAAGGATAACCCTGAGCTTCTCGAAGAAATAGAAGCCAAGGTACGCGAGGCGCTTGCCAATGCAGAATAAGTAAGGTGTTGTTTGCCCTCATGACAAATACTACGCATGATGGCAGCTCTATAAAGAAATAAGAAATCCCCGACAGTTAGGATATTGCTTCCTACTGTCGGGGATTTCTTATTTCATTCTTCTTATTTCATTCTTCTTATTTCATTCTTCTTATTTCATACATCTCTCACAGAAGACGATAGGTAAAACATTGCCTACCAGCATCTATGCGCAACACAGAGATGCCTGATGCTGTTCCTTGTAGGGTAAGGACGGCATGTTTTCCGTCGGCTGACGTGGTCTGCTGAAGCAGTCGACCAGCCACATCATATAGTCGCAACGACTTTAGTTCTGTCCCCGACACGATGATTCTACCACCCTCTCGCTTGATGGTGAAAGAAGGTGCTATTATAGCTACAGTCCCTATGGACGTTGGAGTACCTTGTGAGAGTGTTAGGATATCCCCCTTACGATGCAGGTAACAGGTGGCGGACTGCGGATCAGCAAGTTCCACCTGCTGCCCGTCTATCTCACCCATCACCATCACACGATAGGTATGCCCATCTTCCCATGACAGATCGCCCTTACGCAGCCAATAACTAAAGAGAGGCACAGACATGGACGACGAGACAGACACCCGGTCATCAATGCCCTTAACCTGCGTCTTTTCGTGGGTCATCATGTCTTCGCAGAACATTGATACATTTCCTTCATAGTTACGACCTTCAGACGTACGCAGCAAGACTGCCATTTTGAAGAAAGATATTTTCGACACATCAACGCTGCCTGATTCTATTTTTTCATGCGAGTCATCAGCAAAAAAGACTTCTACCTGATCCATGAGAGGCTTTTCCTGTGCCTTGAGCACTTCGATATAGGCAGCATCCTTATCGTGAATAAGGTTGACGGGATAAACCACCGTTTCTTCCGCATCAGCCGACAAAGAAAGTTGCACTTCATAACGTCCTGGATTCATGCTGCTTGGCAAAGAAAGAACGATGGGAATCTCAGCTTCGGTAAAGCCCTCTATCTCGGTCAACTCATCCACACGAGTATCGAGCACTACCGCCTTCCTATCGTCGAGCAACCGCACCCTCAGATAACAGTCGCGAGGCACACCATTCAGGTTTTTCAACGTAAAAAAGGTCAATACCTTTCCACCCTGCTCTGCTTGACCTGAGAGCCTGGGCTGCGACATCAACTGAAAAACAACATCAGTAGAACATATTTCAGAGATGCGACCTCGTCCATCAAATAGTTCCACCTCTATGATGGGAGCCTTCTTCATCGCGAAGAATTCATCCCACGAACCATCCTCTCGTTGAGCTACACATACAGGGACCAACCGATAATAACCATTTTCCAAACCTGTAAGTTTCATTTTTACAGACTGAACTTGATTGACAAGATAATCGCTTCCCATAAACCCTGCATCGCTTCCACCATAGAGTCGTTGAGTAAAACCGCCTATAGCGTGATCGTCGGTATAAGCCACCTGTCGGCATGTACCCTCAGCATCATAAACAGCTATGCCCACATCACCCTTGAAAGGCTTACCCTTATTGACAAAAGAGTTCATCTCAATGGTCAACGACTGTGAAGCAAGGAAGCTTTTATCTTCTGCATCCTTTAGAAGAACAGCCCCGCCCTCATTAAACATCAACTGAGGAGATGACTCCAAAAGTCCACGCTCTATTGCGGGATATTTGCCATTATTGGGATGTGCCAAAATGGCCATAATAGCACGATTGAAGGCCAAGGGCTTGCCTTGGAACTCGCTTCCCGTCTGTGAGAGGCTAAGATTGGTGAGCGAATAGTAGGCATCGCCCTGTCCATCCCATCCAAAATTCATGTGGAAAAGACCATTCTCATCAAACCCATCAGTTACCCAAGCATGACCTGAAGCATTACCTGCAGGACGACCTTCCAGATAAACAGGACAACCATTAAGTAATTCCTGCCGCAAGATCTGCGCAAAACGAGTCGGACCTTCGACAGCCTTTGTGACATAAGCCGCAGTATAGTCGAAAATTTTCTGAAGAGCCTGATACGCAAAAATACCTTGTGTACCACTTGAAGCTGGGGTGTACTGCATGAAGGAAGCTACCCCCACATCGTTCATCAATAAGGCTACAGCATCCTCTTGCTCCTTTGTCGCAGATACAGGATAATTATAATCGGGCAGCATATTCGCCCAATCGTAGTGCGACTGACTAAAGTCTGCACTCTTCATCGTATTATAATAGGTGACGCGATATTCGTTTTTACCACTCCCCTGAGCAGGCCATTGATAGTAATACATCATCTGGGCCACCGCTGTTGCCACACACCCACTATAGGGATAACCCGTCTGGGCATTAAACGGATGCGACTGTCCCCACTTGCTTTTCAACAAGGGAGATACGGTCTTCGAGAACAACCCCGAACGGGCTTTTCTCTGCACCATCACCCGCCCTTCTTTCAGCACATCATACGTTTGACGATAAGCCTCCAGGAGTAGCTTTACACCAGGATTAGCCTGTAGTGTATCGAGGGTTCCCTCGGTGCTATAGGCCAACACATCGCCCATATCATCGTCACCAGCAACAATGACAAAACCTTTGCCCTGTGCATCGTTATAAATATAATAAGGTGCCAAGGCTGCAGGGCGAAGTCCCTTTGCCCGCGCTTGAGCCTTCACGTCGCGAGACAGGGTGATGTACTTCTTGGCTATCTCTACAGCTTGTTTCGGATAGACATCTTTGCCATAAGCAACTTGGCAGACGGCTACTAACATCCACACGACCAGTGAGCATATCACTGTCAGGGAGCAGCCATCAGCCAAGGAGTGGTGTTTATTCAACATATTTCTTTTACGTATTCTTCGAATTATAGGAAAGCAATGGTCAGACCAGCCATCACGATGCTGACCATTGACATGAGTTTGATAAGAATGTTGAGCGACGGACCGGAAGTGTCCTTGAACGGGTCGCCTACGGTATCGCCCACAATAGTCGCCTTGTGGTTCTCGCTGCCCTTTCCTTCAAAGCTTCCCTCTTCTATCATCTTCTTGGCATTGTCCCATGCGCCTCCCGAATTGGACATGAACACAGCAAGGGTAAAGCCTGCTGCCAGACCGCCGGTGAGAAGTCCGAGAACTCCAGCCACACCCAACACAAGACCCACAACGATAGGAATAATGATGGCGAGCAAAGAAGGTATGATCATCTCGCGTTGTGCGCTACGGGTACTTATCTCCACACATCGACCATAGTCAGGCGTAGCTTTGCCTTCGAGTATTCCCTTGATTTCACGGAACTGCCGGCGAACCTCCTGAACCATCGATTCTGCAGCACGGCCTACTGCTCCCATGGTCAAGCCACAGAACAGGAATGCTGCCATGGCTCCGAGGAATGCTCCAACTAAAACCTTAGGATTGATGAGGTTTACCTGGAAGAAGTTGATGAAATCTATTGTTGTTGCATTCGAAGGATCGAAGACATTGCCAGCTGCGTCTACATACTGTTTTCCGTTCTCTACGGCACGTATCATGGCTATCTTGATCTCCTCGATGTAGGATGCAAGAAGGGCAAGAGCCGTCAGAGCAGCCGAACCGATGGCAAAGCCCTTGCCTGTGGCAGCTGTCGTATTGCCCAGGGCATCGAGCGCATCAGTACGCTCACGAACCTCCTTGCCCAATCCGCTCATCTCAGCATTTCCGCCAGCATTGTCGGCTATAGGTCCATAGGCATCTGTGGCAAGTGTAATGCCGAGAGTCGACAGCATGCCCACTGCCGCGATGCCGATACCATAAAGGCCGGTGCTGATAGATTTGGCCGACAGCGACATATCGAAGCCATTGGCACAAAGATAACTCAGCATGATGGCTACAGAGATGGTGACAACGGGAATCATGGTGGAAATCATTCCCGTGCCTATACCTTTTATAATAACTGTGGCAGGGCCTGTCTGCGATGCCTCGGCTATCTTCTGTGTAGGCTTATAACTCTGAGAGGTGTAATATTCTGTTGCCTGTCCGATGATGACTCCAGCCACAAGACCGCTGATGACCGAGAAAGAAAGGCCGAGCCAGTTCTCTATGCCCAACAGATAGAGAATGGCGAATGTGGCAACGGCTATAAGTGCCGCGCTGACATTGGTGCCAAGTCCCAACGAGTGGAGAAGCTCTTTCATGGAAGCGCCTTCCTTGGTACGAACCAAGAAGATGCCGATGAGAGACAGGAAGATGCCGATGGCTGCAATAACCATAGGTGCGATGACGGCACGCAGCTGCATATCGCCATTCATGGCAAAAGCCGTGGCTCCCAAGGCGGCTGTCGACAATATCGAACCGCAATAGCTCTCGTAGAGGTCGGCTCCCATTCCTGCCACATCGCCCACATTGTCACCCACATTGTCGGCTATGGTAGCTGGATTGCGAGGATCGTCTTCAGGAATATTCACCTCTACCTTGCCCACGAGGTCGGCTCCCACATCGGCAGCCTTGGTATAAATTCCTCCTCCCACACGGGCAAAGAGTGCCTGGGTGGAGGCACCCATGCCAAAGGTCAGCATGGTGGTGGTAATGGTGACAAGGGCTGTGGCCTCTCCTTCGTACACCGCATTAAGAACAATAAACCAGATGGCAATATCGAGCAAACCGAGTCCCACCACCACGAGTCCCATCACGGCACCGCTCCGAAAGGCTATCTTCAGACCTTTGTCCAGTCCGGTGCGTGCACCATGGGCTGTACGGGCAGAAGCATAAGTAGCGGTCTTCATGCCAAAGAATCCTGCCAAACCAGAGAAGAGTCCGCCGGTGAGGAAGGCAAAGGGCACCCATGGATTCTGCACCTTCAGCACATAAGCCATGAAGGCGAAAACAATGGCGAGAACGACGAAGACGGCCGTCACCACCTTGTACTGCTGCCTGAGATAAGCCATGGCACCCTTTCTTACATGCTCTGCGATTTCTTTCATTCTGTCTGTACCTTCATCCTCTTTCATCATGGTGCGGAAGAAGAACCATGCCATTCCCAATGCCACAACGCTGGCTATCGGAATGAGCCAAAATACTAATGGAATGCTGTTCATAATGCTATATTTATTGGTTAGTAATAATTCCATTTGCTCGTTGGTATATAACGATGGTGCAAATATAAGAAAATTATTAATAAGAAAGAGGAAAAACTGAATATTTATTTAATAAACCATCGAATATAATGTATTTCGCATAGGTGTAGTGGGAGAAAATAATAAATATGTCTACTCTTTGTATTAAATAATATTTGATAGTAATCATATTGACATTTGATAATAATCAAAAATACGTTTAATAGGAAGCATAGATATCTTTGTTCGAAAGCATAGATTGCTCGAAATCTTTTTACTTTCCAATATCCCCCCTTAAGGCTACCAATACGTTCCAAATATCCAGTTTTCTTAAGAAAGGCTATCTCACGTTTGGCGGTAGCATCGGAAAGATTAGTCTTTTCGCAAAGTCTTTCTCTACTCAGACTCTTGTCCTCGGAGAACATCTGTAGAATCAGCTTCTGCCTCTCGGTCAAGTTTATTGGGTCATTTATTGGGTCATTTATTGGGTCATTTAAAGAACCAAATGCGACATCGTTTTGAATATGTAGAGTCAATTTCACTTGCATAAGTTCAGTAACACAATGACTCTGGGGCTTACACCCATTAGGTAATGCTCATGCCGAGCATACACAAAAAAACTAACCACTCATTACCAAGCAGTTAGAATTTTATCATGTGCGCCTGATAGGCACATTTTTATTTAAACTCAGTAAAACGTGAGTAATTTATAAGGGCTAATTATTACTTGGATTTTAACTAAAGGTAATACTTATCTTTATAGTGTTTGCCGTATAATGTAGGTTTTGTAAATTAAGTGTTGGTATATCTGTTCTTGCCGATAAATGATAATTTAGAGGCGATGGCTAAGCAACTCTACAACTATTGGTTTGTGCAGTTTGACTTTCTAAATGAGGAAGGCAAGCCTTATAAATCAAGTGGCGGTGCTATGGTGTGGAACGAGAAGTTGAAGCGTGAGATACCGCAAGGATGGAGCGGTGTTTCATTGAAAGATTTGGCAGTAACAAGTAGGAATGCTATAACACCTATTGAAAATGAAGTATATCAGCATTTTAGCATACCTTCTTTTGACGCTTGCGGCTCTTATTCATTAGATAATGGTAGCGATATTAAAAGTGATAAATTTGTTCTTCAAGAAGGACAATTGCTTGTCTCAAAACTGAATCCTTGGTTTAATCGTGTAGTTTGGGTTCCAAGAGGTACAAATATGATTGGCTCTACTGAGTTTGTCGTACTTAACCCAAACAACAAATCTGAATCTGGCTATATTTATTCGGTTATAAAATCGCCAAAATTTGTAGCTTATTGTTCACAGGCAGCAACTGGTACTTCACATAGTCAACGACGTGTGTCACCAGATGTTTTAATGGCTTTCAAAGTTGCCTATGAGCCAGACGTTGTACAGAAATATGGTTGCTTTATGGAGAATATACAAAAACGACAGGCTGAATTGTTGTCTGAGACAGCGACGCTCACTAAGCAACGTAATGAATTTTTACCCTTATTAATGAACGGACAAATATCAATACAATAAATGGCTCGCATACTCTACAAATATTTAGATATTACTGGAGCAAAGTACATGGTTGGAAATCAGAATCTCCAATTTACTAATGCATCCCAACTGAATGATCCTTTTGATTGTCATCCGAAATTAATAGACTATTCGAAAGTTCCAAGTAACAAACTTCAAGGATGGATACCCAAAGAATGGTGGATAGAAAAAGAAGAAAATGACGCACTAAACCTGCGTAACAGCACATGGCTATGCAGTTTGTCTAAAACAAACGATTCACTACTCATGTGGAGTCATTATTGCTATAATCATAAAGGCGTGTGTATAGGACTTGACATAGATAGAGTGATAAAGTCTGTTCCACCTATGTTTGGTACAACATATGTTGAGCCGCTTGTGCTTGATGTTCAATACAAGGATATTATAGAGCGTCCCAATGGCTACCAATATTCAAAAGACATATTTAGCTATCAATGGAGAACCAAAGCAAAAGAATGGGAATACGAACAGGAAGTTCGTTTGGTTATACCAAATCCAAGTGGCTTATATGCCTCTTTGACACCGCAACAAACCAATCAGGATAAAGAATTTTGGGATGGACGTGAAATTCGCCATTATATGCCATTGAAAGCCGAATGTTTCGAATCCATTTATTTCGGTGTAAACATAGAACAAGAAGAAAAAGAAAAAATTGTTCAATATGTTCGCAAGAAATTAAATCCACAGATAAACTTATATCAAATGGAAATAGATGATAACGCTTTTAGGCTGCGACCGATAAAAATATAAGATGGTCAATCAATGGTAAATTATCATTTATCGGTGTTTGTTTCACCTTATTATATTATATATAGAGACCTATACAAATAATAAGACATGAAAGAAGCTATTATACAAACCGTTTTAGACGGTATGAGAGCGGTTTTGACTGAAAATCAGTTGGAATTGCTAACAGATGTGACCCGAGAGGCACTATCTGAGTGTGAGATTACGCCAAAGGCGACAGAGGAAGAACAACGCAACAAGGAAAACGCAGAACTCCTTGGAGCTTTTATCTCTTCAAAAAAAGTGGAGGGCTGTTCGGACAAGACCATCCACTATTATAAATCTTCTATTGAGAAACTGATAGTGGCTGTGAAGAAGAATGTGTGTGACATTGCAACCAATGACATTCGCTGTTATCTTGCAGAACAGCAGGAGCAACGAAGACTTAGCAAGGTTACGATTGACAATTTGCGTCGTATCTATTCCAGTTTTTTCTCTTGGCTTGAAGATGAGGATTATATCACAAAAAGTCCTGTCCGCAGGATCCATAAGGTGCGCACGGATGCTTTGGTGAAAGAGGTGCTGACTGATGAGAATATCGAAGTGTTACGTGATAGTTGCCAAGAAATTCGTGATGTGGCAATGATAGATTTGCTGCTTAGCACTGGTATGCGTGTTGGAGAGTTGGTAAAAATCAATCGTGAGGACATCGATTTCCAAGAACGCCAGTGTGTGGTGTTCGGTAAAGGAAATAAAGAGCGTGAGGTATATTTTAACGCTCGCACCAAGATACACCTCAAGAAATACTTGGAACAACGAACAGATTCTAATCCTGCGTTGTTTGTCAGTCTCAAAGAACCTCATACACGTTTAACTATTAGTGGTGTTGAAGTCCGCTTGCGCCAGTTAGGAAAAAATGTGAACATACATAAGGTGCATCCTCACAAGTTCCGCAGAACTTTGGCAACAATGGCGATTGACAAGGGAATGCCTATAGAGCAAGTGCAAAAGATGTTGGGGCATGTGAAAATCGACACGACCTTGCATTATGCTATGGTAAATCAAGCAAATGTAAAGATTGCACACCGCAAATTCCTTAATTAAGGTTTAAAGATTATCAAGTCTGCTTAACTTTAGTTACCTTTGTAAGCAAAAAGCGAGCAGACATGAAAGAGTATAAATTATCTCAACTTTTAGAGATAAAAAATGGGAAAGATCATAAAGAACTTCCAAATGGGGATTATCCTGTATTTGGAAGTGGGGGAGTTATGCGCTATGTCAACGAGTACTTATATGACAAAGCCAGTATTTTGTTACCCCGAAAAGGTTCGCTAAATAACATTCAATATTGTGATGTTCCTTTTTGGACTGTTGACACATTATATTATACCGAAGTCAATGAAAAAATTGCTTGTCCATATTACCTATATAATTATTTATGCCTTTTGGATTTGAGCGGTTTAGATACGGGAACAGGAGTTCCGAGTATGACTTTTGATAGCTATTATAATATAAAGGTTCTGCTACCAGAAATTGAAGAACAAAAGCGAGTAGCTTCTGTTCTTCAGAATCTTGACCACAAAATAGCCCTTAATCGTCAGATAAATGATAATTTAGAGGCAATGGCAAAACAGCTCTACGACTATTGGTTTGTGCAGTTTGACTTCCCGAATGAGGAGGGCAAGCCATACAAGTCAAGTGGCGGAGCTATGGTGTGGAATGAGAAGTTGAAGCGTGAGATACCACAAGGATGGCATTGTGGTACGTTGTTGGATATTGCAGAATACACAAACGGCTTGGCGTGTCAGAAATACCGCCCAACAGATAATAACAAATTACCTGTTATAAAAATTAAAGAAATGCACAACGGTTTATCTGCTGACACAGAATGGGTTAAGGCTGATATTCCCGATGATGTAAAGGTTTTAAATGGTGATGTATTGTTCTCATGGTCTGCTTCTTTGGAAGTAATGTTGTGGGCTTATGGCAATGGCGGATTGAACCAACATATATTCAAGGTTACATCAAAGAATGGTTATCCACGCTCTTTCTATTTCTACCAGCTAATACATTATGTTGGTGTATTCAAGCAAATGGCAGAGGCAAGAAAGACAACAATGGGACATATAACGCAAGATCATTTAAGGCAAAGCACTATCGCCCTTCCACCAAATGTAGAGATAGCTAACAAGTTAGAAGAAAAGCTTTGCCCAATTTTTGGCGAAATAGTCAAAAATAACCAAGAAATTATGACTTTAACTAAGCAGCGCGACGAACTCTTGCCCCTCTTAATGAACGGCCAAGCGTCGGTAAATTATCATTTATCTGCTTATTGAGTTCAATTTTACGGTCTAAGTCAGCCAGCAACTTTCCAATGATATGTTGCTCCTCTATTGACGGTAACAATACTGGTATATTGCTAATCGTATCATTGGAAAGTGTGTATCGCTGACCACTACCAGAAGCATTGTTTTCAAAATACTTCTGAATGTATCGAGTGTGCATGAAGGCATTCAGATATTTTCCGTCAACAACAGCTGGATTAGGAGTAATCAATGCGCAATGATAGCCAAGAAGTACATCCTCGAAATCGTCAGCAATATAAGTGGCAACACCAATATCGTCTCTGGTTTCACTATCCTTTGTGATGGCAACCATGCCTTTGCCTATTGAGCATTTGTCTATCTCTGTTTGCTTGGCTGATGCAACCATAAACGACTTAGCCTTTTCTTTGGTGATAGCCCAATTATAATAAACATCAACAAAGTTGCACAGACGCACAGATGTTTCGCCCTCTATTGTTTTTTTGTCAACACCACTAATTTCGATTTTGGCAATGTCGCCTAATTTATATTGCTTTAGTTTCATAAAATCAATTTTACTCATGTTCAATACTTCCACCCAATTTGGCTTCCCATTCCTCTATAGTTGGCATCGTACCTTCCAATTTCTCAGGATAGAATTTCTCCAAGTCATATTCTGAGATTGCCATTGGCTGGCTACTTGATTCCAAGGCATATTGGGCTTGGATGCGGTCTTTTTCCTTGCAGATGAGTATGCCTATTGTTGGATTGTCTCGCCCCTCTTTGCGAAGAAGATGGTTACAAGCTACTACGTAGCCGCCAAGTTGACCGACATCTGCAAAGGTGAAACTTCCAATCTTGACTTCCAAAACTATATAGCAAGACAAGTTCAAGTTGTAAAAAAGCAAGTCGATGAAGTTCTCCTTTTCTCCAATTTGCAAACGAAATTCCTTGCCAACGTATGCAAAACCTGTACCCAGCTCTGTAAGGAACTTGGTGATATTGTTAAGTAATGCATCTTTGAGAATACGCTCATTATATGGTTTGGTAATGCCTGTAAAAGCAAAGTTGTATGGGTCTTTGGTCAACTCCTTTGCTAAATCACTATCTATAGCTGGCAATGTGCTCTTGAAATTATTCAAGGCTTTGCCCTGTCGCTCATATAAATCTGTGCTGATAAAATTAAGCAACATAGAACGACTCCAACCATTTGCAACAACTTCATGAATATAGAATATTGCTTTTTCAGGATTACCAAAGCATTTGTCTATCAGAACTTTATGGTGTCCCCATGGCACACAGAAAATATCTGACTGAAATATTGCCCCAACTTGGGGCAAAGTTTTCGATTCATTTGTTGCCTCAGTTTGGGGCAACATTTTGATTGCAGGGGCGTAAAGTGCATAGAATTGCTTGCAATAATATATATTGCGTTTGGTTAATCCTGAAACATTAGGTAATGCTTCACGCAAATCTTGTGCGAGGCAACTTATAACTTTCTCTCCCCATTTTTGTTCTATCTGTAGTTCTACGATGTCTCTACCCAAACTCCAATAGAATTTAAGCATCTCTGTATTGACCTTTACCGCAGCCTTAATCTGGCTCTGGCGATAACACTTGCAGAGGCCCTTAACCCACTGCAAGTAATCCTTATCCAATATACTTATCGGCTTGTTCATACCTTTATTTATTTCCCACATTACTATTAAAACTGAGACTTCCGAGTTGTTTCATAATCTCATCTTCTAAACGATGACTCTCTGTGAATTGTTGTGCAAGCGTAGTTCTATAATCATTCATTCGCTTGTTGAACTCCTCTTCCGTAATATCCACATAGTCTATCTTGATGTCGAAGTACTGACCAGCAGAAAGACTGTAACCTTTCTCCTTGATTTCATCGTAGGTCACAGTAACGGAGAAGTCATCCACAGCTTCCTTGTTTTGGAAAGTGTTGACAATCTTGTCAATTTCCTCATCACGAAGACGAACTTTTTTCAAGCCATTGCTATCCTTGTATTCCTCGCCCAGTTTGCTGGCATCAATCAAGACTACCTTATCACCCTTTTTCGAGTCATCAAAGAAGAGCACAGATACATTGGTTCCAGTGTTGGCAAATACATTGCTTGGCATGGATATGCAGCCATAAACTATCTTATTGTCAACAATATGCTTCAAAATCTTGTTTTCGATACCGCTCTTAGCTGTGATGAATCCTGTCGGAATAACAATAGCTCCCTTGCCAGATCCTTTCTTCAATGAATTGATGACATGCTGGATGAAGCATGTATAGATAGCCATACTATCTTTTTTCTTTGCTGGCACCTTTGGCACTCCTGCCCAAAAGCGAGCAGGATAAGCTGCAATCTTCTCACGAGTATCACTAAAGTCCATCTTGAAAGGTGGGTTACTCACCACAAAGTCGAATTGGCGAAGGCTTTGACCGTCATCGCTCTTGTGATAAGGTGAAACAAGTGTATCGCCCTGAATAGCATGGTCGAGTGAAGATACCAAACCGTTGAGCAACAAGTTGAGTTTGAGCATCTTGTTGCTTCGTTGGGAAATATCCTGGGCAAAGATCGTACAGCAATCTTCACCGATTTGATGTGACAGAGCCATAAGCAAAGTGCCTGTTCCTGCAGATGGGTCGTAGCACTCTACATTATGAAGGTCGGCATGGTCGCCCACTAACAATCGAGCCATAATGGTAGCGATGGCATGAGGAGTGTAATATTCTGCATATTTTACGCCGCCAGCTGTATTGTAGTCTTTGATAAGGTACTCAAAGATGTTGGCAAAGAAGTCGTAATGCTCGGAAAATGCTTCCTCGAAAGAGAAATTAGCAAGTTTATCCACCATGGCACGTGCAAATGGTGCTCGCTGAGCCACATCAGTCACATATTGGGTCAATGGCTCAAAGAGAGGTATCTTCGTGTTTTGAGTGGTTTGTGTGGAGAAAATGGAAAGATTCTGCTCTGCAATGTCGCTCATTGTATTGTCGAAGATGAAGTCAAAATCACCCTTTGCCTGTTGGTTCCAAAGGTTGGCTATCAAGTGCTCTGGCTTCAAGCGTGGCAAGTCTGGGGACAAGGATGCCAACAACATCATGCGCTCCATGTCACTCAGTTCGCTATAAGCTGTTTCCCATTTCTCTGCTGTGCGAATTTTCTCAGCATAGCGGTTTTCCGAGTGTTTGATGGCGTAGCCAAACTTATCATTCAAGAACTTATATAGGAATACCTGTGTGATGATCTTATACTCATTGCCGTCATTGCCCATGCCGTATGTCTTGCAAGTAGCTTTCAGGGCATCGATGAGGGCTACGGTCTTTTCTCTTATTGTCATGTTCATATTTTATTACTTGGATATGTTCTGTTATATTGATTGATGTACTGGCGAGCTATCCTTGACTGGATGAAAGTAAAATCTTCCATCTGTGGCTCTATGTTTGGATAATGATAGAGCGACTGAGCAATCTCAGTCATCACGGTCATCTCGAAATAATCGTCTTTCTTCAGAATGTCTGCACGGTCGTAAACCTTCTGGTCGATTTCTGATTTTATGTCAGAAAGTATCGCCACGATGTCATTGTCATAATAACTAAAGATGAATGGCTTATGCTCTTTCAATCTTCGTTGGTTTTCTTCGTGGATTCGCTTGTGGACATTGGCAAACTTGGTGTCACCATTGTACTTCTTCAGCAAGCGGTTGTTGCTTTCCTGCAATTTCACCAATCGCTCAATGATTTCATCCAGTTCCTTGCTTTCTTGGTTGAACTTAGCAATACTGTCAACGACAAATCCATGCTCCTTGAACCTTTGTAAGAAGGCATCACGCAGAGTGATATATTCAGGATCGTCAGGGTCTGTATTCTCAGTGAATTTATGAATAGCTAAAGCCCATTTGTCTTGCAACTCTTGACCACCAGCTATCATTTTCATTTCTTCCTCTCCAATTTTTGAGAAATTGAAGCGGATGTCTTCCATTGCTTCATTGACGAGTTGTTTGGTCTCGTCAGAAACCGCAAAGGCTTCCTTTTGGTTGATGATGTCGATGTGGTGTTGCACTTCCTTTAGCATGTCAGGGAGCTTTGTTAGCTCAACCTTACTGAAAGCATCCTTCAAGCTGTCATCACCGAATGTACGTACTATATTGGCACAATCCTTGGCTGAAACCAGCGCTTTCTTCAAGTCGATCAGCACTTGCTTGTCTTCGATGGAAGAAATCTCAGACGAAAACTCCTCTACATTGTTTGTCGTGTAATCAAACAATGTTTGGCGTACATCTTTCATCTGTCGAATCAATTCCTCAGGGTCTTCTATAACCTGTGAGAAAGTATCGGTGGTATGATTGCCATCCACTTCGTCTGGATTGTTAAATCGGTTCAACTCTTTGAGGTAAGCCTCGTTGGTCTCTTCAAAATTTTGCTTGATGTTAGCAAAGTCGATGACATACCCATAACGATTGTTCTTGTATGGTCGATTGACACGTGTGAGTGCCTGCAAAAGGTTATGGTCACGGAGTTTGCGACCAAAATAAAGTCTCTTTAAGCGTGGCGCATCGAAACCGGTCAAGAGCATATTGAAGACAATAAGCAAGTCGATGCTCATGTTCTTCTTGAAGTCCTTGATAATTTGCTTGCGAGTTTCCTTGTCATCGCTATCGTGCAAGATGAGTCCTACTTTCAATGGATGCTTCTTATAACCTGGCGTCGGTATGGCATTGGCTACCATCCACTCTTGTCCATCCATTTTGATTTGGATAGGCTTGGCATATCCATTGTCAAGTGTATTAGCAAAGCCACCATCCGAGAAGTTTTGAAAAGCCTCATATAACTTCCTTGCTTGTTCGCTTGTCTCGCAAATAACCATGCCTCCAAGTGTATCATCACCTTGTATCTTGCGGAATTTGGTTAAGTCGTCAGCAATGTAACGAGCTAACTCCCCGACATAACTATCGTGCTCTATGATTTGTGAACGCTTGATGTCTTTTTTATGTACAAGAGTTTCCAACTTATCGTAAACCTCAGACAGACGTTCCTTATATGAGGTCTCTATATCCTCACGGATAATCTTTAATGTATATCCGTCAGCAATAGAACGGTCATAATAATAAGTATGGAAGTAGCGTTGGAAAACCACACTCGAAGCACAATCTTTCTTTAGCAGAGGAGTTCCTGTCAAGGCTATCTTGATGGAATTTGGATCTGCATCAAAAAGATTGGCTAGAAAACAACCACCAGGTTTGTAACCACGATGTGCCTCGTCCATAATGAAAACACGCTGTAGGTTTGTTGCGTAAGCCGGAAGTTCTACCTTTTGCTTGTCTTCGGCAAAGCGCTGGATGTTCACAACTGTTACCTCTTGCTGTCCACTGGTTCCTTCTTGTGCATGGTTGTTGCGGAACTGAGCCATCAATTCCGCACGAGTATTGGCTGTTGAAACAACGAGTCCACGAGCCTCAAACTCTTGGGTGGCTTGTTCCAGCAAGTCTATTCTATCTACTATGAAATAGAATTTTGCAACCATATTCTTCTTGGCATAATAGTCGGATAGAACATAGGTGAGATAAAAGGACAGAGCCGTTTTTCCACTACCTTGCGTATGCCATACTACGCCAGAAGTAGCTCCTTCTGAGAGTTGTTGGCGGATAGCGAGTGCGGCAAACATCTGCTGGTAGCGCATGATGTGCTTTTGATCGGTGCTTTCTATTTTACCATCTACTTCTTTCTCCATTTTAACGTATGCTATGCCATACTTGATGATAAAGAGCAATCGCTCAGGGCTGCACATGGAGGTAAGCATACGGTTCGTAGGAGTATTGATGCCAAGATTGGTTTGATACTCCGGTGTATGATGAATAACTTGACAGTTGAAGTCTGCCAAGATTTGTCTTTCTTCTTTTTGGTTGATTTCCTTATATGGATAATTCGCATTATAAGGTGCTATCGGGAGATTGGAAGGATTCTCCTCACGGAAGCAATTGAAGGGGGCGTTTCCTCTTGCAGCAGTGCAATAGAAAGCTCCTTGGATAGGAACTATTCCCCCCATCGTATCGTACTCCATATTATTAGAAAATATCATCAACTGTGTGATGTTGATGAAGCTACGAAACTTTTTGTTTGGGAAACGCTCTTGATTCATTCGCTTGCTTTCAGCTACAATTCCTCCATGATTGTTTGGCTTTTTTACCTCTACGAAGCAAAGAGGCAAGCCATTGACAAACAAAGTAATGTCTGGGCGGAATTCATCTTGCCCATTTTTACAAGTGAATTCAGCGGTAAAATGAAAAGTGTTGTTCTGAGGATTTTCAAAGTCTATCAATTTGATGGGAGATACAGCCTGTAATCTTTTGTAAAAAGACTTACCGAGGTCATCATTCTTTAGTTCTTGGCGAATGGAGCGCAAAATACTCTTGAACCCATCTTTCTTTGCTGATGGGTTCAACTTATAAAATTGTTCTCTAAAAATTTCAGTCAATATATTCGTGTCAGGGTCATAGACTGTCCCTGCCATATCTTCGCTAATCTTTCCGAAATAAGAATAGCCTAATCGAGTAAGGTGAACCATTGCTGGCATCTGAACTCTTGTTGCTTCGTTGAATTTACTCATTGCTTCATTTTATTGCTTTAGATGCAAATATAGTGATTTCTTTTTATAAATATCTGATTCAAAGCTAATCTTTAACAAGATATAACAAAGAAAGTGAGCAGAGAGAGCAGAAACATAAATTCGTATTCATATGCTATCGAAACAGGCTTCATATGCGATTGAAATAGGCTTCATTCGCCATCGAAGCCTATTTCATTTGGAGCAGAAGGAATCTTTTTCAGCAACAAGTGTTATTTTTGTCAATACTTATAACCAAATTTTGCATACTGGTAAAGTTGGAATCTAGCAACAAAATAGGGAGTTTTGAGCATCTCGAATTCTCTATTTTCTGCTTCTAATTAAGCGAATACCCTGTAGTTGTACGACTATAAAGTTGTAGTCGTACGACTATATAGGCTATAGTCGTACAACTGTAGAGTTATAGTTGTACAACTATAGGGGTTATAGTCGTACAACTATAGAATTTCTATTTCAACGCCATCAACGAGTAAAATCATAATCATTTGATTATTAACACATTACCATTTTCTTCCATATTTTCAATATTCACAAAGAAATAAGAATCGTTTGAAAATACGAGAATCTCAGCAAGGGAAATGTATAAAAATAAAACGACCCGCACATTTGAGCATCGTTGAGAGGCTTGGCGGGTACTAGTGCTGCAAATTTACGAAGATTATTCGAAATCTGCAAACTTTTGGGGATATTTTTTATCTTTTGCTTTAATTTACCCGATTTCCCACAATTCCTCGTTCTCCCACCCCTCTGGAAATCCCATTGGTGCAGGATCGACAAGGGGGAAAGCCGACAACAAATTGCGTAACTTCTGCCCCATATCATTATTGGGCGAAATTGTATCCAAGAAATACTTAATGATACAAAGATCATAATAAACTCACAAAGGATTGGAAGGTAATGTTATCCAAGCATGAGTAGTTCTACGTGGATTCATCGGTGTCAGAGTATTCTGCTTGTTCCAAACACGAGCATGATGACAGCAGGCATTTCTCGTTACGGTAATAATCGTCATCCAAGAAACGAATACTCGAAGTTGCAAACCAAAACGCTGGGCTATTTTCTTTTTAACTTGCGAATCTTTGAGATTAATAAAGATGTTAGTCATAACACCCAAAGGAAGAATCTCTGCAAGAATCCAAGCTGGCGGATATGGATCAGAATAAGTTTGTTTAAAATGAACTATAAATTCTTCATGCGATTTATCTATCTCATGACTAATCAAAGCAAGTGTCTTCTGAAACTTATTTGAATCTATAAAGTAAGAAGCATTCGTCATCCAGAAGCTATCTCCAAACGCTGATGTACACTCATCAACGATAGCTGTACGAACGGCTATCTCGATTTTCTCGATTTCATTAAACATAAACAGACGAAGCTTCTTGTCAAAACGATACAACATCATGACCTGTCGGAAATTTGCATCTGTCTTGAACCGATGCTCTGACTTGGGAACTAAAAGCAAAGGATACATATATGCTGAAAGGCGATAATAATTTATCGTCTTTAGGTACTGTTCTGCTTTACTGGGATTATCAATAGCAAGTCCTCTTGACAAGAGTAATTGAACAAGAGCATCTGCATGTTGGTATTCCTTTTGAAATGGGATAGGACTATTCATAAAGGAATGAGTTTAGAAGGTTCAAAATGTATAAAAATAAAACGACCCGCACATTTGAGCATCGTTGAGAGGCTTGGCGGGTACTAGTGCTGCAAAGGTACGAAGATTCTTAGAAACCAGCAAATTTTTGGGGAGAAATTTTAATTTCGCATGCTAAAAAGTATAAAGCATTTACAAATTAAGCTACTCCGCCCCCATGCGATAATTCTTTGGCGATAATCCGGTATGCTTCTTGAAGAAGGTGCCGAAGGATGAGGCATTCGGCACAGTCCATTCGTTGAGACTTTGGTATCACTGAAAGATGAAGAAGGAGAAGAATAAAAGTATTATATGAGTATTTTATAAGGGTTTTATAAGACCCTTATAAAATATCGAGTTATAAGATATCGAGAAGTTCCTCGAATCTTGAAATACGACGGAGCTTGGGATGTTCAAATTCCTCTGTCTTTTCATGCGCCCATGTGGTATGAAAAGGGATATGGACAGCCGAAGCTCCGATTTTTAATGCCGGAGCAATATCACTCTTGAAACTGTTACCCACCATCACCAGCTCGTCGGGAGTTACATCCAGTTCCCTGCAGAGACGATGATAAGCCTTGGGCGTCTTGTCGCTCACGATAGTCACCACATCAAAATACCGCTGCAGACCCGAACGCCACAACTTATTCTCCTGATCCATCAACTCACCCTTGGTGAAGACTGCCAGCTTATATTTCTTCATCTCACGGAAACAAGCCAAGGTTTTCTCTACCCCTTCCAAAGGCTTGGCATCAAGATGCAGGAGACTCTTACCCAAGTCCACAATTTGGGCGATGACATTCGCCTCCACCTTACCATGACTCACCTTCACCGCATTCTCTACCAGGGATATGGTGAAAGCCTTGCAACCATAACCCAAATCAGCCATATTTTTACTCTCCGTCTCGAAGAGAGCAGCAGAAATATCCTTTTCCTTTCCATATTCTGCTAGCAACTCGCAATACTCATGCTCCACATCCTCGAAATAGTTTTGTAATGCCCAGAGCGTATCATCAGCATCGAAGGCTATCGCCCTGATATCTTTAAATCTATCCATTTTCATGTTTGTTATGTTTTACACCTTATTATATATAGGCGTTCTGACTGCAAAGATACTACTTTCTTTCAGAAAAACAGAAGAAAAATCGTTTTTAACAAGAATGTAACATCTGTTTAAATAGCCTGTAACATTTCCTACGTACTTTTGCAGCCGAAAAGAAGGAGAAAATGGATAACTCCCGCAAATAAGGAAAAGAAATGTCCCCCACAAAGTAAATAATAACAAATAACATTAAGATAATAATGGGTACAATTTATTTATGTATTGTGATCTTCCTGCTCTGTTTAGCAGTGTTCGATCTCTTCGTAGGAGTCAGCAACGATGCTGTCAACTTCCTGCAATCTGCCATCGGAGCTAAGGTGGCTAAGTTTCGCACGGTGCTGATTATCGCATCTTGCGGTGTGGTTCTCGGAGCCATCATGTCATCGGGAATGATGGATATCGCCCGCCATGGTATCATGAGTCCTGACCACTTTACATTCGAAGAGGTTATGACGCTCTTCCTGGCGGTCATGGTGACTGATGTCATCATCCTGGATGTGTTCAACACCTTAGGTATGCCAACATCTACTACCGTCTCTCTGGTATTCGAGTTGCTGGGTGGTGCTTTCATCCTCGCTACATTGAAGATGTATGGCGACGACAGCCTCAACTATGGCGTATTGCTCAATAGCAACAAGGCGTTGGAGGTAATCATGGGTATCTTCTCATCTGTCATCATCGCCTTCGTGTTTGGTGCTTTCGTGATGTGGCTTTCCCGTATCATTTTCACCTTCAACTACCGCAAGCACAGCCGCTACAGCATCGCCATCTTCGGTGGTATCGCCTTTACAGCCCTCTCTTACTTCATCTTTATGAAGGGTTTGGGCAAGAGTCCTTACCTGCCAACAGAATGGCGCGATTACATCGACCAGAATCTCGGTTTCCTCATCTGCATCACCTTCGTGGTGTCTGCTGTTGTGATGGAATTCCTGCACCTCTGCCGTGTCAACATCTTCAAGTTTACGGTGCTGATGGGTACTTTCGCCCTGGCTATGGCTTTCGCTGGTAACGACCTGGTGAACTTCATCGGTGTGCCTCTGGCTGGTCTTTCTTCTTACAATGACTATATGGCAAATGCCAACGGCGCTGCACCTGACAGCTTTATGATGACCTCACTGATGGAGAGTGCCAAGACCACTCCTGTCTATCTTCTCGCTGCCGGTTTCGTGATGATTGTTGCAATGGCAACCTCTAAGAAGGCACAGAATGTAATCAAGACTTCTGTAGATTTGAGCCGCCAGGATGAAGGCGATGAGATGTTTGGCAGTTCTTCTGTTGCCCGTGTCATCGTGCGCAACTGTCAGGCTACAGACTCTTGGCTCAACAAGTATCTGCCAAATTCCTTGAAAAGATGGATCAATTCCCGTTTCGATAAGAATGCCGTAGAACTCGAAGAGAGTGCTGCTTTCGATGTAGTTCGTGCTGCCGTCAACCTGGTACTTGCTTCTATGCTCATCACCATCGGTACCAACCTCAAGTTGCCTCTCTCTACCACTTACGTTACCTTCATGGTGGCTATGGGTTCTTCACTTGCCGATAGAGCCTGGAGCCGTGAGAGTGCCGTATTCCGTGTAACAGGTGTATTGAGTGTTATCGGTGGTTGGTTTATCACAGCTGGTGTTGCTTTCATAGTCTGCGCCATTGTTTGTATGACCATGCATTTCGGTGGCATCCTCGTTCAGAGTGCTTTCATGGCTCTGGTTATCTTCTTGCTCATCCGCAGCAATATCAAGTACAACAAGAAGGCTAAGCAGGAGAGCAAGGGCAGCACCTTCCAGCTGATGATGCGCTCTCACGACCCAGAAATCGTATGGGATTTGCTTCGTCGCCAGGTATCTCGCACCCAGAGCTTCGTTTGCCATTTCGCCCTGAATGAGTTCAATCTCATCGTAGATGGTCTTGCCAGCGAGAGCACCCGTGACCTTCGCCATGCCAACAAGGAACTGAAGAAAGAGCAGGACATGCTGAAGAAGTTCCGCCGTCAGGAGATGCTCGGTCTGAAACGCTCTCCTATGGAGATTGCCATCGAGCGCAACACCTGGTTCCATCTGGGCGCCAACAGTAACCAGCAGTTCATCTACTCTCTCCGCCGTATGCTCGACCCGGTGAAGGAACATGTGGACAACAACTTCAATCCTTTGCCAGCTGAATACATCAACGAGTTTGCTCCTGTACGTCAGAAGATCAATGACCTGATGAAGATGAGTTGCGAACAGATTGAGACCAACCGATATGAGAACTATCGTGAGATTCTGGCCGAGGCTGATGCCTGCAAGGATGAACTTTCAGTGCTTCGCAAGAAACACATCGACCGCTTGCAGAACATGAAGGATAATAGCTTGATGCAGATTTCCTTGGTTTATCTCAACATTCTCCAGGAGAGTCAGGAATTCCTGAGCGTGATGAGACACCAGCTCAGAGCTGCCAAGAAGTTCATGGAAGCATAAATTAGTAATGACAAATGAATATGAAATGAAAAGAGGATGTGTCAAAGTCCATGACACATCCTCTTTTTAATTTCTCATTTCTAATTTCTCATTATAAATTACTTTACGATAAACTTAGCAGCCTTACCTGCGCCCTTGATGACATACATGCCAGAAGGAAGAATCGCAGAACCATTTCCACAACCGCTCTTGACAAGCTGACCAGCCATAGAGAAGATACTCCAAGCACCCTTGGTCAGGACATCCACCTCATTGCCACGTACTGCAATGCGAGTATCAGCCAAAGATGGCTTATCCGCAGTAACAGAACCAACACCGGAAGTAGTATTATCTACAATCTTACCGAAGCGACTCCATTCATTAGCTTTAGAATAGTCAGCCTTTGGAGTAACCCAATACTTTTCTCCTGTCTTCTCATCAATCTCATAATGATCATCCGGTACAATCAATTCCACTTGTGAAAGGTCATAAGGGAAGACATTGTTGATTTTCTCTTCTTTAAAATACATAGGAGAAGGGCGGGACGAAACAACTCTCTTCAGACCAGAATAATTTACAAATGCTCGATCGACAAGATTTTCGAAGTAATCAACATTGATAGTTAACTGCTCTACCTTCTGCATGCTGCTTTCATCATACCAATGCCCCACAGAAGCAGGAATCGTAATACTCTTGGCCTCAGAAGCATTTCTAAGAGCATCCTGAGAAACGCAGTAGGTTCCCTGAGGAATATCTATGTCTGTTACCCGATTACTTACATAATAAAGGGTATTGCCAGCATAGCGCATATCGCCTTCCTGAGTTCTCCACCAGGCTGTGTTGGAGATTGCACTCGCATTCGGCATGATCAACTGTTCTGGGAAAGTAATATCACTCAACTTTGAACAATTGTAGAAAGACATGTGTCCAAGCGTAAATTGATATCCTAAAAATGTAACCTTCTCTAAATTTTTACATTCATTGAAACAGCACTGGTCTGACTCTACGACATTTTCTCCAACGATAAGTTCTTTGATGTGAGCGTTTTTGTCATAAAGATAACTACCGATAGAAATACCCAAAAATGGATAATCTGTACTGAAACCTTCAGGCAAAGTCGTGAATAAAGACAACGTGGTTCCTGTAAATGGCTTAGCCATGACCAATTTCAACTGATAAGGATCCCACTCATTCTCACCAGTGTAGCCCGGCATATATACTTTCTGGCACAAGTAATCGTCCACTACACTAAAGGTAGTGTTACCTTCCTCTACACTGATACGCTGTACCTTAGACAATAAATTGAGCCATGATTCCCCATAGACGTCATATACTTGATCCATCTCCTTACAGAAAGTCAGATCTGTAATTCCACCAGGTGCATCAATGGCAATGGCACCATTACCGTAATAAGACTTATAAAGAATATTATTCTTGACAAAATAACGCTGATAATTATCTGTCTGATCACGCTCTTCCATGGTCAACGTCTTCAAATTTGACCATCTTGCATATGTTACCTCCCTTATATCCTCATCCTTTGGAATACAATAGTTGCTTACTGTGGCAGGAATATAGCAAAGAATTAGACGCTCTGGCTCCCATCTGTTGTCACGTTCCATGACGACACCATTGGCATCCTTGACAAATGTCTCATTCTCGCTGTTAATCTCAAAATCAGCGATGTTATACGTATCCCTAAAACCAAAAGAGTTGACATTCTTACCCATTACCAATGTCTGCAGACCTGGCAGATTTACGAGAGAAATAGATTGTACATTGTCATTTGTCACCAATTTCTGCAAGTATGGATAATCTGTCAGTGTGATATCAGTCATCTGACAACCAGCAGCTGCCAGATCGAGCACTTTCGCTTTTTTAGGCAATATAAACCCATTATAATTCAAATCATACAAGACTCCATCAACTACCTTATAGTTGCTATTGGCTACCGGCATGACAAATTTCTCCAAATTAGGAGCATCCTGAACACTAAAATTCGTGACGGTAGAAGGCAACGTAATTTGTTTCAGATTTGGGTAACTACTATAAGAAAGAAGACAATAAGTCACACCCTCTGGAACATTGATAGAACTGACACCAGCACAACAGAACTGTACTTCTGAATTTTGAATCAGCATCACTCCTTCGGCATCAGTACTGAAAGAGGTATTTTCAGGATCTACCGAGATAGACTGAAGCGATGGTAACTGACTTGGCAAATACCATAATTCTATGGCATTAACCGACTTGCCCAAATGTAAGGACGTTACACCCGGATACTGCTGTCTCTTATACACATCTCCGAGCCCACGAGACACTGAGCGATCTCG
>ERZ1027238.123-NODE-123-length-27776-cov-9.802424_pt1 | contig 27776 bp, 25 predicted proteins | sample MGYA00519477_ERZ1027238 | MGnify/ENA primary metagenome ERZ1027238 (study PRJEB26926, sample SAMN06164638) | human gut metagenome | biome: ENVO:00009003; feature: ENVO:2100002; material: ENVO:00002003 | host: Homo sapiens | place: USA | collected 2012 ...
CGAGATCGCTCAGTGTCTCGTGGGCTCGGAGATGTGTATAAGAGACAGGGTATATGCTTTTCATAATTACAGATTTTCCACGTTTTGTTCCATTATCTTTACTTGACGTAATTACATTTATTCCGTCAGCAAAAGAAACATACTTCGCCTTTTTTTCTTTTATTGAAAATAGGTACAGTCCATTAACCACTAACTTATGCATAATACCCCTCCCTTACTCGTACAATTACCATTATGTATAATGAATGCCTTTCTTGAAATGTATATTCGACAGGAAATTCCTTTTTATAAACATTATCCAAAAGCAATATACTATCAACAATTTCTCCATCAAACAATTCTAAATTACCAAGTATATATTTCACTATACTCTGTTCTATTTTTATTAATACTTTATTGGTTCTCAATTCCTTTGTAACAGCAACCAACGCTGCATTCATTTTTGTACAAACAGAAAATTCAGGATAGATTTCTTTAATTTCTTGCTTTACTATCTGAATTGATTCATCAGAAATATCTATATGCTTTTCCAGTATCTTTTGAAGTTCATTCCTCGATATTCCCTTTTTCAAAATAACTTCATCATAATTTATACATCTTTGTTCATAACAAGCTTTCATTTCAATAGTGTCGGTCATAGTTTGAAACAAAACCTTTGCTCTTTTAGGTTCTTCCCCATACACATCAACAAAAAAATTTATTGTTTTTCCTAATAAACTATCATGAGGATTAAATAAATCCATTGAAGTATATAAATAGTAACAATCTGACAAGTCTACTGTTTGAACATTACATTCTTTAATCAGATATTCAGCAATTTTTCTTTTTGACACCTCGTCTATTTTATCAAAAGAAATTTCTCTATCTGTAGAATGCGTAACATTGTCAGATGTCTTTAATGGTACATTTACGACAATAGCCAATTTACTTACAATTCCATCCTCACTATCATCTGCTGTTTTTATTGCATATAATTTACCCAATATGGATTTGCCGCTCTTATCTGGTTTTGCAATTTTAGTTATAGAATATGGTTTTGCCGCATTGTTTGTTTTTATTTGAAAAAATTCTATTTTTCCATCCAGGTGAGCCTCAATATCGCACACATAATCAAATACCATAAAAAAATCCTGATTCGTTTTATATAATTCAAACATCTTTTCAAGTCCCCACAACATTTCGTTGCGAAAACGATTTTTTGACATAGAGCCTGATAAATCATACGGTAATTTTAAATAACTATCCTCTAGCATCGGTACCTCCCTGAATTAATCCTTCAACACAATTTTTCCTTTTAAAATGTTGCTTGCATTTGTGACAAAAAAATCCCTCTCAAACTTCATTTTGTGAGCAAGAGTAATTTGCTATATTGTCCAAACATAAGATTCGCCATATAAAACCAACTAGCCTACAACATCTCCTCCAGTGGTCGCCACCGCTCATCAGACATGTCATCAACGAACTCCGTATTATTGATATACAGCTCATCATCAATATCCCGCACAAATCCCCAGTGCATGTTATATTTTTTTGCATACTCTTTAAATGCATTAAATTTGTTACCTATCTGTAAATCTATATTTTTACTGTGACCGGAAGCTTCTCCTCCCTTTGTTTCGATAATCCAATCTGTACCATCTTTCAAGTGAATAATGTAATCCGGATAAAACAGCCATTGCTTTAAAAAAGCATCCGTATACACGATAGAAAGATATTGCTGACCGGTATCACCATTTTTATAAACCCATTCTACCGAATCATTTTTTTCGCAATAACGCTCAAATAACCTTTCTGGATGACTTCTTGTCTTATCCGTAATAAATTCATTCGTGTACTCTTTGTATGCATTCATACGCAGTAATTGACGATTCTTTACTTCACTAAACTTATATATTTCCATTTCCGGAATGTGGAACTCGGAAGTTTTTGGATGAAGTGTAAAAGACATCTGTTTACCACCCATTTGAGCTGTTACATTCTTAAAGTCCATCTTAAGCTGCTTTACATTATTAATGACAAATGCATAAAAATCCGAGTTTTCTAATTCGATGAACTTATACTTTCTCTTTTTTCCTTTACAAAACATTCTTCTTAGAATATTCTTTACCTTCTGAGATTGCATACCAGTAACCTTTTTAATCTCATCAACAGAGTGTAACAGGTAAATACCATGTGTATGTGTATTCACGGTTGTCTTAATTTTGATTTTGTCATCAGAATCACTTCGTGCAAGATCTTCTGTTGTTCTAAATATTCCCTGAAGAATTTTATTATCAATTTCATGGCTAAAGTTGTAACCGCCCGCTTCAAGATTTTCCTGGTTCGCCTTCTTATCCGAACCTAAATTATACTTTTCCTTGAAATAGGCATATACCTTCTCTAAAGTTTCTCGTTCTCCAAGACCATCAAAATCCAAATCACGCATTTCTTTAGTAATCGTAAAATCTTTTGCCTCATCTCGAAGGAAAAGTCTGCGTACCTGATATGCTTTATCAAGAGCAGATAGCAATCCCATCTTATATTGCGTATCTAATGTATAGATGTAGCAATAATCCAGAATATTGAGTCCATAATGTTTTCCTTCCGGCATCCGGCGAATTCTACCTATCGTTTGAATCTGAAAATCCTCACTGCCTCCTTCTCGTAATTTCACAAGAATCTTTGCCCTTGGACAATCCCATCCAGTAGATATTGCCTGCTTCATTAACAGAAATGCAGGTGAACCATCCAACTTAGTCAAATCATCACTGACAATCTTTTCATCACTCATCCAAATGTTGACCATACCATTATCGTAAGTATATCCCATGCTAGCCAGCTTTTCTTCCACCGCATTAATTGTTTCTGGCTGCCCCATAGGAAACTGTATCAACACAAGTGGTCTTACTTTGACGTCCAGTTTATTATATGCCTCTGCAATTTCTTTTCGTTTATTATCTGCCAAATCCAGCAAATACTCATAATCATTCAAGATTTCTTTTCGCTCATCCACACCTTCGTTGACATAAATTGCCCTAGTTATCAAACCGGCAGCAATAACATCCTCTTCACTAATTTCATAGTATTCCTGATGTGGCACTTTATTTGCGGTAGCAGAAACACGAATAATATTCTTAGCTGCAAATGCACTAATTACATCATCTGCCTTTTTCGTATTATTCAGGTGTTCTTCATCGATAATCACTACAAATTCCGTTCCATCTTTGTGGGCTTCTGCAATCTTTTCAAACAAATTCGATCTTTCACTGTCTTTTAATGCAGTATTTCCTTTTTTCGTAACAAGCTCCCAGTTGATAAAAGTAACACTTCCCGGTTCAAATCCTACCATCATAGAATACATAAGATTTCTTGTATCTATATGTGGTGCCAACTGTTCCATTCTCTCTTTGCTCTGTTCCTCCAGATTTCCTTTTCCCGGACATAACCATACAAACGCTGTATTTTTGCTTGTATTTTTTAGAAACTCATCTACATATTTGATAAGAATGATTGTTTTTCCCGCACCGGTTGGTGCCTTCACGGTAATAACCTGTTTACTTGTGGTTTCAACTGTTTTATCTATCAGATATTCCACGCATTGTGTCTGAAACTCATAATCTTTTATTTTTTCTACCATAATTCTCCTACCTCTCTCAATTCGAAATCAAAGTAGCAATTTGGAATAATCTTTGTGTTTATATTCTGCAATAACTTCTCTTGTGATGTAGACAATAATACATCTTGGTTGATAAATACCACTTCTATGTCCTTGTATTCATCAAAATGTTTTTCAAATTCATCCATCTCATCGTCATCCATAATCATAATATACTTTTGATTATCAACATTAACTCCATACTGTAACTGAATCATTTCCCTGATATGCTCAAGCAGTTCATCATAGATTTCTTCACTTGTTTTGTCTACGAAATCGGTTTTGTAATACTTCAAATTAACTGGTATTCCTTCCGAATATTGACTGTTATCTGGTCTTATACCCGTAATAACTGTTTTTACACGCTGATATGTAACATTCTCACATATATTATTCTCATTATTAGTACACAAAATAAATTGTCTGTTTCCACCATCTTTTCTATTTAATTCCATCACTGCCTGTGCAGTACTTCCAGAACCTGCAAAAAAATCTAGAATAATTGAATCATTATTTGAACTAAACTCGAATATGCTACTTAAAATATCTACATCCTTAGGATTTTGAAATGCCACTTCTCCCATTAAAGAACGTAATCTTTTTGTTGCTGCTCTTCCATCTTTATAAAATACACTATAAGGTGTTGAAGTTTCATTACTAGCTAAGTATGTTTTTTTACAAGGAACACTCGACTCATCTTTACCAAAGTGAACTAGGTTCTGAGAAATCACCTCTTCCATTCTTTCTTTTGTTGGATAAACCCAACCACGATTTGGAACCTTAACGGGTTTTCCTGTAACAGGATGAAGTACTTCGTATTTAGGTCCACCTCCTCCTGGCCACGAAATATCGGAAGGAAAATATATACCAGTTTCATCTATACAATTATAGTGTGAATGATTTCTTGCAGGATGATTTGCAGGTAAATTCTTATACCATACTTTTAATTCCAATGACATTTTCTCATAGTCAGAACCATAAGTCTTTTTTAAATATTCTGCTTCCCTATATATGTCTTCAATCCCTTGTTTTCGTTCTTTCCATACCACTTTATTTTCTTTAAGTAAACTTAATGACTTGGCATAGCACAAAATATATTCATGCGAAATAGAAACATATTTAGAGTCATTTTTTCTTCCTGCAGCCCAAATTAAATTAGCAATAAAATTTTCCGCTCCAAATACCTCATCACAAAGTATTTTTAATTGATATAACTCATTGTCATCAATTGAAATAAAAATCACGCCTTCTCTTTTCAATAGTTTTGATGCATAACGCAAACGCTCATCCATAAAAGAAATCCATTTACTATGTCTAAACAAATCTTCACTATTCACATATGTATCATCATAAATGAAATCCTTTCCTCCCGTATTATATGGCGGATCAATATATATAACATCAATCTTCCCTTTATGCGTTTTCTCCAACAGCTTAAGCGAATGCAGATTATCCCCCTCTAAGAGAAAGTTACACTGTTCGCTTTTCGGATCTCCTACAATTTCTTTTTCTTTCACTTCCGTAAACACCGGAATATGTGTACGCATTTTTACATCCACTTCTTCTTCATGTTCTTCCCATACGAGTCCATATTTTTTCGATGTCAATTCATTCTCTATCTGATTAATCGCAATTAGTGATTCATCATCACTATGCTGTTCCTTCAATGTTTCCAAAAATTCCAACATTTTCTCTCTTTTTATCTGTGATAAATTTGCCATATTTTCCTCCTAAAGTGCGTATTGCTTTTTTTCTGTTTTGCTTAAACACAAATGGTTCAAATGACATTTTGAACAGTTTTCTTTGTTACATTTCCGCGGTAAATTGTTGTTTCTAATGTTTGTTGCCGCATCGGTAATTTCTTTCCGAACATCATGGATTACTGTTTCCGTCACATCTTCTTTTATTCTTTTCTCTGAATCCAACTGATAGATTTCCATATAGTCTGCCTTTTCCCCAGTTAGTTCCTCATATCCTAAAGCATATATTTTTAACTGTTCTTTATTTATTGATTCCACCACTTCCTTGTTCGCAGTTTTAAAATCAACAATTGCTATTTTATTTTTGCCATCCGAATTGAGTTTCTTTACTAAATCAATTCGACCATTTACCCTGACACCATCCCCCATATCTACTTCAACATCAGATTCCGCCATATAAACATTTTCCATATCATTACGGTTATGTTCCACATAGTTATTAATTGCTCTTGTAACACTCTTATACATATTTTCTTCCAGTTTCAGAGTCGCATATGGAAAGTAAAATGACTCATCTATCATTCTCTTTACATTGTCTTTGGTCAAATCTTCTCCGTTCATCGCCGCAATATGTATATTTTTCACAATTTCATGCAAAACATTTCCATATCCAAGTGCCGGTACAATAGGCTGTTCAAATCCATAAAACATAGATAACTTAAATCGATACGGACAATCAAAATAATCCTCTAGCAAAGAAAAGTTTAACGAAATCGGCATGCTTTCCTGTTTCATATTTGGTAAATGCTCCGGATTATATTGTATGTTTCCATCATATTTTACTAAATAGGATGATTCCTTTGCTTCTTCCAAAAATGGAGAAATATATTTATCATGACCATTCACCGAACGTGTCAAATATAAATATTTCTTTGCCCTGGTTACCGCTACATAAAAAAGTTTTCTCTCCTCTTCGATATCCCCTTCGAATCTATCTGCATTTGTTATCCATGATTTATCAATCACATGCCAGATTCCTTTCCCTCCAACCCGCTGTGCTGGGAAGAAATTTCTATTGAGCTGTGGAATAAATACTGCTGCAAACTCCAATCCTTTGGACTGGTGTACGGTCATAATACTAACCGCATCCAGTTTTGCATAGGAATTGGTCATATATCCTTCTGGATAATATTGTGATGCCGTATATTTTAGAAAAGAACAAAAGTTATTGAGTTTTGTTCTTGGTTTTTGCGTATAATTAATAATCTCATAATCCGCAATCACCTGACTAAATTTTCCGAGGTTATACATAATCACTTCTGTTTCATTTCTACCATCCTCCGTTAAGGAAATACGTCGAAGAAACTCGTGATAAATAGCCTGTATATTAAATTCAGAATATAACCTTATTTCTTTTACATCAATAGTTGCCAAATACTGCATTGCATCTGCTACCTCTTTTTTATCAAGAGGATAGTCTATCTGCAACCATCTTTCAAAAAGCTCCGTTGCAGGAATATCGCCATTTAAATAATCAAAAATTCCCTTTGCTGCGTTACATTCTTTTGTCTCAAATAAATCATTCACACCTTCTACAACAAATGGAATATCATATGCCTCCAATACTTCGGCAATCTTCCCGCTGACTTTTCTTTTTCGCAGCAATATTGCAATTTCGGAATAAGGAATACCTATTTCATGAAGTTTCATAATTCTCCGGGCTATAAATGTAAATTCATCTTCCATGTCCGAATATTCCTCATATGCTATGTCTCCTATGTCATATTTCGTATTGCAACCTGAAGTCATTGTTTTGAGCAACCGCCTGTCATTATTGCCTATTATTCTTCTTGCCGCGTCAACGATGCCTTCCGTACTTCGATAATCCTTATCCAATACGATGTATTTTTTTATATTGTACCTTTCCTTAAATGTAAGGATGTTTTGAGGATCACTTCCTCTAAATTGATAAATTGTCTGGTCATTATCACCGACAACACAAATATTCGCACCAAATTCCTTTAATATTTCTATCAACTTTTCTTGTATAGGATTTGTGTCCTGATATTCATCAACCGTTAAATACTTCACTTTATTTTTTATAACTTCAGCAAATTCACAGTTTGTTTCAAGTTGATTTATCATCTCTCGAAGAATCAAGGAATAATCAAATTTCTTTTCTTCATACATTTTATTGCGATATTTCTCAAAAGCAATACGAGTCTTCTCATCCCACTTATCCTGCTCAAACCAGTTTTCATTCAATACACTCATAACTGAGATAAATAAAGAAGTTTCTACATACTTCTTCAACTCCAAATCCTGCATACCACATTCTTCATAGTATCTCTCTACAAATAACTTGGTTTGTATCTCATCTAATACAGTAAACTTCTGAAACTCAGGTATGTAATCTTGCAACATTCTTATGCAAAAACCATGAATTGTTCCTACATACATATGTGCGAATCCTTTTGTATGCCCTAATACAGATTTTCCATAAGCATTAATACGACCTTTTAATTCTTCCGCCGCTTTCTTTGTAAACGTAAATGCTACTATATTCTCAGGCAATACACCCGGATTTGACTTAAGAATATTCACAATTCTTCTTGTTACAACACCGGTTTTTCCAGCACCAGCACAGGCGATAATTTCTAAATCATCGTCTATTGTTTCAACCGCTTCTCTCTGTCTTTCTGAAAGACCTTCAAATATATCCATACAAAGTGCCCCTTTCTCAAAAAACGGATTTAAACCAAACTACATAACATATCTTATTAAACTGCTTATCCCATAATCCGTACTCGCTACCTGTCACCCGTTGATTCTTCTTTATCCGGAACATACTCCATAATCTCGCCATAATCCGTCCCTAATGTTTTACATATTTTATCTAAAATAGGCATAGCAACATATTCATTTTTCCCAAGCTTTGTCATGGTATTAGGTGCTATTTCTGCTTTTTTTCTCAAATCCGCTCTGCTCATTTCTTTTTCGGCTAATTTTATCCACAATCGCTTATATGATACTGCCATTGCTAATCCTCCATATAAAATTTCATTCAAACAATTCTATATCACATCATACCATATATCTAATATTTTCTCAATATTTTTTCGCACGTTCTCGCGACTTTCTATACTTCCTTCAATAGCCAATATTTCGATTTGGTGAATCAATATTTTTCTATCTAATACATAACTGGAAGAGACAGAGGAATTACCTTCCTCTGCCCCTATTCCAAATCTTATCTCCAGTCTTTTCCTTATCAGCATCTCTATCGACACTCTTATCATAAATCCTCTGGAATTCCTCATAAAGCTCATCCCCATCCAGCTTTATCCCCAGCCTTTTCATTTCATCCGAGAACAACCTTATGCTTCCACTTACATCAGCAATATCAAATCCAAATATATCAGCCTTAACAGAATCACTGACATTCTCATAACCACCAAACTCTGATATCCTCCTGACAATCCAGCCAGCTTTGTCCACAGACACTTTTTCTTCAGATTCCATAAATTCACTTTTACCTGTTACATCAGTAATATCTTCATCCATTCTTGCCGTATTTACATCAGACACATTACGAATATCTGGCATTACAGACGTATCGTTCTGATTATTGTCTGGATTCACTACCTCAACATTCGTCTCCGGCTCAACAGCCACATCTTTCTCTGACACAGCCTCCTTTTCCATCCCCGGTATCTCAACATCCCTGTCTGCAACGATTTCTTCTTTCCCAGACACCGCATAATAAGCCGTATACAAATCTTCTTTTATAATGCCATCAGCAAGCTGTATCTGTCTTTTAATATCCTTTTTCTCCTGCTTCAGTTCATCCAGTTCTTCCTGCACTTCCACATGCCACATCTGATATTCCCGGTACTGCTCTTCATTCTTAATACTGCGTTTCCGACTCGAGCTTTCTCTGTATATCTCCTTCTGTCTGTATAATAATGCTTCCCATTAAAAAACACATAATTCGCACCAACACAAAAATTATTCATCTGCATCATTAACCAATGTGCCGGCAAATCATAATCGTCAATCAATTCATCCTCCTCATAACCATCCTGAATATCATCAGCCGTCGGAGTTCTATGTAATTTAACATCTGATTGAAACCCAATATCCCAATCATCGAGAATAAATCCTTTTTCCCACAGCTCAGGCTCCATCAAACCTGTTAATTCGCATAATTCTTTCTCTGTATCAAAAGCAATTAAGTTTACCATATTTCAATTTCCTCCAATACCATTTGAGTATAATTTTTAACTCGGCATCTATCTCGGCACTGACAAGTTAAACAAGTACATTGCAAAGTCCCGTATTTCAAGGCATTTTGGATACTTTATCTTTTAACTCGGCATAGCCGAGTTAAAACAACAAGTTAAATTAGTGTATACTTCGCATACCGGCCCCCATTAGCTAATTTTATAATGTATTCCTTTTGCATTTTTTCCAATGTACGTCTAGCCTGTTGCTCACTAAATCCACATAATTCCTGAACCGTTGACTTATTGGCTGATCCATGTTTTTTAATGTATTCAATAATCATTTCTTTTGCTCGTATATACTGAATCGTCTTATCTCTCGTATATTCTATATCAGATTTCACTGCTTCGTACACACGAGCTGTCAACATATAGTCTTTCCCCGATGTTTCCAGTAATCCATGCCATAATAACAAAATAGATCCTAGATTTGGCAAAACGGTTGCAATGCTTGTAGATTCTATTAATACCGAGTTAAAGAAGGATTCTAACTCTTTTACACTGCAAGAGTTAGCTGATTTATGCAAATATACCATTCAAGTTGAGATTTCAGAGAATAATATTTCCAAACTAAATCCTGAATTCAACCTTGAAGATTTCCTTTCAGATCTACTTGCATTTGAAAAATATATCGACAATACAAATCATGATAAGTATGTCTCTAGCAAAAACAAAATATTACAACATTAAAATTTATACAAACGTAAACCCACAAGTTCGCCTAATAAGCGTTCCTGTGGGTTACAAACATTAAATAATTCCATTATTATTTAGCACCATTAATTAAAGCGCATATGTGATATAAAATTGTATTCTTCCCATTTCTTTTATGAGTTGTTTTTACTACTCTTATGCTTGAATACAGAATTTTATACTCTTTACATTTTTCATCTAAATCAACCATCGGGGAACGCCACTTACGTTCTTTCATATAAGCAATATAATTAGTAATAAATTTATCAAAATCACTAACTGTAACATAGTTTAAAATTATATTGATATCATTTCCTAAAACATCATAATCAAATATCTTATCTAGATGTGTGTCTATATATTTTTTACTTAAACAGGATAAATTCAGTGCTTCTATAAGTGTGTATGTCTTTCCCTCTTTAAAAATAGAAATGTCAACTTTTCCTGCATCCTTTCCTTGTGGCGATAATCCATGTCTTGTTTGATCTCTTACTACATATCCCTTTTCATCTAACAAATCTCTTACATATGTGTTCCTTCTATCTTCTGATGCATCATAATAAATCTCATTAGAGATAAGTTTTGCACAAACTAATATAACATCCTTTACAATATCATTCGTTAATGTAACCATTTCACCCTTATTGCCGATTTTCTCCCATATAGAATCAATTCTATATTCTATTTTCATCTTTTTTTCTAACATCTCTTTAACATGATTTTTTATTTGTGGTATATCCGATGGATTTGTAAAGAATTGTTTTTTCCATTGTCCTATTTTTTTTAAATCTTTTCTTATTTCTTTATCTTGAATCTGGTCTTTTTTCTCTAAATATGTACTTTGCCCAAACAAAACTGACTGTATAGCCTCTTTTTCACTACATCCAAGTCTACACGCTCTCTCATTCAAGAAATCATACAATTCAAAATACATTCGCTCCTGCTTGAAAGGTAACAGTTTCTCTTCAAGTTTTTGTTTCTGCTTCATTAAGTTCTCTTGTTCCAATACACGTTGCTTTAAAAACGAGTACATATCTTCACTGTGATTTAATGAAACAACACTATAACAATTTCTTTCTAAATTCCAAATGAATAAAACCGGAAGTTGTTCTTCTCTAATATCATACTTCCTTATAAATTCAGTAACCGACTGAGAATGCTTTTGTTTCCAATCTATATCAGCTGCTCCATATGTATGAATATAAAAATCTTCTTTTCTATTTGCTATTCGTTCTTCATTAATAGTTTCAACGTAAGGACACATTGTGCCTACATAATTTTCTTGTCCTTCCGTATGAAAGAAAGAATTATTTTCCAAACTAGCTCCAAGTGAAAATACAAACAAAACATTGTCATATGTCAAATCATTAATTGATGCCCAATCTTCTTCAATATGCTGATATAACTCCTTAGCATCAGCATGACGCGCTATCACCGAAATAACCCATTTGTAATTTTTTCTTTTTGCTCTCGGAATTATTTTATCATAATACTCTACTAAACTTAGTTCCGTAATGACCATTTTAAGTCCTCATTTTCTGTCATTGTATTTCTGCAAACATTTTGCAAGCACGCAAAACGGGAGTCCGCTTAAATAGCGGGCTCCCGTACTATATCTTCTATTCGAATTCCAGACAGACAGTACGGAGTATAAAACAAAATCGTTGATTTTAAGCCATTTTTAGGCAATATAAGTAACTATAAAACCATATAAAAATATTAAAAAATGCAATTTTAATGCAATGAGGTGCAATTAAAATTATCTGATTTGTACCTAATCCCAAATCTCAATATCGACTATTTAGTTAAAGGCGTTCAATAAATGAGCGTCTTTTTTCATACCCAAAATCGAAAGGAGAAAGAGAAAATATGAATAAGCTAGTAAAGCGATTACTGACAGGAACGCTTGCTTTTGCAACCATTCTCACGGCATTACCAGTGACGGCGGTTCACGCTTCCGGCAATCAATACTGGACAGAATCAGCAGAACGTGTCGGCTACATTGAACACGTTATGAATGATGGTTCTATCAAATCCACATTTAATGAGGGACACATGAAAGTTGAGGGCGAAACTGCCTACTGCGTGGACATCAATACCAGTTTCAAGAATGGATATAAAACAAGGTCTGACGCAAGTACACGCATGAGTAGTGATCAGATTGCGGACGTTGCTCTTTCATTAGAGTACGTCAAACAATATACCGCTACTCATACAGGACTGAATAACAACCAGAAGTATTTGCTGGAACAGTGTGTTGTCTGGCAGAGATTGAGTGAACAGCTCGGCTGGCAGTGTGACAACGTCAGAGCTTCTTATAATGAAATCTCACAGACAATACAAAATGAAGTGTACACTGGTGCGAAAGCATTTGTGAAAGAAAACAAAGGACGCTATGAATGTGGTGGTTATATCTATACTGGCGAAGGACAGGACATCGGACAGTTCTGGGCAAAGTTAAATGTAGGAAATGCAAAGGTCAAAAAGACTTCTTCCAATCCCACGGTCACAGATGATAACGCCAACTATTCCTTTGAGGGTGCAACATTTGGTGTCTATTCTGATAAAGGCTGTAACAGCCAGCTTGCCACACTTACTGCCGATGGAAACGGCGATACCAAAGAAATTGAGGTAAAAGCAGGAACAGTTTACATCAAAGAGCTTTCTGCTCCAAAGGGTTACAAGCTGGATTCTACAGTCCATGCCTTAAATGTGGAAGTTGGAAAAACAGCGACATTGACTGTTGCTGACACTCCAAAGGTCACAGAAACTTTGATTGATTTATTCAAAATCGACATGGAAACAGGAAAATCCACTCCACAGGGAAATGCATCTTTAGAGGGTGCAGAGTTCACATGGAGCTATTATGACGGTTACTACAATGCAGACAATCTTCCTGCAAAGGCTACCCGTACATGGACAACTAAAACCGTTGCAGAAACAGACCGTGACGAAACTATCCATTATGTATCCAGACTTGCCGACAGCTACAAAGTATCTGGCGACAGCTTCTATACACAGGACGGTAAGAATGTACTGCCACTTGGTACACTCACTGTCACAGAAACAAAAGCACCAAACGGCTACTTATTAGATGGTGCATATATGCAGGCTGACGGAAGTTCTGAACAGATTAAGGGGACGTACCTTACACAGATTTCCGAAGATGGCGAACTTGCCGTACTCTCTGGAAGTAACCAGTATTCCGTATCTGACAAGGTTATCCGTGGCGGTGTGAAAATCCAGAAACGTGACCTTGAAACAAAGGATACCAAAGCACAGGGAAGTGCGACCTTGCAGTACACAGAATTTAATATCATTTCCTTAAATGACAGTCCTGTACTGGTTGAGGGGAAATTATACAACAAGAATGAAACTGTCAAGAAGATTCAGACAGGCATTGATGGAATTGCTTCTACTTCTGCTGACTTGCTTCCTTACGGAAATTACAGATTAGAAGAAAGTAAAGCACCAGAGGGCTACTTGGCAGACGGTGCAAAAGCAATCGACTTTTCTATCACGGAAGATGGAAAAATCGTGGACTTGACTGACAAATCTCACTCTGTCTACAACCAGATTAAGCGTGGCGATATTGAGGGGGTAAAAATCGGTGCAGGTACACACAAACGCCTTGCAGGTGTTCCATTCAGAATCACAAGCAAGACAACAGGAGAATCCCATATTGTAGTTACTGACAAAAACGGTCAGTTCTCCACTGCTTCAAGCTGGGCTTCCCACAAGGTCAATACCAATGCCGGAAAATCCAGTGAGGACGGTGTATGGTTTGGTACATCTGAACCAGACGACAGCAAAGGTGCATTACTTTATGATACCTATATGATTGAGGAATTAAAGTGTGATTCCAACGCCGGATTTAAGCTGATTCCAGCTTTTGAGGTAGTCGTATCCAGAAATAAAGTGACTGTAGATTTAGGGACACTGACCGATGAATACGAAAAAGAAATCACAATCCATACCACAGCTACCGACAAGAAAACAGGCGAAAAAATAATTGTTGCCGGAAAAGACATCAAGATCGTGGACAAAGTCACACTTGATGGCTTGGAAACAGGCAGAAAATATAAACTTTCCGGCTGGCAGATGGTAAAGGAAGAAAATGCGGAACTTCTCATTAATGGGAAACGTGTAGACAGTGATTATACCTTTACTGCTGACAGCGAAAAAATGACGGTTGAGATTACTTACAGCTTTGACGGTTCAGCTCTTGGCGGTCAGAACCTTGTTACTTTTGAGGAATTGTACGATATAAGCAATCCGAAAGAGCCTGTCAAGGTTGCCGAACATAAAGACATCAACGATGATGGACAGACTGTTCTTATCACAGAACGTATCATCAAAATCCATACGACCGCTACGGACAAGAACGGCAAGAAAGAAATCGAAGCCGGAAAAGATGTAACGATTGTGGATAAAGTCACATTAGATGGGCTGGAAGTTGGAACAAAATATAAACTTTCCGGCTGGCAGATGTTAAAGGAAGAAAACGCCGAACTTCTGATTGATGGAAAGAAAGTATCCAATGATTATGAGTTTACAGCCGACAATGAAAAAATGACGGTTGAGATTGCATTTACCTTTGATGGTTCTTCTCTTGGTGGAAAGAGCCTTGTTACATTTGAGGAATTATACGATATGACCAATCCAGACGAACCAAAGAAAGTGACAGAACATAAGGACATCACAGACGATGGACAGACTGTGACAATCAAGGAAGTGCCGGAAGTCCCAGACACACCAAAGGATACTGACACGCCGGATACACCATCTACGGTTAAGACAAGTGACAGCCCAAAAACAGGCGACAATACCAATATCTATGCTTACCTTGCCATGCTCGGTCTTTCCTGCGTAGGGCTTGGCGGTATGCTTTACTTCAAACGCCGTAGAAAGAAATCATAAGGCGGTAATGTAGCGGTTGGTAGAGCGTTCAAGGTCGCCACCCTTTTTGCAACTTCACGCTCCCGTGAAGCTCTGATTTACGGGAGCGTGAAGTCCACTAGGGGCGTGGGGAGTGTAGCTCCCCACAAAGTACAGCAGGAAAGAAACTAAAGCAGAAAGAAAAGAGGTCAATTATTTATGGAATTAAGATTTGTCGTACCAAACATGGAAAAGACATTCGGAAACTTGGAGTTTGCCGGAGAAAATACTACGGAACAACAGAGAATCAACGGGCGTATGGCTGTCATTACCAGAAGCTACAACCTGTATTCCGATGTGCAGAGAGCCGATGATGTAGTTGTGACACTTCCTGCCAAAGCTGGCGAAAAGCATTTCTCGCCGGAGCAGAAAGTAAAACTTATCAACCCACGAATCACTACTGATGGCTATAAAATCGGAGAACGTGGATTTGTCAATTACATCTTACTTGCAGACGATATGTTACCAGCAGAAAATAAATAAGGGGGTATTCAGATTATGAGATTAGCAAATGGAATCGTCATTGATAAAGAAAAGACTTTTGGAGTGTTGAAGTTCTCCGCATTACGCCGTGAGGTTCATGTGCAGAATGAGGATGGAACGGTCAGTGAAGAAATCAAGGAACGTACCTACGATTTGAAGTGCAACACACAGGGACGCATGATACAGGTATCCGTTCCGGCGACTGTGCCGTTAAAGGACTATGATTACAATGCCGAAGTGGAACTTATCAATCCTGTTGCAGATACGGTAGCCAATGCGAATTACCGTGGTGCAGATGTGGACTGGTATGTAAAGGCAGATGACATTGTTCCGAAGAACAAAGGCACTCGTGCCGGAAATCCACAGAACAATGCCCCACAGCAACCAGCGAAGAAATAAATCCATAGCTTAGATTTTCATTGTACTGGTCAAATGCAATTGTTATAATGTATTAAATCATCAAATCATTTTTTAGGAGTCATAAATATGGATTATAAAGATTATATAAAAGCGGAATATTGTGACGCATATGTACAAGAGAGAGATAATTTAGCTGATAGGCTGATTGAAGCAAAGTATAATTTGCTGTTCTTAAACATGGTATATGAACGAGATGTAGCTTATCGTAATAGTAATGATAGTACAGAAAGATTTGAGATTAGGATTATCTTAAGGCGAATATATATAACCGTGGCTTGGGAATTAGTTCTTCAAATTAAAGCGTTTACTGACGATAAAGAAAAAGATTGTTTGACCGTTGATAAATTTAAAAATAATATTTTTAGATATATTAAAGACGAAAAAAAGCAAGAGTATTATGATTCTTTAGGTGCAATAAAAAAGGAAATTGACCGAAGTACCTGTGATAAATTGGTTGCTCGTATATCTGAGTATCGAAATAAAATTGTTGGACACAATATGCTGGATTCTCCTAAATTGACATTTGATATTCGTGATGCGGATTTTGTTATTTCACAGTATGAAAAAATATTTAAAGTACTTAATTTTCAAAATGAAAGTTATGTAAAACGGGTGGCTGATTTAGATGATGAAATGGCAAGTTTTATTACAGCATACTTGAACGTTGTATTACCGTTAAACTAAATAATACTTATATTTGCAAAGCAGTTAGTCTACACGATTGACTGCTTTTCTTATACCCAAAGAAAGGAGTTTATATGAAAGTATGGAAAAAATCTAAAGGTAACAGGATTCGTGCCAGTGATAAATCGCTGGTCTATCATTTCTGTATCGGCTGGCTGTTGCTCCTGTTCGTTGCGGTGTTCCTGTTACTGAATCTGCGACAGCTTCTTATTACAGACTGGAAAGATTTTAACCTGCTCCATGCTGGAATCACATGGACTGCCTACAATTCCATTACGTTTCTGATAGCGACTGGTGTTTGTGCATTGGTCGCTTTTCTCTACTACCGTTACGGATATGACCGTATCAAGCGGTTGCTACACAGACAAAAGCTGGCTCGTATGGTGCTGGAAAATAAATGGTATGAATCGGAAAATACCAAAGACAGCGGTTTTTTCACTGACCTGCAAAGCAGATCAAGAGAAAAAATCGTGTGGTTTCCCAAAATCTACTATCAGATGGACAACGGCTTGCTCCATATCCGCTGTGAAATCACAATGGGAAAATATCAAGAACAGCTCCTGTCCTTAGAGGATAAATTGGAATCGGGGCTGTACTGTGAACTGACCGACAAGACACTGCATGACGGATACATCGAATACACCCTGCTCTATGATATGATAGCGAACCGTATTTCGATTGATGAAGTGATTGCCGAAAACGGCGGTCTGCGGTTAATGAAAAATCTGGTGTGGGAATACGATTCACTTCCCCATGCCCTTATCTGCGGTGGTACTGGTGGTGGAAAAACCTATTTTCTGCTGACCATCATTGAAGCCCTGCTAAGAACCAATGTGGATTTATACATTCTTGACCCGAAGAACGCTGACCTTGCAGACTTAGGAACAGTCATGGAAAATGTCTACCACACGAAAGACGATATGATTGACTGCGTCAATGCCTTTTATGATGGCATGGTCACACGCTCGGAAGAAATGAAACTGCACCCGAACTACCGCACAGGAGAAAACTATGCCTATCTGGGGCTTGCTCCACAGTTCCTTATTTTTGATGAATATGTGGCGTTCTTGGAAATGCTCACGACAAAAGAAAGCACCGCCCTGTTAAGCCAGCTAAAGAAAATCGTCATGCTCGGCAGACAGGCTGGATACTTTCTGATTGTGGCTTGCCAGCGTCCAGACGCAAAGTATTTCGGGGACGGTATCAGAGATAACTTCAACTTCCGTGTGGGGCTTGGTCGTATGAGCGAACTCGGCTACGGTATGCTCTTTGGAAGTGATGTAAAAAAACAGTTCTTCCAGAAGAGAATCAAAGGGCGTGGATACTGTGATGTGGGAACAAGCGTCATATCGGAATTTTACACTCCCCTTGTACCCAAAGGATATGATTTCTTGGGTACGATTGGGGAACTTACATACATAAGGCAGGACGGACAGGTGGCGTGCGAAGCGAAAGCCACAGGTACGGACTAGCCTTGCTGGTGTGGCGGTAGCCACGCCAGCAAACAACAGCCCCTCGGTATCTAACAGAGGGGCACAAATCACAAGGAAACATACACAAAAGTTACCAATTCTTGGCTAAAATTAAGCGTTTGGTAGCTTTTTTTATTGCTGTGACATCAGATGAAAAATGTCACATTTTTTTCGTAAAGGGGGTATCGAACTGAATGATACAGAGTGGATACAGGATTTTGCAGACAAACGTTTGCAGTACGGTGTATCCCAGACGAAACTTGCGGTCATGGCTGGAATCAGCCGTGAACATTTAAGCCGTATCGAATCCGGCAAGGTGGCGGTCACAGAAGAAATGAAAGTGAAACTTTTGGAAGCTCTGGAAAAATTCAATCCAGAAGCACCGCTTACCATGCTGTTTGATTATGTGAGGATACGGTTTCCGACACTGGATATTGGACACATCATTAAGGACATCTTACAGCTCAATATCCAGTACATGATACATGAGGACTTCGGGCATTACAGCTACACGGAACACTACTACATCGGAGATATTTTCGTATATACTTCTCCCGATGAAGAAAAAGGTGTCCTGCTGGAACTGAAAGGAAAAGGCTGTCGCCAGTTTGAAAGTTATCTGCTGGCACAGGAACGGAGCTGGTATGATTTCCTTATGGACGCTCTGGTGGACGGTGGTGTGATGAAACGCCTTGACCTTGCCATCAATGACCATACGGGAATGTTAGATATTCCAGAACTGACCGAAAAATGCCGGAATGAGGAATGTGTATCGGTGTTCCGTTCCTTTAAGTCCTATGCTTCCGGCGAACTGGTCAAGCATGAGGAACAGGACAAGGCTGGTATGGGCTATACACTTTATATCGGCTCATTGAAAAGTGAGGTGTACTTCTGTGTTTATGAAAAAAGCTATGAGCAGTACATCAAACTTGGGATTCCCATTGAGGAAGCACCGATAAAAAACAGATTTGAAATACGGTTAAAAAATGAACGTGCTTATTATGCTGTCCGTGACCTGCTGACTTACTATGACGCTGAACGGACGGCATTTTCTATTATCAACCGTTATGTACGCTTTGTGGATAAGAAAGCAGACAAGAAACGGAGCGACTGGAAATTATCTGTCCGCTGGGCGTGGTTCATCGGGGAAAACAGAGAGCCGTTAAAGCTCACGACCAAACCCGAACCCTACACACTGGACAGAACCCTACGCTGGATTCAACGGCAGGTTGACCCGACACTCAAAATGCTGGAAACAATCACAGCGAAAACAGGGATTGATTATCTGAAAGAAATCCGTAAATCCACGAAACTGACGGAAAAGCACTACAAGATAATCGAACAGCAGACCACAGCTACCGAAGATGTGATTTTGGAAAAGGAGAATTGAAAAATGCAACGATTATTATTTGATTTCCTGTTCTTCTCTTTAGGGGGAACAGTTGGCGTGATTGCCATGTGTATTTTACAGGCTGGCAGACAGTCTGACAGAAAAATGATGGAACTGAAAGGAGAAAAGAAAGCATGAATTTTGGACAGAACCTTTATAACTGGTTTTTAAGCAACGCACAGAGCCTTGTGCTGATGGCGATTGTTGTTATTGGTATCTACTTGGGATTCAAGCGTGAGTTTTCCAAACTCATCGGATTCTTGGTAGTTGCCTTAGTAGCCGTTGGTCTTGTATTCAATGCGTCCGGCGTAAAAGACGTATTGTTACAGTTATTTAATAAGATTATTGGAGCGTAAAGCCTATGGAAGAATGTAGCGTATTGATTGAAACGACTAAATTAGCAGAGGATAAAACCTCTCGCTGGTTTGATTTACCCATTGATTATGAGCTGTTCCGTGACCTGCTCGGCGTGGAAGCTGACAGCAATGATTATCAAATCATTGATATGAAGCTCCCCTTTGCTGACGACATTGTAAGGACAACATCTGTCAGACGATTAAACAAGTTGTACTTTGCTTACACGGATTTATCGCCAGAGGTTCAGCAGGCTTATAAAGAGTTGATTCCCTACTGTGGCGGTGTTGAGGATTTATTGCAGAAGTCGGAAGAATTTCTGTTTTATCCAGAGTGCCACAACATCATGGACGTTGCCCGTTACCGCTTGGAGCATAACATTGAATTTTCTGCTCTATCCGAAAAAGGAAAGAAATACTTTAATCTGGAAGCCTACGCCCATGAACTGGACGAAAAAGGACGTTATGCTGTCTGCAATAATGGAATGTTCAAACTTTGACAGGTGGTATTGCTTATGGCAGAAATGAAAGTATTTGTTATCAATCTTGATGAACAGGAAAAAGATACAGGCTGTGCATGGTTTACACTTCCCTGCAACATAGAAGCATTAAAACAATCCATTGGCTTACCGCCGGACAGTGACCGTTATCTTATCAGTGATTATGATTTTCCTTTTGAAATCCTGCAAGATACAGACCTCGACTTGCTAAATAATGTCTGCCTTGCAATTTCAGAGAGTGAAATCCCACCCGAAGATATACCTGCAATTCAAAGAGAATGGTTTTCAAACCTGCAAGAGCTGGAAGCCGGACTTTGCAATATTACATACCATCGGAACTGTTCAGATATGGAAGAAACATCAGAACATTTCCTGTGTGTGCATGGCAGATTTTATGAATACAATGAGTGAAAGGAAGTAACCATTTATGATTGATGATATGCAAGTCTATATAGCCAATCTTGGCAAGTACAATGAGGGAGAACTGGTCGGGGACTGGTTCTCTTTTCCGTTGGACGAAGAAGTGATTGCAGAACGTATCGGCTTAAATGCAGAGTACGAAGAATACGCAATCCATGATACGGACAACTTCCCGATGGAGATTAGCGAATACATTTCCATCGAAGAACTGAACCGTATCTATGAGCAGTTGGAAGAATTACCGGATTACCTGCTGGACGACTTGGACAGTTTTATATCCTGCTATGGAAGTCTGGAAGAACTGGTGGAACATAAGGACGACATCATTCTGTATTCCGGCTGTGAAACGATGACCGATTTAGCCTACTATCTGATTGATGAAGAACAGGTACTCGGAGAAATCCCGTCCTCTTTACAGAACTATATCGACTATGAAGCCTACGGGCGTGACCTCGATATAGAGGGGACATTTATTGCAACAAACGCTGGTATCTGTGAGGTACTGCGTTAAGGGCTGGCAGATCAGCACCGCCACTGGTGCCACTGTCAGCTTTTCTCTTGGGGGCAGTCTGGGAAATCCGGCTGTCCCTGTTGTTATGAAAATGAAGAAAGGAGTATTTACAAGTGAAGAAAATCCGAAGTTATACAAGTATCTGGAACGTGGAAAAGGTACTGTATGCCATCAATGATGTAAACCTGCCATTCCCTGTGACCTTTACCCAGATTACATGGTTTGTACTGACGGAATTTATCATCATTCTGTTTGCAGATGTACCGCCACTTTCCATGATTGAGGGAGCATTTTTAAAATATTTCGGGATTCCCGTTGCCCTCACATGGTTTATGTCACAGAAAACCTTTGACGGGAAAAAGCCATACAGTTACATCAAGACGATGGTGCTGTATGCTCTGCGTCCCAAAGTGACTTATGCCGGAAAAGCCGTGAACCTGCATAAGCAGAAATTTGAGGAAACTATCACGGCAGTAAGGAGTGTGACCTATGTTCCCGATTAAATATATCGACAACAACCTTGTCTGGAATAAGGACAATGAGGTGTTCGCCTACTATGAGCTGATACCGTACAATTATTCATTCTTATCCCCAGAACAGAAATACCTTGTGCATGACAGCTTCCGTCAGCTTATCGCACAGTCCCGTGAGGGAAAGATTCATGCGTTGCAGATTGCAACTGAAAGTTCAATCCGAAGCATACAGGAACAGTCAAAGAAGCTGGTAACTGGAAAGCTCCGTGAGGTAGCAATCCAAAAGATAGACGACCAGACCGAAGCCCTTGTATCCATGATAGGCGACAATCAAGTTGATTACCGTTTCTTTCTGGGATTCAAGCTTATGGTCACAGAGGACGAAGTCAATCTGAAGAACATCAAAAAATCGGTATTTCTGACATTCCGTGAGTTTTTGAATGAGGTAAGGCACACGCTGATGAATGACTTTGTTTCCATGAGCAATAATGAAATCAACCGTTATGCGAAGATGGAAAAACTGCTGGAAAACAAAATCTCCCGTAGATTCAAAATCCGCCGACTGGAAGCCAAAGATTTTGCCTATCTGATGGAACACCTCTACGGCAGGGACGGGATAGCTTATGAAGATTATGTGTATCCTCTGCCAAAAAGAAAATTAAAAAGAGAAACACTGATTAAGTATTATGACCTTATCCGTCCTACCCGTTGTGTGGTGGAAGAAAGCCAGCGATATTTGCGTCTGGAACATGAGGACAGCGAAAGCTATGTATCCTACTTTACAGTCAATGCCATTGTCGGAGAGCTGGACTTCCCATCATCGGAAATCTTTTATTTCCAGCAACAGCAGTTCACATTCCCCGTGGATACGTCCATGAATGTTGAGATTGTCGGGAATAAGAAAGCCTTAACCACTGTACGCAACAAGAAAAAGGAATTAAAGGACTTGGACAATCACGCCTATCAAGCCGGAAATGAAACAAGTTCAAATGTGGTGGAAGCCTTAGACAGTGTCGATGAACTGGAAACAGATTTAGACCAGAGCAAGGAAAGTATGTATAAGTTAAGTTACGTCATACGGGTGTCTGCACCCGATCTTGACGAACTGAAACGCCGTTGTGATGAAGTCAAGGATTTTTACGATGATTTGAACGTGAAGCTGGTTCGCCCTGCCGGAGATATGATGGGACTGCATGGAGAATTTCTTCCAGCCAGCAAACGTTATATCAATGATTATATCCAGTATGTGAAATCCGACTTTTTAGCCGGACTTGGCTTTGGTGCTACCCAGATGTTGGGAGAAAATACAGGAATCTATATCGGCTATTCCGTGGATACAGGAAGAAATGTCTACCTGCAACCGTCCCTTGCCAGTCAAGGGGTAAAAGGTACGGTCACAAATGCGTTAGCTTCTGCTTTTGTGGGTTCACTTGGCGGTGGAAAGTCATTCTGTAATAACCTGCTGGTATATTATTCCGTCCTGTTCGGGGGACAGGCAGTTATCCTAGACCCGAAAAGTGAACGTGGGAACTGGAAAGAAACACTGCCGGAGATTGCAGAAGAAATCAATATTGTAAACATTACCAGTGCTTCCAGCAATCAAGGGCTGTTAGACCCGTATGTGATTATGAAAGATGTCAAGGACGCTGAAAGTCTTGCCATCGACATTCTGACATTCCTTACAGGTATTAGCAGTCGTGATGGAGAAAAGTTCCCCGTCCTTAGAAAAGCTGTCCGTACCGTATCCCAGAACCAGAATCACGGGCTGTTGCAGGTCATTGAGGAACTGCGAAAAGAGGATACCACCGTATCCCGTAACATTGCAGACCATATCGAAAGTTTTACCGACTATGACTTTGCACAGCTTTTGTTCTCGGACGGTTCGGTGGAAAATGCAATCAGTCTGGATAACCAGCTCAATATCATACAGGTTGCAGATTTGGTTCTGCCGGATAAGGATACCACCTTTGAGGAATACACCACCATTGAACTGTTGTCAGTATCCATCTTAATTGTTATCAGTACCTTTGCCCTTGATTTCATTCACAGTGACCGAAGCATTTTTAAAATCGTGGACTTGGACGAAGCATGGGCGTTCTTAAATGTGGCACAGGGCGAAACTCTTTCAAACAAGCTGGTGCGTGCTGGTAGAGCCATGAACGCCGGAGTATATTTCGTGACACAATCCTCTGGGGACGTATCGAAAGAAAGTCTGAAAAATAACATCGGCTTAAAGTTTTCGTTCCGCTCCACAGATACCAATGAAATCAAGCAGACCTTAGAATTTTTCGGACTGGACAGTGAGGACGAAAACAACCAGAAACGGTTGAGGGATTTGGAGAACGGACAATGCTTAATGCAGGATTTATACGGGCGTGTCGGTGTGGTGCAGATACACCCTGTCTTTGTAGAACTGCTCCATGCCTTTGATACCAGACCGCCGATAAAAAGTGAGGTGGATTTGGAATGATGAAATCTGTCACAAAAGAAAAGGTATTCCATGTACTGAAACTGGTTCTGCTTGCCGTGACCATCACGCTGGTACTGCTGTCCCTGCTTGGGACGGTGGCTCATGCGTCTGGACTGGTCGATGATACGGTCAATGCAGACAACCTGTATTCAAAGTATCCGCTTTCCAATTATCAGCTTGATTTCTATGTGGACAATAGCTGGTCTTGGCTTCCGTGGAACTGGCTGGACGGCATTGGAAAATCGGTGCAGTACGGACTTTACTGTATCACAAACTTTGTCTGGACAATCAGCCTGTATCTTAGCAATGCCACAGGATATGTGGTGCAACAGGCGTATAAGCTGGACTTCATCAATGACATGGCAGACAGTATCGGGAAAAGTATCCAGACACTTGCCGGAGTGACCGAACATGGATTTTCCAGCAGTGGATTCTATGTGGGATTCCTGCTCATTATCATTCTGATTGTAGGTGTTTACACCGCCTATACAGGGCTTCTCAAACGGGAAACAAGCAAAGCACTTCACGCTGTTATCAACTTTGTGGTGGTGTTCATTGTGTCTGCGTCCTTTATTGCTTATGCTCCCAATTATATCCAGAAAATCAATGATTTCAGTTCGGACATCAGCACCGCTTCTCTGGACTTTGGGACAAAAATCATGCTCCCCGATTCACAAAGCAAAGGCAAGGACAGCGTAGACCTTATCCGTGACAGCCTGTTTGCGATACAGGTAGAAAAACCGTGGCTGTTGTTACAGTTCGGGAACAGTGATACCGAAGAAATCGGGGCTGACCGTGTGGAAGCTCTGGTATCTGCCAGCCCATCAGATGAAGATGGGGAAACAAGGGAAAATGTCGTCAAAACAGAGATTGAGGATAACGACAATGACAACCTTACCATTCCACAGGTCGTCAACCGTCTTGGCATGGTGTTCTTCCTGCTCATTTTCAATCTCGGTATCACAATCTTTATCTTCCTGCTTACCGGCATGATGTTATTTTCCCAGATACTATTTATCATATATGCCATGTTTTTACCTATCAGTTTTTTACTGTCCATGATACCGACCTATGAGAACATGGCGAAACAGGCAGTTGTCCGTGTTTTCAATGCCATTATGACAAGAGCCGGAATCACGCTGATTGTGACCGTAGCATTTTCGATTTCCAGTATGTTCTACAACATTTCCACGGACTATCCGTTCTTCATGGTGGCGTTTTTGCAGATAATCTGCTTTGCCGGAATCTATATGAAGCTCGGAGAACTAATGAGTATGTTCAGCCTTAATGCGAATGACAGCCAGCAGATAGGTCGCCGGATATTCCGTAGACCGATGGTGTTCATGCGACACAGGGCAAGACGTATGGAACGCCGAATTGCAAGGGCTGTCGGTACAGGAAGTGTTGCAGGTGCGGTAGCTGGTGCAAGTGTTGCCAGAGCCGGAAAGCCAGCAACGAACCAACCGCCAAAGAAACGGGAAAATACTTCTGCCAGCATGGGAAGCCGTGTCGGTTCTGCTGTCGGTGCTGTGATGGATACGAAAAATAAAGTCCGTGACAGTGCTTCCTCTCTGAAAGAAAATGTGAAAGACCTGCCGACACAGGCTGGTTATGCCGTCCACTCTGCCAAACAGAAAGCAAAGGATAATGTATCAGACTTTAAACGTGGCGTTGTGGAAGAACGGGAAAACCGACAGGAACAACGTACACAGAAACGAAACCTGCACAGGGAAAATATCTCACAGAAAAAACATGAATTACAGAAAGCACAGGAAGCAAAGCAGACAGTTCATGCGAATGGATCAGCGACAGCCGGAGCTACCAGAAGCCATGAACGCCCTGTTGCCACACCTGTTCCAAAACCAGCACAGACCGATATAGTTACGAAGCCGGATATGAAACGTCCTGCTACTTCTCCTGTGATAAAAAATGCAGAAATCAAGGCTGGAAAAGAAACCGTCCGAACCAATATCAGACAGGAACAACAGGTCAAATCTGTTGCCAGAACGAATCAGTCAAACGTAGCGGAATCCAGAAGTAATCAAAAGAAAACAACCGTACAGAAACAGGTCAACCAAAAACAAAATCGTAAGACTGTTACGAAGCAACCAGAGAAAGGACGGAAGAAATGAGATTAAAGCGTATCCTTATCATAGGTACGATATTCCCAGTCCTTTTCTCCCTCGTCCTCTTTTTCGGGATACTGATTTCCGGCGAAGATGACGACAGTTCCAACAGCTATTCGCCTGTCTACTCTGGCATGAACCTGTCAGCCGATGTCCTCAAACATCAGCCAATGGTAGAAAAGTACGCCAGAGAAAACGGTATCTCGGAGTATGTGAACGTCCTGCTTGCCATCATACAGGTGGAAAGTGGCGGTACGGCTACCGATGTCATGCAGTCCAGCGAAAGTCTGGGAGTACCGCCAAACTCATTAAGTACAGAAGAATCCATTAAGCAAGGTGTGAAGTATTTCAGTGAATTATTAGCCAGTAGCGAAAGGCTCAGTGTAGATTTAGAATCGGTTATCCAGTCCTACAATTATGGTGGTGGTTTCTTAGGGTATGTGGCTAATCGTGGAAATAAATATACCTTTGAACTGGCTCAAAGTTTCTCAAAAGAGTATTCAGGTGGCGAAAAAGTGTCTTACCCCAATCCCATAGCCATACCTATCAATGGGGGCTGGCGATACAACTATGGCAATATGTTTTATGTGCAACTGGTAACGCAGTATCTTGTCACAACAGAGTTTGATGATGATACGGTACAAGCCATCATGGACGAAGCACTGAAATATGAGGGCTGGCGATACGTTTACGGTGGAGCTTCCCCGACTACTTCTTTTGATTGTAGCGGACTGACACAATGGACGTATGGAAAAGCTGGAATTAACTTACCACGAACCGCACAACAGCAATATGATGTGACCCAGCATATCCCACTATCGGAAGCACAAGCTGGCGATTTGGTTTTCTTTCATTCTACCTATAACGCTGGCTCTTATATTACTCATGTTGGGATATACCTTGGCAATAACCGTATGTTTCATGCAGGCGACCCAATCGGTTATGCCGACTTAACAAGCCCCTACTGGCAACAGCATTTAGTGGGAGCAGGACGAATCAAACAATGAGAAAGGAAGATTTAATGATGAAATTTAGAAAAAATCAGAATAAAGAAAAACAGATACCAAAGGAAAAGAAACCTCGTGTCTATAAGGTCAATCCTCATAAAAAGGTTGTGATTGCCTTGTGGGTACTTTTAGGGCTTAGTTTCAGCTTTGCGATATTCAAGCACTTTACAGCCTGTCTCTTATACACATCTCCGAGCCCACGAGACACTGAGCGATCTC
>ERZ1027238.125-NODE-125-length-27387-cov-5.865067_pt1 | contig 27387 bp, 11 predicted proteins | sample MGYA00519477_ERZ1027238 | MGnify/ENA primary metagenome ERZ1027238 (study PRJEB26926, sample SAMN06164638) | human gut metagenome | biome: ENVO:00009003; feature: ENVO:2100002; material: ENVO:00002003 | host: Homo sapiens | place: USA | collected 2012 ...
TCGTCGGCAGCGTCAGATGTGTATAAGAGACAGGCTATAGCCTGTACCATCTCCCTTGGTACCTAAACAGACCATGTATCCACGTTTCAGGATAAAACTTCTGATATGATTATTAAAAGTTTTATTACTTGATGTCAAGTTATACTTAGTATTGACAACAAAATTATTAGAAGACTCTCCACCAAAATCTGTCTCTGTAAATACAGTCAAAGGTTGATTTCCGGAATAAGGTAAAATCATAGCACCGGCATTATAGATACGCACCTGACAGTTGGAACCATTTCTTGCCGCTTCACCATTGATCATTACGTTGCTCAGGAATTTCACAGCCTTGCTTGGCAACAAATTATCAAAGATGACGGTCGCATGATCCGTATTGGTGATGTTGATACTACCGGTTGTGGCGAAAGGCGTCGTCGAAGAGATGTGGTAATCCACCTCCCCATCCAAGGTAACCGAGCCCGTTACCTCTTTCACCGTCTGGCTCGTGTTGTCGGCGAACATCGACAGGGATGCCGCCAACAAACAGGTTAAAAACAGTTTTCTTTTCTGCATGGTTTAAGTTTATGCTTATTAAAAATTAGTTATTGTTATTTTCTACTTTACTACCACCTTCTTTCCATTGATGATATAGATGCCTTGAGGTAAGTCCTGCAAATCTTCAGTCAGATCTTTCACTTTCTGACCACCCAAGGTATAGACACCTTGCTTAGCAGCAGGATTCTCCATTTTGATCTCCTGAATACCAGAAGCCACTGGATCTTTCTCACCATAATAGTAGAGGCGGAAATTATCAAAGATGGCCCAATAATTTGACAGGACATTATCTCCCTTCAAACCAATGGTAATCGTCAATTTATACTTGGTTGTATATTTCAACGTATTCTCATAAAGCCCCTTCTCGAAATAAGCATGAGCAGACTGCATATCATCAGGCACATACTTCGTTCCCGCAGCAGCTTCTTTACCTATATTCAACTTACGGGTCTGGGCATCCGCCATGATATTACAGATGTTCTGCTTATTTTTCTCAGTTCCCATATATATATAGGTAGCCACCTTATCGATTCCTGCAGCATAGTCAGTATTCACTTGAGTAGTGGTTCCTGGGCGCTGGAAAGCCTGAACCTTCATCTCATACACACCCTTAGGCATAGATGCCAACTTCTGACTGATATTCAAAGACTTCTGAAAATATTCAGCACAGGAATAATTGAGGGTAGGTTCTGGAGAAACCGTCCATCCTGCAAGCGCATCCATTCCTCCATTCTGAATCAAGAATGAGATATCAAAAGGTTTATCGGCTTCCTTAGCCTGTACACCACCCAAGAATGTTTTCACTGCTTTCAGAAGGTCTGTCTTTGCTTGCTCCAGTTCGTCTGCCAATCCTGTCTTAGCCAATTCTTTCATCTCAGCTAACACACCTTCGAAAGTAGCATCCGCACCTTCTACGGTTTCCTGATGAGGAACAGCCAACAAGGCTTCTACTTTCTCAATCTGGGCATTCAGTTCATCGGCAACACCATTTCTGTAATTCTGTGACAACTCCTTCGCCTCATCAGCAGTAAGAATCAACCAACGCTGGTCACCTGCCTCCTGAGAGAATTTCAAACTTGTAGAAGTTGTGGCATTCGTTTTCTGAGCAGTCAGACAATAAGCAGAATTGTTCTGCACATGGGCTATCCAATAACCCGTGCGCATCTCGCCACCAACCTCATCCACTTCTACTGAAGAAGGCAGGAAATGGAAACGCTCACGATCTGTCAGTTCTGTCACATCCTTGGTTTTGATACCATTGGTACCAGTAGAATTGTATGAAAGATACTTGCCTGTTGCCACATTCTTCAGGGAATAGTAGCAGGTAGCAGGGTCGAAAGTGATGTTCCATGCCACACTGTCGTTGGTCGTAGCATCCTCATCACTCATCGCCATCCACTGTAAGTTACCACTCTTATCAACACGCAAGAACTTCGAACCCAGACCATATCCCTCATTTTTGAGATAATACTTCTGCTGGTCGTCCTGTTCAAAGACATAGGCAGGAGTAGCAAACTGGCTGCTTGTTGGTGCCAGTCCATCTTCTCCCAAAGCCTCAGCCAAGAGCGAGTTTCCAACATAAAGAATCTGAGTACCATTATCCTCATGTGCTCCATTCACACCGTATGGCCACATGTGGGTACCATCGCCATTCAAGCGGACCGTCGTACTATTATCCAAGAAGCGCAAGGCACGGGTAGCACGCACACCCAACCAATAACCGCTGGTAGTATTGGAACGGAGGAAAGAATTCTGCCAGGTACCATGGGTTCCCACGCCGATGGCATGCAGCATCTCATGGAGCAGAGTACCCGTTTTCTGATAAGAAGCATTCGGTCCTATTCTCATCCAACCGCCATAACTACAGTCTGCAGTTTGTGTTTGAGCACCATAATTAATGGTGATATGAAGTCCATGAATACCCGTATATTCATTCCATAAATCAATAGCTTCCTTGGCAGCAGACTGAACACGAGTCAGCGCATCAGAAGGGAAACCATCATTGATGTTATAAGTAACACCACCCTTCGGACGAGTAATTGCTTTCACTGGATCACCATAGACTACATCGCCACTGGTCTGCTTGACATAGGCACGGATGTAATATACCGTAGCAGGCTCCAACTTAGAGATATTGTAGATTTCTCCCTGATTAGACAGATAGATCTTGCTTGTTCCATCCTCCACCGTTGGCATCTGATTGACAGAAGAATAGCAGAAGCCCTTTTCCTTGATGTTGCTTGATGTAATGCCACTTACGGTCATACGGCCATAGATATGAGTAGCACCGCTCAACCAGACCTTGTTGGTCTTCACGACTGCATCTGCTGCAAAAGCAGGTGTAGCGTAGCCCATACAGGCTACGCTCAACATGATGATTGCTTTTTGATATATCTTTCTCATTTTTATTATTTAGTCGGTTTGTTAAAGATACTTCGCATATTACTTGCTCAGATGTTTCTTACCATCCTGGATATAGATACCCTGAGTAGGTTTCTTGCCAAGCTTGACACCATCAAGTCTGTAGATAGGGGAAGGATTTCCTTTCTTCTTATCACCCAGAACTCCTTGGATACCCGTCTCAGCATCCAGATAAGTCAGTTTGAAGTTGTCGAAACAGCACCAGTCATCGTTGATCATCTGATTGCTCCTGATGCCTAATTTCAAAGTACCATCCGTTACCACACATTCCAATGTATTATGATAGAGGTCATGGGTATTGAATGCCGCATTCGCCTCTGTCACATTGTCTGGATAGGTATAAGGAGAAACGGTATAGATATCCGCATCATAAAGAGAGCATACCGACTTCTCCTCATTGTTGGCATAGAAAAGGGCATTGATAGTCTCTGAACCATTCTCATGAGCAGCCGAAGCATCCTTCTTACCGCCTGCACGGTAGAAACTCTGCACCTCTACACGATAACGTCCATTTGGCAGACCGGAGAGTTGCTGATAGAAATCAAATGTCTTGTAATAATGCTCAGCTACGCCCTGGGCAGCAGCCGTAAAGCCAGTTCCACTCCAGCCTTGTCTTCCCTGAGAGAAGTCTGGATTCTGGAGCAGGAAGGTCATATCAGACAGTTTACCCTCTGCTGCCAACTGGCGGAGATATTCATCATAACCCGTCAAAGCATTCTGTAAGGCAATATAAGCCTTTTGCATTGCCTCGTATTCTTCATCGAAAGTACCCGATTCGTTCAAAGCCTGTTCTCCCAAGGCGATGGCTTCTGCCAGAATATCAATCGGGCGAACAGCCTGCAACTTCTTAGCCTCATCCAGTGCATTGACCACCTTTTCCCATGTTTCGAGATGGGTATATTCCCGCTCAGTCAACTTCAGGAACGAACCATGCTGAGGGTTTACACTGCCCTTGATATTGGTCATTCCGGTAGGATTCTGACAATGTTCATCCAGATCCAGCATACGATAACCACCACCACTATAGTTCACATAAGCCAACTTCCAGGTACGGCTGTTGATCGGTCTGAACAAACTTGGCGCTTCGATAGACTTATTAGGCTCATAGACATCAAAGTTTGGATCCAACTGCCACTGGCAGGTTCCCGTAGTCTGGTCTGTAGGCACCAGGAATTTTGCTCTTGCCTGTTTGAGATGATGCTCCCCACTCTCCGTCTTGTAGATCATGACATATTCACCATCCACCTTATTATATACGATATCGGCATCAATGATGTCATAGCCCGGATCGAAGTAAAGCTTAGGTGCTGAAATCTCAGTCAAATCCTCATTGACCAAAGAGTAATAGATACGATGACGATCAGGGAAACCAACAGAATAATAAACCACATACTTTTGGGTCACAGGATCATAGATTACCTGCGGTGCCCAGGCTGCAGTCATATCCTTAACATCAGTCAGACCAAGTGCCTTCATATTTTCCTCACTCTCGAGGTCGATGCGAATGCTCTTGTCCCAATGAATGAGGTCGTTGCTGAGCATCAGAACCATAATATGGTTACTTGTCCAACCCAATTTGGAAGTCATATCAGTACCAGCCAACATATACTTGCCACTCTCCGTACGCATCACATACGCATCACGCATACCGCCCGTCTGCGTAAACTTCTTGGTATCGAAGACCTCACCACCATTGAAGAGATCACGATAACTATTGCCATAACGGCTCAGGGCGAAAGAGGTAATTTCCTGGGAACCATGCATGTGGGCATAGAGATAACCATACTTATCGGCATCCTCAGCCAAGACATCGTCCTTCACTTCATCAGCCACATCACTCACCTTCAACTTGAATACGTTGAGAGAGAAAGCCGGAATCTCCAAGGTCTTGACATCAGACAGACTGATTTCTTCCGTAGGAGTCACGTTGAAAGGTTCTTCCATTGTATTCTCGTCAGTACCGTTGGCAGAGGTCAGTCGAACCACAGAGCCCCCGTCAGCCTTCATGTTCTTGAGATTCAGCTGGAGCGTGGTTGCCGCCTGATTAGGATTTACCACCTTCAGATAGAGGATACCATTCTCCTCATCCAACTGTGCAGACTGATAAATCTGCTGTTCAGCTGGTATTGTAAACTGATGAATCACCGTACCATCCAACTTGCAGGTAACAGCATTTCCATCCACCTCGATCTCGATATCATACCAGCGGTCGTTCTTGATAGAACCGGAAGCAGTGGCAAGTGTAGATTTCGAACCATTCACACACATTTCTACTCCATGAGCCGTATTATTCCATCCACCGAGATTCCACCAGCAGTAGTTATCGGCATCCTGATAATTGAAAATAACGAGGAAGCCTTCTCCACCCCCGTTTTTCTTGGCACGAAGCTTGTAGGTATATTTCTGAGAAGAAAGCTTTTGCGTATTAATATAAGTACAGTTGGTAGAAGAAGCGGTCTGCTTCAATTCTCCATCACGGATACTCCATAAACCGGTTCCTGCATTCCAGGTATTCTGTGAAGAAGAGAAATCATCCTTCCATATTGTACTTCCGTCATTTCCCTTGACCTCCACATCATCATAAGAGACCTGAGTATTCCAGGAGCCTACACCCACCTGACTGTTTGGAACTGAAGAAGAATTACCCGTTTCAGTCCATAGCAGATTCTGCTTGCCCAAGTTGTTCCCCAGAAGTTTCTGCACATAATAAGAAGGTGTACAGAAATTCTTTGCCGCATTGAAGTGGATCATATCGTATGCCCACAGCGGGTCTTCCTCGTGGGTAAAGATTGGAGCAAAGCTTGCCAACTTGCAGACATCGGAGTTTTTCTCCATACCCAACATGTAGATAGCCTCTCCCAAGGCACTGTTCAAGTTGCCATACCTGCCATAAGAACCGGAATTGGCAGCATATTCACCATTATACACACCAATGCTACGGTTGTAACGGTCGTACTTATGATAATTGTTTCTCATCCACTGGTAGGAGCGATAGTAATGCTCATCCACGAGATCAACCGGTGAATCCAAGACCCATTCAGGATTATCAGTACCCCATGCCTCCACATTACCGATGATAACTATCTCCGGATATTTGGCATGAATAGCTTCATAGAATTTAGCATAGCGGCGACTGTATTCCTCACGAGCCTCAGGCTGGCCATTCTCATTGCCCACCTCAATAAACTTAAGTCCGTAAGGTTTCTCATGACCATTGGCGATACGACGGCGTCCCCATTCGGTACTCTCATCCCCATTGGCATATTCGATGGCATCCAAGGTGTTCTGCACCAAGGTATCTACCTGTTCAAAAGGAACGGTGAAGCCATGTCCCAGACCAACATTGACCACAAACATTGGAGCAGCATTCAAATCTTCACACATCTGCAGGTATTCATCATAACCCAAACCATCAGAAGAGCGGTAATGCCAGTTATGGTTCCAATGTCCCGGACGTTCCTCTATCGGACCGAGCGTATTCTTCCACTGGAAGGAATTTTCCAGTGCACCCTGTCCTTCCACGTAACAACCGCCAGGGAAACGGAGGAAGGTAGGTTTGGTATCATCAAGAAGTTGGGCAAGGTCAGGGCGCAAACCATTCTTGCGACCTTTCCAGGTATAAGGCATGAGTGAGACTACATCGATCAGCATACTGCCGTCACAAGAGGTAAGCAATGCAAAACGACCTTTCTCACAAGAAGCATTTGCCTTGATTCGGGCAGTCAACAGAGTCCAGGAGTTAGACTTCAAAGAGCCTTCCAACTTCACTTCCTCAGAAACTGCAGCTCCATCATTCTGCTGGAGTTGTCCGTATATTTTTCCATTAAAATTAGTTGAAGCTTTTACCCACACACGGAGCGTATAGGTAGAATCTGTCTCAAAGTGCATTCCCCAGAAGCCCGTATTACAAACTCCTGCTTTTTGAGTTGCGCTTGCGCCGGAAACCGAAAGTTGCAGACAGGTTTGCTGTGCCTTATTCATCACCTGCGATGTATTCAGGGAGAGTATCACGTTCTGTCCGTTTTGCTGGATAGCAGACCAGCATTCAGGGGTTGTATTATTATCCTCGAAAGATCGGTTTCTGATGAGTTCCGCATATAAGCCACCATCTCCCGCATGATTGATTTCCTCAAAGAACAGTCCGTATTGGTGTTCGCTGATAGCTGCCGCACGTTTTTGGGCATCGATGGTCATCGTTACCTGCGCTGTAGCTGCCAAAGACATACAGAGAGAAGTACAAAAGAGTATAGGTTTACTTAAGCTCATGAATTATTCAGAGATAGAGTTGATGTAAAAAAATAAGTTGAATAAAGAAAAGGAAAAAGGCAGACAGAAAACAGAAGGTTTTCACTCTCTGCGTTCCGTCTGCCTTTCAAGTTATGTTAGTTCAAAAACCAGTCGCTATTACTTAACGACTACCTTCTTCACCTTCTTAGAACCATCCTTCATCACGGTCTCAATGATATTGATACCCTTCTGAAGCTTGCCAATCTGCATACCGCTTGCATTGTAGATCTTAGTTGCTACTGCATTTGCATCTGTAACGATCTCGCTGATACCAGTAGGATCAACGCCCAGATAATACAACTTGAAGTTCTTAACAATTGTCCAGTCATTGGTTACCGTTACATTCTTGATCAAACCGATACGGAAATCGCTATTGCCATCATAGTTGAAATTCAATGGCTCAGAATCGTATGCACTGCCAGCATCTGATTTGAAGAATGCCTGAGCAGTAATCATGTTGTCTGGAATGTACATTCCATCATCCATCTTTTTCAGACCTCCATTATCACTCAAACCTACGCTATTCCAAGTGTCTTCAGCAATCTTATGTGCAGTAATGGTCTTGATAGCCTGCTTGGTCTCTGGGAGTTCAGTAGCAACCTTCTTACCCTCTTCTGTTGGAATTTCCTTATCAGAGAAGTAGAGGTATGCATTCTCGTTTACATCATACTTCAACTGATCGCTATCGTCAACCTTAGCTGAAGCGTCACTACCATTACGATAGAAAGCCTGAGTTGTCAAGCGATACATACCAGCAGGAAGACCTACCAATGTCTGCTGCAAGTTGAATGTACAGTTGAAGAACTCACCAGCCTCAACGTTATTACCAGACTGGAATCCCATTGTTCCATCTTTCACATCCCAACCAGTACTACTCATGGTTGCGAAATCACTGTTGGCGATAACCTTGGTGATATCTGCAGGTTTTGCTTCTGAAGCATCAGCAATGATATCATTGATGACGTACTTAGTTACACCTTCATTCAAAGCCTTGATAGCAGCTGGTATCTCAGCATCAGCAGCTGTACCATTGTCATAAATACCCTGAGCTGTAGCCACGGCTGCATTGTACAAGCCCTTCGCAGTCTCAGAGGTTGTAGAAGAAGCCTCATTCTCCTCGTAACGAGTCTGAGCGTTATCAATAGCTTCCTTCAGAGGCTTATAAGCCTCAATAGAGGTATTAGCAGCCTCAATGGCAGCACTCAATGTATGAATACCAGGAACTGTTGCTTCTGTTTCGAGAGCAGTCTTAGCAGCCTCCAACTGAGTGCGTACGTCAGCATTCATCTTAGAATCAAGCAAGCCAGCAGCCTTAGCAATCAATGGTGTTGTTACCACATTCAGAGCCTCACCCTTGCCACCAATATACTTCAACCTGAAGTTATCCCAGATAGCCCAGTCGGCCGTACCATTAGAAGGACGTCTCTTTTCACGTACACCGATACGAAGTGTACCACCCTCTACAAACATAGGAACGGTTACTGTATAAGCTTCTGGATTCTCCGTAGTGGCAGCAGCCATACCCTTCATAGAGTTAGGGATGTAAACTTCCTCGCCATTCAGATTATATTTATAGTCATCACCTGAATTTTCCTTCATACCGTATGTATAAGGAGAGGTAAATGGAGTCTCCAAATCATTTGCATAGATAAACGCAGTAATATCCTCTGTACCATTATCATGAGCAACAGAAGCAATATCATTACCTGCTACACGCTGGAAAGCAAGTACTGACAATTCATAAACACCATCAGGAATATTGGTAATATCCTGATAGATATCAAATGTGCCTTGATATACCTCGCAGTTTTTGTAAGTTTCATTAAATGTAGGGTTTCCTTCCTTGACAGTCCAGCCTTCGCTGCCAGAATCGAATGATGGGTTCACAATCTTTCTTGTGATATCATCACCTGGCTTGATACTTGCATTCTGAGCATTCTCCAACTTGACCTTCAAGTCAGCCATATACTGTGTCAACTGATCATTATCGAGCGACCAGGTACTCATCAAGGCTTCTGCACCATCGCCATTTCCGCAATCTTCATATAATTCCATGAATGCATCAAATTCATCTCCTGCAGGATCTTCTGCCAAGAATTCTCCTATCGTTGCATTCAGTGTTTCCAATTCAGCATACAACGCAGAACTCTTTTCAATCTTTGCTGCGATATCTGAAAGTTCTTTCTTCATGGTATTGATTTCCTCATCAGTAGTACCATCTTCAGTCATCGCTCTTGCACTTTCGATGAGTTCAGCAGCCTTATCGGTATAAGTAGGGCATGCATTAACACCAGCCAACTTAGCATCGAGGTCTTCTGCAGCAGTCTGCACATCATTCAAGTTCATTGCCTTGAAGCTTGGACCACAATACTCAATCTGGAAATTATCTACGAATACCCAGTTAGCAGTACAATTATCCAGCTTGAAGCCGATAGTCAAATCCTCACCTTCCTTGATATCCAGGAGGAATTCATACTTCTGAGGTACATTTGCCTTGGTAGCTACAGTCTGAGAATTTTTAGTAGCCTTGGTATCTGCGAATACAGAAACACCCTCTACCTTATAGTCATTACCCTTAGACTGCTGGGTTGCCATCGCATAGCATGTCACCTTATAACCACCCGCAGGCAGGTTGTGCAAAGTCTGAGAGAGAACACCGTCACTGAGGCGGCCAGCACCAGCAACTTCGGTATTTGTTACAGGGTCTGAATTTCCATTTACCCAGCGCTCAATAAAATTCTCTGTCTCATAGCCATCAGATGCAGTATATTTTGATGAATGAGCCTGCCAATTGGTACCATGACCGCCATGACCAACATCACCCGTATCATCATATATACAATCATGAGTCCAACCAGTCAAAGCATCGCAATTGGCATCTGGAGCATATTCTGTAATATTTACAGGAGATTCAGCCGTAGCTTCAGCCATTGCCTTATTTCTTCTTGCATCAGTAATCATGCGAGAAGCTTCCTTCAGCTGCCAATATTCTGCATTAGGATTATTGTAAATAGCTTCTACTGCAGATACATCTAATCCTTCATCATGAGCAGAATTAATCTGATCCTTCAACTTCTCTAAGCGATAGAAATAAGTATAAGGATAAGCAGCCCATTCAAGACCATAACTGCCATCAGCTGTCAAAGCAGGGCGGAACAGATCATCTACAGCAGTCTCACCTTTACCATCTAATCCATTATCATTAGGATTATAGCCGGCATAAGTATCAGGCTGCTCATTAGACTGGAATCTGAATGTCGTACCATTAGGTGTAACTTTCCAATAGGTTTTCTCTATACCTTGATTATTGTAATCAACATAAGAGTTACCACCATTTTCATCAAATGAGTTAAGGAATATCTTGTTAGAAAAGTCACCAAACTTACCAGATTTATCATTACAGAAAGAATAGGTACCATTAGGCTGACCATCATCGCCTTTATTAGGAACGATAACAAAGCCAAGACCTGTTGTGCCCAAACTTGTCTGGGTGCCATAAGCATTACCATTGGTAAGCCACTTGTCTGCCAAGATATTCTTGATAGCTACAGTATCAGTACCATCCAGTTTCAACTGTACTGGATTTGGAAGAACAGGATCATTCACCTGAGCTTGTGCATAATTGGTGCTTAATGAAGCAACCAAAACTGCTGAATAAAGTAAACGTTTGTCCATGCGTTATTTTTGGTTTAATAGGTTGATGAAGTTATTAGCTTCATTTAATTAAAGTTTTATCTGGTTGCAAAATTAGTAATTTAACCGTAACATACAAGTTTTTAAGCAAGAAAAGTTCTTGTTTTTTAGATTATTTAACCAAAATAGGTGTGTAAAACACAAAAAAACAATAGCACACATTATATAATAGCGTAAATTCAACACTTATCGCTCCATAAGTTTAGCAAAAAAATCCGAGAGGCGCACAAGCACTTAGTTAATCTTAGTTAACGCAGAGATATTTTTCAATAAAAATAGCATTATTTATTTAAAGTATTGTTATCTTTGCACCCAAAATAACTAACGAAAGTATCCTAACAACAAAATTTGATTCAATCAAAATGAAACTGAGCCTATACCCAAATCCGGTAAAGAGTGGTATTTTCTGCCTACATAAGCATGATTTACGGGCTTTATTTGTAGGTCAAAATTCGTTTAAGATGGCAAATAACTGTTAAAAGGAGAAATCTACACATCAGATACATCGAAACTTCTAAACAACAAAATAACAAAAATATGAGCAACCGCTTTATCAATCAATCGCGTCATGCGATGCTCGGTATATGCGCTACATTAGCCATCTCAGGCTTCTATGCATGTACTGACTCTTACGACCTCGACGACAAGGGCAACATCCCGACGAATTTGGGTAAGAGTATCTATGAAGAGCTGGAAAATCCAAGTGAAGCCAGTAGTCTTCATGGTACATTCAAAACCTATCTTCGCCTGATTGATGACCTTGGATACAAGGAGGTCATGTCAAAAACAGGTTCAAAGACTGTGTTTGCAGCTAACGACTCTGCATTCAACGAGTTCTTCAAGAACAACAAATGGAACGCCAAGTCGTATGAAGACTTGACAGAGTCCATGAAAAAACAACTGTTCTACACTTCTATCCTTGACAATGCCATCCTGACGGAAATGCTTTCCAATGTGGAAAGTTCCAACAGTTCTGTTACCCGAGGCATTGCCATGAAACACCAGACCTCTGCCAACGCTACCGACACCATCTATCATGTATGGGCTTCTGAGTTGCCAGCCAACAACTCTTATTGGACTCCTTATATAAAAGGTGGAATCGACGTAGTAATGGACAACACCCGTCCTATGATGGTTCATTTTACCCAGGAGCAGATGCTCAACAATGGTATCAACAGCGAAGACTTTGCTGCCATCACAGGAAGACCATACGAGTCGGGTGGTACCTTTATCTTCAAGAACAAGATTATAGCTAAGGACGTAACCTGTCAGAACGGTTATGTAAACCAGACTGACGGTGTCATCGTACCTCCAGGCAACATGGCGCAGATGATCAGAGAGAGCAAGGATACCAAGTGGTTCAACCGCATGCTCGACCGTTTCTGTGCTCCATACTATGATGCCCAGACCACATTAAACTATAATGACAATGCCCTCCTCAATGGCAAGCCAATGATTGACTCCATTTTCCAGTGGCGCTATTTCAGCGAGCGCTCTCAGGGAGCAGTTGCTCTTCAGAGAGATCCAAAGCAGGTGGCATTGGCACAGGATATGCTTCTCAACTTCGACCCGGGATGGAACCAGTATTACAGCACATACGGCACGATGCTCGCCGATATGGGTGCGATGTTCGTTCCTGATGATGAAGCAGTAGAAGACTATTTCCTCAATCCATCCAATGGTGGTTACAACATTCTTGGACTTTATGCCAAGAAGCCTCTCACCAAGGAGAATTTCGGTGAGAACTTAGACAGTATTCCTGCCAACATCATCCGTTCATTCGTCAACAATATGATGAACGCATCCTTCGTACAGTCAGTACCAAGCAAGTTCGGTACCATCATGGACGAGGCGAGTGACCCAATCGGACTCACCTTGAAAGATGTCATCAAAAAGGAGAATGCCTACGATGTACGTATCGCCAACAACGGTGCCATCTACATGCTCAACCGAGTGATTCCACCTATTTCATATAATATCGTATCTACACCAGCGTTGCTCCGCAAGGCAAGAGACTTAGGTGTGATCAACTGGGCTATCCAGGACAAGGACATGCTGAAGGTAAACTACTATGCCTACCTGCGTGCCAGCTCAGCCAACTATGCGATGTTCCTGCCAAGCAATAGAGCTTTCGACATGTATTATGTAGATCCAGTATCATTAGGTAAGAACTACAAGGATGGTCCTCGCGTACTCCACTTCTATTATAAAGATGTGCATAAGGACAAGAATATCTCTGTATCTGCATTCAAATACAATCCAGCTACAGGTTCTATCAGTTCAGACTCAACAATCGTTCAGTTGGGCGCAGTTACCGACCGCTTGATTGACATTCTGAACTATCATACCATATCACTTTCACAGTCCGTTTCCAAGGACAACATAGGTGTAACCAATAAATACTACAAGACCAAGCATGGCGGTGAGATTGCCATCAACGGAGGTCACATCGGCGGAAACGTAGTAAGCGGCGGACAGATTAATGGTATTGCAGGCAGTACCTACAGCTATCCTGTTTCAGAAATCAAGGAAGCTACCAGCTACAGCAATGGTAAGGCATTTGTCATCGACCACCTTATCCAGGCTCCACAGATTAGCGTATATGGTTGCCTCAACGACAACAGCCAGTTCTCTAAATTCCTGGATCTGTGTACACCAGCCAATCTGAGCAATCTGCTGACCAGCATCGGTATGAATAAAGACGAACAGAAGCAGTTTACCGTATTCAGCGATGTCTTTGCCAGCAATACAACAGAAAACAAGAAGTACGACTGTCTCGACCAGAACGTCAACTTCTACAACACCTACAACTACACCCTGTATGCACCAGACAATGAAGCCATGACCTTGGCATTCAAACATGGTCTCCCTACCTGGGAGCAGGTACAGGAAGTAATGGACAAAGCTTCAGCAAATGACGAGGCTGCCAAGGCAAAGGCACTGAAGATGGCTGAAGCTATCCGAAACTTCATCCGCTATCACTTCCAGGACTTCGCACTCTATGCCGACAACACCATCGACTACGGAGATGCACAGGAAGTAGAAAACGGCAACAGATCATACATGACCTCCTGCACCATCGGTTCTGCCTACAAACGACTCAAAGTCAAAGGTGGCAGCGGCAAGTTGTATGTAACTGACGAAGGCGGTGACGACGACGACCCAGTCATCATCAATGCAAATGGCGACAAGTTGGTCAACTTCATGGCTCGTGACTACATCTTCAAGAGTGGTGCTATAGAAACATCCTCATTCACAGCCATCCATGAGATTTCAAAGCCTCTCTACTTCAGCAGGAGCAAACGTTACGACGACGGTTTCGCCAGCAATACCCCTGAAGCCAACCAGGCACGTCTGAAGAATCTCAAGAACCTATACTATGCACAGAAGCATGGAATCAAGTTCTACAAATAATTTCACAACCAAGCTTATAACACAATGAACAATATAAGAACATACATAACCGTAGGTGCCTTATGCAGCGCTATGACAATCTCTGCTCAAGACCACCGTATCTCAGGTACCGTATCTGATGAGTTCGGTCCTGTCATCGGCTGTAATGTGATAGAGAAAGATGCCAACAACCGTAACGTGAACGCTACGATTACCGATGTGAATGGTAACTTCCAGTTAGCTATCAAGAACCCGAAGAACAAGTTAGTTGTCAGCTACGTAGGATACAAGACCTTTTCACAGGTCATCGGTTCGCAGACCAATTTCCAGGTACAGCTCAAGGACGCCAACGAGTTGGGAACAGTCACCGTAACTGCCAAGCAGCGTTTCCGCGGTGATGGTTTGAGCATCCCTAAGGACGAGGTATCTGTTGCTACCCAGACCATGAACATGGAAATCGTGGATGGTCTTGCCTTCACCAGTGCCGATGAGGCATTGCAGGGACAGATTGCCGGTCTTGACATCGTAGCCAACTCCGGTAACCTCGGTGCCGGTACTACCATGCGTATGCGTGGTGTAACCACCATCAACGGTTCTTCAGAACCTCTGATCGTTGTCAACGGCAACATCATGGACGTGCCTGATGCCAAGGATACAGACTGGTCAACCGCTACAGAGGAGACCTACAGCTCTTTGCTTTCCATCAACGTGAACGATATCGAGAGTATCGACATCATGAAGGATGCCGCTGCTACCGCTATCTGGGGTGCCCGTGGTGCCAATGGTGTCATCAGTATCAAGACCAAGCGCGGTAAGCGCGGTAAGATCCGTATCGACTACAACTTCTCACTTCAGGGCAACTGGCAGCCTAAGGGTTACAACCTCCTCTCGGGTGATGAATATACCATGCTGATGAAGGAGGAACTCTACAACCCTACACAGAATCCTTCTGCTACCACCAACATCAATGAGTTGAACTACAACAAGAGTTGGGCTGAGTACAACAACTGGAACGACAATACAGACTGGGTGAAGGCAGTAACCCAGACCGGCTGGAACCAGAGCCATGGTCTCACCATCTCGGGTGGTGGTGAAAAGGCTGTATTCCGTATCTCTGCCAACTATGACCATCAGACCGGTACCATCATCAAGCAGGTATTGAACCGTTTCTCTACCCGCTTGAACCTGGAATACTATGTGAGCGACAAACTGAAGTTCACCACCGAGTTCCCATTGACATATACCAAGAACCAGAAGAGCTATGCCAACATTTTGGGTAAGGCCCTCTCCATGGCTCCTAACATGAGTATCTACCGTGAGGATGGTAACGGCTTCGATACCAACGAGTACTACATCATGCTGCCTTCAGCAGAAAAGGACGAATATGGTTCATCCATCAGCGGTACTTCTTCTCTCCAGCTGAAGTCGGTACGCGATATCGGTAACCCTGTGGCTATCGCCAACTTGGCATGGAACAACGAGAGTACCTACCGTATCACTCCTGACTTCCGCATCAACTACTATTTCTTAGGCAATGACGACCACAAGACCCGTCTCGACTACGAAGGTCAGGTTTATCTGGATATCTTCTCCAAGAGTAATCCTACCTATTGCCCAGGTTCGTTGAGCACAAATGGTTGGAAGGCCAATGACTACAACCTCTATACAATGGATGACTACAACTCATTCCAGTTCCAGACCCGTCACCAGTTGATCTTCACTCCTAAGTTCAAGAATGAAGATATTGCCTGGATGATGTTGGGTCGTTGGGAGTTGACTTCTGGTACCAGCTACGGTCAGAACGTAAGTGAGCGCAAGTTGCCATTGGGTGCGCAGTCTCCTACTCTTCCTGCCGAAATCTCCAACATGTCCACCAGCAATGGTGAGTGGCGCAGCATGGCAGGCGTATTCTCTACACACTTGTCTTACAAGGGTCGTTACAATGCCGACTTTACAGTACGTGCCGACGGTACTACCCGTTTCGGCGACAATAATAAGTGGGGTTACTTCCCAGGTATGTCAGTCCGCTGGAACATCAGCGACGAGCCTTGGATGAAATGGTCTCGCAAGGTGCTCTCTATGTTGGCATTCCGCCCATCATGGGGTGTGAACGGTAGAACTCCAAGCAGCGAGTATCTGCAGTATGCGAAATATGCAGCCGGCAGCCAGTATGGTAACGGTAATACGATGCTTCCTTCTACCCGCGTAGATGGTTTGCAGCTCAGCGACCTGAAATGGGAGAAGACCACCTCATGGAACTTAGGTGCCAATTTAGGACTCTTCGACGACATGATTGAGGCTGACTTCAACTACTATTATAAGAAGACGAAAGACTTGCTGAACCCAGGTGTTGCCATTTCTTCTCAGACCGGTTATACCACTTTGGCATGGAAGAACATCGGTTCTATGGAGAACAAGGGTTGGGAATTCAACATCACCGCCAAGAAGTTCATCAAGGCAGGTAAATTCTCAATGGATGCCAGCTTCAACGTGGCACAGAACTTCAACAAGATCACAGAGATGGATCAGACCGTACTCGATGGTATCAACGAGGACTGGTCTGCAGATAGCCGCGGTAAATACTTCAAGCGTATCCAGGTAGGTAATGCCTTAGGTTCTATCTTCGGTTTGCGCCACAAGGGCGTATATCAGTACTCCTATGACTATCTGGAGAACTTACGTCGCCAGGGTTATGTCATGGAGGGCAACGAGAAGATCATGATCAGAGACAACAACGACCTCGTGGATTACCTCAACAACCGCTTCCTGCCAGCCGGCAAGACAGCTCCTATCGCCCTGAACAGAGACGGCAAGGTGATTACAGGTGCCGACGGTAAGCCTTTGCGCATGACCTACAACTCCAAGAACGGTGGTGAGACCTACAAGTTTGATGGTGGTGATGTGATTTACGAAGATGTCAACCACGACGGTACCATCAATTCATTGGATATGGTTTATTTAGGCAACTCAAATCCTAAGTTCTCAGGAGGTTTCGGTTTCACCTTCCGTTATGGCAACTGGTCATTGCGTACCAACTTCGTTTACCGTACCGGTTTCAAGGTAGTAAACTTCGCACGAATGGGTGTAGAAAAGATGTATGACACCACCAACCAGAGTACAGCCGTAAACTGGCGCTGGCGCAAGAACGGTGACGTGACAGAAATTCCACGCGCACTCTACAACTATGGTTACAACTGGCTCGGTAGCGACCGCTACGTAGAGGATGCCTCATTCCTGCGTTTCAGCTACGTCAGTCTGAGCTACGATGTTCCAAAGAAGTTCCTCAAGAGCGTAGGTCTGAATACCTTGCGATTCGACTTGAGCGGTCAGAACATCTTCGTTTGGAGCAAATATAGCGGTACAGACCCAGAGCATGCAAACAACGGTTGGAACTTTGCTTCAGACAGTTCACAGACACCACGAAGCAAATCGTTCACCCTCCGCATGAGAATCGGAATTTAATCCAACACAAAAACAGAGACTAACAATGAAAAATAAAATAAACAATATCGTCAAGAGTTTTGCCGTCGCAGCCTTAGGTATGCTGTCGCTTAGCTCATGCAATGACTTCCTGACCATCTATCCTACCGACAAGACAATCGGCGAGAACTTCTGGCAGACCAAAGATGATGTCACACAGGTGGTAACTGGCGCTTACACCGCCATGATTGATGGAGGCATCATAGAAAGAATGATTATGTGGGGTGACTACCGCTCAGACGAGTTGAAGAAACATCCTTCACTGATCAACACGACACTGGATGATATTTCCAAAGTAGATTTATACCCAAGTAGCGGTTACAACTCATGGGCATGTTTCTATAATGTCATCAATACCTGTAACATCGTATTGGCTCATGCCCCAGCGGTGATGGAGAAAGACCCTGAGTTCACCGAGGGTGACTACCAGACAGCCCGTGCCCAGATGTTAGGTTTGCGTGCCCTCTGCCACTTCTATCTGGTTCGTGCCTTCCGCGATATTCCTTACGTGACAAAGGCATACGAAAATACAGACGACATGAAGTTGGACGGCCAGCTGGCACCAGATTCTACCCTCCAGCTCTGTATCGAAGACCTGAAAGAAGCAGAGAAGGGTTGCTACAATTACGGTATCTTCGGAGAGAACGACTGGCGAACAACCGGTTTCCTCAGCAAGGATGCCATCAATGCCATTCTCGCAGACGTATATCTCTGGAGAGCTTCTCTCTGGAGCGGTACAGATGCTGCCAAGAGCCAAGAGTATTATCAGGCATGTATTGACCATGCAGACAAGGTCATCAACTCCCACAGAAACTATTTCGAGGCTAACATCAAGGGCACCAGCCAGGAGTCTTTTTACCGCAACAGCAGACAGCAGTACTACTTATATAAAGGTCTGTATGCTGACTACTATAACTTCGTAAGAGGTAACTCCTCTGAAAGCGTCCTCGAACTTCAGTTTGACGGAGAGAAGAACTCAAACACCCTACTGTGCAAGAGTTACTTAAAGTGGGAGAAGCAGGAGTCTGGCTACGGTATGATGGTAGGTACATCTACAGTGGGTGGTGCCATCGGCGACAATCCATCTCCAGCAACCAAGAGTGCTTCTACGGCAACATACTTCCAGTCTGAAAACGACTACCGCTTCTACAACAGCAGCTATGGTGTGAATGATGACAACTACTCTTCTTATGAGGTGAAGAAGATGATGAACAAAGAAAATGCCATTTACGACATTCCAACCCGAAAGAAAGGTAGTATCTATATCCAACCACTCCGTGACTTCGACAAGTTCGACCAGAACTGGATCATCTACCGCATCACAGACGTCATGCTGATGAAGGCAGAGGCTCAGATTCAATTAGCAGGTACAGAAACCAACAAACTGAAGAATCCATTTGCCCTGATCCAGGCTGTGAACCAGCGTTCTATCAGTACGACGGCACTCAAGGACACCTTGGTTTATCAAGACAACTACAACAAGGCAGACAAGATAGAATTGCTTTGCCTCCAGGAAAGAGGACGCGAGCTCTGCTATGAAGGTAAGCGCTGGTTTGACCTGGTGCGCTACTGTTACCGCCACATGACGGGTGTAGATCCTACCAAGACACTCTACGAGATAGACCCTAACGGCAGTAATCTGCCAAGTCTTGCCAACAAGGGCAACAATTTCAAGGACATCCTCGCTACCAAATATAGTACAAACCTATACAAGTTTAAAAACGAGGGACATCTCTACTGGCCTATCCTGAACAGCGAGACCAAGACCAACAAGCTGATTCACCAGAATCCTGTTTGGGTAGAGACACAAAGTTCTGAGAGAACAGAAGAATAACATTCAAGAAATTCATAATTAAGTATAGCTTTATGACAAAGTTCATTCATAAGATAGGTGGCATGGTAGCAGGTGTAGCATTCGGTGCACTCGCCTTCACTTCATGCTCCGAGCAAATAGATGAAAGCAACCTCTATACTTTCACCGGTGAAACCATCACCGACTACTTGCGAAGCGATTCCACTCTTTCGGATTTCGCAAAGATAACAGAGTATGCTGGTTTGTCAGACCGCTTGTCTGCATACGGAACCTATACCTGCTTCGCTCCAACCAACGAGGCGGTAAAAGAATATATCAAAGAATTGTGGGAAGATAAAAAGTCTGCAAATCACAATGGACTCTATACAGGTGATGTAAGTGAGGGAAACACGATAGATCGCCTTTGGAAATCCGAGAAACGTGACTCACTCTGCAAAGATATCGTAGAGGCACACCTTACGGGTTTGAAGAAGACAAGTAATGATTTGCTGACCGGTTCTGACATCACCATGATGGGCGGTAACACTCACTCACCAAAGCGTGTAGGTGACGACATCACCATTGATGGAACCACCAAGATCATCAACAGAGACCACGAGGTGGAAAACGGTGTGGTTCATACCATCGACAAATTGTTCTACCGCTCTACCAATTATATTATAGACGAAATGGAGAACATGGGAATCTATAGTATCTGGTGTGATGCCTTGAAGCAGACTGGTCTGGATGAAGTGATGAAGGAGCATATCCGTACCAATGGTATCAGCTGGTTTACCATCGATCCGGAAACCAAATATCCATTTGCTGAGTATCCTACAAGCTGCAAGGTGGGATTCACCGTATTTGCAGAGACCGACAAGGTACTCCAGAATAAAGGTATTACCAACTGGAAAGAGTTGGCAGCCAAGGCAAACGAGTGGTACAAGGATTGCGCTTCCTGGTACAGCTACTTGGAAGATCATCCGGAAATCAAGATCAGTACAGGTACCGACTATACCAATCAGTGGAATACATTGAACATGTTCCTCCGCTATCATATCCTGAAATATTCACTTTCTATGGATAAGTTAGTTTACTCATACAACGAGTTGGAATATGCAGATGTATATGAATATGTACGTACCTTATTACCATACACTATGTTCAAACTGACAGGTGTAAAGGAAAATGGTGCCGTCGGTTCAATCTATATCAACCGCATATTGAACAACCCTACACTGACAAGCACACCAGGTGCTAACTCAAAGAGTGCCTATGAAGAGGCATATAAACATCCTAAATATAATGGTATCAAAGTTGCGGGTGGCTCAGTTCTCTCCCGTCAGGCTTCTAATGGTTGGATTCATCCTATCGATGACATTCTCTGCTACGAATCTAAAGTACCAAACGAGGTACTCAACGAGCGTATGCGTTTCGAGTTCATGTCATTGCTTGACGAAAGTATGACCAATCAGTTTAGAGGTTATTCTTACTTGGATTTCTCTTCAAAATTTGGTAGAAGCGATAAAAAGATAGGAGCCATCCGTTTCCCTGAAGGTTACTTCGAGAACATGGTCATCTACAACGGAGAGTCTTCCCGTATATATTATCTGGCCAAAGACGAAGCAAAGACGTTAAACAACGGCTTTAATCCAGGAAACTGGGATTGCTGGTTGGACTACCAGGGCGATGAGTTGTTCGTAAGAGGAGCCTACGACTTTGCCATCAAGCTGCCACCAGTTCCAAAAGACGGTACCTACGAATTGCGCTTCGGCTATGTAATCACCGGAACCCGTACGATGGTACAGTTCTCTTTGGGTCACTCTTCAGACCGTTCCAAGATGACTACCTGCGATATTCCACTCGACCAGCGAGAGGGCATCGAGTCAACTACCATCGGCTGGACAGACCCAGACAAGGACGGCGACTTAGGTGCAGCGACCGACAAGTCAATGCATAACCGTGGATGGATGAGAGGTCCTAACTACTTCAGTAATTACAAGAAGGGAGCTGAGGGTACAGCCCGTACGAACATCAGCCGTCAGCCACATATTCGCCGTGTCGTAACCAAACAGTTCTTCAAACAAGGTGAGGACAACTGGTTCCGCTGCAAGACAGCCATGCCAGAGGATACAGAAGCAGAGTTTGAGCTTGACTACATCGAGATTGTTCCAGTAAGCGTGTATAACCACCCTACTCTGACAGAGGATGTATTCTAAAAAGTGAATGTATTCTAACAAGAAAACAAACATAGAAATACAAAAGATATGAAAGTAAAATATATAATAATGACAGCAGTTGCAGCTTTGGGTTTCCAAAGCTGCACCGACTGGGATGACCATTATGACGTAACTACTGACGGCTCCGGTGCCTCAGACAAGACACTGTGGGAGCAAATCAGCAACAACCCAAAGCTCAGCAACTTTGCAGCACTGATGGAAAAGGTAGGTTACGACAAGGCTTTGTCCACCAACCAGAGCTACACCGTATGGGCACCAAGCAACGACGCTTTCGACTTCGAAAAATACAATGCCATGAGCGACAGTTTGCTGAAGGCAGAATTCCTCAACAACCATATCGCCCGCGGTTATCACAGAGCTACCGGTGAGATCAATGAGCGTGTCCACCTGCTCAACAAGAAGGTGATGGCATTCCAAGGCAACGGACGCTATACATTGGGCAATATCGCAATCGACAGCACCAACATGTTAGGCAAGAACGGTATCATACATCTGATGAGCAGTTACATGGACTTCCGCCCTAACTTCTATGAAGAGTTCCTGCGCAATGAGAACACAACCAGTCTTGCCCAGCTCTACAAGAGTGCCATGAAGCGCGAAATCGACAAGGAGAACAGTATCGAGGGTCCTATCAAGGATGGAGCAATGACCTATCTTGATACCGTATATGTAGAGAGCAACAAGATGTTCAACTACCTGAACTCCAAACTGACCACAGAGGACAGTACCTATACCATGATTGTTCCTACAGACAAGGCATGGAAAGCGGCTTATGATAAAGTAAAGTCTTATTATAAGTATCCGAAATCCATCAAGCCTTTCACCGTGAAGAACAACGATAAGACAGGCGTATTGGAATACAATCAGGCTGGTGCCGTAACCTTGGATGCAGATAGCTTGACAGAATTATATACTACAACATCTATCCTGAGTCCACTGATTTACAGTCATACCATCAATCCTGCTTTCCAGAAGGGTGATATTCCTACTGGAGCTACCGACTCCATCAAGAGTACAATAGGCGACGTAATCTGCAACACCTTGAACTACAACAGTGAGAACAGCCGTTTGGTCTATGATGCCAAGGATATGTTTGTGAATGCAGAGAAGAAGGTGATGAGCAACGGTAACGCATGGATTACAGACTCACTCCGCGTAAAACCTTGGGACAGTTGGTGCCCTATCATCCACCTGAGAGCACAGAACGGTAATTTCCAGGCTGCAGTGGATAAAGTATCCATCAACCAGAACGTAGCAGTAAGCAGCGACAACAGAAACAAGAATGTAGAAGGATCCATGCACGCCAACCAATACTATGAGGTAACATCCAACCTGGGTGCAGTGCCAGAGGTTTATTTCTATATACCGGAAATGTGGTACACTCCATACGCCGTATATCTGACAATGGTACCTGCCAACATCACCAATGAAGAAGCAGAGGTAACCTCACAGAAGCTCCAGGTACGTTCGTTCCAGAACGATGCTGCGGGTGGAACACTGACCAGATTCTCTCCTGTACCATTGAAGAAAGACTTCAACGTTTCTTCCAACCAAGCATCAGTAGTATTCGACTATGGTACGAACGAGAAATCCAAGATTGTGAGCAAATTCATGGGTGTATTCAATCCATCATTCTGCTACCGCAACCTGAGCAACTTCACAGACCCTGCAGCATATCCAGTATTCAACATACGTAGTGGAGACCGTGCAGTCAAAAACCAGAGTGCAGTACTGCGCATCGCAGGCATCACCTTAGTTCCTATGGAAGCCGTGAAGTACTATCAGGCTCAGAAAGCATTGAACGGAGAAAGTGGTGAAGAATATAAAGATGAAATGCCAGAAATCTTCTGGGATCTCAATTCATACACCTATTAATAACACGAACTCAACAATTGAAGACAATGATAAATTTCAGAATATTGGCTATAATGGGCTTGATGGCAGTAGCTGCTGAAATCAATGCCCAAGAGACAACCGACAGCGCCGAAAAGAGAGCGAAGGAAACGGTAAACAAAAAGCAGCCAAACTATCCGATGAAAGAGGTATCTGGTACCATCTACGATGCTGCCACCGGCAAGCCTCTTAGCGGTGTGCAGATCCAGGCACTTGGAAATGCACGCTATGCTGCCATGACCAACGAGGACGGTACCTTCACGATCAAGGTGCCTACCTTCACCACCTCGCTCTATCTGTTTACCTCACAATATGCAAGCCAGCAGGTATCTATCGCAGGTGTCAACAACATTCGGGCAAAGATGCTCAGCGACAAGTTCAACGAGATGTACACCAATGGTACGAAGTTGGGCAACGAGGCAAGCCTGAAAGCACAGGTAAGTACACAGACTTCTATAGAAGACCTCATCGGCGAGAAATTGGGTGCTGATGTACGCACCGTCAAGCGCTCTGGTGCGCCTGGCATCGGTTCTGCCATGTTTATCCGTGGTCTGAACTCCCTGAATGCCAACGCCCAGCCTCTCATCGTGTTGGATGGTGTGCCTATGGACATGCAATATGACGGCACTTCACTTCAGACAGGTATGTTCAACAACCAGTTGCTGAACATCAATCCTGCCGACATCGAGAAGGTTACCGTATTGAAGAATGGTACTGCCATCTATGGTGCCAAGGGCGCCAATGGTGTCATCGTACTGGAGACCCGCCGCGGTAGAACCATCGCTACACGTATCGATGCCAACATCGGTATGGGTGTCAACTTGGTGCCACGACTGCCAAATGTGATGGATGCAGACCAGTATATGAGCTACGCTACCGAAATGCTCAGTACCTATCCTAAGATTGACAAGTTCTTGGAAAAGGGTTCTCTCAACTTCCTGACCACAGATCCAAACAACTATTATTATAAGACATACCATAATAATACAGACTGGAGCAAGGAAGTATATGAGACTGCATTGAGCCAGAACTACAGCATCAATGTGATGGGTGGTGACGAGGTAGGTATGTACAACCTCTCACTCGGCTATACAGACGGACAGAGCACCGTGAAGAAGAATGGTTTCAACCGTGTGAACATCCGCTTCAACAGTGACCTGAGCATCATCAAGAATTTCTTCTCAACCCAGTTTGACATCGACTATGTCAAGTTGAGCCGTGATGTATTCGACGATGGAGCACCAAGCGATTTCAGCAAGGGTACCGTCACATCTCCTACCCTCCTCGCGCTGATCAAGGCTCCTATCCTGAATCCATACCTCTACAACAATACAACCCGTGAGTTGACCTCTACATTGGCAGATGCAGATGACTTCCTGACTCCATTGAATCAGAACCTCTCATTGGCAAACCCAACAGCCTTGTTGGAAAATGGTAGTGGCAACAACAAGAACCGTATGGAGAACTCTATGTTCCATATCCGTCTGGCTCCTAAGTTTGAATTCAAGGGTGGATGGACATTGAGAGAGAACATCAACTATACGCTGAACCGTAACTCCCAGCGTTACTATCGTCCAAAGGGCGGTGTTCCTACCTACTATGTAGAAGGTTTGGGTAGAGTTCAGACGCAGTCAGCTTCTATCTTCGCTAAGGAAGAAACCCTGATGAGTGATACCCGTCTGGACTTCACACGCCTCTTCGGTGCTCACTCACTCAAGGCAATGGGTGGTTTCAGATACCTCAGCTACAACTATGAGATGAACAACCCTACAGGTCAGTATAGTACAGCCGGTAATGACAAGTTGCCTAATGTATCCAATAACATGGACTTCAAAGATGCCACAGGTAATGACTACAAGAACACCTCACTAACCTGGTATGCTCAGGCAGATTACAACTATCGCAACCGCTACTTCCTGCAGGTAGCAGCCTCTATGGAGAGCAGCAGTACCTTCGGCAAGAAGGCTACAAGTCTGAAAATCGGTGATGTGGCATGGGGCTTCTTCCCAAGCATTCAGGCTGGTTGGGTAGTAACCAATGAGAACTGGGCTCCAAAGAACAAGAACTTCAACTACTTGCGCCTCAACGCTGGTTATGAAGTGACAGGAAATGACAACATCAACAACAAGGCTGCCCGCACATCCTTCGAAGTGTTGAAGTTCATCCACAACAACATTCCTGCCGTACAGCTCAACAATATCGGTAATGAGAACATCACTTTCGAGAAGACTCGCCGCTTCTATACAGGTTTCGAGAGCCAGTGGCTGGAGAACCGTTTAGGTTTAGACTTCACCTTCTTCTTCAACCATACCACCAACCTTCTTACATTGAAGGACTTCACCACTCCTGTGGCAGGTGTGAAGAGTTACTGGAGCAACGAGGGTAGTCTGGACAACAAGGGTGTAGAGGTACACATCAACGGCAAGCCTATCGTCAGCCGCAAGTTCACTTTGGAATTAGGAGCAAGCATCGGTCATTATCTGAACGTAATCAAGTCGCTTCCTAACAACACGACCCTCGCCCTGAATGGTCAGGAGAACGCAGCAGTAGGCTACACATCCAGCATCTATGGCAACCAGAACATCGCAACACTCGTCAATCACAGTGCAGGCGTATTCTACGGTTACAAGACAGCAGGTGTATTCTCTACTGATGCTGAGGCAAAGGCAGCAGGCAAGGACGGCTATCTCTACCAGGTAGATAAAACCGGAGCTAAGAGCTATTTCAAGGCTGGTGACATGCACTTCGTAGATCTCAACGGCGATGGTGTCATCAATGAGAGCGACAAGACCATCATTGGTGATCCAAACCCTAAGTTGTATGGTAACTTCTTTGCTCACGCTACATGGGGCAACCTGACATTATCTGCAATCTTCGGTTACTCTATCGGCAATGATATCTACAACTATCAGCGCAGCATCATCGAGGGTGGCAACAACTTCTACAACCAGAGCAGCGCCATGACAAACCGTTGGAGAGTAGAAGGTCAGGAAACCAACATGCCTCGCATCTCTTATGGAGACGAGATGGGTAACTCACGCTTCAGCGACCGCTGGATAGAGGATGGCAGCTACTTGAAGCTCCGCTCCTTCAACATCAACTACAAGATACCAGTCAACTCTTCATGGCTCCAGGGACTTCAGGTATGGGCAGAGGCGAACAACCTCTTCACCATCAGCAAGTATCTTGGCGGAGATCCAGAGATGTCTGTATCCAATGCAGTTCTTTACCAGGGCATTGACACAGGTTGCGTATCACAAGGTCGCACCTTCACTGTCGGCGTGAAGATCAACCTCTAATAAAAGTACAACAATCACAAAGCATAAAAAAATGATAAAAATTAAATATTTTATTGCAGCACTCATGGCTGCTATCACACTCAACTCATGCAGTGATATGTTCGATGATGGATCCAACCGCTACATCACCAATCCATCGCTTGATGAAAAAGTGGACTCCATGTTCTACATCAATGGTATATTGAAGGGTGTACAGCAGGCCATCGACCAGAATGTGCTTATCAACGAACTTCGTGGTGACTTATTGACCACCACGAAGGACGCTTCAACCGATTTGCAGAAACTGGCTTCTTTCGATTACTCTGGCACCTGTCTCTTATACACATCTGACGCTGCCGACGAATAGCCTTGT
>ERZ1027238.126-NODE-126-length-27360-cov-28.627175_pt1 | contig 27360 bp, 20 predicted proteins | sample MGYA00519477_ERZ1027238 | MGnify/ENA primary metagenome ERZ1027238 (study PRJEB26926, sample SAMN06164638) | human gut metagenome | biome: ENVO:00009003; feature: ENVO:2100002; material: ENVO:00002003 | host: Homo sapiens | place: USA | collected 2012 ...
GATGTGTATAAGAGACAGCTGTATAGATAGTATATTATATATATATAATAATATATATATAATATAAAATAACTACTTACAATTTATAACCATGAAAAAGGTAACTATCGCGAAATAAACTGAATACTGAATACTGAACACCCTTTAGGCACTAATTAGTTTACTCCGCAAGGGGGTATTCCATTCGGGATGTGGCAAAAGTTAAGTGGAAGGGGCGTGAGTACGGTGCAAAGAGTTAAGCGATTAAAAATACACTATCATAGCAATAAAACTATTGATTTTACGTTCTTTTCAAAAAGGGGTTGTGCAATACTATGGGGCAAGGTACTATGAGCCCAAAACGAGTTTGTGGGTTAGTACAGACCCTTTACAAGAAAAATATTTTAATAACAGGCTTTAAAAAACTATGACGAAAAAAAATAATTAGTATATTGATTCCATTATTGGTTTCGTGCTCCACACTAAACCAGAATGCACATTCCTTCTTAAAGGAGGTGTGCATTGATTTACTTTCAGTGAGAGTTACCATTGATATGCCAGTTCCTATCCGTTTTTATAGAGAAAATTATGAGGAGGGTATCATATATACTTATATTTTTCATGATGGAATTGTATTCTTGCATGAAGGAGCCTTAATGCAATTTGATATAGATTCTTATATCCCATCAGATTCTGTGCTTACAAGAAAGAGTTCTACATATTGGGGAAAAGAGCATGGGAAATTTTGGAAAAAATATATTTGTGACAGTATCAGACTTTATTACTACAATGTAAATAAAGAAGATAAAAAGAAATATGATGATATTGTTAAATCGGTAAGAATAGACAAACGCTTTTGAAATCAAAAATTAATAGTGTAGAACTTATCTTGATGAGAATTGATTTTTGTGATTTACGAATATACATAATTATCAGAATGGAGTCATGGGATAACATTTTGTTTCTGCATGAGATAAACATAGAAAATCCGTGAAATGCGTATCTTCTATGAGGAATGGCAATGCCTTTCAATTGGTTCGCCATGGCGAACCAATTACAACAGCTTGAAAATAAGATAGAAGAAGGTGTTGAAATAGGAGAAAAGACACTCCTTTGTATTAACAGACCTATAGAGTCAGCCGACTTACGTATAGAGGATTTTGTGGGCATTAGTTTCACTCATCATATGGAAATTTTGCATAAAACTACCACTTTAGATGAGCGTATCTACTACATACATCAAGTGAACTTGCACCATTGGAACAAGTACGTATTACGGAAATACTTATCTGATGATCTATATCACCATCAAGGCAATATGCCTAACAATTTTCCGAAAGCGATACCAGACATCAGGCAATCAATGAAAACAATATCAATGTTTAAAGATGAATATTTGCTTGATTTCATCAATACTGAAAATTTGGGACTGGAGATTGAGGACATTGACGAACGTGTAGTTGAGCAAGAAATTGTAAGAAACATGCGCGATTTCATTCTTCAATTCGGAAAGGATTTCATATTTATGGGTAACCAGTATCGTGTCGTACTTGAAGGAGAGGAAATGTTCATAGACCTTTTGTTCTTTAGTCGAGAACTTGCTGCAATGGTAGCCGTGGAACTAAAATACGGTAAGTTCAAGCCTTCATATTTGGGACAACTATGTACATATCTACAGGCATTAGACCTTACTGTAAAAAAGCCACACGAAAATCCTACTATTGGTATTGTGTTATGCAAGGAAATGAACAAGGCTTTTGTTGACATTGTTGTAAGGAACTACGACAGCCCAATGGGAGTGGCAACATATAAAACCAAACAGGATATGCCTAAAAAATTACAGAAGGCTTTGCCTGATTTGGATAAGATGAAAGATTTGTTTTGCAAATCGTTGTAAATGTATATTCACATTATATAAAATGCGTATTAAGGAGTAAGGCAATAATATTCTTACTCCTTTTTTCGTATCTGTCACAATTGATGTTACAAGGCTTTAGATGGCGATGTCACACTTTTTATACTTTTATATACAGCAATAGCTGCTATTCAAATGTTAAAATCGGACAGTTTTGGCAGAAAATCCAAGCAAACCTTGCTTGTTTTGAAGAAATTTTGTTATTTTTGCAGTGGCTACAAGTAAAATGATGTAATAGTGTTGGATTCGGCTATATGACCTTTTACAATGGTTATGCAGTTTATACACATTGTACAAACTTCCCAACTGCATAAAAAAATAAATAATACAACTTTTAAGAAGTCGGTTGTAACTAAATCTCCTTAACTATGAAAAAGGTAAGATTATTTTCCTTGGCAGCAATAGTTGCTCTTAGTAGTTTTATTGCTCCTCAGACTGCTTCAGCTTACAAGTATCATGTGACTTTACCCGACGGATCACATGAAGTTTTTGATGCCAAAAATAGTGCAGAGGCAGTCCACTATTTCCGTGAGCACTATAATGAAGGCGTACTAATGAAACGCCCTAATGGCGGTATTTTGGATTTCCAATAAAACCGCAAAATGCAAAGCTGTGGTATCGGCTATACGGCCTTTTCGAATTCGTTAAAATTAACAAAATGAGATTCCTTGTTTTCTTTATTACGATATTATTATGTTCGAACACGATTAAGGCTCAAAGGCTATATAGTGAGAGTGGCGATTTTTATGAGAAATCAAAGAGGAGTGTTGTTGATCATGCCAAGTTGGGAGTATTTTATGAATTAAAGTTCCGCAAAGATTCTACCAAGTTGGATGATTATACTGAAGCGCAAACAGTATTGATGGTTTCAGATAAACACTTACTTTTTAGTGATTATAATCGATTGGCATTCGATTCAATAAATGACTATTTAGCCAGTAGCAAACAAAACAAAAAGGACCAAAAGGCTCGTGAAGAATGGATGCAAGCTATTAAAAAATGGACTTTTTTCTTTGTTACGCTAACTGATTTAGAAGAACAAAAAACCACGGTACAGACTTACGATGTATTGCGAAGCTACGAGTACACTTACCCAACGCCTCAAATGGACTGGCAATTGGTATCCGGGGATTCTATAATAAATCAAAGAGCTTGCAAAAAGGCCATTTGTTCTTTTGCCGGTCGAAATTATATTGCATGGTACACTGAAACGATAGCACTTCCTTACGGACCTTATCTTTTTACAGGATTGCCTGGGCTGATCATGGAAATCCATGACGAAGGTCGCAATTGGATTTTTACAAATAATGGGGTCGGAAAGATGCCTCAATACAGTGACATGTATCTTTATAAAAAAATGTATATTAAAGATTTGATTGTAACCACACGCAAGAATGCCCTGACCGGTTATCGGAATGATATTGAGGATTTTGATAATCTGAGTATTGAGATTTACAAGGTAAGGGTTGAAAAGAACGGCCAAATGGTTACTCCGGAAGCAAACAAGCCGAAACGTCCCAGTAATATGCTTGAATTACAATGGTAAAGAATTTTAAAATATTATTTATGCTATTTCTGTTTCCCTTGTCTGTATGGGCACAGGAAACAGAAGTCGTTTTTAAGGGTATTGTTACGAATACAGAAGGCATTGGCGTTGCTAATGTATTATGTAAGGCATTAAGTGCCACGGATTCTTTACTGGCTTATGGTATCACCCAAAGCAACGGACATTTTCATTTGCAATACAAGAAGAATGTAAATAAACTGACATTCTCGAAAATGGGCTATGCCACACAAATCATTTCAGTTCAAAAGGATAAATATCAATATACCGTTCAGTTAGAAAAAAAACCTTATGAGCTTGATGAAGTTGTAGTGAAAGAGGTCCCTATAACTCGCAAAAAAGATACGCTTGACTATTATGTAGAGTCTTTTCGTCAGAAAGAGGACTATAGCATTGAGGATGTGCTCAAACGCATGCCGGGTATTGAAGTGACGACTTCAGGACAAATTCTGTATCAGGGTAGCAGCATCAATAAACTGAACATTGAGGGATTAGACCTTATGGGTGATCAATACAACCAAGCCACTCAGAATATGCCAGCTGAGGCCGTATCCACGATTCAGGTTATGGAAAATAATCAGCCCATCCGTGCCTTGGAAGGAAAAATTCATAGTAATCATGCGACACTCAATATAAGGTTAAAAAAGAACTATAAAATGCGCCCTTTTGGTGACGCAGAAGTGGGAGCCGGAGGAACGCCTGCTATATGGGACGGTAGTCTGACAGGGATTCAAGTGGCAAAGAAAAATCAAGTATTATTTACCGGAGCCTTAAACAACAGAGGTGCCTCATTGCGCAGCTTGCAAAATGGCATGTCGAACTTTACGGGCATTTATGCACAAGAGCAATTGCCTGCTCCTTTCCTCTATTCTACTACAACCCGCCGTCCACCCATTTCACCTATTTATTACTTGAACAACCGTTCCTATTTTGCCGGACTGAATTATATGCACGCTTTCACTCCTTATTCCACTTTACGTTTCAATCTGCTCTACAACCACGAAGGAGAAAACCGTGAGGATAGCACCCGATTCGAGTATTATGCGGGCGACACAATTAGTATTTACGAAAACAATCGGCAAAAGAGCTGTGAAGATGTAGTAAAAGGACAGGTGCGTTACGAATTGAATGGCAAGAAGGTGTACGTGGAGAACGTCCTTTCGGGACAATGGCAGGATGTCAGCTCCTATAATCAAAATGTAACCAATTTAGGCTCTTTGGGAGAGGACATACATCGCAAACCTTATTTTATTCAGAATGTCGCCAATGTCAACCTGACCACCCCAAGTCGTATCTATAGTTTGGCTTCCATTGTGCGTACCTATCAGACGCGCGAGCGACTTTCTGATTATTGGACAGCAGATAACGAATACAAACGGCAGAGCTATTATCTGAACCATTGGTTTATACGCCACCGGCTTTCCACGGCTTTCAATATAGCGGGCAATCCCTTGACGTTGGGTTACATTATAGAATACAAGCACAACCGACTATACGATACCCAACAGACGGCTACTTCGTCCTATTGGCTGCACACACTCGAACCATCGTATCAAATTCAGTGGAGCGGTGGAAACGTCGAACTACTTCTTCCTGTGGAATATACCATTTACCGCTGTGGCTGGCGGAAAGAAAAAGACCAAAAAGTTCTTTTCTCTCCTTCGCTCGATTTCACTCAACAAATAAGTTATCTATTGCGAATGGAAACATCGGTAGCCTATAACCAAAATGCTTCAAACGCCGATCCTTGGTTCAATGGAACGATGATGAACAACTACCGTACATTTACGACAGGTATCGACAGCCTTTCGGTGCAGCGTGTCGCGTTGGCGAATCTCCGTCTGTCGTATCTGAACACCATCACGCTCTTTTCGTGGAATGTTTATGTCGGCTGGACGCGCAGTACTTCCGACCATTATCTTAAAAGTCTTTATATGCCCGATTATACGCTCTTTGTTCCAGTGTGGAACGACCGCACGAAAACTACCTGGAGCATGGCACTGTCATGTCGTAAGAACTTTCGCGATGCCCACATCAATTTGAGCGGACAGACCAATTATTCATATAATAAGGAGTTTGTGTCTCAAAACGAGGTGGAAGATTATCTGCGCTATCATGCCTTGCATGCTTCAATCACGGCGCAATGGAGCGGACTAACATGGTTCCAACCCAAACTCACCATGGCCGGAAATATCAGTTGGAAAAAGCCTGATGTCTTCTCCGCAACTGACAATCTGCTGAAAAATGCCTATTATTCCTTAACAATGGATTTCTATCCTATCAGTAAACTCCGAATGTATGCCGACTTTTCGCAATCGGTCTTCGAAATAGTCCGTAACCATTACTCTATTAACAGTTTTTTGAATGCCGGTATGCGCTACGATTTCAATTCTCGCTGGTCTGCAAGCGCAAATATCAACAATCTGTTTAACCGCAAAGACTACGAAGTTTCGCTTTATCAAAGAGCCAATTTTCAATACTACCGCGTACCGCTGCGTGGTCGTGAGTTTATGATTTCGCTACGGTTTAAATATTAAGATAAAGGCCTATTTAACCCCAATCCTTTAATTTTTGTTGCAAAATATCTATGATTATGAGGATGGCATAGCCAAAATGAGATGAGAGGTTAATCCTGATGGTATGTATTATCGTGATGAGGATGGCTTTGGCATGACTGACGATGATGAACAGAACCTGTTCCACAATCGCTTTATGGAAGGGGCTTTCTGAGAAATATAATATTATCTAAAAAAAACAGCAAACTTCGCTCTTTTTCTTCTCTTTTTAGTATCTTTGCAGCGATTTATGCCCTGAGGCATCGTAAAGAAAGTAAAATCATACATTTAAGTTTTAAAACAATAATGAAACAGTACAAATTGGTGGACAATATCTTCGGATGGGTCGCTTTCCTTATTGCGGCCTTCGTGTATTGCTCCACAATTGAGCCGACAGCCAGTTTCTGGGACTGTCCTGAGTTTATCACAACTGCCTACAAGCAGGAAATCGGTCACCCTCCTGGGGCACCTTTCTTCATGCTCTTAGGTAATTTCTTTACTCATTTTGCCAGCGATACCACACAAGTCGCCAAGATGGTGAACACGATGAGCGCTCTGCTGAGTGCCGTCTGCATCATGTTCCTCTTCTGGACCATCACCCACTTGGCACGCAAGCTCATCATCAGCGACTGGAAAGAGATGACCACCGCCAAGATGGTAGGCATCGAGGCATCGGGTATGGTGGGAGCACTCATCTATACCTTCAGCGATACCTTCTGGTTCTCGGCTGTAGAGGGTGAGGTATATGCTTTCTCATCTGCCTTTACTGCCGTGGTTTTCTGGCTTATCCTGAAATGGGAAGACCATGCCGACGAGCCTCACAGCGACCGATGGCTTGTACTCATCGCCTATATGACAGGCCTCAGCATCGGTGTTCACCTGCTCAACCTGCTCTGCATCCCTGCCATCGTATTGGTATATTACTACAAGAAGGTGCCACATGCCAACCTCAAGGGCTCGCTCCTGGCGTTGTTCGTATCTTTCCTGGTAGTCGTTGCCGTGCTCTATGGAGTGGTGCCTGGTATCATCACCGTGGGCGGATGGTTTGAACTGTTCTTCGTCAACACCTTAGGCTGCCCATTCAATACGGGTGAGATCGTATATATCATCTGCCTGGTGGCTTCGGTCATCTGGGGTATCTACGAAACCTACAATGCCACTGACAAGAACGAGAAGCGACAGAACCTTGCCTTCGTCTTGGGCTTCGGCATGCTCGGAATCCCCTTCTACGGATATGGATGGAGCGCTGCCATCACAGGTATCGCGGTGCTCATCGTACTGTGGTTTGTACTGGGTTACAAGCGCAAGAAGGAAGTTGTGGTTAAGAACGACGAGACTACCGGACTCACCAAGACCAAAGTGCAGCTCCTGCCTCTCATCTCAGCCCGCGTGAAGAACACAGCCCTGCTGTGCATGCTGATGCTGATGATAGGTTACTCAAGCTATGCCCTCATCGTGATCCGCTCGGCTGCCAACCCTCCTATGGACCAGAACTCGCCAGAGGATATCTTCACCCTTGGCAGCTATCTGAGCCGTGACCAGTATGGCGACCGCCCTCTGTTCTACGGACAGGCCTATACCTCACAGGTGGCACTCGAGGTAGATGGCGACATGTGCAAGCCGGTGATGACGGAGGGTGCTCCCGTATACCAGCGCAAGGAGAAAGCCAGCAAGGACGAGAAGGACTCATACTTCGTGGTGAGCCACAAGAATAAATATAAGTATGCGCAGAATATGTTCTTCCCACGTATGTATGATGCCGCTCACGCACAGGCATACGAAGACTGGATGGGTGGCGTCAACGGAACAGAAGTTCCTTTCGACCGTTGCGGTGAGAACATGACAGTAAAGGTTCCATCACAGTGGGACAACATACGCTTCTTCCTCTCCTACCAGTGCAACTTCATGTACTGGCGCTACTTCATGTGGAACTTTGCCGGACGACAGAACGACATCCAGGGCAACGGCGAGCCTGAGCATGGCAACTGGATTACGGGCATTCCGTTTATCGACAACGCCATGTTGGGCGACCAGAGTAATTTGCCTGATGACCTGAAGGAGAATAAGGGACACAACGTGTTCTACTGCATGCCTCTGATATTGGGTCTCATCGGTCTCTTCTGGCAGGCATGGTACACCCGCAAGCGCAAGGTGGTGAAGAACGGAAAGGAGACAGAGGAGTTGCTGCCTATCGGTATCCAGCAGTTCTGGGTGGTGTTCTTCCTCTTCTTCATGACAGGTCTTGCCATCGTGATTTATCTGAATCAGGTGCCTATGCAGCCTCGTGAGCGCGACTACGCCTATGCCGGCTCGTTCTATGCCTTTGCCATCTGGTGTGGCCTGGGCGTACTGGCTATCCTCGACCTGCTGAAAGAGCATGCCAAATTGAGCGGTACTGCCGTAGCAGCCATCGTGGCAGTCATCACACTCCTTGTACCTATACAAATGGCTTCGCAGACATGGGATGACCACGACCGCAGCAACCGATACACCTGCCGCGACTTTGGTCAGAACTATCTGATGTCGCTCCAGGAGAAGGGCAATCCTATCATCTTTACCAACGGTGACAACGATACCTTCCCATTGTGGTACAACCAGGAAGTGGAAGGTGTAGGCACAGACGCACGAGTTTGCAACCTGAGCTATCTGCAGACCGACTGGTACATCGACCAGATGAAACGTCCTGCATACAATTCACCTTCCGTTCCTATCACCTGGCCACGACTCGACTTCTGTTCAGGAACCAATGAGTATGTGACCATAGAGCCAGAGGCCAAGCAGCAGATTCTCGACTTCTACAAGCAGGATCCCGAGACAGCCAAGAAGCAGTTGGGCGAGAATCCATTCGAGTTGAAGAATGTGCTGAAATACTGGGTTCGCAGCAAGAACCCCGACCTGCACATAATTCCTACCGACACCCTCTACCTCACTATTGACAAGGAGGCAGTAAAGCAGAGCGGTATGATGATGGCAGCCGACAGCATACCAGACAAGATGGTTATCTCATTGGCAGGAAAAAACGCGCTCTACAAGAACGACCTCATGATGCTCGAGATGCTGGCACAATGCAACTGGAAGCGTCCGCTCTATGTGGCACTCACCGTAGGTGAGGAGAACTATATGAACTTGGGTGACAACTTCGTACAGGAGGGACTCGTCAACCGTATCACTCCTTTCACCACCAACAAGCCTGGTGCCAAGAACTTTGATACGGAGAAGGCATACCACAACATCATGACCCGCTTCAAGTTTGGCAACCTGAAGCAGAAAGGTCTGTATGTGGACGAAACCACTATGCGTATGTGCTACACTCACCGTCGCCTGCTGGCTCAGACAGCCCTGGCACTCATCGCTGAGCACAAGGACAAGAAAGCCATCGACATTCTGAAGAAAGCCGACGTGGAGATACCTTATTATAATGTTCCTGTCGACTATATGAGCGGCGGTCTCGACATGGCACGAGGATGGCTCCTCACCGGTCAGAAGGCCAAGGGTGAGGAATACCTCAAGAAGGTATGGACCAACGCCACACAGTATCTCAACTACTACCTCTCGCTCAACGCCGACCGATTCGCACAGGCACAGAGCGACTGCATACGCCAGATCATGATCATGCAGAGCGCAGCAGAGGTGGCTGGCATGGTAAGTCCTAAACTGGAAGCACAGTATGCCAAGCAGCTCAACGCCCTCTACACACTCTATCACGGACGTGGAGGACGTATGCCTGAAGGGTACTAAAATGAAGAGTTAAGGAGTTAACTCCTCAGCGACCGAAGGGAGCGATAACTCCTTAACTCCTTTAGCTTCTCTGAATATTAAACATTTAAAAAGAACTCGTCTATGTTTATCGAGCAACCAGCCAAATGGCTGAGATGGCTGTATCCGAAGGCAATTTGGAGGATGGATCCGAAGGAACACTCTGTTTACCTGACGTTCGACGACGGACCCATACCCGAATCTACACCTTTTATCCTTGAGACGCTGAGGAAATACAACATCAAGGCGACATTCTTCATGGTGGGAGAAAACGTGTTGCGCAATCATGACCTCTACAACCAGATTGTGGCAGAGGGCCATCAGATAGGCAACCATACATTCAACCACATTGGAGCCTTTAAGCATCGTGTGATCTCCTATGTGCTCAACACCAACAAGGCCAACGAAATCATCCACGCCCACCTATTCCGTCCGCCACACGGATGGATGAGACCCAGCGAGTACTGGTGGTTGCACCGCACCTACGAGGTAATCATGTGGGATGTGGTAACACGCGACTACTCCAAGTGGCTGACGGCAGAGGACGTGGTAGACAATGTGAAACGATACGCCCGCAACGGAAGTATCATTACATTCCACGACTCGCTGAAGAGCATAGACAAATTGAAGACTGCCCTTCCGAAGGCTATAGAATGGCTTCAGGAACAGGGCTACGAATTCAAGATATTCAAATAAATGAAGAAAAGAATAAACAGCTATCAGGCTGTGGCAAGTTTCGTAAGAGGTTTCTTCGAGGCTTACGCACGTGGCATCATCGATGCTGTCATAGAGGGCAACGACTTCGAGAAGAAGAACGATCCAAAGGAAATCAAGCAGATGATGCTGGAACACTATGGAGAGGTAAACCAATATTACTTCGACATCATGTTCTCTACCTTGGTACGTCTGAACTACAAGACTGCCGAGGAAGCCAACGAGCGCATGCACAAGAACTTCGACAGTATGAAGAAAGCCGACCCAACCTTCGAGCCTACCATGCTCGACTACCTGCGCATTGCCTGCAAGAGTCCACAGCTGTACAAGGCGATGGAGGCTGAATACAAGCGCAACTTCACCTGGCTTCTGCAGGGCAAGTTCACTACCCTTGAGGAGCATGTACGCGACTATACCCACGGCATCCTCATCAGTCTGGCCGACGAGCCCATGGCTGTGCACCTGCTGGTAAGGATTATCGTGAAGGCTTATGCCGCCGGACTGAAATGTGGCAGCAAGGAGGGCAAACTGCCACAGTTGCACATGCCAACTATCCACGGCATGCTGCTCAACAACGTGAACATACTGCTCAACGAGACACCGCTGAAAAGCAGCAGCGAAGACCCTGTGGCGCTCTTCAAAGAGGCGTGCAAGGAGGAAGAAGAAAACATCAATGTACTCTTCAATACTCTCAACGACACGATGAAAGAACTCGCCGAAGAGTAAAAAAGAAAACTTCACTACTCGTGTTGTGCAACCGCACAACACCTGAAAGACAACCGCCCAACAGCTATTGTGCAAGTGCACATCAGCTGTTGGGCGGTTTTATTACTTATATTCTGCAAGAATATTTCACCCATATTCCTGCATTTTTTCGTAGCATCTACTGCATATCATAAACCACCTGCATGAGCTTCTTGCCGAGTTCGTCGGCCTGCTCCATAGTAGAAGCCTCGCTATATACGCGGATGATAGGCTCGGTATTACTCTTGCGAAGGTGAACCCACTTGTCAGGGAAGTCGAGTTTCACGCCATCGATATCTGTTACGGTCACATCCTTCTCCTTGCCATACATCTCCTTTACCTTCACGAGGATAGCATCTACATCAGTAGAAGGTGTCAGGTCGATACGATTCTTGGCGATGAAGTAGTTGGGGAAAGTGGCACGAAGCTCGCTCACCTTGCAACCCCTATGTGCCAGACTGCTCAGGAAAAGGGCAATACCTACGAGGGCATCACGGCCATAGTGGCTCTCTGGATAGATGACACCGCCATTACCCTCGCCACCTATCACGGCATGAACGTCCTTCATCTTAGTGGTGACATTCACCTCGCCTACTGCAGCAGCAGTATATTTGCCGCCATGCTTCTCGGTCACATCACGGAGAGCACGGGTAGAAGACAGGTTGCTGACAGTATTGCCAGGAGTATGGCTCAGCACATAATCGGCCACGCTCACCAAGGTATATTCCTCGCCAAACATCTTGCCGTCCTCGCAGATGAAAGCCAAGCGGTCAACATCAGGGTCAACAACGATACCCATGTTGTAGCCACCCTTCTTCAACTCGTCCATGATGCCACCAAGGTTCTTCTCCAATGGCTCAGGGTTGTGAGCGAAGTCGCCAGTAGGCTCACCGTTCAGGAAGGTATACTCCACTCCTAACGCATCGAGCAACTCTGGAAGGATGACACCACCCACTGAGTTGATGGAGTCGACACAAACCTTGAAATGTGCCTTACGGATAGCCTCCACATCGACGAGTTTCAAAGCAAGCACAGAATCGATATGACGCTTGTTGAAGCTATTGTCCTCAGTATATTTGCCTAAATGATCGACATCGGCATACTCGAAGTCTTCCTTCTCGGCGATGGCAAGCACCTCATTGCCGTTGGCGGCTGTCAGGAACTCTCCCTTCTCATTGAGAAGTTTGAGGGCGTTCCACTGACGAGGATTGTGAGAGGCTGTGATGATAATACCACCTGCTGCCCCACTCATGGTGACAGCGAGCTCGGTGGTAGGAGTAGTAGCCAGACCTATGTTGAGCACATCATAACCCATGCCCATCAAGGTGCCACATACTACATTCTTGACCATCTCGCCAGAGATGCGGGCATCGCGGCCCACTACGATAGTATTGCTTGAAGACTGTCCGCTACGACGAATAAAGGTAGCGTAAGCTGAAGTAAACTTGACGATGTCGAGCGGATTAAGAGTATCGCCCGCTGGTCCGCCTATAGTTCCGCGGATACCAGAAATAGATTTGATTAGAGTCATAATATTCTTATTAAGACGTTAATGCTTGATGAATGTTCAGAGGAAAAGAAAACACTCCCTTAACGGGCAGCCTGGAAGCGAATGTCATAAAGACAGGCATACACACTCGCTGAAGCTGAGGTAGTGCCATAAGTATGAGGTACCAACAGGCGCACATGCGCCAGTTCATCGTCGGCAGTAATGAGACGCCCCACCTTGATCCAAGTGAAAGGAATCAACCAGCCTGATGGAACCGTGGCACTCACGGTACCATAATAAGAGGAATTGTAGGTATTTGCCAAGAGACTTTTTTTGATGTCGACAAAAGAGCCTTCAAACGTTCCTGACGTATTGGTAACGCTTATCTCGTCGGTCATTGCCGCATAAGCAGGCACATCATTGGTCAGTGTGATGGCATCGTCGCATATCTTGGCACGCTTGGCAAGACAATACTCCGTGAATCGGCACAACACGTTCTTGGGTTTACCCTTGGCGATATAGTCGCCACAACCATCGTTGATGACCTGCATATAGATACCATTGCTCTCGAAGAGCACATACTCGTTGTTGTTGGGATCGGTATCAGTCAACTTGACCGTCTTGTCACCAGCCTTACGGGCTTCGAAACGTTTTTCAAACTCGGCCTCTTTGATGACTTTGATATTCTCATTGCGCAAGAATGCATTGATAGAGTCCAGCTCTCTGTCGCGCTGGTCTGCATATGTCTCATTATGGTCACAAGCGGCAAATGAGATCAAAGCCGCTACTGCTATCATTGCTAATAATAGTTTCTTCATTCTTTAAGTTCGTAATTTTTATACAAATATGGCGCAAAGGTACAAAAAAAAAACAGGACTGCCAATGTTGGCAGTCCTATTTTATTATTATTTATCACTTATCTTTCTTATTTCAGCAATGCCTCGAACGCTTTGATGGCTTTTTGGGCTACCACCTCTGCCTCTGCCATGCTGCAGAACAACTTGCCTCCCGAGGCATTGAGATGGCCTCCGCCATTGAAAAACTGCTCGGAAACCTTGTTGCACGGGAAGTCGTCGACCGAACGAAGACTCACCAATATCAGATTGTCGCGCTCGGTATCTTCGCGCAAGGAGATGGAAAACTTATGTCCCTTGATACGCAGTGGTTCGTTGACCAAACCTTCGAGGTCGCCCTTGATGAAATGGAATCGCTTCATATCCTGACGGGTGACACAATAATAAGATGCATGCAAGCCCTCCACCACACGGAGCTTCTCGCTCATCAGATAACCGCGAAAACGGATGGCAGAAAGGCTGCTGTTATTGAATACATTGCGATAGATCTTGTCTTTATCGATGCCCTTGGTAAGCAGCTGGCTGATAATAAAATAGATGGTAGGGTCGGTGGAATTGTAGGTAAAACCGCCCGTATCGGTCATCATGCCGCAATATACACAGGCAGCCCACTTGCGGTCCATCTGCCCGAAGCCTCCCAACTGCCACACGATGCGGAACACCAGCTCGCTGGCACTGCTCATGTGGGGCTGAGAAATCTGAAGATCGACATCCATACAGGGTGCCAGATGATGGTCGATCATCACCTTACGGGCACGACAGCCGGTAAGCACATCCTGCATCTCGTCGAGACGACCAGCGCCATTGAAGTCGAGACAGAACACCAAATCGGCCTCATCGAAAGCACGCTGCACCTCGGCAGGATGCTTGTCGTAACGCAGAATGGTCTGACTGTCGGGCAGCCACTGCAGATAGTCGGGCATCATGTCGGGCATACATACCTGTGCCTGCTTGCCCTGCGAGAGCAAAAAGCCACGCCATCCCAAAGAAGAGCCGATGGCATCTCCGTCGGGCGACTTATGACAACATATCACAATATGCTGAGAAGCCGCTATCATCTCCTGGAGGGTAGCGGCTTCTTGTGAACTCAATATATTTACGTTCATTTAGAAGAGTTTGCTTGGATAAACGCCTTCGTCTATCAGACTCTGAATTCTTACTACTACTGATGGACGGTCGGCAGCATAAGTGACACCAAACCACTTACTTGTGGTGTCGAGTACCTTGACGGTAGCTGTGCCGTCGTTGATCAGTTTGTTGACCATCAAAGGAATGAAGAACTCAGCTTTCAGGTTCTCCATATTCTTAGGATCGCTGAGGAACTCCTTGAAGTAAGCCTCGCTGTACTCAAAATAGTCGGGAGTGAAGCCCCATACGTTCATAGATACAGGAGTGTTGTCCTCAACAGCTACCCACTGGCCTTCCTCGTCCTTGTAAGACACCTTGCCGTCTACGCGCATAATCTCTGTACGCTCCACGACTGTGGTCAGATTCTCAGCATCGTCCTTTGAGCAGATACCACGAGCCACAGTACCATTCTCGCTCAAGGTGTTGCCTACACGGAAACCTACCATGGCATAGTTGTTCTTGCTGCCCTCTGGAAGTTCGGAAAGGAACTTGCCTATGACCTTGAAACAGTCACGATTGTAGAAGTCATCACAGTTGATGACACAGAAAGGCTCCTTGATAATGTCCTTTGCCATCAATACAGCATGGTTGGTACCCCATGGCTTCTCACGACCCTCGGGAACTGAGAATCCTTCAGGAAGAGCGTCGAGTGACTGGAAGCAGAGTTCTGCTGGGATATGTCCCTCATACTTGGCAAGTATCTTCTCACGGAACTGATCTTCAAAATCCTTACGGATGACAAAGACAATCTTGCCAAATCCTGCCTGAATGGCATCGTAAATACTGTAGTCCATAATGGTCTCGCCGTTAGGACCCAGACCATCGAGCTGTTTCAAACCACCATAGCGGCTACCCATACCAGCCGCCAAAAGCAATAATGTAGGTTTCATATTTTATTTGTTTAATAGTTGATATTATATAACAGTATGCAAAAGTAATAAAAAAAATGACTGCTGCACAATTTTTATCACTTTTTTTGGCGATTTATATTTCATTCGTCTACATCTATGCGACTACCGGCAAAAATCAGAAAGGATAACCCACAGTCAGATGGAGGCTATGCGAGTTTTTGAAGGAATCGATATTGTAGAAGCCCTTCTTGCTGGTTTCGTAAGGCACATGAAGCCCCACACCCCAGTCTACACGGATGACGAACATACCCATATCATAGCGTACACCCACACCCGTGCCCACAGCCATCTGCTTGAAGAACTTTCGGAACTTGAACTGTCCCTGCGGACTATGCTCCTCGCTACGAAGTGTCCACACGTTGCCGGCATCAAGGAACAAGGCTCCATACAGGTCGCCCCAGATGCGAGGACGATACTCAATGTTGGCAAGAAACTTAATGTCGCCTGTCTGGTCGATATAGGAATACTTGCTGCCTGTAGGCAGATACTGGCCGGGACCAATGCTTCGCACATTGAAAGCACGCACACTGTTGGCACCGCCAATGTAGAACTGCTCGTAATAAGGCGCCTTCTCGCTGTTGCCATAACTCCATACCACACCCGCATTGAGGTGACCCACCAAGGTGGAATGCTCGGCAATGCGCCAGTACTTCACAAAGTCGGTCTCCAACTTCAGGAACTGGGAATAAGGATTGCGGAACATCTCCTTGTCCTCGTCGTTCCACTTCTTGCCTGTACAGAGATAACCCAACGACAGGATGTTGCCTGCCTCGCTGACAGTCGTCGACCAGATGATGGGATGACGGTATTTCGCCGGACTGGTATAAGTATAGGTGTAGCTCATCTTGGGTACAAACTGGTCGCGCATGGCTATCTGCAGATAAGGACTCTCAGAGATGGCCTCATCGAAGGCTGCGGTACGGCTGTTCATAAACTCATACGACAACACTAAAGGACTGAACGAATGGCGATGCTTGGCTGAGGTAGCCCAGTCGTAGGTAAGTTCACCCGACACCACATGGCGACGGAAATAACCTGCCCTGTTGAGCACATTCATCGAGGCCTTCACTGTGGTGGAAGGAACACCATAGAATGAACGCGGGATATGACCCTTGCGGAAACGGCGCTCACGCTGTGCCATGGTCGTAAATAGATTGAACGGGGTGACGATGCTTGGGAACGAGAGTGACACATCCGAACCATACTCATAGGAATTGATATGGTTGGAGCTGGCTCCGTTGCCCTTCTCGCCTGTCTGCCACTCGTAAGAGCCATGCAGATTGATATCGAGCTTCTCGCCTCCACGGAAGGCATTGCGCTTGGTAAAACCTACAACCAACTCGGGACCTACACGGCCTGTGGTTTTGCCCTTGACATTGGTCTCTATATAGAAATCATAAGGCTTGTCGAAAATCAAGTCGAGTGTGGCATCCAAGGTATCGCACTGAGCTGTGGTGTCACGAGGAGTAAACTGAAGGCTGGTATAGTTGAAGACTCCCATCGACTGCAAATGCTGGCGCGCCTTCTCCTCGTTCTCTACCCTGTATAGCTGTCGGGGACGCAAGTTCAAGTCGCGCAACACCACACCCGCACGGATAGGCATCTTCTTGCCATGATAACGGATATTGAGGTAACGGCGACAGAAAGAATCGGTAAGCTCTTCTGTAAACTGCTTGCGGAAGTTGATATTGATATTGCCGAGATACCACTGGCGGGTGACCTGCGAGTCAAGGCTGTCGGCCATAATCATCTTCATGCTTGCCTTGCCTGGCACACCTAAGGTATCAGCAAGATAGGAGACATAGCCATTCTGATAAAAATAATAGCCATTGTTGCGGAACAGACGGGTAAGGCGCTGACGCTCACCTTCCAGGCGAGGTACATTGAATGGGCTGCCCGTATGTACCAAAGCCTCCTGACGGGTGGAATCGATCAAAGCAGAGACTACTGATGGGAAATTGACATACTGCAACGTATCAATGGTCATCAACGGACCCAAAGACACATGATAAGCCAACTTGGCCTTCTTGGGATTTTTCTGGGTCAGAATCTCGTAGTTTACCTTGCCATGAAAATAGCCATACTTGGCAAGCTGGTTCTCTGCTACCTGTGCACGCAATCGGGGATTCACATTGCCCATCAATTTTGGACGTGAGCCGAATGCCTTGGTAATCCACTTGGCTATGGCGCCATCCGACTGCGAGAAAGCATTCCAAACCCAAAGGCGAACAGGGAAAGGCGTGCGATAATAACTGCTGCCGAAGAGGGCTCCATTAGGGGCAGAAGCCAGTACCGACTCCATTTCGAGAATCGTAGAATCGGCATAACCGCCTGGCTCATAATCGGTATATTCTATTTTCTTCAGACCCGTGAAGAGCTGCTCGCCTTCCTTGAGAGCACTCGTGGAAGAACAAGATGTACCTGCGGCAACCACCACTATGGCAACAAATACCATAGCCAACAGGCGAAAGCCGCGGGAATGATTATAGGGAATGCACTTTCTGTTTTTCATCATTTGCTTTTTCATTTTTGTTGAACAGCTGCAGGCACAGCCTTCAGGGTGTCGGCTGCAGCACGTGGCAAAGCCTGTTTCTCGGTCTTAAAGCGGAAGATATCACTGAAGCGCTGCAATTTTCTGCGCCACATGAAACCTACACCATACTCGCCGATCTGACCCTCTAACCAGTCGTAGATGTTGTTGTTGTAGAAACCTCGGATATACTGACTGGCTCCATCGTTGAGTCGATATTGTATCTCAACATTATTAAAGAAGGTATCGTTGTTGACAGCATTCTCCATCTCGGCTCCCGAAGAAACCTGACCGCCCACACTGAAGCTCAGACGATTGTTGAAGAATCGCTTGGCAAACTTGAAATTGTAGTCAGTATGCAATGCACCGGCTGCATTGAGAGAGTTGTCGACAGTCATGCCTATATCAAGTCCCATGGAGCGCATGGCGGTTCCTGCAATGTTGTTGATTTCGGAATTGAGGAACGAGCTGAGGGCACTGTTCATCGAGAACGAATTGGTATTACCGTTGGCAAGATACATGCCCGAAGCCAGCATGGTGATAGCCACCTTGCCGCGTTCGTCCACACTCATCGTGTTCAACTCATCCTGGACGTTCATGTCGGAAGGTGCCGAGATGATAAACTGTATACCAGGTTTATTCAGTGTCTGCGACAGTTTCACCCCACACTCGAAATCTACCGATCGGCCTGTACCCTGCCCTTCATTCACGGTCGACTTGATCTTCTCGGTAGCCGTGATGTTGAGCGTAGGATTGAAAGGATCGCCCGTAAACTCGATATAACTTCCGTCCTGAATGGTAAAGGTCTTCAGTGGAATGACAGGCAAGGAGTATTTCATCTCGCCATTACTCAATGTATACTTACCCGACAGACGCAGATTGTCGGCAGGATTGTAAGTCATACGCAAGTCGCCTCCACCCACAAGGTCAATATAATTGGACTTGTCGGCATTCAGCGCACAAAGAATACGGGCAGACTCATCTATCGACATACCCAAGAGCATATCGAAGCCTTCGAGTTTTGGACGCACCACCGTCTCTTGCTTACTGTCTTTGAAATCGGTAAACTTCACCAACTCCTCAAGCTGAGTATCAGTGGTGAGTTCCGACTCTCGCAGGATATAAGTCATGTCGGTATTACCCAGCACGTCGAGCTTACCTCGCATCTTCAGATTAGACAAGGCGCCACGCATACTTCCCAAAAAGTTGACATACGCCTTACCGAAAGCCTCGGAACGGGCATTCTCCTTAGCATCTACCAGGAGGAAGTTCTGGGCACGCATCCTGACATCAAGCATCATCTTATTGAGATTGGAGAAATCCAGATAGCCCTGTATGTTGAGCGGACTCTCATTGTTGGCATACATCATGAAGTTCTCGAAGAGCAACTTACTGCCGGCTATCCTCACTGGGTCGTTGTCGAAACGCATCCTCAGTCCGTAAGGCACACTCACTAAATAAACAGAGTCCATGTATATCTCGCCGTCTACCTGTGGCTTGCTCAACGAGCCCTTGATGGTAAGACTTCCCTCACCACAACCTTCCAGACCAACAAGCTGGTCGGGCACAAATCCATTGATGAAGTGGAGCGGCAGTTTGTCCATGCCGACAGTAGCGTCGAGATAGCCCTCGCCCTCCGACTGGTAAGTACCTTTGATGGTGGCTACGTCCTCATCGTTGTATTTCAGTATTCCGTCGACGGCATGAGTGCCATCGCTCATAGGCATATACACGAACTCGGAGCCGACATTACCCATCGGACAATTCTCGTAAACCAAGTTGTCGACCGATAGATTGGACGATACAGACAAGGCCTCCTTGGTCTGCACGATATGGAAATCGCCATTCATGATACCTGAGACATCAGGCATATAAGGTATGACACTCAGTACCTTGTCCAAATCAAAACGGGTCATGCCGATAGTGATATCCTGCAGGGCATCCTCATTGCCGTCGTTAGAGTAGATACGCACACCCATTCCCTTGCTGGACTCCAGCTGAAGCTTGGCAGAGATACGCATATCGCGTCCCAGCATCAGATAGTTGTCATCGTTGGCTGTAAATTTCTTATATCCCAGTATAGGATGAGTATCGGTTAGACTCACCTTGATGCCGTTTTCCTGCATCATTGCCGCCAAACCTACACGCACGCCCAACTTGCCGTTGGCATCATAGATGCGGGCAGCGATATCGGAGCCTCGCTCTGCCAACTCGCCATCCACCAATGCCTGGAATACGTATTGCGGATTCTTCGTGTTGTTCACAATCCTCGCCGTATACCGGATGGTGTCGCCCTGGGTCATCACGTTGGCACGAACCGTATCCAACTGTACACCCTGTGCCACCAAAGAGTCGATATTAAGATGACCGTTCAGACCTGATATGGGTGAGGTACGAAGATCCATGTCCACCGTCTTGAAATGATAGCCGTTGTACTCGATAAAACGGGAGATGAAATTGTCTTTTCCTGTGGTAAGAGTGATGCGACCCAAGGGGAACTCGCGACGGATAGCCACCTGGTCAATACGTCTGTTCTTGAGTTGACTCATCACCTCGCCTTGCAGTTCATCAAGTCTTGACAGCAACTTTTTATAACCTCCATGGGTGTCCATACGAAGATGGAAGTCACCACAATTGAGTACGGCATGGGTTGTATCGCGACGAGTCAACACGTCGGCAACAATATCCACGGGACGATATTCTTTCTGCTGAGTCTTGATGACGATACTGCCCAACATAGCCTGCAGGTAGTGGTCCTCCTTCAGGTTGGTCTTCAGGTCTACCTGTCCACAGGCAGTTGCTCTCATAGGCACCTTGGTGAGTCCCATGAGGTAAAGGTCCGCATTCCTGACATCAGCTACTACTGTTGCTTCCAGATTCTTGCTGTTGGTCAGCGCATCCAAGCTCACCAATCCCTTGAGCAACTGATTATTGCTGTCGATGTCTGCATGTACTTTACCATTTGCTACATGGGCAACAGCCAACAGGTTGTTGATGTGATACTTGCCATAATGCAGCTGTGCCACCTTTGCCTTGGCGTTGAGTCGAGTATGGTTGGACAAGAAATCAGTGCCCACGCCCTGGGCTTCCATCGATCCTGTAAAAGAGTAAAGTTCCTGATGAGGCAGGAAATGACTCACCTGTATCTGATGGGCTTGTACCTTGGCACGATAGGCCAGGTGGTTCATGTCGAGACTTCCGTCTTTCTTTGTATGAGTAACAACAGATGCTTCTACATTCATTCGTCCACGACCTTCCCACAAGGTCATCTTGGTGGCATACTTAGAGCCGTCCACTGCGACATCTCCCTTCAGGATCAAGCCATTAGGGATACGCACATTCTTCATTAGAGCCGGATCAAGCATCGCTGTAACAAATCCCAAATGATAGGTACGCGCATCTAAATGTATTTTCGCCTTCATCTGAGACATATCGTTGAGATGTGCCAACCAACCATCGGAGGACAACTGGAAGGCTGAAGGCAAATTGAGTTTCAAACCCGAATAGCTAAGACGCTGCATGTTTCCCTTTACTGTACCGGCAACCTCCATAGGATAATAAGGCCAGTTCCGACGCATCTTTTGAGGCATGTATGCACCAGCAAAAAGCATGAGGTCTTCTCTGCCGATACTGCCTCGTATCATAGCAGTCAACTTGCCAGGAGCGCTGTCGGCAAAGGCATTCATGTCCATGTCGACCATGGTCTGAAGAGTGGAGGAAGGAGTTCGCAGACAGAGGTCGGGCAACTGCAACTTCAAAGAATCCATCACAAACCGGCCATACATCTGCTGTACGTTCAGACCACAGCGTTCTCTGAACTGTGCCTGACGAATCTTTACATCTATCTTCGAGTCACAGAAATAGAATGAGTCTGCCTTCAAGGTCATATCCAACAAGGCAATGTGGTTGAAGTCCAGACCTTCTGCCGGACGAAGCACAGAGATATTCTTACCAGCCAGCATTTCAGTCTGATAATTGTCGTAAGTTACCCTGCCCTTTCGCCAGTCGAGGGCACGCACTTGATAAAGTCCTTTGAAGAGATCGAGGTAGGTACCATGAGCCGTAGCATCACCCATATAGGCATTTACCCTGAGAGTATCTCCTGGCATGTGAAGCGCCAAAGCTGTGTTTTTCAACTTGAGCTTCTGGATATTCACCTTCCACTTGTTGGTCTTGGGCGTAGTATCGGGAGGTACGGTATCACTCAGTTCTACCGACAGACGGGCATCCGACAACAAGGCGTCATCTACATGGACAAGTTCCTTGCTCAGGTCGATGCCATGGGCACGCAATGCCATCTGCCCGACATCACCCTTGATACGCGCCTCGTGTATCCAGTTGGTGGTGTTGACCTTCATACGTCTGAAGTCCAACTCGTCCACCATTACCTGCTGCTTGAATAAAGGCATCAACTGAATGTCAACTACCATTTTTTCTATATCAGCAACTGTATCTTTTTTATTTCTGAGAGTTACATCATTACTGTTTTTCAACGAATCGATGGGCTGAAGCGCCTTCACACCCTCAACACCCAATCGCAGTGGAAAGACCAGTTCCACGTGCTTTACTGTAATATCCATGCCTGTAGACTCGGAAGCATAGGCAGCCACGCGCTTCACTGCCCAGTTCTGCACAGGTGGCAGATAAAGCAACAAAGTCAGCAAAGCTATCAGCAATATCGGGGTAAATACGATAACTGCTGCCCAAATTCCGCATTTTTTCTTTGTAGACATGGATTCTAAGTTTTATATTGTAAAACTGAAGTCAATTTCTTACTAACCATCGCCTATGGTATCAGTGATATGGATTCTATCGGTTATGGCGCTATCGCCTTCCATAGATTGTCATCGGGCAAAGGAGCCTCTACGACGATAGTCTCCTTAGATACAGGATGAACGAACTCAACCCTATGCGACAACAATGAAATGCTGCCGTCAGGATTGCTGCGAGGAGCACCATACTTTAAATCTCCCTTGATAGGACATCCCATCTTTGCCAACTGGCATCTTATCTGGTGATGACGTCCTGTCAACAGATTCACCTCAAGCAATGAGTAATGGTCGGAAGAACCTATCATCTTGTAACGCAGAATCGCCTTCTTCGAGTTTTTCACCTCATGATCATAGGCGTAGCTCTTGTTCTGCTTCTCGTTTCTCACAATCCAATTCACCAGCTCAGCCTCTTCCAAACGGGGCTTATTCTTCACTATGGCCCAATAGGTCTTGTGCACCTCGCCGTCTCTGAACATATTGTTCAATCTGCTGAGCGCCTTAGAAGTCTTGGCAAAAACAACAAGTCCTGATACAGGACGATCAAGGCGATGTACCACACCCAGGAACACATTTCCCGGTTTCTGATACTTCGCCTTGATATATTGTTTTACCGTCTCAGAGAGAGGCTCGTCGCCGGTCTTATCGCCCTGCACAATTTCACCACTTCTCTTTGAGACAATAATTATATGATTATCTTCGTAAACTACTTGCACGTTCTAATACAGATAGATTACATATTCATACCACCATCAATCTGGATAACCTGACCACTAACGTAGCTGGACATATCAGAAGCGAGGAAGAGACAAACATTTGCTATATCCTCAGTCTGACCACCACGACGCAAAGGAATCTTCTTCATCCAGTCCTTGCGGATATCCTCTGGCAACTGAGCTGTCATAGCTGTCTCGATGAAACCTGGAGCTACAGCATTAGCACGTACACCCTTAGGACCCAACTCCTGGGCAATAGACTTAGCCAAAGCAATCATACCTGCCTTAGAAGCAGCATAGTTACACTGACCAGCATTACCATGAACACCTACTACAGAAGCCATATTGATGATAGAGCCACTGCGCTGACGGAGCATGATAGGTGAACAAGCATGGATAAAGTTGAACGCAGACTTCAAATTTACATTCAGAACTGCATCCCACTGAGCCTCTGACATACGAAGCATCAAACCATCCTTGGTAATACCAGCATTGTTTACCAAGATATCGATAGAACCAAAGTCTGCCTGTACCTGCTTAACAGTCTTCTCTGTCTCCTCGAAATCGGCAGCATTGCCTGCATAAGCACGACAAGTTACACCAAGAGCCTCGATTTCCTTACGTGTTGCCTCCAAACCGGCAGCCATGTCATCGTTAAGAACGAGGTCTGTAAATGCGATGTTTGCGCCCTCTGAGGCGAATTTCATTGCGACAGCCTTTCCGATGCCGCGGGCAGCTCCTGTTACAAGGGCTGTCTTACCTGTTAATAATCCCATTTTGTTTTGTTTTATAGTTTATGATGTGTTTATAAATTTCTCTGCTTGGATATATTGAATACTCTTTGGCGGAGCATGTTGAATACTTTCTGCTTAGAGTCTGACTATACACCTTATTATATATAACATGTTCGACATTAAATTTCAAGTTCGACATTGATAACATTAAATATAAATTTCGGTTTACAATTTTAGTCCAGACTTTCCTAAAGCACCATACACCACCTTGGCAACTAAAGGCTTGCTGCTCTCTTCAGTCAAGCCATGCCCCAGACGACCATAGATGAAGGGTACCTCCAAACCTTTGATACAATAGTGGGTGATATCGGCAACCAAATCTACGTTCTCTATGTCAAACTCACCGTCTTCCTTTCCTTCAGTATAAACCTTTCTGAAAAGTTCAATCTCGTCTTCATCAAAGTTCTTGCGAGCCTTTTCTACCATCCAGATATTACGGAAAAACTCTGCTCGAAGGTTACCGTTTCGAACCACGGTTTCTTTGATCATACTCAAATGGGTATAAATCAATTCGATAATCTTGTCTTGAGGTCGTATCTTGCAGGCTGCCACCTCATCCAACTTGTCGGAAAGACGTTCCAACTCTGATTCGATAACCGCATAGTATACATCTTCTTTCCTACTAAAATAAGTATACAGCGTTCGTCTTCCCTTGCCCGAAGCCACAGCAATGTCATTCATCGTCGTGTTGGCTATACCATTCTTTGCAAAAAGTTGCCGAGCAACGTCTACCAGTTTCTGTCGAGTTTTGGATATTGACATGTCAAAGTCCCCCTGTTATTATTAGTTGCACAATAAATTATCTGTGTGCAAATTTAGTGCTTTAATTCGATATAAGCAAATAATAAACTTTAAAATCCGTTAAAACGGTAATAATATACAGAAAACATTTGGTCATTTCAAGAAAAGTTAGTACCTTTGCACTCGCAATTCAGAAATGAGTTGATTATATCGCGGTGTGGAGCAGTTGGTAGCTCGCCAGGCTCATAACCTGGAGGTCGCATGTTCGAGTCCTGCCGCCGCAACTAATATCGGGTAAGAAGTTGATTTTCAACATTCTTATCCGATTTTTCATTTAAATAAGGACGGATCCAGACGATAAAGGGAATGGCGAGGGCGCTATTAAAGCCCATGAAAAAGCACTAAAAGACGAATCATTCGGCAATGTCAGCAATCCCAGATAAACATTACAGAAAGAACAAGTTATAAAACAAAAAAAACCGGTTACTCCATTGGAATAACCGGATAGTATAAAACCATTTCATTTTTTCAATAGCTTCATTACTTTCTCGAAATAGCGCTGCGTTCTCTTGACGCTGTAATGGTTACCACCATTCCAAGCACGGATGGCCTGCTCAATACTATTCAGAGGATTGTAAACAGACTGCATCAACAGGAACATCTCCTTAGACTTAGAGATACTGTATCTATCAGACAACTTGTAACGCTTCTTACTATTCTTACGCTTCAAGATCTTATTGCATTCTGCTACCAAGATTGGAGTTATCTGCATCACTCCAACAGAATTACCACTCTTTGCTCTTGGATTTCCTTCACTCTCTACCTGAATTATCGCCTCCATCACTGGATTCCAATCAAACTCATTAGAGGAAACATTTTGTTTAGACATCGTTGCAGCCGATGCTGCGTCTACATTCAGCGTCAGCATGAGAATGCTGACCATCAACATTGTTATTCTCTTCATATTAATTATTTTATGGAACCTGAAAAGCTGAACTACAACATCAGTGATTTCGCGATGACAACTTATGAGAAAAAGAACGGTTGTCAGTCTCAGTTCCGTTAGATACCTTAACGGACAGTTATCTCAAAATATCGAAAAAACTATCCTTATTCTTATCGCTTGCAAAGGTACAAAAAAAAACTCAAATATGCAAGTAATCTATTGATTATCAGCACTATTTTATAATTAAGAAACACTTTTAAACACATTAGATTGACGAATATCAACTAATTCAGCAAGGTTTTTAAACCCAGTTGCAGATATAGGAATAAAACAAACTATGAAGTAAAATAAAGATTCATACATAAAAGAATGATATCAAGAAACAGAGGAGAAAAGAGAGCAAGGAAACAACGTAATCTTAAAGACAAAACACAAAAAGGTGAAAGAAGAAAACTAAACAAATTTTTCATAAAATTTGGAGAAAAATAATCTGCGAGAATAATCTGCGAAATCTATCCCAGACCGACAGGTCTAAAATCTACGAAATAAAGAAATAACAGAAAAAAGAAGAAATGACAGAAAAAAGAAAAGAACCAGAGAAAATCCATGTAAATCCATGAGAAAAATAATCAATGAAAAAAATCTGTGTAAATCTGTGAAATCTGTGGGACTAAAAATAATCAATGAGAAAAAATCTGCGTCATCTGCGAAATCTGCGTGACAAAAAAATAGCAGCCCATTTCTGGCGCGAGCCATTGGCCAGCGGCCAAATATCCGCGGAAATCCGTGAGTAATCCGATAAGCAAGATTGCCTTCCGATTCATCCGTGAAATCCGATGAAGAAAAATCCCGATGAAGATAAACAAAAAAGCCTCAGAAATCTTTCGAAATCTGAGGCTCTTCATTGAAAGGAGGCGGCGACCTACTCTCCCGCATTGCATTGCAGTACCATCGGCGCAAGTGGGCTTAACTTCTCTGTTCGGAATGGGAAGAGGTGGGACCCCACCGCAATAACCACCTGATAATGGGTTATGACGTATATCGACAAGCAAAAACTTGCAATGAATACCTGTACAGACTCATACAGTTGAAACTATGAACTGTGGAAAGAAAAGTTTCGGGCAATTAGTAACGCTCGGCTTTGACGTCGCCGTCTTTACACCTGCGTCCTATCAACGTCATCGTCTATGACGACCCTCTATGGAGTTCTCATCTTGCGGCTGGCTTCGCACTTAGATGCTTTCAGCGCTTATCC
>ERZ1027238.134-NODE-134-length-26999-cov-15.984486_pt1 | contig 26999 bp, 19 predicted proteins | sample MGYA00519477_ERZ1027238 | MGnify/ENA primary metagenome ERZ1027238 (study PRJEB26926, sample SAMN06164638) | human gut metagenome | biome: ENVO:00009003; feature: ENVO:2100002; material: ENVO:00002003 | host: Homo sapiens | place: USA | collected 2012 ...
TACACAAGGCTATTCGTCGGCAGCGTCAGATGTGTATAAGAGACAGTAATAATTCTGCACGTTCTCAGGAACCTGTCCCAGACACTCAGACTTATGCATAGCAGCATTCTGATAGGAGGTATTCACCTGGAAAGAATAAACCTCCTGCGCTGCATTCTTCACTGCATCCTTGAGACCATCGGCTATCTCGTTTACAGAAGCCTGATAGTTTTCAACCTCAGCTGCAGTAAGCGTCTTTGCATCAAACTTTGCCTTAGCCTCATCTGCAATCTTATCAAGACTTTCCTTGTTGAAATTCAACGAGTATTTGGTATCCTCTGCATCAGGATACTTGTCGTTGATTTCCTTCAGCATAGCGTCGATGTTCTGCTGCACGTCTGCGATAGACTTCACAAGTGCATCATACTGCTCTTGAGTTGCAAGAGTCTGACCCTCTTCTGCTGCAGCCGCAAAAGGCTGGGCAGCTGATACTGAAACCGCTGGTGCTGCGCTCAACATGAGCATAGCCGCAAAAAGTAATTGTTTCTTCATAATCACTTACATTAAAAGTTAATACTAATATTTATTATCTCACGATTTTATATACGCTGTTTCCCTGCTTCACGATATAAATGCCATGACGCATCTCCTTGGCAGAAACCCTGCGGCCATTGAGATCGTAGAATCTCTTCTGTCCATTACGTGACGGGGTGGCTGTGACGGAACTGATACCCGTAGAACTTGCCGGTGTCACGATGAGTTCCTGGGAACTGTAAGAAAGTTCACCCTTCTTGCTGGCATTTACTACCAGCGCATAGGTAGCATCTGTTTCCAGACCTGAGAATGCGAACTCGGTTTTGCCATTGGTAGAAACCTTCTGGTAGGCTGCCACCGGTTCGTGAATCAATGCATTGCATCCCAAAAGCACATCATCGATATAGAAAGCACCGGAAGTACGCTGGATGACATTCAGTCTTACTGAATCAGCCAACTCCGGCAAATCATAGCTATAGGTATCTCCCGAAGCCATGTCTGCACCGCCCTGCAAAGTAGCAATCTGCTTCCATTCTCCATTCTGATAAGCCTCTACTGCCAAGGTTGCCTTGGTTGAAGAAGATGACTTGGCGAAGAACTTGACAGAAGATATACGGTTGCCGGCAGATGCCACCTTCAGATAGGTATCTATCTTGTTGAGACGGAGGCAAGGTGATTCCTCGCCATAATTGTTCATGCTCAGGTTACCATTGGTTTTCCAAAGCGATGGCATACCCTCGAGTTCTTTGCTGAAATCATAGCCCTTCTGAGTTGCCTCTGTTGCATAAACCAACTTATGCAAGGTGACCACGTAATCATCTGCTGCTTCCATACCTTTCCATGAAGCCGTGAAGCCTGTCTTACCCACTGCGGTAGCCTTTACATCAGTTACATAATACTTGCTGAAAGGTATAGCGGCAGTAGTGAACTGCTGGGTGTAGACATCAGAAGAATAAGAGCCACGGCTTGCCTGCAAGGTAATCTCATAGGTTGTTTCAGGACTCAAGCCCTCAACATGAAGAGAAGGCTGTGCTGCTGTATATACCTTATTATTATAGAGCGGCAGAGATTCTTTCTTTCCATTCACCACTGAGCTGATGTTCAGAACATATCGCTTGGCAACCGGCACATCTGTCCATCCTATCACAATACTGCTATCCTGGACCTCAGTAACCTTCACGTCAGGTGTATTCAGTTTCAGGTTCAGTCCGCCGAGCATGAGATTGATGACGCCATCCTTCTCCTCGATATCATCCAGTGACATCACCTTACCACCAGCCCAGGAAGTCAGATTACACTGAGTCACATTCGATGTTCCAGGGAACGGATCTCCCGCACGGGTATTGTCGGTAAGCTTGTTGTCAGCCTCAACGATATCCACACGCTGATGAGTGCCAGTGATGTTCAACTCATTTTTCTCCCAAGCCTTGGCATCATAATCGATATGCCAGAGCAACATGCCATGGCCCGGAATGAACTTATCCCAGCCCTTCTGCTGGCGGTTCTCCATGATGAAGTATTCCTGATCATTGGTTCCTCCCACAGGCACCATGTATGCCTTGTTGCTGTCGTTCAGGTCAGGCAGGACATTGAGGGTATCTACCCCATTCTTCAACACGGTCAGGTCGAGCCATCCCAGACAGGCACGCTCATAGGCAGAGAATGCCGCAGGCGTATTGCCATTGTTGTTGTAAGAAGCCTGCGCCATGGTATCGAAAGAACCAGGTGCAAAGGTTGTTATGCCATAATTTACATCATAATGGTCGGCAAGACCCAGCACATGACCGAATTCATGCACAAAGGTACCGATGCCCGCAGGCTGAGGTGTGATGAGGGTACCATTGATTTCATTGCTGCAGGTATAGTTGCCTACCTCTACTCCATCCAGTTTCAGCGAAGTCTGGGCAGCTCCTGCCTGCGTAGCGATATCCGAATAATAGGCAGAATGTGGCCAGAGGGCATTGCCATCGCCTGAATCAGCCTCACCCTTTCCGGCATAGAAGAAATAGATGTTGTCAATGAAGCCATCCTGGTTATGGTCATACTGGGAGAAATCAACCGATGAGGCAGCAAGTGTACAAGCCTCTCTCACGAATTCCTCCAAACGGACAGGATTATCTACGGAAGAGCCTTTGTTGGCTCCATAATAAGAATATTTCTCAGGTAATGTTACAGGACCGATGACATCAAACTGAGGTTGGAATCTGCCATTGGAACTGTTCAGATAGAAATCTCTCGCACTTCCATTGGCACCATTGCTGTAAGTAAATCCAGGTTCATTGAGCATGTTGTTGAAGAACTGATGTGCATCGCTACCTACGGTAGAGAATTTGGTATCAGCAAACTGCACAAAGATGACCAATGAGTGAACCTCACCAATGGTAGGGAAATTGTTCAATTTCTCTTTCTGAGGATTGCTGCTGGCTTTCAGAGAAACATTTCTGCGAGATGAAAGGGTTTGCTGCAACTGCTGCAGACGGGCACGCTTGAAAGATTCAAGGATGGCAGACTTGTCCTGGCTCTTAACAAAAGCCTTGACCTTTGCTGTGCGCTCAGAAGCCTCAGCAGCCTTGATGCCGCTAGCCTGCACCTTGCCATCCTTCCAATCGGCATACTCGTAATTTTTCTGTCGAGCATTAAACACGAGCGGAATGCCATCAGAGGTCAGCACATAATGGCCGTGCTCATCACCGCGCATCTGGATGGTGAGCCAGGAGCCATCAGCCTGCTTCACCTTCAAAGGTTTAGGATAAGCAGGAATAGCAAAGGTGGTCTGCACGAAGCAGACCACCAATAAGCTGAATATAATGATTCTTTTCATACTTACTTGATAACGAACTTAGCTGTAGCCTTATGACCAGCCTTATCAGTTGCCTTTACGATATAGAGACCAGAAGTCAAACCAGAAGTACTGAATGCAGCACCTGAAGTCTTGCCTACGAGCTTGCCATTTACACTGTAAACCCAGATTGCATTAGCACCCTCGGCAGAAATCTGACCATCAGCAGCCTTGATAACCAAAGCCTCTGCATCCTCTACATTCTCGATACCACTTACAAAGTTCTTGAAAATGGTTACATTGATAGTAGCTGAGAACTCACCGAACTTAACGGTAACTACATCGATACCCTGCTTCTTACCCTTGATAACCAGGTCGATGGTGTTGCCATGAGCCTCACCAAGAGTAACAATGGCATTACCCTTAGAAGCAGAAAAATTCAGTTCTGACTCCAAGTCAGGGTTCTCCATGCCGTATACAGAAACCTTGACAACAGCAGTACCCTCATCGGTAGTACCTACAGTTACGTCATCAGAGCTGACAGCAAGTGCCTTTGCGATATTGTTGAAGTAAAGAGTAGGAATCTTGCTTCCGTCTTCTTTCCAAGGCTCAGCAAGAGAGCTACCATAAGCATACTCCATGCCTGCAAAGAAATCTTTGTTCATTTCCTTGGCTGCCTTGTAAGCACCCTCAACGCTGGTAGCGTCTGTGCTACCTGCATCGTTGGTAGAATAGTTGTTTGACAAACGGTTCTCAACATAAGGAGTCTCGCCCGCAGCATATTCCTCATCAACAATAGTCTTACCGGCAATCTGATGAACAGTAGCAGGAGCGTTCACCTCTTCGCCATCCTGTAATGCTTTGACAGAACCATCGAATACACAGTTCTTTACAAAACCGGACTTTGCTAAACCGATAGCACCATTCCAGTCGCTCTCCATTACACCAATGATACCACCGGCAGCATAACCGTTCCAGGCAGACTTCTTGGTAGCTACGATATCAGCATGGCTGACAACATTAGAGATTGCGTTGAAGTAATTATCACCAACGAAACCACCTACTGCATTCTCAGCTGTCAACTGACCGCGAACCTCGCAGTTGGTGAACTTACAGTAATCATGAGGAGTACCTGCAATACCGACAATACCACCCAAAACAGTCTTGGCTGTGGCATTGACATTTGCATAACATGCGTTCACACTAGAGCCTGAACGTGTCTGACCAACAATACCACCTACATTCTCTGTATTAGGCAAAGTAATCTCACCCTGGAAAGAGCAGTTATTGATCTTGGTCCCAAGATTAGCACTACCAACGAGACCGCCCGCAGCTATAAACTGCTGGTCATCACCTGAAATCTTGGCACCATAAACAAAAATGCTGTCTACATTGGTAGCCTGGCCCTTACCATCATAAGTATAATTGGTCTCACCTGCCAACACACCGGCAAACTGGTTGGTATTGGTCACCTCTACAATAGGGTTCACGAAGATCAAGTTCTTGGCAATACCATTGAGGTCGAGGGTACCAAACAAACCTGCATGATCCTCTGTAGTCTTCACACCGAGGTTGTAGATAGTATGACCATCACCATCCAGAGAACCAGTGAAGTTCTTGACAGGAGTCCACCACTGTGAAGCCTTAGCCATATCCACATCAGCCACCATCTTGTAGTTCTTACCTGGCTCCAATGCCATCTGCTCGAAGTCACCAGTAGTAGAAATCAGGTATGGATCCTCTACGGTACCTGTACCACCCTGCTCAAACTTGGTGAAAGGAAGGTCGTAGAAGTTCATGTCGTACTTGTTGTTCGTTCTATCCTCGAACACGACAAACATCTGGCGCTTGCCCAATTCGTCCATAACAGGGAAACTTGCCTGTGAGAAGACATAGTTATCATCACCACGCCATGATTTAAGAACAGTACCATCCACCTTGGCAACTTCCAAGACGTTATCGAGTTTGTTGCTGCCATCCTCGCGACGCTTTTTGGCAATATATACATATTCCATATCATCATCGGTATTGAAGAGATATGGGTTGAGTGATGTGCTGTTGATCAATGGAGTGAAGTTCTCTGCCTTTGTGCCCAAGTTAAGTCGGTCCACATGATCGATGGAGCAATCAGGGTTCACCCAAGCGATAGGAGCAAGAACCTCACCAGCCTCATTAGACTGTGCATATGCCAAAGCAATGACATACTGGTAGCCCTGTGCATTGGCAGTAGTTGGGTAACGGTCGAAATTAGAAGAGATGGCATTGCCATCAATGCTCTGTGGCAACACACTAACCTTCTCGCAAGAAGGAACATCAACCAGCTGAATCTGCTGACCTGAGCCTTCGCTTGTACCTATGGTCTGCAAGAACCACATCTGGTCTGACTTACCATGGATGGTATTCAGCAAGCCCCTCTTGTTGCTTGTTACCTTGTCGCAGATATCCTTCAACTTACCATTCTCTGAATCGTAAACAGCATAAGAAATCAAGTCTCCATCCATAGCAGGAGTATAATCGTAAAGCCCTACTACATAGTTCAATTTGCCGTTGTTGCTGAAGTAGCCCTTAGACAAATCGTTGTTGCCGAAGAGACCGAAAGCTGCAGAACGGTATGGAGTGCCCTCTGGTGCATTGATAGATACACGGACGCTATCCACCTTGTTGAAACTCTTATCGAAAGTTCTCAATACCAGAAAGTTGTCCGGCTCCTGCTTAATATCCATGGAACCATCACCTGCATCGGTTTTTGTAAATGGCTTATCATACTCTGCCAGAACATAGTAAGGAGTACCATCCACATTCATACAGTTGAAGCAAGAACCCTGAAGATAGGTAATCTTGTTGTCAATATCAAAGTTGAAAGTATGCTCTACAGTCCAGTCTGTCTGTCCATTGGCAGGAGGTGCGATGACATCGATACTATACTTCTCATCAGACTCGTGAGTCATGATGAGACGCTGGTAGCTATTCCATCCCTTTGAAGCATCGAATACAAGACCGGTACCCTCCATCTCGAACTTGATTTCACCTGTATTGATATCATAAGCACGGGTGAGGTACTTGTTTGCGCCATTGAAGGCATCGTGGAACTCTACCAGGATTTCGTTAGACTTCTCGTCTCTATCGAAGAGTTTCTTGGTGATAGGACCGTATGGAGTGATGTCTGCCACATGCTTCCATCCTTCAGGAACCTTGACGCTGAAAGAACCTACCTGCTTGTGGTTATTATCAAACAGGGTAATCTTTGAAGACTCGTGGAAGTGGGCTGTATAAAACTCGCTGTAAACAGAGTCTCTGGAAGTAATGTCCTGGGTAAAATACCAGTTGCTTGCGTCTGGAGCAGTTACCCATCCGTAAGTCTGACCCGAAGCCGCATTGGCAGGAGTATCACTACTACGCATAGGAGCATTGCTGACTGTAGCAAAGCCAGCCTGACGCATCTGATAAGCACTGTTGCTGCAATCCACCAAACCAGGAACAGATACCAGGCGATGAATGTCAACATTCTTAAACTTTTTGGCAAACGATGCCTTGCTAGAGGCCATCGCTGCTGTGCCGCTTGCTCCCAGGAGCAAAGAGAGGCAAAGTGTAGATAAAATTCTCATAATAAAAACTTATTAAGTTTATTTGATGATAGATGATTTACGATATGACTGCCATGCAGAAAGCTTGGTAACAAGACTGCTGGCAGATGGCGCCAACTGGCGAGCCAATGCCGGTGCCTGCTGCTTGACAGAAGCAGGATCTTTCTTTGGAACTGACATGATATATGGCGCTACCATCCAGCAGAAGTCGTTGTAATAATTAGCCTCTGAAGCACTCTTCGCCTTGAATGTCTGCAAGAGCATGGCAAGGAATTCGCCCGTCTTGTTATTGATGGTATAAGCAGTTCCGCCAAAGAATCCGTAAGTTCCATACTCCTCGCTATACTTCAAGGTAGCAGAAAGAAGACCAGACTCTGAGCCCACATAGCCAAGAGCATCCGTATCGAGGAAGGTATCATAGATATAGTACTTACCAAACTTACCCAGATACTGGCTGCTGCGGGTCTCCACACTACCTGTTTCTTCGTTGATAGAAACAGGGAATACCAGTCCCATTTCAGGAATAGCAAGTTCGGTACGGCTCAATTTGGCACGAACAGTCTGGAGTTCCAACTTCGTATCCTCATTAAAATCGTAATAAGCAAACACGTATTCTCCGGCAATATCCTTGTCGAAATCAAACTGCTTCACGATGAATGAATCGGTAACGGCTGCTACCTGATACTTGATATAATCAGCACGGAGATGACCGGTTGTATTCTCGCTGAGCGATACCTTCAATTCCTTGCTGCCGGTATCAACCGAAGCCTTCGCCCACTCAGGAGCATAGATAACCTTCATATCGGTATTAGAACGGTATGTCTTCGTGAACTCAACAGGCTGATTGTTGCTATAAATCATATCAGCATTGTTCATTTCAAGCACCAAGCCATACTGAGCTACATTGATAACCACTGAATCGGACTCAGTCTTCTTGATAACCAACTTGGCGTTACGTGACTGTCGGGAGTCATTGGCAATAGCAGCCAGCTTCACGGTGCTACCCTCAATGCTGGTACTGAGCCATGAAGGCTCATCGGTATAAGCCTTCATTGGGGTACAGTCAACGGTGACAGCACCCTCGCTGTCGTTAGGTCCGAGCATAGTCTGGGCAGAAAGCACGTTGATGGTACTCTCAGCCACAGCCTGATAATCGCTATCGCTGCTGCATGAGGCCATCAGCCCCATGGCAGCTATACCTATTATATATATAGATTTCTTCATCTTCATTTTTTATTTGTTTGGAGTCAAATTAGAAAGGAAATACCATTCGATGACAAATACATACTTTTTGTTCTCCGTGATAGGCTCTCCTTTACTTGTACAAGCCAAGGCAATAAAAGTATCGGTGGTATAGCCTCTATCAGCCACGGTTCCATCATCCTCGAAATCAGCTTCCTGAGCAACACCGTGCCATACGATATTCATACCACCATTTCCGAGCAATGCACCCTGATTCAAGTCTGCATTCATCAGCCACAGGGCAGGATATCTACCGCTAGGGTCTTCAATCATCTGAGATGGCAGGTTAAGGTTACCCGTCTCTGGATCGAAATCCAATCCTATATTATAAGTATATCCACCTGTGGTGAATGTACCCTTCAGCATGTTCTCCTCATCTTCTATCTTAGAGATGGTTATATCGCAGGAACCCTGCATGGCAGAGAGGGTCCATTTGCCTACCCAGGTATCGATGCTAGGAGCATAAGTTTTCAAGGTAAGAGCCTCATTGTCTTTGGCTGACAACACGCCAGTCGGGCTGACCAGGAAGTCCTGTACCTCGTTACCATCCAGAACCACAGGCTCATTTACGGCATGGATACCGGTGGTAGTAATATAGAATGGCTGCTCTACAATCTGTCCGTTGGCTGTACGCGAAAGGATGCGGCGTTTGCTGGAATTAATCTCAATCATCTTGCTGGCATCAGTAGAATTGCCTACGCGATAGTTCACACCCAGACGCTTCTGCACATCAGCGATGCTGTTCAGATAAGAAGTCCAGTCCAGATCGGCAGGTATGCGGGTGAATACCATTTCATTCTCCCACTTCTTTCCTCTTACGAAGATACTGTCTTCAGTGAGTTTGGTAATCACGAACTCCCAATCGCCCTGATCACCTTCAATCTCACCGTAGCTAGGCTCTCCCAGGAAATGGAAGATATTGTTGTAAGTATTGAAGGCGAGCACTGGTCCCATGCTGCGGTCAACGGTATAACTGGATGTTACACGCTCTGTAGGGTCAGCTATGGCTGCATCACCAGCCACAGTCACCTTGCCATTGGCAAACTTCATGAGGAAGGTGTAACCGCCACCGGTCATTCCCTTGCCTGTAAAATAATGAAGCTGCCATCCGTTCTCAGAAGATTCCAGAATCTTCTGGGTTTTCTCAATGGTGCTCTCGATGCGGTTGGCAGCCGACTCGTCGAAGAATTCCTTGTCATCGTGCAGACACGACTGCAAGCTCATGCTGCCCAACAAGCAAACGATAGCTACAAATATATGTTTCATAAATCTATTCTATTTTAAATGTTCCAAATCCAAAGAACTCAACTCTTTACCTCTTCGCAGGATGGCTGCTCGCAATACATCGATATCCACATCCCATGAATCCAGCATATAGTTTCTCACGATGTTAAGCTTCTGGTTCAATGCAGCTACAGCCTCTTCGCCACCTACCTTCTGGGCATCGTCGAGGATAGCCTGCCACTGCTCAGGAGTATAAGTGATATAGGTTGACAGCATCTCGGCAAAGTCCTCCAAACCCTCTGACATGGCGTATGGAGTAACAAAACCCTTGCCATGAGCCACTGAATCCTGAACCTGATACCAGTTACCACTTACGTAGCCCGACTCGGTAATCTTATTATAAGATGTGTCGTAAGGCTTCTTCTGGTTCAAAATGTGGGTGAACTCGTGGTGCATGGTGTGGAAGTAATACTCTGTCATAGAAGCATAGCTTTCCAGCATGGCATCGGTCAGACTGTTCACCTGATAGAGTGTAACCTTTAGACCGCCCTCGGCAGTACCCAGAACAATAGTTCCGTTGCTGTTGTAGGCTGGACTACCAATCAGGTGGATAACTCTTGGCACATTGTGCTTCACGAAATCAGGTCCCAATACCTCGGCGTATGAATCAAGCCAGAGATACTTGATGATGATAGCCAACTTAGCTGACTTGGCAGAATCGGCTGGTGTCAGGGTATACTGATAATCAGACTCGATGTCCTCCATCTTATACTTGAAATCGATGTTGTAAGGACTGGTGTAGTTCTTCTGCAACCACATGTCCAACTGGTCTCTCTCTGGAGAGGTAACAGGGAAGATGGTTGGTCCGTCCGGGTCATTGTCTGAGCAGGCCACGAAGCCCAAGCCCATCACCAATGCCAACATCAACATATATATATTATGTTTCATTTCTTACTATTACTTTATGTTTTTTACTTATTGCGAGGGTTTGGTGTAACACCCGCTGTGATTACATCCTGTGGCAACTGGATGGCAAGACGTGGGTCACGGGCCTCCATGGTGTCGGTGATGCCTGTAATCTTATAGTTGCTCTTCACATCACGGCGGTAGATGGTGATGCCGTAGCGCTTTACATCCTGCATGCGCAAGCCCTCATGAATGGTCATGATTCGACGGAGGTGAAGGATGCACTGCAACATAGGCTCCTCTATATCCTTGCTGATGGCGAAGGTTGTATGGAACGCCTTACGTGGAGTTGGCTTCTCAGGAGTATAATAAGCGGTAACATCATCGCTATAGAACTTCTTGACATCATCCAGTGTAAGCTGCACGCCCTCCCTAGAGAAGGCAGCCAACTCGGTATTCAGGTCGTCCAAAGCCTCTGCGTAATGACCGAGCAAAGCCTGAGCCTCAGCTCTTACGAGCAAAGTCTCATCGGCAGTAAACTCTGCATATACTGCGTGAGGGGTACCGATACCTGCCTGGATATCAGCATATTCGAAATCATAAGGGACCTTACGGAGAATGTACTTGGAAAGAGATCCTGAGTTGAACACGGTATAGTTGAACACCTTGTCGCTAACTCCCCAAGGACCCTCTGACTGGATGGTCTCCTTGCTTGAAACAATGGCACTATGTGCATACTTGTCACCATACTGGAACGGACCACCGATGGCACCCCATTCAGAAGCAACTACCTGCAACAGGAGGTTTGCCTTGACCGATGAACTGATGTAAGCATTAGGCTGAACCTGCTTGTTAGGAGAAAGAGAACGCCAGGCTGCCCAGTCTCTCAACATACTCTTGGCATTGCTGCCCAACACTTTGTTGGCATACTCCACAGCCTTGTCATACTTCTGATAATAGAGGTAGAAACGGGCTGCGAAAGCGGCTGCAGAGGTAGAAGTGAAATGGAACTTAGGCTTGTCATAAGTTGAGCCTACCAGTTTCAATCCTTCCTGCAAGTCCTTGTCTATCTTGGCATAAAGGTCTGCCAGTGTACCACGGTCGTACTTCACGTGCACATTGGTTTCAACGGTTTCCGGGTAAGGAAGACCCAGGTCGCTGGCTGCAGTGGTTTCATCATAAGCCATGCAGAATACGTTTGCCAACTGGAACATGGCATAGGCACGGCACAGGAGAGCCTCACCCTTCTGGGCTGCATAAGAGCTCTGGTCTGCCTGACTGTTGATGTGTTGCAAAGCGATATTGGCTGTGGTGATGGCATCATAGTAGGTTGACCAGTAAGTAGAAGGTGTCTCATAAGAACTGGTCTCGGTGATGTCGTCCCATTCGTATGCCTGCTGCTGGAAACGGTCGGCAGCATCCCAACCGGTATTCAGGTTACAATCGGTATTGTCTGAATACATTTCCAGCAAATAGGCTGGATGTACCTGTGGGTAAGCATTAACCAGGAGCTTGGATACATCGGAAGGGCTCTGCAAGTCCAGACGGCTATCTGGCTGCTTGTCCAGATAATCGTTGCAGGAAGACAAGCCAGCCGACAATGCCAACGCTACAATGGCGATATATAATTTCTTTATTTTCATTTTTCTTTTCTACAATAATTAAAGTCCAAGTTTCAATGTAAGAGTAAACTGCTTTGGCATTGGTGAAGCCACACCACCCGCATTCATAAACTCAGGATCCTGACCGTTCAGCTTCTTGTCTGCATAGAGCAGCATGAGGTTGGTAGCCTGAAGCTTCAATGAGATGTTGTTCACTGGTGATTTTTCAAACCAGCGGTGTGGGAAGTCGTATGCCAGTGAAATTTCCTTCAAGCGGATGAAGTCACCCTTGGCTGTGCGAACAGATGTATAGTTGTAAGCATTGTAGGCAGTAGCAAGCAATGTGCTGTTCTGCTCATACTCATAACGGCTCACTACACCAGGCACATTGGTAACATTCTCATCACCAGGCTGCATCCAGCGGTTCTTGAAATCGTGGGTCATAGAGGTCAAGTCGTTATACTTGGCACTGAAAGCCGGGTCAAGACGAACCACGTTGCCGAAGGCGTATGTAAGGAATACGTTCAGATGGAAGCCCTTATAATTAAAGGTGTTACCCAAAGAACCATTGTAAACTGGGTCTGTAGAACCCTCGTAAATCAGATAATCTGTATTGTCACGCTCCTGGAAGTTGAGGTTACCCACGGTAGCCTGGCCCTTCTCATTGATGCATACTGGATAACCCTTCTCATTGATGCCCACGAATGGGATTGAGAACAAGGCACGGGCTGGATAACCCTGCTTGGCAAAACCGTTACCCTGAACCAGGTCGATAACGCGACCCTGATTGTAGAGGTCAGTAATCTCTGTACGGTTGTGAGAATAAATCAGACTGGTCTGCCAGCTGAAATCCTGGGTCTTGATATTGGTAGAAGAGATACTCAACTCCTCACCCCATGACTTCATGGAACCTACATTGGCATAAGCGGTGCCATAGAGCTGGGTAACAGTAGGAGCAATCTCATCGAAGTTGCGACGCTGATATACATCGAAGGTCACATTCAGACGGTTGTTGAAGAAACCTGCATCCACACCGAAGTTGAACTCGTGCTTCTTCTCGTAAGTAAGCTCATCATTACCGAGTGCTGCTACCACAAATCCCAACTCCTTGTCGGTAGTTGTAGGACGGTAAGGGGTATTCATAGAGAGCTTGGTAAGTGCATTGCAGTAAGCTGCATCTGGAGGAGTACCAGTCAAACTGTAAGACACACGGAAGGTGAGGCTTGACAATGGCTGAAGCTTAGGGAAGAAGCTCTCCTCGTGTACGTTCCATGCACCTGACAGGTTCCATGTAGGCATCCAACGTGCCTTGGTGGTACGACCCATCTGGTTAGAACCTTCATAGCGGAATGTTCCGTTCACTACATACTTGCCGTTGAAAGAATAGGTTGCATTGGCATAGAATGCGGCACTACGTGAATCGGTGTTGCGCAAGCTGTAATAGTTTGAGTTCTCCTGGTCCAACTTCTTGAAATAGAGATACTCGAAGTAAGCGGTCTCACCACGGTAGTTCATACCCCAGCCGTTAAACCAGCTGCGGTTACGGCTGATGCTGGTAGTTTCGAGACCACCAAAGAGGTTGACGATGTGCTTCTGCGCAAAAGTATGGTTGTAGTTGACTGTGGCACGGAAGTCATAGTCCAACATACGGTTCTCTGTACGCTGATAGATACCACCCTGCTTCAATACTGATACTGGCAAGGCATAGAGGTCGTCCTTATCAGTGAAGAGCAGCTTGTTGGCATCACGGATCAGTGCGTTGTCCATGGCGCGATAAGCCAAAGCCTGGTTGGAATCTTCCAGAATGTTGTGCTCCTGTGAAGAAGTGCTATACTTGATGGCACCCAGGGTAGCGAACTCAAGATCCTTGAATGGCTTCCACTTCAACTCCAACTGGAACTTGGCATCAGCCACGTTCAGGTCGATGTAGTTGCTCTCCAACTCATGCAGGATGTTGAATGCTGCATAGTTGGCATGATAATAAGTATAAGGATCGAGCGCACGTGATGTGTTCAGGGCGTAAGAATATGGGTTGATATCGAAGTCACGCTTCACCTGACCTGATACTACATCCACATCCTGTCCCAAAGTTCCTGGAGCTCTCTGCTTACGGTAAGAACCACCACCAATCAAGTTGACAGAAAGATTATCAAGAATATGATGAGTCATATTCATGCTCACGGTATAACGGTTCACCTTGCTATCCTTGTACCATCCTGGGTCAACCATAGCAGAAAGTGAAGCATAATAGTTACTCTTCTCGGTACCACCGCTCAAGCTTACAGAGTGGTTCTGCATGATGGCAGAAGAGAAAAGCTGCTTGAACCAGTTGGTATTGCGATACTCAGCCTGCTGGAGATAAGCATTCTGAGACTCCTGATTGTTGGCAAGTCCGAACATACCAGAAGTACTGTTGTAGGTATTGATGAGCTCATACATCTTTCCATATACACCATAGTCGCTACCATTGAGAATATCTGAAAGATTGAGCCATCCCTTATCCCTCAACTCCTTGTAGATGGCCATCTGGTCCTGAGAGTTGAGAATATCAAAATTGCCATAAGATGGAATCAGACGGGTGGTAAACTCACCGGTATAGTTCAGATGAGCCTGTCCCTGCTTACCCTTCTTGGTAGTAACGACGATGACACCTGCCATCGCACGCGCACCATAAATAGAGGTAGCAGAACCATCCTTCAGAATCTGGAAACTCTCGATATCATCAGAGTTCAAGCCTGCGATGGCAGAAGAGATCAGGGTCTCCGGGTCACCGGAAGCCAAATCATCTGCGCTCACATCGGATACATCCTCCATGATAACGCCATCCACTACCCAAAGAGGTTTTGAAGAACCATAGATAGATGTTGCACCACGCACACGAATCTTTGGAGCAGAACCAAAGGTACCACTCACGTTCTGCACAGACACACCGGCAGCACGGCCTTCCAAAGAACGGCTGATGTCGGCAACACCATTCAATTTTGCTTCCTCGGCATTTACACGGTCGGTAGCACCGGTAAATAAGCGTCGGTCTGTTTTCTGTAAACCAGTAACAACTACCTCCTGCAACTGTGCTTCTGGATGAAGCACCACCTTCATGTGGGCAGAGGCAAGCACTGTCTGACTTTTCATTCCCACGTAACTAAACACGAGTTTAGTTCCATTAGGAACATTCAGTTTAAAGTTACCGTCAATATCTGTGACTGTACCCTTAGTGGCTGCCCCCCCAGAAATTAAAACAGAGGCACCAATAATCGGTTCGTTGTCATCCGCAGATATTACGGTTCCAGATACGTCAATCTGGGCAAACGCTGCTCCGATGCTCATCAAGAGACAAACAAAGAAGAGCGAGAGTCTTTTTTCCATAATTTCTCGTCTTATTTTAAATTATTTTATAATAATGTGATATCGGCTGCAAAATTACAACAAAAATATGAAATATTATCTTTTTTTGCATAAAATCTGCAAAAATATCCTATTTTTCCTGTTTTTTGTAAGACAAATCGAGAAATTAATAAAAAATAGATAGCACAAAGCCACAACAGGGCAACAAAGTATCATCTTATCATTATTCATTCGTTAAAAGCAAAAAGTATGCTGAGTGCCTTCCTTCACCATGATACCCTTTTCGCAGAAATGGTTGAGCCACTTCTGAGCCATGTATGGAGTCAAGCCGAAGTGGATGCAAATGTCGTATTTCAGTTCCATATTTCTTGTTGTTTGATGGTTCGTTGTTTTCTATATTCTTTGTCTTCTATGAAAGATGATGCAAATATATATAATAATGTGATAACTTGTATCTTTTGGTGTAAACTATTAGGTTTATTTAAACATTGGTATATGTCATGTGATTATACGGCATTTGTCATCCGACCGTATGATAAGTGTCGTATAATCACATGACAAATGTCACGCAATCGTTATAATTGCTTCCTTGCATCGTTATAATTGCTTTCTTGCATCATATAAGTCACAACATTGTTACCATTCATCTCACCCTTGCCAATTCGCAGGGGAGGTATGTGATGAGGCTGAGACTATCTATTACACCTTCGTACCTGAGAAGGCGCAGGAAATGGGGTTCAGTGGATGCAAGATAGAAGGTGAATAAAAGGCGTTTTTCAAGAAGGCTCATTTAGAATGAGTGGTTTTGCTCAGAATTACTCATTCTGAATGAACAAAAATGAAGATTTATTTGGTTGTTTACTTAAAAAAATGTATTCATCGAGTTGAAACGCCGCGGATATGATGTTTTTTATCATGCAGATAAGAAGGAGTGCGACTTTGTTGTTAGAGAGGGCATGAGAATCATGAAGGCTTATCAAGTAACGATAGTGATGAATGACGAGAAAACTCGCAAGCGAGAAATCGAGGGGCTGATGGAAGCCATGAATGCTTATGGCTTGGCTGAGGGATATATTCTTACGATGGAGGAGAAGGAAGAACTTGAGATAGATGGCAAGCAGGTTCATGTTCTTCCTACGTGAGAATGGATGTTGAGAGAGAAGTGAAATATTATAAAAAAAGTGATCATCATACCCCGAAAGGGAACTGGTATGGTATTTTGAGCCGATTCGACATAAAGTCACCTTCGGGAATAGCTTCTCAAAAACAGTAATTAAAATTTCATTCTCCTTTCGCAATCACCAGAGTATGCTTATAATCAGTCATTTATATAGGTAGTTAAGTAGTGTGTAGTGTTGGCTGGTCGGAGAATCTTAATCCGGATCATTATAATAGTTCCTGCGGAGGACACGAAAGTGCCCTCCGCAGGAACTATTACTGTTTACTGGAAGCAGCTTTCCATTCATCATAGATATGGCTAAAGATAGCTACGCCATCATTCAGTTGCTTCCTAGCTAAAGACTTATCTTTGTTCCACCATTCAAGAATGTAATTCTTCAGTCCCTCATATTCCTTTTGATCCTTGAATTGTCTATCCAGGCTTCCCATTTTGCCAAGCGTTGCATTGTAAAGAATAAATGCCCTTTCCTGTCCATTAGGCTTCAGTGCATACCAAGTAGCCCAAGAGTTTCCTGTGTTTATGCCATTGCCAGGCAGAAATACGTGAACTTGGTAGACAGATGCATTCTTGCCGCGGTAAAGGAGTTCCATAAGGCGATCCTCTTTTACAGCCCTAATCGAATTACGTGCTATCGTTTGGCAATGTTCCCACACTTCGCCTTCAGGGTGTTCCTCTGTGAGTGCAAGCCATTCCATCTTGGTTACTTTCTCAGCATCGTACTTCTTGGCTTTTTTGCCATTTGGATTCTCGGTAAGTCTTACTTGATATTCTAACGCCCACCCCATGTACTTCTTAGGAATGTAGCCCTCTATCTGTTTGCCATCCATCATAGTGAGGCGAACATGGCGCATTTCTGGGTCGTCATTCTTGCGAGCGTGTGCAGCTATCGCTACCACCATTACTGCTATGAGCAGCCAAAACTTCATTGCTTTCATAATGATTCCTTTTAGTTGTTATTTATTGATTGTCATCTAATACTTCTATCACTCGTTGTATCATAGAACTTCGGTTGTGTTCACCTAGTCCAATGAGTTTCTTTTCCCATTCCTGCGAAAGTCCTACACAGTGGCAAAGTTCTCGGATAAAGGATTTGTCGCATTTCTTATAGGTATCTCCCAGACATATAAGCTTGCCATCAGTCTGTCTGACATAGAAGTCGCAAGCCGTCTTGCTTGGGATGAAAAACATTGCTGCTGCTGTGTTACATTGCCTAGCTTTCATTCCTCCCATGTCCGTCACGGAATAACCTTGGGAGGCATAAATATAGACTTGCAATCGTGGGTGGTTGATATATAGCCAGCTCCATCCCACATTTTCCAAAGGAACAAGTGTGCGTACGTTTTGCTTGGAGGTGGCATTCCACACCACTACAGAATCAATGTTGGCGAAAGGTATCACATCGCTAGTGCATTGGCGAGAAAAGAAGTTTCTATAAACTTGAACATCCTTTTTCTTGCGTGGCAAGTCTATTCGGTCATTACTTTCATAGAGTTGCTGGATACCATTCTTTAGGTACACTCGACCCTCGCATGATTGAGCTTGCATGCTAATAGTTCCCATATAAGCAAGCAAAATGCTAATGATGAGATATATTTGCCCCAAATTAACCTTCTCATGCACGGCATTTTTGATCTCTCGGATGGTCTTGCCATTGGAAAGACGCCAACCTTCTATTTCTTCAAATTTACACATAAGCGATTTCTCTTGATAATTTTTGCAAATATACGAGGAAACTTTCTGATTACCAAATGAATTAACCATTTTTTATAAAAATAGGCACGCATCCTTTCGGGGGCGTGCCTATAACCTTTTATTATATTATACCTTTATATTACCTTGACTCTCCCTTTCCCTCCTCTTCCAGCAATCACGATTTTCTCGAAGACGATGGCTGGGTCGTTAGAAGTGGGGGTGGATGCCATCGGCAGTAGCCGGCGATGCCGAGCTGGTTGTCCACCACGATGATGCCGAATTTCTCGCGCTTACCCTTGAGCAGATTTCTTTTTTATTTGTTTCATTTTGGCTTTTCATGAGGTTTCTGTACGTCTTTTTCCTTAAATGTTTTGTGTTTTCAGAGAAAAGTATTAATTTTGCAACATAAAAATAAGATAGAAAATATGATAGACAAACCGACGATAGCACGTATCATGGACTCCACCAAGATAGAAGAGGTGGTGTCTGAATTCGTCACGCTCAAAAAGCGCGGCATCAACTATGTCGGCTTGTGTCCTTTCCACAACGATTCCCATCCATCCTTCTCCGTTTCTCCTACGCGTGGCATCTGCCACTGCTTTACCTGCGGAAAGGGCGGCAATGCCATCAATTTCCTGATGGAGCTGGAGCAGATGACTTATCCTGAGGCTCTGAGATGGTTGGCTGACAAATACCATATCGAGATTCAGGAACGCGAGATGACCAACGAGGAGAAGCAGCGCGAAAACGAACGTGAATCGATGTTCATCGTGAATGAATGGGCGGCAAAATACTTCCAGGACATCCTGCAGAATGATGTGGATGGAAGAGCCATCGGCATGCAGTATTTCAGAAGCCGAGGATTCAGAGACGACATCATCCGGAAATTCCAGCTGGGATTCGCCCTGAACCAGCGCACGGCGCTCTTCGACGAGGCGGTGAAGAAAGGATATCAGCCGAAATACCTGGTGGATACCGGTCTCTGCTTCAAGGTGGATAAGGAGGAAGCGGGCAACAAGAGCGGACAGGACAAGTATCTGGACCGATTCTCGGGGCGTGCCATCTTCCCGTGGCTGAGTGTGAGCGGAAAGGTGGTGGCTTTCGGCGGACGTGTGCTGGATACCCGTACCAAGGGTGTGAGCCAGAAATACGTGAACTCGCCCGACAGTATCATCTACCACAAGGAGCGGGAACTCTACGGACTGTATCAGGCAAAGAAGGCCATCGCCAAGGAAGACCGTGTGTATATGGTGGAGGGATATACGGATGTGATCTCCATGCACCAGTGCGGCATCGAAAACGTGGTGGCCAACTCGGGTACGGCGCTGAGCATCCATCAGATCAGACTGCTCCACCGATTCACCAGCAACATCGTATTGCTCTACGACGGCGATGCTGCGGGCGTGCATGCAGCGCTGCGAGGTACCGACATGCTGCTGGAGGAGGAGATGAACGTGAAGGTGCTCTTCCTGCCGGATGGAAACGACCCGGACAGCTTTGCCCGAAGCCATACCGCTGCAGATTTCAGAAAATACATAGAGGAAAACCAGAAGGACTTCATACAGTTTAAGACCGACCTCTCGCTGAACGGCGTGACCGATCCAGTGAAAAGAAGCCAGGCAATCAACAGCATCGTGGAGAGCATCTCGAAGATCAAGAACCAGATTACCCGAGCCTCTTATATCACCGACTGCGCCCACCGGCTGGGCGTGAACGAGGCGATTATCGTGAATGCGCTGAACAACTTCGTGAGAAACGGCATGAGCGAGCAGGTGAAGGCTGAACGGCGCGCGGCTGGACTGAGAGACCCGAAGGCTACTGCCCCACAGCAGGGAATGCAGGCTGCCATGAGGGGCGTGACGCCGCTGGACAAGCTGCTGGAGGTGGAGGACCTGCTGGTGAAGCTGATCATACACCACGGAGAAAAGCATATCGTGGTGAAGGATGTGGAGGGCAACGATATAGAACTGCCGATAGCACAATATATCTATCTGGATATGTCGGGCGATGAGTTCAGGTTCCATAACGAACTTTATAACAGAATCTTGCAGGAAACGCTGGAGCATCTGGAGGATGAGAACTTCGTGGCGGAAACCTATTTTGCCAACCATCCGGATCCGGAGGTGAGTAGAATTGCCAGTCTGCCGACGGGAGAACAGGAGGTTTCTACGGCGAGTCTGCAGCTGCAGCTGAATGCTGAAAAGCTGCGCCAGTTTGTCTTCAAGGATCTGCTGAGCTTCCGCACACATTATATCGCACAGCGACTGATAGAGGTGCAGCAGGAATTTGCCAGAAATCCTACGAATAGGGAGCTGGTGGAAGAGTTTATGAAACTGAAGAAGATGAACTCGCTGCTTGCCAGCCAGACCAACTCGGTATTCAACTAGGATATTCTGATATCCCGGAAACTGGAAAATTAGAGAAACTTTAAAATGCGAAAGGTATGATATATATTCATTGGATTTATCTCTTGCTTTATATGGCGATCATGATTCCCGCTATCATCACCGTCTTGATGGACAACCGACAGCCCGCCAAGACGATGGCATGGATTCTTGTGCTCGCTTTCATGCCTTTCGTGGGAATCATCTTCTACATCTTCTTCGGGCAGAACACGAGAAAGGAACGGCTGATCAGCGATAGAAGCATGGACCAGTTGACCAAGCGATCGATGCTGGAGTTTGCCGAGCAGGAGAATCTGCATATCCCAGCCAACAACAAGCCGCTGATGAATCTCTTTACCAATCAGAACTGGGCATTCCCGTTTAAGGACAATCAGGTGGATATCTTTACCGATGGTTATGAATTCATCTTCTCCTTATTATATGAGATAGGTCAGGCGAAGCATCATGTCCATCTCGATACCTATATCTTCGAGGATGATGCGCTGGGCTATCTGGTGGCTGATGCCCTGATAGACAAGGCGGAACAGGGAGTGGAAATCAGACTGATATACGATGACGTGGGCTGCTGGAAGGTGAAGGATGCCTTCTTTGAGCGCATGAGGGAAGCGGGCATCGATGTGCATTCGTTTATGCCGGTAAGGTTTCCGGCGTTTACCAGCAAGGTGAACTACCGCAATCACCGCAAGATATGCGTGATAGACGGCAGGGTAGGATTCATCGGTGGTATGAACATCGCCAAGCGCTATGTGAAGGGCACCGGGAAGCAGAAGTGGCGCGATACGCATCTGAGGATAGAGGGCGGAGGCGTGTATGCCCTGCAGCGTGCTTTCCTGATAGACTGGTATTTTGTGGATCGCACCTTGGTGTCAAACCGAAAGTATTATCCTCCGGTGGATTCGAAAATCAGGAATAATTGTCTGGTGCAGGTAGTAACGAGCAGTCCGATTGCTCCATGGCCTGATATCATGCAGGGATATGTGCGCATTCTGCTTCAGGCGCAGAAGTATGTGTATATGGAGACGCCTTATTTCCTGCCTACCGAACCTGTGCTCTTTGCGATGCGCACGGCGGCGCTGGCGGGAGTAGATATCCGTTTGCTGATGCCTAGGCATTCAGATGCCAGGATGGTGGAGTGGGCTTCGCGTTCTTATCTGATGGAGGCGATAGAGGCTGGCGTGAAGGTTTATCTCTATACGGGTGGATTCAATCACAGCAAGTTGCTGGTGAGCGATGACAACCTCTGTACCGTGGGCAGCACGAATGTGGATTTCCGCAGTTTCGAGAATAATTTCGAGGCGAATGCCTTCTTCTACGATGAGGAAATGGCGCAGAGAATCAAGCGGATTTATCTGAAGGATGAATCCAGCAGCATTCTGGTGGATGATGTGGCGTATTTCGTAAGGCGCCCGTTCCTGAAAAGATTGTTCGAGAGTATTGTAAGATTGCTTTCGCCGCTGCTGTAATTAGGCACGGATTTTTATTAAGCCGTGCCTAAAATTTCCTTTTATCTGAATATCGAGAAGTTTACGCTTCCGTAACTTCTATGCTCCAGGAATCTTGGATGGTCGGAGAAATCGTAGTTCTTGCCATGCTCGAAAACGAAGATGCCCTCTTCGTTGAGAAGATCGCCATTGAGTACGAGGTCTGGAATCTCGGGAAGCTTCTCCAGCGCGTATGGCGGATCGGCAAAGATGAAATCGAACTTCTGCTTGCAGGTTCTCAGGAAGCGGAATACATCGCCGCGAATCAGAAGATCCCTGTCTTCGCCCAGTTTCTTGAAACACTCGCGGATGAAGTTGGCATGGTCTCGGTCGGCCTCTACGCTGATCACTCGGCTGCATCCACGGGATACCAGTTCCAGCGAGATGCTGCCTGTGCCGGCAAAGAGGTCGAGGGCTGTGGCATCCTCGAAATCGATGTAATTCTGCAAAACATTAAAGATGTTCTCCTTTGCGAAATCTGTAGTTGGTCGCGCCTTGAACGAACGTGGTATGTCGAAGTGGCGACCCTTATATTGTCCTGTTATGATTCTCATAATTAACTTTTAACTATCAACTTTTAACTATCAATTTTTAATAATCAGCTTTTAACAATCAGCTTTTAACAATCAACTCCTACTTGCTTAAGTAGAGCGTCAGCAGATCGAACGGCATTCCCTTGATTTCCGTGATGGGCGCACGATTGAATTCGGCGCTTGGATTCAGGAGGAAGGTCTTCTTGACATAGAGCTTGGCATTGTAGAGGAACCAGTCCTTATCCGGAATATCGCCCGCAACATGCAGCTCATCCTGCATCTGCTGCAATCCCAGCTGCTTCCATACGAAGAGGATGAAGTAGAGTGCATCCTTGGCATGATCAGCCTGGAAGGAATTGTAGAACTTGAATCTGTTTTTCTCGAAACAGAAGATGTCCACCTTCTTGTCGTGGAAATACGCATAGAGCTTGTGGTAGATACCCGTGAAGCTGCGCTTGTGCAGATAGTTCCACATCGGCTGCATGATAGGAGTGAAGCGTACATCCTGGAAGTTGTCTTCTATCACCATCTTCAGATCCTTGTTGATCGGGAAAACGGCCACCACATTCAGATTCGGCTGCACCCTGTAGAGGATGGCATCGCTGTGGCTGCCCGTGAAGGCATGCTGATAGAGCACGGTGAGGTCTTCCTCGTGGAATTCCTCGATAGGTACCAGCAGGATAGGCGTATCGATATAGACACGCACCTTCTGATAGCCGCGCTGCAGGAGTTCGCTTTCGCCGAAAGCCTGTCTGAGGTTGGCTGCTATCGATACACCGCTTTTCACGGTGTAAGGTTCGTATATCAACTGGTGCTCGGCTTCGCGATCTACAACCGAGAAGCTGAGTGTATTCTTGCTCACACGGATGGTGAGTCGTGCTTGCTGTGTTCTTTTTTTACCAATTACTTGCATTGTCGTTGTCTTTGGTGATGTCTCCGATCTTTAATCCAGGAAAGTTGCCGGCATCGGAAGCTTTTTCTGTTACCTGTTGGATCGCCTCCTCGTTGAGACCATCGAGATAGTCTTCGTAGGTGGCTCCGCATTCCATCAGCGGAATCTGCTTTCCGCTTTTATGGATGATGGTAGTGGCGGCGAGCGAGAATTTCCTGCCATCGGAATAAGGGATGAGGGTATCCTCAGCCTTGAGATACTTCGCCTTGATGAGGATAGCGAAATCGCCGGTATAGACTCCGTGCTTCGCCCTGTATCTTTCTTCGGCAGAACGGATGAGCATCAGTTTCTCCTTCACCTCGGCTTCGCGGTTCGCCATCTGTTTCTCGAAGATGAGAGGCTGGCTGATACTGAGAGCGCAAAGCAGCATCATGATGATGACGCAGGCGCCCAGGATGGCATTATTGTTTATTTTTCTTAATTTCATTCTCATTTCAAAAAGTATTAGTACTTTTGCATCTGCTTCTGCAGCTTATCTTCTGCAAAGATAATGCAAGTGAGCGCAATGAAAGCTTGCTTTCACATTGCCGAGTGCAGCTTATCTTCTGCAAAGATAATGCAAAACGGAGACAACGCAAAATATTTGGTGTTGAAATTATTAATTATTAAAGGATAAATAACAAATTGATGATAATAGACGAGCTAAAATATAAGATATTGCAGCAATTTGGCTTTCCGCCAACCCAGGAACAGGCACATGCCCTGGAGGTGTTTGCTGAGTTTCTTACCGATAGAGATCCGCATGCCGTGATGATTCTGCGAGGTAGTGCGGGTACGGGTAAGACAACGCTCTCGGGTGCCATCGTCAGGACCCTGAAGGAGATTCGTCAGAAGGTGATGCTCCTGGCACCTACGGGTAGGGCTGCGAAGGTTTTCTCGCAGAACAGCGGTTCGCCTGCCTATACCATCCATCGCCGTATCTATCGTGAAAAATCGTTTTCGGGGGTAGAGGGACAGTTTAATCTGAATGATAATCTCTATACCGATACGCTTTTCATGGTAGATGAGGCGTCGATGATTGCCAATATGGGATTGGGAGGGATGAGCTTCGGAAGCGGATGCCTGTTGGATGACCTGGTGCATTTCGTGTATCAGGGACAGAACGACCGTTTGCTGCTGATAGGTGACAAGGCGCAGTTGCCTCCTGTCGGCGAGGAGGAATCGCCAGCTCTGCATGCAGCGATGCTGGAGGGATATGGACTGAAGGTGTATGAATGTGATCTGAACGAGGTGCTCCGACAGAGCGAGGAATCGGGTATTCTCTATAATGCCACGATGATCAGACAGATGATTACGCATGATGACATTACCCAACTTCCGAAGATTCATTTCGCTGGCTATTCGGATATCAAGCAGATGCCTGGAGCCGAACTGATAGAGTCTCTAGCCGACAGCTATCACCATGTGGGTCTGGACGATACCATCGTGGTGACCCGCAGCAACAAGCGTGCAAACATCTTCAATCAGGGCATCCGCAATATGGTGCTGGATAGGGAGGAGGAGCTTTCGCAGGGCGACATTCTCATGATTGTGAAGAACAATTATTACTGGATGGAAGAAGAGAGGAAGAAGATTCTGAAGTCTGGAGTCAAAACAGAGGCTCCAGGCGCAGATGCAGCTAATCATACAGTTCAAAGTTCCAAGTTCAAAGTTCCAAGTAATGAGATTCCTGCTTTTCTGGCGAATGGCGATCGGGCGAAAGTGCTGAAGGTGCGCCGCCGCATAAACCTCTATGGCTTCCGCTTTGCCACGTTGCTGCTCCAGTTTCCCGATTACGGCAACTATGAGCTGGAAGCTACGGTGCTGCTGGATACATTGACGAGCGAGGCGCCTGCCCTGACCCATGAACAGCAGGAGCAGCTCTTCCATCAGATAGAAGAGGATTATCAGGATATTCCGCTCAAGGCAGATAGGATGAAGGCAATCCGACAGGATCAGTTCTTCAATGCTCTGCAGGTGAAATTCGCATACGCCGTAACCTGCCACAAGGCGCAGGGCGGACAGTGGGCACATGTGTATGTGGATCAGGGTTATATGACGGATGATATGCTCAATCCCGATTATATCCACTGGCTCTATACCGCCTTTACGCGAGCTACGGAAATGCTGTATCTGGTGAACTGGCCGGAGACACAGACGGTTCAATGTTAGAGAAAAAAGTAAATAAATGACAGAAAGTTTGATAGTCTGAGAAAAAAGTCGTACTTTTGCAACGAATTTATTAATTTATCATATAAAGAAGTAAATGGAAAATAGAAAAGTAGCTTTAATTACAGGTATCACAGGTCAGGATGGCTCTTACTTAGCCGAATTGTTGTTGAGTAAGGGGTATGATGTTCACGGAACAATCCGTCGCTCATCTACCGATTATCGCGAGCGCATCGCACATTTGGAGGGTACCCCAAACTTTCACCTTCATTATGCCGACCTCGGTGACTCTATGAGCATCATCCAGGTGATGAACAAGGTGAAACCAACCGAAGTTTATAACCTCGCAGCTCAGAGCCACGTACAGGTGAGCTTCGACTCTCCTGAGTTTACAGCCGATGTAGATGCAACAGGTGTGCTCCGTATCCTGGAGGCTATCCGCCAGTGCGGTTTGACCGAGACCTGCCGTATGTATCAGGCTTCCACATCTGAGCTTTATGGTAAGGTAGAGGAGGTTCCTCAGAACGAGAACACTCCATTCCATCCTTATTCTCCATACGCAGTAGCCAAGCAGTATGGCTTCTGGATTGTCAAGGAGTATCGTGAGGCATACAATATGTTCTGCTGCTCGGGTATTCTCTTCAATCACGAGAGTGAGCGCCGTGGTGAGACTTTCGTAACCCGCAAGATTACATTGGCTGCAGCCCGTATCAAGCAGGGCAAGCAGAGCAAGCTCTATCTCGGAAACCTGGATTCTCTCCGTGACTGGGGTTATGCCAAGGATTACGTAGAGTGTATGTGGTTGATTCTCCAGGCAGAGAAGCCAGAGGATTTCGTGATTGCAACAGGTAAGCAGCACTCAGTTCGTGAGTTCGCCCAGTTGGCTTTCCACCACGTAGGCATCGAACTGAAGTGGGAAGGCAAGAATGAGAACGAGAAGGGTATCTGCGTTGAGGGTCCTGAGGAACTTATCGGCAAGACTCTCGTTGAGGTTTCTCCTGATTTCTATCGTCCTACCGACGTGGTTAACCTCTGGGGTGACCCAACAAAGGCAAAGGCTAAGCTCGGCTGGAATCCGAATACCACCTCTTTCGAAGATCTCGTCAAGATCATGGTAGAGAGCGATATGGCCAAGGTGGCTGCCGAGGCTGCCGGTGAGAAGGTTCGCTGCAACCTCGTGGAATACTTGGAGAAGGGTATTGTTAAGTAATAGTTAACAGTTGATAGTTTACGGTTGATAGTTTACAATAATAATCAATGTTATCAAAAGATTCTAAGATTTATATAGCAGGACACCATGGACTCGTGGGTTCTGCTATCTGGAATAACCTCGAGAAGAGAGGCTATCACAATCTGGTGGGTCGTTCTCACAAAGAACTCGACTTGACCGACCAGTATGCAGTAGAGAAGTTCT
>ERZ1027238.137-NODE-137-length-26369-cov-109.264764_pt1 | contig 26369 bp, 26 predicted proteins | sample MGYA00519477_ERZ1027238 | MGnify/ENA primary metagenome ERZ1027238 (study PRJEB26926, sample SAMN06164638) | human gut metagenome | biome: ENVO:00009003; feature: ENVO:2100002; material: ENVO:00002003 | host: Homo sapiens | place: USA | collected 2012 ...
CGCTCAGTGTCTCGTGGGCTCGGAGATGTGTATAAGAGACAGCCTCTCATCGTGGCATATAGACCCTTTTGGGGGGATGTTATTGTTTTGGGGTATAATACTCCATGGTGGTATTTGTTGCATCTTTCTTCCAGATGGCAGGAAGATATTTTGGATTATTTTCCAACTCATTATAGGCAGCCTCATCCATTACTTTGAGTGTGCGAGAAGTTACGGTTTTGTCGGTTCCGGCCTTATTCAACCAATTATAGCAGCACTTAGATGCTTTCGAAATTTGGTCGCTTGGTGCCAACATTGTGACGGTTGACAATTTTGTACAACCACTGAACATATAATAATAGCAGTAGTCTGCTAACGTTGTAGCCTTTAATTCTGGGGCAGAAGTGAGACTTGTACAACCATAGAACATACCATAATAGCATTTCTTTGCTAACGTTGTAGCCTTTAATTCTGGGGCATCCGTGAGACTTGTACAACCACTGAACATACCATAATAGCAGTCACCAGCTAATTTTGTAGCAGGCAATTCTGGGGCAGAGGTTAATACAGCGCAATCTTTGAACAAATAACAGAATCTGGCATTGTTGGTCTCTACTATATTATAGATTCTCCAGTCCAGCAGCGTGCGGATGTCGCCTGTGCAAGCTACATTCACATTAGCTTCTGTGAATTTGATGGTTGAACATGCATACCAATCAGTCGCACTTCCGTTTGGGCTTATGCCACGCAAGCGAAGGTCGCCATTTGTTCCACCGAAGGGAACTTCTGTGCCTGCCTCGACAGTTGTCCATTTGCCATTATTCACAGAATACTCAAGCCCTGAGATGGTGTAATCTTTGGTTGTCATCATAAACTTTTGCTCCCCATTTGCCGTAAAGGTGATGTATGGGGTAGAGCATTCTTCTGTTTTACCACCTGTAATTGTTCCACCAGTCCAATCTGCCACGTAGATACCGGAAACGGAAATCTTGTTCTTACCCACGGTGAGCTTATAGGTGTAGCTCTTGCCGGCTGTGAGAGCAGGGATGCCGGTGAGCGTTTCTGTTGTTGTTTTGCTTTCTCCTTCTGCTACATCAAGAGAGATGAAGGTTTCGGAGTTTTGGGCTTCGCATGGCTTGATAAGGGCATAGAACTTGCCGTCGCTATGCTTATACGCTTTTATACCACAGATGCTGAGGCTATTTACTGTAGCTCCGGCATACTGGTCGTTGAAGCCATCAATCTCTACTACCACTCTCGCCATCTTGCGCTCCATGATGAGAGAAAGTTGATTGCCATTGGTATTGCTTTGCTTGCCGCTATACGACATGAAGTCGTTGGCAGCAAGTGTAGCCTCATCATATTCCGCAGGCAGGGTGATGTTGTCGATGTTGCCATCGAACGAAGCAGGATAGTAGGCGGTGAAATTCATCTCATTGCTTTCCCATTTCAGGAACTTGCCGTCCTGTGGCTGCCATTCCGAGCCTACGAGCTGATAGGTCACGGCATCCTGGCCATCAGCCTGGACGCTAATCTCATCATTTTCATTGAATTTCTTCTGGTCAGCTTCAGTAGCGCCCAGCGGATTGCTGCGGGTGAAGCCATCGGCAGATGCTTTACCTACCTCCGCAGTGATGCGCACAGCGTTAGGGTCGCTGTGGAACGCTGAGAGGATATCATCCTCCGACGAACAGCCTGCAAAAAGCAAACCTACAATACCCATTATACCTAAAATATTCTTTTTCATCTTCTTTATATTTTATTTCGGAGCCAAAGTCCCTTTCGTTATTTCTCTAAACTTTAAACTCTAACCATTGACCTTAGACCTTTGTCCTAAAAAGCCTTAGACCTCAGACCTTTGACCTTCGACCTTAAATCACCAGTTTACCAGCTCACGCTACATTTGCCTTTCTGCCAGTAGTCGGCAGGAAGATAACCTTTACTTACCAACGCATCGTAGGCATCCACATCTGTTACTTTGAGTGTGCGAGATGCGGCACTGGTTCCTGCATTATTCAACCAATCATCACAGCATCTTTCTTTGCTCGTAATTTGGTTGCGTGGCGCCAACATGGTGACAGATGTCAAGTTTGTGCAGCCTCTGAACATAGAATGATAGCAGTATCTTGCTAACCTTGTAGCCGGCAATGATGGGGCTGTTTTGAGATTTTTACAACCACTGAACATATAAAAATAGCACCCATTTGCTAACGTTTCAGCTGGCAATATTGGTGCTTCTGTGAGAGAACTACAATCATTGAACATACCATAGTAGCACCAATATGCTAACTTTGTAGCAGGCAATTTGGGGGCTGTATTGAGATTTGTACAACCACTGAACATATTATAATAGCAGTTTTCTACTAACTTTGTAGCAGGCAATGATGGAGCTGTATTGAGATTTGTACAACCACTGAACATCTCAGAATAGCAGGCTTCTGCTAACGTTGTGGCAGGTAATTCTGGGGCTGTATTGAGATTTGTACAACCACTGAACATCTCAGAATAGCAGTTGCTTGCTAACGTTTCAGCAGGCAATTTTGGGGCAAAGGTCAATGCTGTGCAATTTTCAAACAAATTACAGAATTTGGCATTTTGGGTATCTACTGTCTTATAGTTTCTATAATCTAACAGCGTACGAATATCACCCGTACATGCCACTTTTACGCCAGAATTAGTAAAAGAGATGGTTGAGAAATAATTATCGTCTTTTGCAGTACCACTTAGATTTGTGCCACGCAAGCAGAGTGTGCCATTGCTACCACCAAAGGTGACTTCTTCATCTGCCACAACATCATTCCATTCCCCATCATTCACAGAATACTGAAGACCAGAGATGGTGTAACCTCCTGTGGTTGTCATCTTGAATGTCTGTTTTCCTTCTGCCGTAAAGGTAACATAGGGAACGTCGTCCACAATAGTACCTTCAGCCCCTTTCTTCCAATTGTCGGGAAGATATCTTACCAACGCATTATAGGCAGCCTCATCTTTTACTTTGAGTGTGCGAGATGCGGCACTGGTTCCTGCACCATCCAACCAATAAGTCAAGCGATTTGTTGAAATTTGGTCGCTTGGTGCCAGCATCGTGACAGATGTCAAGTTTATGCAACCACTGAAAATATTATAATAGCAGCCATTTGCTAACGTTGTTGCAGGCAATGCGGGGGCTGTATTGAGATTTGTACAACCATTGAACATATAAGAATAGCAGTCGCTTGCTAACGTTGTTGCAGGCAATTCTGGGGCTGAGGTCAATGCTTTGCAATATTCAAACAAACAGCAGAAGCGGGCTTGGTCGGTTGCTACTGTCTTATAGTTTCTATAATCCAACAGCGTGCGAATATCACCAGTACATTCCACTTTCTCATTAGCCTCGGTAAAGATGATGGTAGAATACTGCCCCTCAGCTTTTGCAGTACCATTGGGGTTTGTACCACGCAAACGAAGACTGCCATTGCTACCACCAAACCAGACTTCTTCATATTCCACAACATTCTTCCATTCCCCCTCATTCACAGAATACTCAAGACCAGAGATAGTACCTCCTTCGGTTGTCATCACGAATTTCTGTGCTCCTGCTGCTGTAAAGGTAAGGTATGGACGGGTATCTAATTCTGCTTTACCATTGATAGTCTCACCCGTAGTCCAATCTGCCACGGTAATACCAGTGACGGAAACTTTGTTTTTACCAACGGTGAGTTCGTAAGTGTAGCTCTTACCTGCTTCAAGCGCAGGAATACCGGTTAAGGTTTCTGTGTTGCTTTCACCAACTTTTCTTTTTAGAAAGTACATATAAAAAGTGTTTGAGAGAAGAATGAGGAAAGTTTACTGGTTATCAGTTACTTTCCTCATTTTGGTTAAAAGTGGCGAGGACAGACGAAGACGGGAATACGACAAGATGAGACAGAGGAACGTTACCTATCCGTAACCTATACCCCAAATGGGGAATGTTGAGGTTCGGAAGAATGAGGAAGGTTACGAATTGAATTTGAATACTCTGATTTATAGTGAGTTACTAATGAGTAACGTAAGATTTTTGGTTACGAACCAAATTTGCCGTGTTCTGCCGTGAAATGCGTAGCAAGAAAAGACTCTTCATGTATTAATTTTGAACGCAAAAAAGAATGACGTTATGAAGAGTACATTTTCAATTATCTTCTACCTCAAAAGACAGGTAGTAAAGAAAGATGGTACTGTTCCAGTTATGGGACGTATCACAGTGGACGGAACACAGGCGCAGTTCAGTTGCAAGACAACTGCCAATCCAGATTTGTGGGACACCAAGGGCGGACGCATGATAGGTAAGAGTATGCAGGCTTTGGAAGTGAACCGCAAATTGGACAAGATGCGTGTGAGTATCAGTAAGCATTATCAGGAGATTATGGACAGGGACAACTTCGTCACTGCCGACAAGGTGAAGAACGCCTTTCTTGGCTTGGAGTATCGTTGCCATACACTGATGAAAGTCTATTCTCAAAGCCGTGATGAAATGGAAAAGCAATATAAGGCTGGCATGAAATCTTTGAGTACATACACGAAGTATAGAATCGGGTGTGCCTATGTGGGCGAGTTCTTGCAGACGCATTACCATGTGAAGGATATTGCTCTGAAAGAGTTATCGCTGCCTTTTATCACAGACTACGAGACTTTTCTCAGAACCGACAAGCACTTGAAGATAAACTCTGCGATGGTGTTTGTCCGCAATCTCCGTGCAATGGTATTCCGTGCCATAGATAATGAATGGCTCGTAAAAGACCCATTCAGACGATATGAGTACAAGGAAGAAGAGACCACAAGAGAGTTTCTGAGCAAAGAAGAGATTCACCTGTTGATGGAGACACCTATCACAAGAAAGAAGATGAGCATGGTGCGTGACTTGTTCCTGTTCTGTTGTTTTACAGGTCTCGCTTTCATTGATCTGTACAACTTGAAGGAAGAGAACATCAAGGAATTTTTCGATGAAGGTGAATGGATTGTTATCCATCGACAGAAGACTGGAACGGAAGCCAACATCAAGTTGCTTGATTATCCCAAGCAAATTATGGAAAAATACCGTGGATTGTGTGAAGACGGCAGGGTGTTTCCAGTACCCAACTACCAAAGTTGTATGGATTCGCTCAAAAGACTGGGAAAGAAATGTGGTATCACCAAGCCGCTGTCCTGGCACATGAGCCGTCATTCGTTCGCAACCTCGGTTTGCCTCTCCAACGGAGTTCCAATAGAAACCGTGAGTTCAATGCTTGGTCACAAGAACATAAAGACAACCCAGGTGTATGCCAAGATTACCAAGGAAAAATTGAGCAAAGACGTGGAAAAGTTGTCTCAGCAAATAAATAACATTGAGGAATTCACGTTTGGAAATGTTTGCAACGATAATACTAACACTATAAATGGCAGAGTATGAAACGACAAGTGATAACAATACAAGAAGATATGGTCATCTACGCCCCACATCATGGTGAGGTGTGGATGACAGTTTGGGAGATTGCCGAACTGTTGAATGTAACAGGGACAGCAGTGAAGAATACCATCAAGCGCATTTGGAAACAAAGTGTGCTGAAAGATTTCCAGCATTCTCAATACATCAAACTTGAAAATGGATATTCTGCGCATGTCTATGATATGGAAGTGATTATCGCCATAGCACTTCAAATGGATACATACCAAGCCTTGTTGTTCAGACAATGGTTTATCAGTAAGGTTGTGAACCGCAAGGATTGCCAAGCAGAGCAAGTAAAACACGAGTATCCGATGATTATTGTGATGAACGGAACGATGCCAAGAGGTGCAAGTTAGAATTTCTCATCTTTTAATAAGATTCCTACACCTTTATAATATAATAGCGTACAGAGGGAACGATTTTTGTCGTTGTACCCTGTACGCTATTTTTGTTTCGCTATTATGAAGCAGTACCCTCCCCTTGTGAAACAGTGCCGTCGATTATCGGCTTGCGGTAATTACCAGTGAGAAGTGCTTGTATCTCGGATTCCGGATAGAGGGTTTTGCCACATAATATAATGTAGGGCAAGATGCCTTGTTTGCGATATTCCTGCAAGGTACGGCGACTAAGCTTCAAATGCTCGGAGAGTTCCTTGTCGGTGAGGTATCGCTCCCCGTCCAAAGGTGGGCTGTAGGACTCGATGAATGAAGATAGCCAGTTGTTGGCTTTCTTCAAGGATTGCATGGCGGTGTCTATCGACTTGCTCTCATGCGTAAGAAGTTGGTTCATGTTCATTGTTTACAATTTGGATTAAGTGGTGAATATAAAATGTGTTGGCTCGCCCAGGGTGAAGTTTTCGGCTTTGCCTTGGGCGAGTTTGGCTTTACGCTATACCGATTTGATTCTGGCGATAAGCGGAACGATGGCTTTGACCTCTTCGGGGCAGTAATAGAATTGGCGACCTATCTGGGTATGCCCCAAGAAACGGCGGTCACGAAGTTTTTGTAAGGTGCGCTGGCTGATGCGAAGTTGCTGGCAGACCTCATGACCTGTAAGCCATTTGTTCAGACGCTTGCCGTTAGCCTTATGCTTCAACAACTCCACTTTCTTTACCAAGGCATCGTATCTTGCCATCATCAAGTCGAATGCCTTCTTTTCCATTGTTACTACTTCCATATTCTCTGTTTTATTGGTTCAACAAATTCGGGTGCAAAGTTAATGTGTGTATGTTGAAAAACAATGAAAATGAATAACTGTGGCAGTGCTTTTCTGGGGTTTGCCGACCGCTTGGCAAGAAAAATCAAGAAAATTATACGTGGGTCATTAATGAGTTGTTAAACGGGTATTTCGCAAATGGTTAATTTTGCCGCCGAGAAATCAAAACAACGAATTATATAACATTTCAAACGGAATTAGAATGGAAGTAATAACAATGGAAAGTGCAGCCTTCAAAAAGCTGACAGAACAGTTGACAGAAATAGTCCAGTACGTGCGATTGGCAAAAATGGCATTTCAAGAGAACTTGACGGGTAAGGGATTGAAGCCGATGTTGACCAATGACGATGCAGCTAAGATGCTTGGTGTGAGCAAGCGCACCTTGCAGCGAATGCGCTCAGAGAACCGCATTGATTTTATTAAAATTGGCAATCAATGCCGATACCAAGTTGAAGCCATTGAAAGAATGGTTGAGGAACGAACAATAACAAAGGAAACATGAGCATGGAAGATGGAACATTGAGAAAACTGGAGTTATATCTCCATGACCTACACAAAAAGATAGACGGCATCTACGACATGCTGATGTTGAGACACGAACGAGAGACGGAGCAAAAAGGAAGTTCTGCCATCAATGAAAAATTGCTTGACAACCAAGATCTCTGCCTCTTATTTCAAATCTCCCCTCGTTCCCTTCAACGCTATCGCAGTCTGGGAGTGCTTCCCTACAAGCGTTTGGGGCAGAAAACATACTACACGGAAGAGGATGTGATGCAGTTTGTAGAGAATAATGTCAAAGAATTCAAGAAAGAGAATGTGGAGCATTACTTGACTCGCATTCATCAGAAATTCAAATAACAACAGTATTCACCATTAAAAATTTACAATTATGGTACAAAAGAAAAAGAGTGATGAACAGGACGTGCTGGTAGTCCGTGACGAGAAGACGGGCGAGATCAGCGTCGTCGCCGGACTCAGCAGGGACGGCACACCGAAGCGAGCGCCCGCCAAGGCGGAGAACACGTCCGACTTCCTGCGTTTTGACCGCAACAGTGACTTGATGGACAGTTTCTTTAGAAACTTCTTCCGCCAGTGCAAGGAGCCAAGCCGATTCGGATTCTACCGCATAGCGGCAGACCAGGTGGAAAACCTGCTTGGCGTGATGAAGGAGTTGCTGAAAGATCCGGAGGCTAACAAGGAGATTCTTTCCGCCCACAAGGTTGACACCTCCAATTATGAGAAAGAGGCAAAGCAATCGGAAGGTCAGGCGAAAGAAACCGCATCATCGGACGATGCGTCCAAGACGCAAGCTAACACAGAAAAAGAGAATGTATCATCTGAACAAACCAACGAAAAAGAGAACGACATGGAACAGAAACCAGAACAGACCGCAACCGAACAGCAGGCACAGACCGCTCCGGGTGTAAAGCAGAACCTCATTAGTGGTAACGATGTGAACCTGCAGGAACTTGGTGCCAAATATGGCATAGACTTCAACAGTATGAATGAGAAGGATATGAAAGCCCTGCTCAACTACGGCAAGACGGGGCTTGTGATTGTGAAGCCGACCTTCGGCGGTGAACAGATAGAGATACAGGCCCGTCTGTCATTCCGCAAGGACGATAACGACCAGTTGCAACTCGTGCCGCATTTCGTGCGCAACGAGCCAAAACTCGATGTCGCTTACAAAGGCTATACCTTCACTCCAGAGGACAAGAAGAACCTGTTGCAGAACGGCAACCTCGGAAAGGTAGTGGATTTCCCCGACAAGAATACAGGTGAGCTGCGTCCTCATTTCATCAGTATCGACCGTCTCACCAATGAGATTGTTGACATCCCGACCAACAAGGTGCGCATACCCGATACCATCGGCAAGACACCTATTACCAAGGACGACAAGAGAGTGCTCTACTCAGGTATTCCGCTTCGCAAGGAGATTGAGCTTGCCAACGGGCGCAAGTTTACACCGCTGCTGCAGGTGAATGTGGAACAGCGTGGCGTGGAGTTCGTGCCTGGCAGCACAAGACAGGCGCAAGGTCAGAAACAGAATGGAGACAAGAAGCAAACCGCTGACAAGCAGGAGCAGAAGGCAGAAGGTGATGCGGGCGGTCAGAAGAAGCAGCAAGATCCCAACCACTGGCTCAATGAGGACGGGACCATCCGCCGACTCAACACCTATTTCAAGAAGGAACTGACCGAGCAGCAGAAGGACGACTATGTGGCAGGCAAGACCATCGAGATCAAGGAAGTGCCCAACAAGAACGGCAGCGGTACCTATACCGCCTACGTAAAGTTCGACTTCGACAAGATGCAGCCACGTTCCTACCGCAACAATCCAGACCTCAAACAGGCGAAGGAACAGATTCCTACCAATGAGAACAAGGTACAAGTCGCCGTCAACGAGCAGGGCAAGACCCATGAGGCGACCAAGCACACCAAGGAGCCGCTGAGTCCGGGACAGTCTGCACCAAAGAACGAAAAGCAGCAGAAGGAACAGAACGCCGAGGAACAGAAGCCAAAGAGAAAGGCAAGAAGCGTGAAGATGTAGTTGCCGCCACTTGATCCACAGAGTTAATCATCCATCATAACAACCGACATCTGCGACCGTCTATCCCACGGTTGCGGATGTCACAAAAACAACAGACAATGAAGACAATCATCGCAGAGAAACCAAGCGTAGCCAAGGAAATCGCCCACATTGTGGGAGCTGACAAGCGTGAGGAAGGCTATATGCAGGGCAATGGCTATTATGTGACATGGGCATTCGGACATTTAGTGCAGCCAGCCATGCCGGAAACCTACGGCATGAAGGGATTCCATGCGGAGAATCTGCCTGTGATTCCCGACCCGTTCGTTCTTGTTCCCCGACAAGTCAAGACAGAGAACGGCTACAAACCAGATGCAGGTGTGCTTGCCCAGATTAAAATTATCGGCAAGCTGTTTGACAGCAGTGAGCGCATTATCGTAGCAACCGATGCCGGACGTGAGGGAGAGTTGATTTTCCGATACCTCTATGCGTATCTCGGTTGCAGGAAACCTTTCGACCGTCTCTGGATCAGTTCGCTTACGGACACCGCCATCCGTGAGGGACTCCAGAACCTCAGGGATGGCAAGGAGTATGACAATCTCTATCATGCAGCCAAGGCACGAAGTGAGGCAGACTGGCTCGTCGGCATCAACGGCACACAAGCCCTGACGATAGCCGCAGGACGTGGCACCTATTCCGTAGGTCGTGTGCAGACTCCGACCCTTGGCATGGTGTGCGAACGCTATTGGGAACACAAGCGTTTCGAGTCGAAACCGTTCTGGCAGGTACACTTCGGTGTGGTTGATGCAGACAGTGGCAATATACTGAAGTTCACATCTGCCAACCGATGGACAGACAAAGCCACCGCAACCGACATATATAATAAGGTGAAAGATACCGGTTCTGCCATCATCACAAAGGTAGTAACCAAGCGAAAGGTGGAGAAGGCACCGCTCCTTTACGACCTCACCACCTTGCAGAAAGAAGCCAACTCCCAGCATGGCTTCACGGCAGAGCATACACTCTCCATCGCCCAGAAACTCTACGAGGCAAAGTTCATCACCTATCCAAGAACATCAAGCCGCTATATCTCGGATGATGTATTTGCCACCCTTCCCAAACTCTTCAAGAATCTGGAGAATCATTCGGAATATGGAGAAAAAGTGAAACTCTTGCCTGGCAGTGAAGACTACTGCAAGAACAGCGTGAATGCCGCCAAGGTGACCGATCACCATGCCCTGCTCATCACAGAAAATGCAGCCATTGGTCTTTTCAAGGACGAGAAGATCGTTTATGACATGATATTGTGCCGGATGATTGAAGCGTTCTCAGCAGACTGCATCAAGGACATCACATCAGTATCGGCGCAAGTGGATCATGACGTCGAATTTGGCATCAGTGGCTCCATCATCCGACAGACTGGCTGGCGAGCGTTGTCGCTCAAGGAAAAGAACAAAAGGCAGGACAAGGATGCAGGCGCAACAGACGATGAGGTCAAAGATCAAGTCATTCCCAACTGGCAAGAAGGACAGCATATCACTCTTTCTGGCTGCACCATCACGGAGGGCAAGACCAAACCAAAGCCATTGCATACGGAATCCACATTGCTTGCAGCAATGGAGACCGCAGGCAAAGAGATAGAAGATGATACGATGCGCCAGGCAATGAAGGACAGCGGTATTGGCACACCTGCCACACGTGCCGCCATCATCGAAACCCTGCTCAAACGAGAGTATATGGTGCGCCAGCAGAAGAAACTTGTGCCGACGGAAAAAGGACTCGCCCTGCATTCCGTGGTGAAGAACATGGCGATTGCCAATGTGGAGATGACGGGCAAATGGGAGGCGGAACTTGCCAAGATTGAACGAGGTGAAGCAAGTGCAGACGGGTTCACCCATAGTATCGAAGGCTATACCCGTGAAATCACTGCGGAATTGTTAGGTTGTGACAGACTTTTCAGCCACAAGGATTCCGGCTGCCAGTGTCCTAAATGCAAGCAAGGTACCATGCAGTTCTTCGGAAAGGTAGTAAGATGCAGCAACAAGGAGTGCGGTATGCCAGTGTTCAAGCAGGTAGCAGGAAAGTTGCTCACTGATGCCGACATCACCGACTTGCTTACCAAGGGCAAGACCAGAACGCTCAATGGTTTCACCAGCAAGCAAGGCAAATCATTCTCCGCAGCCATTGCCTTTGACGAGAATTTCAACACGAAATTCGTCTTTGCAGAGCGCAAAACAGCAGAAAAGCGAGGAAATGTGAAGAGATACAAGAAATAGTTTGTACCTTTGCCACCGAAACATGGTTCATAAATGGTGTCTTTATTCAGGATGCTTTTATTTACTGTGGATTAAGTGGCGGCACTCGGAGGGATACCGAGTGCCTTTTTCTTGCTTTCACACAAACACCAACCGCCATCCACGGTTTATTATTCACCACTTAATCCATTCAACTGACAAATGAACAGAAAGAAACAGGCACAGACAGAACTGTCCTATTACGGACTGTACCTCTTGAACCACCTCAGAGAGAACCGTTTTCCACAAGCCAGCGATGCGGACTTTATCCGCGAACGTGCAGACCATGCCGCAGAAGTATATGAGCAGGCACGGCGTGATGCCCTCTTTGCCGATGCGGCACAAGAGCTTGCCATGTCAGCATTGCTGAAAGGTCTCCGCTTTTCCAAGTACAGCATCCTGTACGATGTTGTTGACAGTGAGTTTCCCCTGGAGGTAGCAGTAGAAGACCAGGAAGCGTTTGTCAAGAACCTCCTGCCTTTGGTTGACAACGTGTATTCCATTTACGACCTCACCGATGACGATTTTGCCCAGTCACCGGACTACGACCAGCTCTACACAGAGTTGACGGGAGCCGTAGCCCTTTTCATAGAGTCAAATGGCGTACAATAGAAAACAACGTCTGAACGACAACATCAAGGCGATAGAGACGGCATTCATCCTTGACAGGGAACAGCGCACGCCGACCGCCCGTGAGCGTCTCCTTCTGGAGCGTTACTGCGGATTCGGGGGATTGAAGTGCATCCTGAACCCTGCCAGGGAACTGGCGGATGCCGTCCATTGGGCAAAGTCAGACCTTGAATTGTTTGCTCCAACAGTGGAGCTGCATAGACTTATCCGTGAAAACAGCAAGAATGAAAGCGAGTACAAACAGTTGATGGACAGTCTGAAACAGTCCGTCCTTACGGCATTCTACACGCCGTCAGCCGTTACGGAGGCTCTGACGGATGTGTTGAAAGAGCATCAGATCATCCCCGAAAAGGTGCTTGAACCCTCGGCAGGCATCGGTGCCTTTGTCGATTCCGTCTTGGATAACAATCCCAAGGCAGACATTATGGCATTTGAAAAAGACCTGCTTACGGGAAAGATACTCCGCCATCTGCACCCGGAGCAGAAAGTGCGCATAGAGGGATTCGAGAAGATAGAAAAGCCTTTCAATGACTACTTCGACCTCGCCATCTCAAATATTCCGTTTGGCGATGTTGCCGTGTTTGATCCGTCCTATACAGCCATGAAAGGCATGAGGGCACTTGTCACCAGACGCATACACAACTACTTCTTTGTCAAGGCTCTTGATACGGTAAGGGACGGCGGGTTGGTTGCCTTCATCACCTCACAAGGCGTATTGAATGCCAAAAACAACAGTGCCGCGCGTTTTATGATGCTCTATCATGCAGATCTCGTGTCAGCGATTCGTCTTCCCAACAACCTGTTCACGGAAAATGCCAACACGGAAGTGGGCAGTGACCTCATCATTCTGCAGAAAAATACCCAAAAGGAGTCGCTGCGAGGAGACGACAACCTGCTTGACACTGTCTATAATGACGAGAACCGCATTCCGACAAACAACTACTTTCTGGAGCATCCGGAACGCATTATCCATACAACAGCAAAGTTGGATACTGACCCGTTCGGCAAACCTGCAATGATATACACGCATGAGGATGGTGTGGAAGGCATTGCAGAGGATTTGCGAAAGATGCTCCATGAAGACTTTAAGAAGAACCTCAATTTGAACCGATACTTGGGAATAGAGGAAACAAAGGCTGAGGAAGTTAAGGAGGTTGAAGAAACAGAAAAGATAGAAAAAACAGAGAAGATGAAGCCTTCCATTGAGGAAAAGCAGAACGATACGGTAGTATCCTTGCAAAAGCAGGAAAAGCCTACTGATGATGCTGAGCTATCCCAAAAGTCCAATCATCAGCAGCCACCAGTCCAAATGACTCTGTTTGACCTTTGGGGAATGGAAGAAGAAAACCGTCTGACTGTCCATGCTACGAAGAAGAAAGCAGAGGTAACAGTGGGTGCTGCCGCCAAGAAAGTGTCAAGGAAGAGAGCAAGTCCGTTGGTAAAAAGCGTCAATCCGACTTTTGAAGTTGTGACAAAGCCTGTGGAAAAAGAAGAAAAGCCTTCGTTGACAGATGCAAAAGAGCAGGAAACAGCACAGGAGGCAAAACCAATCCTGCCTGGTGATGAACCATACGCAAGCATCTCTTGGGAAGAGAATCCGCCAATCAACGGCTTTTACGAGATGATGATGACCATGGCTCCCGAAGACAGGGTGATGCTGCGCCAAAAGGCGGAACTGCACCGTCAGGAACAACTCAAGGCTTTGGGCGTTGAAGATACGCTTGATCCGAAGTTCAAGCCGCCGATGGAACCGATAGAAGTTCTCAAAGTTCAAATCGGGCATGGACAGTCAAAAGGGAATGAGCCAAAAGAAGATTCCAAGACTCAGAGCACATTGAAAGAAACAAATCATGAGCGGGAACAACAAAAAGAGCAAGAAAGAAAGCGGGAAGAGCAGGCAAGGAAGAAAGAGGATGCTATGAAGCCCCGTCCATTTGATGAGAAACAGGAAAGTTTTCATCGTGAGGGTTCTATGGTGCTCGACTCTGCCAGAAACATCGGTGTATTGAAAGACCTTACCAAGTATGGTGCTACCTTCATGCCGTTGGATCTGAATATGGAGCAGAAAGAAAAGGCTGTCTTGTATATCGCCCTCCGTGATGCCTATCAGAAACTTTACACCTATGAAGCGGAAGAACAGACGGAAAACAAGCAGATGCGTGAGAGTCTGAATGTCTATTATGACGCTTTCTTCATCCGCTTCGGCAACCTCAATGCCAAGCAGAACGTGAAGTTCATCCTCATGGATGCCTCAGGGCGCGACATGCTGTCGTTGGAACGGGTAGAAAACGGACAGTTCACAAAATCAGACATCTTCGACCACCCGGTCTCTTTTTCGCTTGACGAGGTCAGTCATGTGGATTCTCCAGAGGAAGCGCTCACCGCCTCGCTCAACAAGTTCGGCCGTATCGACTTGCCGTATATGACTGAATTATCGGATATGCCGGAACAGGAACTGACGGAAGCGCTTAAAGGACGCATCTATTACAATCCGCTCATAGACGGCTACGAGATAGCCGACCGCTTCATTGCTGGCAATGTCATAGAGAAAGCGGAGCGTATAGAAGAATGGCTGAAGGAAAATCCCGACCATGCAATCGTGAGGGAGTCGTTGGAAGCCTTGAAGGCAAGCATTCCCGAACCGATAGCCTTTGAGGACCTGGACTTCAACTTCGGTGAGCGTTGGATACCTACAGGTGTGTATTCCGCTTACATGAGCCACCTCTTCAATACACAGGTCAGCATCGTCTATTCCGACAGCATGGACGAATATTCGGCAAAATGCAGTATGAAGACCATGGCCATCACGGATGAGTATATGGTGAAGGGATATTACCGCCACTATGACGGCATGAGTCTTCTGAAACATGCCCTGCACAACACCTGTCCCGACATGATGAAGAGCATCGGTGAGGATGAACACGGCAACGACATCAAGGTGCGTGACAGCGAGGGCATACAGCTTGCCAATGCCAAGATTGACGAAATCCGCAACGGGTTCACTGAATGGCTGGAGGAGCAGTCTGACTCCTTTAAGGAACGCTTGACCACAATGTACAACCGGAAGTTCAACTGCTTCGTGCGTCCGAAGTATGACGGTTCTCACCAGACCTTCCCCGGCTTGGACTTGAAAGCCCTTGGCGGAAAGTATGGTGTCAAGAGTGTGTACCCAAGTCAGAAGGACTGTGTATGGATGCTTTTGCAGAACGGCGGCGGGATATGTGACCACGAGGTGGGAACTGGCAAGACCCTCATCATGTGCATGGCTGCGCATGAGATGAAACGCCTCGGTATGGCTCACAAGCCGATGATTATCGGGCTGAAAGCCAATGTCGCGGAGATAGCTGCCACCTATCAGACAGCTTATCCCCATGCGAGGATACTCTATGCCTCGGAGAAGGATTTTTCCACCAAGAACCGTGTCAGTTTCTTCAACAACATCAAGAACAACGACTATGACTGTGTAATCATGTCGCATGACCAGTTCGGGAAGATACCGCAATCGCCAGAACTCCAGCGGCAGATATTGCAGGCGGAGCTTGATACCGTGGAGGAAAACTTGGAGGTGATACGCACGCAGGGCAAGGACGTGTCACGGGGAATGCTCAAAGGCTTGGAAAAGCGAAAGCAGAATCTGGAGGTGAAGTTGCAGAAGATAGCCTACAGCATCGAGCAGCGCACCGATGATGTGGTGGACTTCCGCATGATGGGCATCGACCACTTGTTTGTGGACGAGAGCCACCAGTTCAAGAACCTCATGTTCAATACCCGTCACGACCGTGTGGCAGGACTCGGCAACAGCGAGGGAAGCCAGAAGGCGCTCAACATGCTCTTTGCTATCCGAACCATACAGGAGCGGACAGGCAGAGATCTGGGAGCGACATTCCTGTCGGGAACAACCATCAGTAACTCACTGACTGAGTTGTATCTGCTCTTCAAGTACCTGCGCCCCAAGGAACTGGAGCGTCAGGACATCCGCTGTTTCGATGCGTGGGCGGCAATCTTCGCCAAGAAAACTACCGACTTCGAGTTTAACGTCACCAACAACATCGTACAGAAGGAGCGTTTCCGATACTTCATCAAAGTGCCGGAGCTTGCTGCCTTCTACAACGAGATAACCGACTATCGCACGGCGGAGGCGGTTGGCGTGGACAGACCACAGAAGAACGAGATCCTTCATAACATACCGCCGACACCCGAGCAGGAGGACTTCATCCAAAAGCTGATGGAGTTTGCCAAGACAGGTGATGCCACCATCCTCGGCAGACTGCCACTATCGGAAACGGAGGAAAAGGCGAAGATGCTCATAGCCACAGACTATGCCCGAAAGATGGCGCTCGATATGCGCATGATAGACCCGACTTGTGAGGACCATCCAGACAACAAGGCGAGCCATTGTGCCAAGATGATAGCGGACTATTACAAACGCTATGACAATCACAAGGGGACGCAGTTCGTATTCTCAGACTTGGGAACATACCGACCGGGCGAATGGAACGTGTATTCTGAAATCAAGCGTAAGCTGATAGAGGATTATGGAATACCTTCATCTGAAATCCGCTTCATTCAGGAGTGCAAGAACGAGAGGGCAAGAAAGGCGGTGATAGCAGCCATGAACGAGGGTTCGGTACGAGTATTGTTCGGCTCCACATCTATGTTAGGTACAGGCGTAAATGCACAAAAAAGGTGTGTTGCTATTCATCATTTGGACACACCGTGGGTGCGACATGAAGTCGCATAGATAATTGTTGGAATGATACTTTAAGTATCAGCTTTAACCCGCTGTTCCGTCAGCGGTAGCCTACCGACCGATGCACCTTAATGTTGTATTAAGCGGTCGGGACAAAGTACACTTTCGCAAGACAAGACAGAACCGTGAGGGGAAATTAAGTATGGTTAGTATCATACCGTAGAGTGGCGAGGCTGGATAGTATGGTTAGCATAAGCGAACTGTTAGTAAACTTCGTAATGTCGTAAAAGAGTGCAAGATACTGATACACTCTACCCAAAATGGGATGCGGTCAGATAATCCTCTCCATGGTAGGATTACACGGATGTAAAGACCGTCGGAGGATGAGACAGAACCTAACCTATCCGTTAGTTATCTATGTGGAACATGGTAAGCCTGTACATCTCCTGTCAGACAAAAGACAGGTAAGCTGAAAGTAATGGATGCTGAATGATGTGCAGGTATAAGATAACAGAGAAAGCGAATGCCGTTCTGTAATGGGACGGATAGGGTTTGAGCCACTTATCACGAGTTGACAAGGGACAACATCAACCTACCACGAAAGTGGGCAGACTTCTGTGGTAATGTTTGGGAGGCAAATACCCAACATTAGCCAAATGGTAATTCTTTACAATAAACTTTTAGAACTTTTTAAAGTAGGAATGCAAATGAACGATAAAATCAAAGAAAATCTCCTCGACCAATCGTGTGCGCCGACTGACAACCTGCAATCAAATTGGGACAGAATAGACTGGACTAAGGCGGAGCAAGCTGTTAAGAAGCTTCAAGCTCGTATTGTAAAGGCTCAGAAGGAAGGCAGACATAACAAGGTGAAAGCCTTGCAATGGACGCTTACCCACTCTTTTTACGCAAAAGCCTTAGCCGTAAAGAGGGTTACTTCTAACGGGGGTGGTTGTACTCCTGGGGTTGACAAAGAAATATGGGATACCCCTAAAGCTAAAACGCAAGCAATAACCCAACTCAAACGCAGAGGCTACCAGCCAATGCCGCTGAGAAGAGTTCATATCAAGAAGAGCAACGGCAAACTGCGACCGTTGGGAATACCGACAATGAAAGACAGAGCCATGCAAGCACTCTATCTTATGGCATTGGAGCCTGTATCAGAAACTACAGCTGATACTCGTTCATACGGTTTCCGCAAGGAACGCTGCTGTATGGATGCAATACAGCAATGTCATAACATTCTCCGAAAGGGATATTCTCCCGAATGGATTTTGGAGGGTGACATAAAAGGGTGTTTTGACCATATCAGCCATGAGTGGTTACTTGCCAATATCCCAATGGATAAGGCAATACTCCGAAAATGGTTGAAATGTGGCTATGTTTTCAACAAGCAAATGTTCCCGACCGAGGAAGGAACATCGCAAGGTGGTATAATTTCTCCGACACTTGCCAATATGACTTTGGACGGATTGCAGAAAGCTCTTGCAGATAGATATAAGCGCCATCATGTTAATGGTAAGTTGTATTCACCAATGGTGAACCTTGTACGTTATGCGGATGATTTTATCATCACTTGCGAGAACAAGGAAACTCTTGAAAATGAAATCAAGCCATTGGTTGCTGAATTTATGTCTGAAAGAGGTCTGACCTTATCAGAGGAAAAGACGGTGATAACCAACGTGCATGACGGTTTTGATTTTCTTGGCTTTAATATCCGCAAATACGGCAAGGACATATTGACCAAGCCGACAAAGAAATCCGAGAAACGCTTTATGGAGAATATCCGTAAGGTAATTAAGGAGAACAAGGGTTGCAGACAGGAGTCGTTAATCAGAATGTTGAACTCTAAAATCCGAGGATGGGGAGGTTATTATCAGCATGGAGCGACACGTGATTCATTTCACAGAATCGACCATCAGATATTCCTCTCACTATGGCAATGGGCAAAACGCCGTCATTCCAAGAAAGGGAAACGGTGGATAAAAGACCGATATTGGCATGACATTCGAGGGAACAAATGGACTTTCGCTTCAAAATTCAAGAAACCAAACGGAAAGGAAGACCAATTGACATTATTGTCTCTGACTTCATCGTTTCCATTCCTGCAATACACGCAGATTAAAGGAGATATGAACCCGTTTGATGCAGACTGTCGTCTGTACTTCTATAAAAGAAAGAAGTCGAAAATGCTTGTTACGCTAAAAGGACGCAAGTCACTGCTGTACCTATGGGAAAAGCAAGGACGCAAATGTCCTATATGCGGTGAGCCTATTGATACGCACAAGGCATGGAATGTCATGCCAACCGTTCAAAACGGAAAGAAATGCAATCTGTTGGTTCATGATGAATGTTTTAAATTATCCCGCAAATCAAATGGAAACAAGAAGTAGTTTGAGCCGGTCTCTGCATACAAACAGAGGCTTAGAAAAGCTTGAGCCGTATGAGGGGAAACTCTCATGTACGGTTCTTAGGGGGGAAGAGGGCAGCAATGCCCTTGACCTACCCGATCGACCGTCAGACTTGGCACAGCGTGACGGTCGAGGTGTGCGTGCTGGTAACGAGATTGCCAAGCTGTATGCCGACAATAAGGTGGATGTCATCATCTATGCGGTGGAAAAGTCGCTTGACTCGTACAAGTTCAACCTCCTGCACTGCAAGCAGACTTTTATCTCGCAGTTGAAAAGCGGAGCCTTGGGGGCGAGAACCATTGACGAGGGAGCGATGGACGAGAAATCGGGCATGAATTTTTCCGAGTATATGGCTATTCTCTCCGGAAATACCGACTTGCTTGACAAGGCGAAGCTGGAGAAGAAGATTGCTTCTCTGGAGGGTGAGCGCAAATCGTTTAACAAGGGCAAGCGTGACTCAGAAACAAAATTGCAGTCAAAGACGGCAGAGCTGGGTAACAACAAAGCCTCTCTCAAGGGAATGACCGAGGACTACGGCAAGTTTATGGGCAAAGCCAAGAAAGACAAGGACGGCAACATCCTCAACCTCATCACTCTTGATGGTGTGGAGTCCACGAACTTAGAGGTTATAGGAAAGCATCTGCAAATGTTGGCGGAGAAAGAGACAACTGGCGGACAATACAAGCGGATTGGAGAAATCTACGGATTCCCTGTCAAGATTGTCAGCGAGACAAGTTTCGAGAATGGTCTTCCATTTGTTGACAACCGCTTTTTTGTCGAGGGCAATTACAAGTACCAGTACAACTACGGTCACATTGCCAAGTCGGACCCGATAGCAGCGGCAAACAACTTTCTGAATGCCTTACAGAAGATACCAAGCTACATTGAGCAGTATGATTCAAGATGCAAGGCTTTGGAAAAGGAAATACCGCAACTGGAAGAGATAGCTGGCAAGACTTGGAAGAAAGAGGAAGAACTGAAAGGTTTGAAAGCGGAACTGGCGGCGTTGGATAGAAAAATACAGCTTGAACTTGCACCACCGACCGAGAAAGAATGCAAAGAAGAGGAAAAGAATACGGACAATGTAGAGGTTGTTGCTAATGCTGATATTCGCAATAAACATCAGCATTTTTCAAAGGTGAAAATCTGAAATTAGAAAATAGCGGCAATTAGCAATAGATAGCTTTATGTCGCTATTTTATTTCTTTTTCAAGAACAAAAAGGAAGTGTTGATTACAATCAATAGCCATTTTGGGGCTTGGTGGAGGTATTGATTAGAAAATATTTCTGCTTTCGATGTTCGTTGAAGGTGTAGATTGTAATCAACAGGCACTTTTAGGTTCGTTAAAGCCATTGATTGCAGTCAAGACCTATTTTTATGTTTCATTGGGGCTGCTGATTGCAATCAATGGTTACTTTTAAGAACCGTTAGTAGTTTTGATTCAAGTTTCTTCTGTCCACAAAATGTGAAAACATCTGTTGATTGCTGTTTCTTTCAACTTTTTGTGTTAAGAATTACAAGAAATCAGAATCAAAAGCTATTTTTACGGGCAAAAACCATCTTTTTATTATCCTGCTGTCATTTTTTTGCAATAAGGTTGCGGTTTTCTCGTTTATTTTTATATCTTAGCAATCGCAACTGGAGAAATCCAACGATGCACAAAACGATTTGTCAAATTTAAATCCTTAACATCATGAAAGAGATTTACGACATCAACATTCAGCGCATGAATAACGGTGCGCATTTCACGTTTGTAAGTAACATTCTTGCACGTGCAGAAGCCGATACAGCCGTCAAGGGCAAGGCTTCAGAACTCGTCAGTAATTTCAAGGTTGCCGTTGCAGCAGAGGACGAAGCCTTGAAAATTTCACAGAAAAGTCTCTTGACTGATGATATTGCCAAGGCTGACATCGACCGTGACGCTCTCTATGCTGGCTACAAGAAAGCCGTTGAAGCATTCCTTGCTATGCCTATCGCTGACATGGCACAAGCAGCAAAGGTTCTCGCACAGCACATCAAGGACTACAAGATTAACACCGCTGGGCAACTCGATAAGGAGACTGGTCTTTTGGTTAATTTCATTACAGACCTTGAAGACAAGTATTCCGCACAAGTTGCAAAGTTAGGCTTGACAGCATTTGTTATAAATCTGAAAGAAGCTAACGAACGAGTAAGAATGCTTACCTTGCAGCGTACCAATGAGAAAATGGGTGTGACAGTTGGAGCTTTGAAAGCAGCTCGCACAGCAAGTGATGATGCCTATCGTGCATTGGTGAAGATGGTAAATGCCCTTGCCCTCGTCTTTGGTGAAAAGGATTATACGGCTTTCATTGACTATGTGAATACGGAAGTTACCCACTACAAGCGTGAGGTGCTTAACCAAAAGGCTTCCGCTCCTTCTACTTCGGGTAGCTCGGCTGTAGATTCGGGGAGTAGCAGCACACCAAGCGGTGGCGGTTCTTCATCTGGAACAGGCTCTTCTTCAAGTGGTGGCTCTACGTCTGGCGGAAGCTCATCTTCCGACGGAGAATGAGGAGTTATTGAATTGGAGTAAAGACGAAGTAAAAAATTCCATACCACTCTCTTCATTTTCAGAGTGGCATGGAATTTACATAAATGAAATAGATATGGAAAAAGAGGATATTATAAAAAAAATCTAATAGATTAACAGATGATTGAAGATATGTTCTTTTGCGTTATTTCAATTGTAGTGGGAGGCTATTTAGTGTCTCAAAAATTAAGAGCTATTTATAATAGACTCCCCCTTTCTCTAAAAGATAAGATTTCTTTTGGGGAAGGACTCATCCTAATTATATCTGGGTTCATTGCATTATATGTGAAATCGGCTATACCAATTAATGCTTTGCTTTTTGGGTGTTTCCTACTTCCGAAAATGTATCAACAAGAAAAGTATTGGAATGCTCGTCGTTTTACAACCGCATACATAATGCATTGTAGCGGTTGGATTTTAAGTATAGGGCTTATTATCTATGGTATTCTCCAATTATTTCAGCCTATATAAATTGTAAGAACATAGATTACATTAACCAAAAACTTGCCAATGCCATAAATAACATTGGCAAGTTTCTAAAATTTCAAATAATGGATAAAACAGAAACGATAGTACAATTAAAAAAATTGCTTGCAAGTAAAAAAGCGGCAGATTTGTTAAAGGCTTTAAAAAAACTTCAACGCAATTATTTCCCTGAATTTGGGAATACAGTAGTTGATATTTTCGAAGAAAGATATAAAAGAAATATATCATGGGAAGTACAAGTTGAGGCAATTAAAATAATAGGTAAACAGCATTTGGTTAAAGCCTTACCTTTGTTAGAACAAATAGTAAAAAAAAATATGGAGCATGATATGGTAACGATGGAAGCTGCTGCTGCATATTTCAGAATTGTTAGATTGAATATGAGAGATGTATCTCCTATCATAAAATCTTTTGGAAACATCGGCTTTAACTTCGTTGAAGTACAATAGTTCCATGGGGAAAAAGGCTCATTATATTAAAACAAAATGAGAATCATTATGAGAATATTCTTTTTGATGTGCATTTTGGGGGCTTCTTTGACGATAGCAGCTCAGAATATCATTTATGGTAATAAAAATGAGCAGAGAGCTATAAATATGGCATTTGATATTCTGCAAGTTTATTACCATTCAAAAGAACTGTGTGTTTCAGATTCGATTTATGATCTTGATTGGGATATTTTTTCAGATATGGTTGATACTCAGACCAAACAAATTCTCTGGTCTTATCGAATAGAGAAAAAATTTATTTGGAACGCTCCAACATATTCTGAAGCTTTATTATCTATATTCGGTCCTGAAACTTGTGATTCTTGTATGTATATAGCAAATTTTTCGGAGCCATATAAAGGAATGATAAGATGCGACATCCTACCAAAAGATAAAATGGTTGGCATTTATGGATCGCCTGTTATTTCGGCTTTTCTATTTAAATACAATAATAGAGGAGAAATTTATCAGAGCTATAAAGCTGAAGTCAATATAGACTAATTAAAATTCTTTCAAAAAGGGATTGTGTGAAATGGCACAGTCCCTTTTTATAAGATATTATACAAAGGTCTTTGTATGCCCAATTGTATGATTGCAACCCTCTCCATCTTCATCGCATTCCCATAAAGGTCTTTATTCCATAAAAGTTGTTATAAATGCTGCGAAAATTCTTGATTGTGACATTCCAACCGTAACTTTGCCAGTTCAAACAAATTAAATCATATCAAAATGTAGTAGAATTATAAAAAATCAGCAACAAAATGGAACACAAGAAACAGACCGGGCATGTCTGCCGATGGATGGTTTTTGGCATAACGATTGTCACCATCGTCGTAGGATGTACCATAGTAATCGGCCTATTTGAATGGCGCGACAGAAGCAGGATGGAGAGCAGGAACGCAGAGACACACCTTTGGCGTAAAAACGTGTATGACTTGAATATGCGTGTCGCCAAGTTATCTCTGCTTGGTGAGACATGGAAAAAATGTTAGACATATTATTGTGCGTTTTCTGATTATGCTGCAAATCAACGCAATAAATTCAATAGCCAATCGTTCTTTAGCTATAACATAAAAATAGAAGCAATATGAAAGTATCAACAAAACAAGGTTTTAAACCACCTTAAAATTCAACAGGGGTTATCAGAGGATACTTCCCTTATATCTTTGAAACATTTTCCATATAAAATCCAAGCACTACGGGTTAGAGATGATTTATCCAGACGAGGAGAAGATTACTTACTCTTACAACCTCGGCGGTCAGCTTGAAAAGGTGCATGGCTATAAATCTTACGGCTACGACTATGTGAGCAAGATTGGCTATGACAAGTTTGAGCAGCGCACATATTTGAAGTATTGCAATGGTGCGGAGACGTTCTACACCTACGACCCACAGCGTGGCAAGGCTGGCGGACAGATGGCGCATACCAATACATACTCTAACAGTAGCTAAGGCTCGGAATATTTCGACCAAGCTTACGCATGCAGGAGCTGTTTTGATAGGAGCTGATATACTCCTTTCTGGAGAGATTAAGCCTTCACATTTAATAAATGGAGCTATGCTTGGTGTTTCAACAACTGGTGTTGGAACTATTATTGCTGGAGTATGGTTTATAGCAGGCTATGGTACAATGAGAATTAATTATATTTTTACAGGAGAAGCTAAAGGCATAAGTGATATTTATCTTTTATAAGAAAATTAACGCAATGAAATGATCAAAATATTTAAAGACAATGAAAAGAATTATCGATAGTACATTAGTAATACTTTCTTTGATGTTGATCTTCGGTTGCAAGGAAAGTAAGGTGGGGCAGGGAAACCCTACCAAAGACAGCATGTCTATTGACACCGATAGTGTGATTTCGGGCAAAGTCTTTAACAAGCAAGATATTGCATCGGAAGATACGCTTAACGCTGTTATAAGAACACAATCTCCCAAGTCCAAGGATTTCGATTTTGAAGTATTTATTATGCGAGGGGAGAAAACTGTACAAATTATACCTTTCTCTTATCCAAAGGACGATACTTTTGACCCAAATGGTGGCCGGAAGGATAGCTGTCTGATGGCTGATGTGACGTTTGATGGCAATAAAGATCTGTTGGTATATTTGGGACAATTCGGAAATCAAGGTGTGGAATATTGGGATGCTTATGTCTGGAATGAAGTCAAGCAGAAGTTCTTGTTTGTTCCATCATTCCATGATATTCCCAATCCTACGCTTAACGAAAAAGAAAAGATTATAGAATCTTTCAGCCGTGGTTCTGCCGTTGATTATGAGTTTGGAAAATGGAAGTTCGAGAAAGGAGTGTTTGTACAAAAAGAACTTCTGTCACACCCTCCGAGAGAGTGTGAGTAGTGTTATTCTCCGTTCATCACCACTTCATGGCCTCCTTGGGAAGCAACAACTTCGTGCTTTCTCTAAAGGTATGGATTCAAAAAACAGACGCAACAAGTGATAAAAAGATAGGGAACGCAGTGCGTTGCCTATCTTCGTTTCTATTACTTGCCGATGCAGACAGTGAAGGAAATACACGTATGGAGGGAGTTCTTAACATCCAACAAAATGCTGATAATACAGAAGTTTGGTATTTGTTGCCTTTCAAAGATTATAGAGAAGTTGTCTTGGCTACATTCTATAGTGACGGTGAGAGTATCTTTAAAGATGTGACAGATAATTATAAGAAGACTTATCCTCACATTAAAAAGGTCGAGCTACAAGCCATTTGTGCAATAGAGGAATTGGAGCCGGACAAATAATTGATAGAAGTAAGTTACATTTATATCTGAATAAATTGCAACATTGTGGCATTAACCTCTACATTCAAAAGGAACAGCTTATATTATTGGACGATGAAGGACATCCGTCCCTCTTTCCCCGATAATGATAGCCACGCTTTCAACCTGTGCGCAATTGGAACGTGATAATATCTCATTCCGATTGCAGTCAGGAAGGAAGCGGTATATAGAGAAAGGTGGAAAACTCGGACGCAAGGTAGGCTCTGTAAAAACGGCAGAACAGATGCAAACCGAATATAGGGAAGTAATAAGTCTACTCCGTAAAGGCTATTCCATAAGGGATGCGGTGAAGTTCTGTGGTAAAGGGGTAAGTACCGTACAATGAGTGAAGCGTTATTTGGAGTTATAGGTTTCATCTTGAAGTATAATAGACTACAAAAACAAGTCAATTGCACAATTTTGTCTCATTTACATAGAGAGACAACCCTACAGTTGTGCTTTCACATTAAAATCAGTTATCTTTGTAGGCGAAATGGCAATAACCAAATATAAATGGTACAAAGCGAAATACGTCTAAGATGATAAAGGAAACAATATCTCCTGTTCAAAATAAGGGAGCACAAATGAGCCAAGAAGAAAAACCGTGGTTTAACCATTCGCAGATGATAGCCAATATCATGTCAGCAAGAATGAAGGAACTTGGAATGACTCAAAAGATGTTGGCAGAGAAAATGAATTGCACCCAACAGTACATTTCAAAAATCTTAAAAGGGCGTGAGAATCTTTCGCTTGAAGCCATAAGCAAAATAGAGAATGCCTTGGATATTCATTTCCTGCAAACGAATGAATAGCCATGTTCCATTTTATGGCACGTTTTCTCGCCATGGCAGAGCTTAAGTAAACTTAGCTCTGCTCATCTG